>Ga0316190_10000026_pt1 | contig 82163 bp, 67 predicted proteins | sample Eddworburrow2_MG_FD_204929 | JGI IMG/M metagenome (GOLD analysis project Ga0316190, IMG submission 204929) | Coastal sediment microbial communities from Maine, United States - Eddy worm burrow 2 | ecosystem: Environmental > Aquatic > Marine > Coastal > Sediment | place: USA: Maine | collected...
TTTGCTCCCGTAGCGGCCGTCAATGGGAGAAATAGCAGTTAGGCTGGAGAGTTCCATAGTTTCTGTACTCGAGGCTGGAGGTTCAATTTGAGAGCGCAGCATTATACCTAAGATTGGCCATGACTGGTGGGTAACTGATTAATTTAGGTTAAAGGGTGTAATGCCTGTCAAAGGGTGAGTCAATTCAGCTTATGACTCCTTAAGTCATTGTCCCTCAGCAATTTATGGCTAATTGTTGAGCGGTTTCTCCTCATTGACCAATAGTTGTCCTTTTCGACTGTGATTCGCTCGTTTCATTGCGCAAATCTGGCATTGCTCATTTTTGCCAGCTGTTTATAGCGCATTATGCCTCTTCCATTGGTGAGAAAGATGCGGAGCTGCATCAGCGGGTTATCTTTATTAAAAATGGTGCTTCTTGTCCGTAACTGCCTGATATAGAGAAGTATCATCCTAATTAAAGAAACAGATTTATTTGACGATATAAATGTGGATATGTGATGCGCGTAATTTTCTAAAAATTTCTAATAAACAGGATAGGACTGAGGCGATGAAACAGGTCAATATAATCTGGCAAAAGATGCCTGCTGGAGTTGCAGGGTTGATAGCGCTTCTTATTGTGGTATTGAGTAACTCACCCATTGCTATAGCGGCCGCATTTGTATTGGTTGCGGCTGAACTGGCACTGGGCTATGTCAAGAGGAGAGCTTATGTGCAGCTTAGCCAGGAAAAGAGCCAGGTTGAAGATAGGATTTCTGAGCTAGAGGTTGAGTTAGAGGGGAATAATCATTCGATTCATTCACTGCAGATGATTGGCAGTAGTAATCTGCCTATCTGGACTCATCAAATAGATGACTGCATTAATATATCGACCAAGGAGATGTCTGAGCTTGCAGAGCGTTTCTCCGGCATTGTAGGTGATCTAAATTCCATCGTTAATGAAAAAACTGAGCATGATGAACTTTCAGTTGCTGAGATAAAAGAGAGGCTAGAGAGTATTTCATCTGCGCTTGTCAAACTTGTGGATATGAGAGTTGAATCGCAGCAGGAGATCGACAAGCTCTCTACATTTACTGAAAAGTTAGAGACTATGGCTCGAGATGTTGGCTACATTGCAGAGCAGACTAATCTGCTGGCATTGAATGCAGCGATAGAGGCGGCGCGTGCTGGTGAGGCAGGGCGTGGATTTGCCGTGGTTGCTGATGAGGTGCGAAACCTGGCTAACCGTTCTGGAGAGATTGCTTCGGGTATTATCGACAACGTAGGCACGGTGAATAAGCAATTTAGTCGTATATCACATAAATTCACAGAGAATAGTGAGGTTGAAGAGGATCTTACTAAGGTTGCAGGCGAGCATGTTCAAGCTGTGATAACTCAACATGAAGAGACTAAGCGAGAGCGTGATGAGGGTGTTAGACGTCTTGAGCAGTTTTCATCCAGCATTACGACAGAGATTGAGCATGCGCTTGTGTCGATGCAGTTTCAGGATCGTATATCACAAATTCTTGATCATGTTCGACATAATATGTCTGATCTGTCTGAGCAGATTCAAAACCACTCGAGTCTTGATATTGAGAGCTTTCTGGAAAATATGTCTAAGGGATATACCACTACGAGCGAGCGTGAAGTCCACAGGAAGTTAACAGGGACAGAGGTGGCCGCTGAGGATTCATCAGTGTCTGATGATGGCGAGGTGATGTTTTTTTAGAGGGTGTTTTAAACTAAGGCCTGAACCCGGAAACAATACAGGTTATAGATTCACTCATTGCTCTCAACTTCTGGGTTTCTGCACGCTTCGTTATCAGAAAATGCGCTACTGCCTTTGCGCGCAATATTTTTAATATCAATGTTGTCTTTATTTCGGTGATGCCATTATCTGTTGCCAGAAAGGCTAGCCACTGGAACGCTAGCAGCTATCAAAGGTAAGCCTTTTGGGCCAAGTAACTGTTGAGCAGAAAAATGGTGTGACGGGAGGGGGAGTGCGTTTTATAGCACTACCCGCTAACTTGCTGGGGTACTAGCTGGTTTTTTTAGCATCACTCGAGAAAGAGATGATCTTATCAGCGATGGCTTCAAGGGGGACTTCCTGTTCTACGGCACCACGCTGCATGGCAACGGCTGGCATACCATATACAACACAGGTCTCTTTATTTTGGCCCAATGTGGCAGCTCCTGCTTCACGCATCTCACAGAGTCCAGCTGCGCCATCATCTCCCATTCCTGTCATGATAATGCCCAAGGCTTTAGGGCCTGCTGTCTTGGCTACGGAGCGGAATAGTACATCTGCTGAAGGTCTGTGACGGCTGACCAGAGGCCCATCTTTCACTGCGATACAGAGCTTGCGTCCTTTTACTTCCACCATCATATGTTTTCCACCTGGGGCGATAAGTACACGGCCAGGCTTGATCTCATCCATATGCTCTCCCTCTTTGACTTCTACTTTACAGATGGCGTTGAGGCGGTTGGCAAATGCAGCCGTGAATTTCTCTGGCATGTGTTGAACCACTACAATGCCTGGGATGTTTTGCGGCAGCTTAGGCAGAACAGTTTCCAGGGCCTGTGTGCCTCCTGTTGAGGTGCCAATGGCAATGATTTTGTCGAGACTGAATGTTGCTTTGGCTATTCCTTTTGCCAGCATAACGTCTGCGGTGAGTTTTGTTTGCGTCTCCAGTGATGGAGCTATGGTTGTTTTCAGTACCTTTAGGTTGGCCTTGCTTGCGGCCTGAACTGCATTGATAAGTATTCGGGATGATTCTGTAAGAGACTTTTTCAAATCAGTTTTGGGTTTAGGTACCGCCTCTACTGCGCCCAAGCGGAGAGCTTTCATGGTTGAACTTGAGCCCTCGGTTGTCAAGGTAGAGCACATGACGACAGGGGTAGGGTGTTCTTTCATGATCTTCTGCAGAAAGGTGAGGCCATCCATTCTGGGCATCTCAATATCCAGCAGAATGACATCGGGCCACTCTTTCTCCATGCGTGGTAGTGCGAATAGTGGATCACTAGCAGACCCAATGACCTCAATCCCAGGATCACTATTTAAGATTTGCCCCACGACCTGGCGGATTACGGCTGAGTCGTCAACGATAAAAACCTTAATTTTTTTCATAATTCCATGCTCGTACAGGCAACTGATAGGTGGGTTAGCTTTTTACATAAATTGCTGGTGCTACACGCTCTAATGTCTCGTTTACGCCATGTAGGGTTTCGGTATGGCTAATAAAAAAGTACCCCCACGGATTGAGTTTGTCGATGATGCGAGAGACGATTTGGCGCTTGGTCTCGTTGTTAAAATAGATCAGCACATTGCGCAGAAAAATAACATCGAACATGCCTATGTCGGGTAGTTTGGCATTCAAATTTGCCTGTAGAAAAGAGACGCGCTGACGTAATTTGGGATCAATGAGTAGCGTACCTTCCTGTGGCCCGGTGCCGCGCAGGCAATATTTTTGTAGGTACTCTTGTGGAATACCTTCAATGCGGGCCATAGAGTAGTGGCCGCTACGGGCTTGTTGCAGAACTCTGTTGCTGATATCAGTACCAATGATTTCCCAGGGCCTGCCCTTCAGTTTATCTTCCAACACCATTGCAATACTGTATGCCTCTTCACCACTGGATGCGGCTCCACTCCACACCCGGAATGGTTTAGCGCTATTTTCTGGGGGCAGAATGTGGTCGTGCAAAAAGTCCAGGTGCCCCGGTTCTCTGAAAAAATAAGTTTCATTGGTGGTGAGCAGGTCAAGCATCATTTGGCGCTCACCTGGGTGTTCTGTCCCTGTTACCAACGCTATGTATTGAGCGTAATTGTGGAGGTTGTAGTGACGCAGCCGCTTATTAAGCCGTGACATTACCAATGTTTTTTTTGAAGGTGCCAGGTCGATGCCGGCAATATCATGCAGATAGTTACGGATGCTAGTGAATTCAGCTTCTGTAATAGTTGCAGTTGTGGAAGAGTTAACTGTTTCTGGGGCTGTTCGGATTGTATGCATCAGCCATTACCTGCTTTTGTTAGCGTTTATTCATGTGGTTTTAGTATGACACAGCTTGGGTGAAATGCTGTTTTTCTCCTGTTTTATTTTGTGAGTTGGAAGAGCTGTATGAGCATATAAGCTTATACAGCTCCCCCTCTTTTTTTGCTAGATGAGGCTGCTTAAAAACGCTTGAAATCAGCCTCATTCGGTGCCTCTGCATCATACCCAGCAGCCTGTGGTAATGCTGACTCTACCTCCTCATTAATAGTAGCGGCAGGGCTATCCATATCAACACTTGCCATTTCATTATCTCTGGCATTCTGTGCAATAGTGAAGAAGCCCATCAACTTCCGTAGTGCTTCTGCCTGAGAGTGCATCTGCTCTGATGAGGCCGCCAGCTCTTCAGCTGCTGAAGCGTTCTGCTGTGTTACCTTGTCGAGTTGGGTGATGGCACCTGTAATCTGTCCAGCACCGCAAGCTTGCTCTTCCGAGGCGGCAGATATCTCCTGCACCAGCCCTGCAGTTTTGTTGATGTCTGGCACCATCTGTTCCAAGAGTTCACCGGCACGCTCTGCCACCTGTACGCTGTCACCGGTTAGTGCGCTGATCTCACCTGCTGCTGTTTGGCTGCGTTCGGCGAGTTTGCGTACCTCGGCTGCCACCACGGCAAAGCCCTTGCCGTGATCACCAGCTCGTGCCGCCTCAATGGCAGCATTCAGTGCTAGCATATTCGTTTGATAGGCGATGTCTTCGATGATGGTAATCTTCTCGGCTATCTTACGCATGGCCACCACGGTCTCTTCAACCGCTTCACCACCCTCTACGGCAGATTTGGCTGAGTCTGCGGCAATGCCATCGGTGACCTTGGCATTTTCACTGTTTTGGTTGATGGAGGCGCTCATCTCTTCAACAGAAGCGGAGGTCTCTTCAACACTGGCAGCCTGTTCGCTTGCTCCCTGGCTTAGGGATTGTGCGGTGCTGTTGACCTGCTGTGAGGCCATGGCGATATTACTGGTATTGCCGCTGATCTCACCAATGATTGATGACAGCCGCTGCTGTAGCTTACCAAGTGCTCCGTACAGCATGCCAACCTCATCTTTGCGTGTACTGCTAACGGCCTTAGTGAGATCACCGTTGGCAATGATATGCGCTGTCTCGGTGATATCCTTTACGGCATTGAGCACGGTTCGGTTGAGCATCATGAACAGGCTGAAGAAGGCTAGTAAGACGACCAGGGTCATGGCACCAACTGCCCAGGCGATATTGCCTAGATCGAGTGTGACCATGCTGACCAGATCATTGCTCAATGTGCGTAGCGTATTAGCACCGGCCAGTACCTTGTGTTGGGTCTCCCAGAAGTGATTGGAACCTGGTTCAGCAACCATGAATTGTTCTACCGATTTATTAAACTGCTCCAGTGCTGCCTCAATCTCACTGAGCTTGGCTTGAGCTTCAGGTGATTGAGCGCCATCTGTGGTGTGGAAAGATGTCATCTTCAGATCTGCTGGATACTTACCGCCAGATTTCAGTGCTGCCAGGGTCTGAGTGAAGACGGTTGATGCAGTTTTATACTCTCCCAGATCAGGATTCAGGCGCTCATGTCCCAGGGCAATATTGTCTGCAAAGAGCATGGAGAAGCGCCGGATGCCTAGCATATCGCCAACTTTGAACTCGTGGCCCTTCATTGCAGTATGGCAAGAGGCACAAGCCTCAACCACAGCGGTATCTGCCGTGTAGTAGCGCAGATAGAGTTTGCCGTCAGATTCCACCTCATTGAAGATGACCTGCTTTGGATTAGCAGATAGCGCAGCAAAGGCCGTCTTATCAAAGGAATCTTTGAGCCCTTGGTCTGGATTGACTGGATCATCAGAGATAATGCTGACGCTAAAATTACCGCCATCAGCAAACTTCTCACCAACCAGGCGGGCAAAAGTGGCGGGGAAGACTACGGCAGGCCCAGACTCTTTCTCAGGATGCATAGAGATCTTTAAGCCTGCCTTTTTGGCTGGTTTAACTACCAGTGCGGTATAGGTTCCACGCATCTTGGTGATGTAACGATTCAGCTCCAAGGTTTGGGTTTTTGCTGCCTGTAGGGTATTTTTTGCTAGCGTATATCCCAGTACTGTTTTAGCCATCGCCTGACTCAACATACGCTGTCGCCCGGCGGCATCTACCATTTTAGCGTCTGACTCACCCTTTTTTACAAAATAAAAGATGGTGCCGCCCAGTGCGAGTGTTACCAGACTGACCACCATAACAACAGCAGCTACTTTAAACTTCAATGTTTGCGCATTCATTGCTTCTCTCCGGGATAGAGCATTTTATTGATTAATGAACTATCTATGATTTCCGTTGATTAACTCGTTAGCTGCATGATTATCTCAACGCTAATGTAATGGAACTGACTTATCATGATTAATGCTTGATTTTGAGTGCATTGTGGAGAAACGGGTGACCTGCTCGATTAACCCTGGAACATCCACAATCATTGCTACTTCACCGCTGCCGAGAATAGTTGCACCGCTAAACCCTTTAAGATGTTGAAAGACATCCCCCAGTGGTTTGATGACGGTTTGATACTCGCCAAGCAGTTCATCCACAACCAAGCCAGCCCGTTGGGAACCAAATTGCACGACAACAATATTGTCCCGATGAGTGGCGTGGGTAGTGTTTTTTGTGCTGCTGTGATCTAAGGAAAACAGCTCTCCAAGCTTGACGAAGGGCAACAGCTCACCGCGCAGGTTGATGTAGTTGCTGCCTTCTGTCTCCTTGCTGCTGGCCTCGTCCAATTCAGTGCACTCTTCCACCATGGCCAGGGGAATAATGTAGGTAGAGTCGCCGACACGCACCTGAAAGCCATCAATAATGGCCAGGGTCAATGGCAGTCGGACACTGAATTTTGTCCCTTCGCCTGGGGTGCTGGATACATCAATCAGCCCCCGCAGTGCATCGATATTCTTGCGTACGACATCCATGCCAACCCCACGGCCTGAGATATTAGTGACCTTCTCAGCGGTGGAAAAACCGGGCTCAAAGATCAGGTGAAAGACCTCTTGATCAGTGAGTGCTTGATCGGGTGAGACCAGCCCTCGCTCAATGGCTTTGGCAAGAATGACATCACGGGGCAGGCCGCCGCCGTCATCGATTACCTCGATAATGATACTGCCGGATTCATGGAAGGCATTGAGGCTGATGGTGGATTTGGCTGGTTTACCGTTGGCAGCTCTTACTTCGGGTGATTCGATGCCGTGGTCGATAGAGTTACGCACCAGATGCATGAGTGGATCGGTGATACGCTCAACGACTGTTTTATCCAGTTCAGTGTCGCCACCGGAGATGCTGAGCTCAATATCCTTTCCAACATCTTTGCTTAATTCACGTACGACACGGCGGTAGCGGTTGAAGGTTTCACCAATCTGCACCATGCGCAGCCCGAGTGCATTGTCTCTGATCTCTTCCACCAGTCGGGACATATTCTCTACGGATTCCAACATCTCGCTACTGGTTGTCTGTATGGCCATGACCTGTGAGTGGGCGCTGGCGATGACCAGCTCGCCTACCAGATTGATAAGATCCCCCAGCTTGTTGGCATTGACGCGAACCGCTTGTGATTCCAGCGATTTTGTCTCTTTTACTTTCTGCTGTTTCTGTAGGGCAGCTTCAACAACTTTAGGGGCAACGACCTGTTGCTCTACAACCACTTGCCCCAGGGGCGGTACGATCTGCTCCTCATCCCCTTCAGCCTCTTGATCCTCAATGGCTGCTGTTTGGGTATCCAGTGCTTCCTTTAGTTCACGTGCCGTCAGCGCCCCGCTCATGGTGAGGATCTCACCAATGCGCAGGTTCTCTTCTGGCAACTCCTCTATCAGCTTGGCATATTGGGTAATGCTGGTATTGGGTGAGAGGATATGGATTTCACAATCATCCTGCACAAATTCAAATACCCCTTCGATGGTCTCTTTATCCGTATCACTGCGCAGGTCTATCTCAAACCCCAGGTAGCAGCTCTCTGCATCCATATCCTCTGCTACGGGCATGGCATCATCCAGCGTGGTGAGATTAACGATGTCACCTACAGTCTCCAGATAACGGAAGAAGGAGAGGGGATCCATGCCATTACGCAGGACATCAGGTCCAAAACGAAGGGAGATGTGCCAGGTGTCGCTTTCAACCTGATTAGGGCCAGCTTCTGCGGCCTCTTCAGATGCTGTAGCGGCAGCATCTGAAGAGGCTGATGTTGATGAGGGTTCGTGCCCCAGATAGGCGCAGAGCTCATCCATTAATACTTTGCCTGTAGCCTGAGTGTCGGCATCCAGCTCGGCTTCGCCGCTAAGCGCATGCTGAACCAATGTACCAATGTGATCACGGCATTTTAAGAACAGACTGAGCAGTTCACTGCAGATGGTTAGCTTGCCTTCCCGCACCTGGCCCATGACGCTTTCGGCTTCATGAGTAAAGGCCACCACATCATCGTAGCCGAACAGCCCGGATGCGCCTTTAATGGTATGGACAGCACGAAACAGTTCGTTGATCAGCGCTTCGTCTGTTGGGTTATCTTCAAGTGACAGGAGCGTGTCTTCTGCCTGATCCAGCAGCTCTGTGGTCTCTTGAATGTATGCCTGTAAACCTTCGTCGATTGACATAGATCTTTCCTCGATGAACTAAGCAGCAGGTGCCTGTAGATTTAGCCGCTCAGATATATTGAGTGTGGCCAGTGCTTCAGCAGCAGCTCCGCTGGGTTGTGTAACCTCAAACGCCTTCTCCATATGGTCAGTTTCATGCCGTGCCAGGAGTAACAGTTGTGCACCAGAGGTATCCAGCTCAGTGACATCGGTTAGGTCAATATGCAGATTCCAGGGTTTGCCGAGATATTTTATTAACTCATCCTTGAGTTCCTGTGCTGTATAAATAGTCATGTCGCCCTCTATGGCGAGACGGCATGTCTTACTGTTCTTTCCACCTTTATCACGTCTTTTTATTGGCATTGCTGAATCCTCTGATTTGGTTAAGGAAGCACCAGTTTGGATACGGCATCCAATAGTTTTGGCGGTTGGAAGGGTTTTACAATCCAGGCTTTCGCACCGGCTGCTTTACCTTCTTGCATCTTGCTCTGCTCGGCTTCAGTGGTCAGCATGATGATCGGCGTGAATTTGTAGTTGGCATTTTTCTTCACCTCTTTGACGAAGGTGATGCCATCCATATTGGGCATGTTGACATCGCTGATAATAAGATTGATTTTTGTGCCATCAAGTTTGGTTAGGGCATCTTTGCCATCACATGCCTGAATAACATCGTAACCTGCACCCTTGAGTGCGGTGCCGACGACTGTTCTCACTGAAGAGGAGTCATCAACTATCAGTATTGTCTTTGCCATAGCTCTGTTTCCTGTTATTTGATAAAGCTCAGTGTTTCCCTTTCAGCCGTGACGTTACTCAGCGATGGGGGCCGTTGCTTCTTCTTCTGTTTCTGCTTTTTCTTCTGGAAGCGCAGTGGTTTCACGCACCTCATCCAGCATGGATAGCTCATTGATGGAGAGAACACTGGCGACATCCAACAGCACCAGAAATCCCCCATCTATTTTTCCCATGCCACTGATAAAATCAGTGCGAATCTTGGCGCCAAAAGCAGGCGGTGGGGCGAGGTCATCGGCATCAATGTCCAGCACCTCGTTGACGAGATCAACCATGATGCCAATCTCAGTTCCGTCTGACTCTTTGTGGGATTCAAGGATGATGATGCTGGTGCGTTTGCTGAGCTGTGTGGCCTCTTCGCCAAAACGCAGTGCCAGGTTAATAACGGGAACGACACTGCCGCGTAGGTTGATCACCCCGGCAATAAACTCTGGCATCATTGGAACAGGTGTTAGATTGCCGTACTCAATGATCTCTTTAATATTGAGTATGTCGATACCATAGCGTTCTTGTCCCAGCTGAAAGGTTAGAAACTGTTTTGCATCGCCGCTGGGCTCTGCTGAGGTTTCCTGTGCCGCTGCTTTTTGTTGTCCCATAGCTATGGTCTCCAAGTTTAATCACGGATCCAGTCTTTATATAAATATATCTAGGCTGGCTTGCATACCCTGCACAATTTATACCGCGGAGACAGCAGCAATTATTGTTATTGCTCTCTTTGTACGTAATGCTGTGTGTGCATTTAGTTTGAACTCTCTAAGTTACCTGTATATCGTCCATCGGTTTTAAAACTGCAGTTTTTTTTAACCTTTTTTATTTTTTGATTTATGTCGTAAAACAGTATATTAGCTGCCACTTATGCGCTGTTTAGTATGTATTGCTTTGCGCTGGATAAAGAATATTAGTTGTGGCTTATAAATTGTTTAATGCATGTTGACTTATGTCATGAACAAAAAGATTAGCTGTAGCTAATGATCTGCTTGATTCATGATGTCTAGTTGATAAGTAGCCTTGCTAGTAGATTATGTATAACAACATCAATAGTTGTGCAGGGAAGTGATAGTTATAAGTTTTGTAATGTGTGCAGAGTGATGGCAGTGGGTAATTAAAAATTCAAAAGATAGGAGTATGTGTTGTAGCTAAAGTCAGCTGACCTCTTTCCTCTAGCTTTAAGATATAGCGTTGCAGCAATGATATTGGAGTGACGATATTAAATGCCAGTAGTCTTGAAAGAGAACAGTAGGCTTGCAATGTGAACTAGCGGGTAGTGTTCTGATGCAGGTTGGCCAGGACGGTGATAGGTTGTAAAAAGTTGCCTGTCTCGTTGAACTCTTTTTGGTAATAACAGGTGTGCAGGTAAATCAGATGTTTGAGGTGCTGTCTTTGTAAGTTGTATCGGCTGGTTAACTTACTGTAGTGGTATTCAGTGTGGCATGTGCGGATGCAGGAAGGATTAGGGCGGCTGAGATAATCAGCCGCCCCTTTTTACTTAGAACTTCTCAAAGTCATCAGTATTATTGGCGTCGATCTGAGTGCGGGGTGCCTCAGCAGCTATTACAGGGGGAGGTGTAGGCAAAGGTGCACCTTCTCCGCTATTGCTTGCTATGGCTGATTGGCACTTCTGGTCGAGCGTGAAGAACTGAACCTGTTGGAGTAGGTTGCTGGCTTTAGCGCGCATGCTTTCTGCAGCGGACGCCAACTCTTCAGAAGCTGCAGCGTTTTGCTGTGTAACCTGATCAAGCTGAGTCATGGCAGAACTGATCTGTCCAGCACCTTCAGACTGCTCTATAGATGCAGAGGCGATCTCTTGTACGAGATCAGCCGTGCGATTAATGTTTGGCAGCATCTCTTCCAACAACTGACCTGCTGACTCTGCTACTTCTACACTGCTGCTGGTGAGGTCACTGATCTCCCCTGCTGCAGTTTGACTAAGTTCAGCCAGTTTGCGTACCTCAGCTGCCACTACGGCAAACCCTTTGCCATGTTCACCAGCGCGTGCTGCCTCAATGGCGGCATTGAGCGCCAGCATATTGGTACGATAGGCGATATCTTCGATAATGCCGATCTTCTCGGCAATCTGCTTCATTGCCTCGACTGTTTCAATTACTGCCTTGCCGCCTTGCTCAGCTGTTTTTGAAGATTCAGAAGCGATGTCGTCTGTGATCTTGGCATTTTCACTATTCTGGCTAATGGTGGCGTTCATCTCTTCGGTTGAGGCGCTTGTCTCTTCAATACTCGCTGCCTGCTCGGTGACCCCTTGGCTCATGCTGGTTGCGGTGGCGCTGACTTGTGCTGAGGAGGTGCTGATATCTTCACTGCCTCGGGTAACCTCAGTAATGATCTGTGAGAGATTTTGCTGCATTTCACACATTGACTTGAATACCCCAGTGAGCTTGCGGCCACCGTTGTCTACCTTGTAGGTTAGGTCGCCACGGGTGATGGCCTGGGCCAGCTCTTCAACCTTGGCAGGATCTGCGCCAAGTTGCTGAAGAATGCTACGGGTTATGATAACTCCAAGCATGCCGGCCAGCACAAGGGCAAAGATGGTGATGATGATGGCGCGTATTACAGCGGCCTCTTCACCATGCTCGGCATCCTGTGCAGCCTGGGCAGTGAAAGCCTCAATATTGTGAAGAAAGGCTTCCAGCTCATGAGTTAACTGCTCTGCTTCAGCTTCCAAGAGCTCGATCTGATCATGTGTGCGCTGCTCTTTTACTTTGCCTTGATTGAGCATGGTAAAGAGGGCCTCTGTATGGTGAGTGTACTCTTCATGCTCAGCATCGATCTTTTTCAGACGATCGAAGACCTCTTGAAATTTCTTTTTAGCGTTCTCATTATGGGCCAGCTCTAATCCATGCTTAGCCAGTTTTTCAGCTTTCTTGAGTTCAATTGAGGCCTTGGCAGTGGCGGTCTCAAATTGTTTTTCAGCATCCTGTAAATGTGGAATATCATTGGAGTAAGCTCCAGAGACGGCGCGTTCTGCCCACAGCTCTTGCTCCAGTTGCAGGGCATTGATCTCTGCGACGGCATTAGTGAGTGGAATATCCTCTTCGGCGATCTCAGTCAGTAGAGTGGCGATGCTCCCCAGGCTGTAGATGGCTGATATGGAGATGCCAAGCACAATGGCAACCATCAGCCCTAGCATGCCAACGATTTTGGTGAGCAATTTTAGGCTTTGAGCATATTTGGCCAGTACGAAACCAAAGATGGGCAGGAATATGATGGCACCGATCAGAGCACCCCACTCAGCACCTGAAACAGCTTGTTCTGAGCTGCTCACAGCTTCATGGCTGGCAGGAGATTCTGTGCCTGTATCATGGCTAGCTGTGGGTGGCGCATTGGTGGTGTGAGCTGGCGCTGTCTGTGTTGTAGCGTGGGCATCAGCTGCTGGTGCATGGCTTTTCGATGAGGCGCTGGCATAGAGTGGTAACGCCGTTAATAGTAGAAATAGAATGGCTGTGATAAGTGGGTGTGCTTTTGAGTACCCACTACGAACTTTTTGTGCGTGTATTGGTGTCATCGTACTTCTCCAGTTGTTCAGGTTATCCAGGGTAGGATGGTTTTCTTGAGACGCTACTTAGTGTAATGAGGCCGACCTCTCTTTGTGTTTGTTGCTTCTAGGGTTTGCTGAGGAAAAGTGAGCGACCTGCTCGATTAACCCTGGAACATCCACAATCATTGCTACTTCACCGCTGCCGAGAATAGTTGCACCGCTAAACCCTTTAAGATGTTGAAAGACATCCCCCAGTGGTTTGATGACGGTTTGATACTCGCCAAGCAGTTCATCCACAACCAAGCCAGCCCGTTGGGAACCAAATTGCACGACAACAATATTGTCCCGATGAGTGGCGTGGGTAGTGTTTTTTGTGCTGCTGTGATCTAAGGAAAACAGCTCTCCAAGCTTGACGAAGGGCAACAGCTCACCGCGCAGGTTGATGTAGTTGCTGCCTTCTGTCTCCTTGCTGCTGGCCTCGTCCAATTCAGTGCACTCTTCCACCATGGCCAGGGGAATAATGTAGGTAGAGTCGCCGACACGCACCTGAAAGCCATCAATAATGGCCAGGGTCAATGGCAGTCGGACACTGAATTTTGTCCCTTCGCCTGGGGTGCTGGATACATCAATCAGCCCCCGCAGTGCATCGATATTCTTGCGTACGACATCCATGCCAACCCCACGGCCTGAGATATTAGTGACCTTCTCAGCGGTGGAAAAACCGGGCTCAAAGATCAGGTGAAAGACCTCTTGATCAGTGAGTGCTTGATCGGGTGAGACCAGCCCTCGCTCAATGGCTTTGGCAAGAATGACATCACGGGGCAGGCCGCCGCCGTCATCGATTACCTCGATAATGATACTGCCGGATTCATGGAAGGCATTGAGGCTGATGGTGGATTTGGCTGGTTTACCGTTGGCAGCTCTTACTTCGGGTGATTCGATGCCGTGGTCGATAGAGTTACGCACCAGATGCATGAGTGGATCGGTGATACGCTCAACGACTGTTTTATCCAGTTCAGTGTCGCCACCGGAGATGCTGAGCTCAATATCCTTTCCAACATCTTTGCTTAATTCACGTACGACACGGCGGTAGCGGTTGAAGGTTTCACCAATCTGCACCATGCGCAGCCCGAGTGCATTGTCTCTGATCTCTTCCACCAGTCGGGACATATTCTCTACGGATTCCAACATCTCGCTACTGGTTGTCTGTATGGCCATGACCTGTGAGTGGGCGCTGGCGATGACCAGCTCGCCTACCAGATTGATAAGATCCCCCAGCTTGTTGGCATTGACGCGAACCGCTTGTGATTCCAGCGATTTTGTCTCTTTTACTTTCTGCTGTTTCTGTAGGGCAGCTTCAACAACTTTAGGGGCAACGACCTGTTGCTCTACAACCACTTGCCCCAGGGGCGGTACGATCTGCTCCTCATCCCCTTCAGCCTCTTGATCCTCAATGGCTGCTGTTTGGGTATCCAGTGCTTCCTTTAGTTCACGTGCCGTCAGCGCCCCGCTCATGGTGAGGATCTCACCAATGCGCAGGTTCTCTTCTGGCAACTCCTCTATCAGCTTGGCATATTGGGTAATGCTGGTATTGGGTGAGAGGATATGGATTTCACAATCATCCTGCACAAATTCAAATACCCCTTCGATGGTCTCTTTATCCGTATCACTGCGCAGGTCTATCTCAAACCCCAGGTAGCAGCTCTCTGCATCCATATCCTCTGCTACGGGCATGGCATCATCCAGCGTGGTGAGATTAACGATGTCACCTACAGTCTCCAGATAACGGAAGAAGGAGAGGGGATCCATGCCATTACGCAGGACATCAGGTCCAAAACGAAGGGAGATGTGCCAGGTGTCGCTTTCAACCTGATTAGGGCCAGCTTCTGCGGCCTCTTCAGATGCTGTAGCGGCAGCATCTGAAGAGGCTGATGTTGATGAGGGTTCGTGCCCCAGATAGGCGCAGAGCTCATCCATTAATACTTTGCCTGTAGCCTGAGTGTCGGCATCCAGCTCGGCTTCGCCGCTAAGCGCATGCTGAACCAATGTACCAATGTGATCACGGCATTTTAAGAACAGACTGAGCAGTTCACTGCAGATGGTTAGCTTGCCTTCCCGCACCTGGCCCATGACGCTTTCGGCTTCATGAGTAAAGGCCACCACATCATCGTAGCCGAACAGCCCGGATGCGCCTTTAATGGTATGGACAGCACGAAACAGTTCGTTGATCAGCGCTTCGTCTGTTGGGTTATCTTCAAGTGACAGGAGCGTGTCTTCTGCCTGATCCAGCAGCTCTGTGGTCTCTTGAATGTATGCCTGTAAACCTTCGTCGATTGACATAGATCTTTCCTCGATGAACTAAGCAGCAGGTGCCTGTAGATTTAGCCGCTCAGATATATTGAGTGTGGCCAGTGCTTCAGCAGCAGCTCCGCTGGGTTGTGTAACCTCAAACGCCTTCTCCATATGGTCAGTTTCATGCCGTGCCAGGAGTAACAGTTGTGCACCAGAGGTATCCAGCTCAGTGACATCGGTTAGGTCAATATGCAGATTCCAGGGTTTGCCGAGATATTTTATTAACTCATCCTTGAGTTCCTGTGCTGTATAAATAGTCATGTCGCCCTCTATGGCGAGACGGCATGTCTTACTGTTCTTTCCACCTTTATCACGTCTTTTTATTGGCATTGCTGAATCCTCTGATTTGGTTAAGGAAGCACCAGTTTGGATACGGCATCCAATAGTTTTGGCGGTTGGAAGGGTTTTACAATCCAGGCTTTCGCACCGGCTGCTTTACCTTCTTGCATCTTGCTCTGCTCGGCTTCAGTGGTCAGCATGATGATCGGCGTGAATTTGTAGTTGGCATTTTTCTTCACCTCTTTGACGAAGGTGATGCCATCCATATTGGGCATGTTGACATCGCTGATAATAAGATTGATTTTTGTGCCATCAAGTTTGGTTAGGGCATCTTTGCCATCACATGCCTGAATAACATCGTAACCTGCACCCTTGAGTGCGGTGCCGACGACTGTTCTCACTGAAGAGGAGTCATCAACTATCAGTATTGTCTTTGCCATAGCTCTGTTTCCTGTTATTTGATAAAGCTCAGTGTTTCCCTTTCAGCCGTGACGTTACTCAGCGATGGGGGCCGTTGCTTCTTCTTCTGTTTCTGCTTTTTCTTCTGGAAGCGCAGTGGTTTCACGCACCTCATCCAGCATGGATAGCTCATTGATGGAGAGAACACTGGCGACATCCAACAGCACCAGAAATCCCCCATCTATTTTTCCCATGCCACTGATAAAATCAGTGCGAATCTTGGCGCCAAAAGCAGGCGGTGGGGCGAGGTCATCGGCATCAATGTCCAGCACCTCGTTGACGAGATCAACCATGATGCCAATCTCAGTTCCGTCTGACTCTTTGTGGGATTCAAGGATGATGATGCTGGTGCGTTTGCTGAGCTGTGTGGCCTCTTCGCCAAAACGCAGTGCCAGGTTAATAACGGGAACGACACTGCCGCGTAGGTTGATCACCCCGGCAATAAACTCTGGCATCATTGGAACAGGTGTTAGATTGCCGTACTCAATGATCTCTTTAATATTGAGTATGTCGATACCATAGCGTTCTTGTCCCAGCTGAAAGGTTAGAAACTGTTTTGCATCGCCGCTGGGCTCTGCTGAGGTTTCCTGTGCCGCTGCTTTTTGTTGTCCCATAGCTATGGTCTCCAAGTTTAATACTGACTGACTATTAGTTCCGCACGACAGCATCCAGCTGACATGCGGTCATATAAATCCTGTTCCTTGGGATGAGTAACAACGGCTACTGCAGTTGTTGTCCTTTACTTGGGTCTGATCTCAGATGGCTTCCGCCTATCTGTTTTCTAAATGTTACGGCGGCTGTGGTTGTAGCCGTGTTTGATGGTAATTCTGCACAGTGCTATACAGCTATTCAGTACATGTTTTATTGGCATGAATGGAAATGATGCTGCTAAGCTAATTGTAACTATCGTCCGCTGATCAAAAAACTTCAGTGTTATTGGTATTGTGTTTTTTACAATTGTACTGTATTGGATAAGACGCTTATTTCAAGTTGGTTGGTTATATTTTTATAGATATTACAGTTGCTTAGATGACTGTTAAGGAGGGCATAAATTTAAGTGCACCCGCTAAATCGTTCACACACATGCGCTCGTGGAATATATATATATTATTTAGGTATATCGAAAACTTGACATATCGCAAGAATAAACTGCGCATATGGTAGAAGATATAAATATATTGATTTGTCGTGTGTTGAGTGGGGGCGTTAAATGTCGGTGATCTTGAAAGCGTAACAGGCAAATGAGTTGCTGAAATCATGTAGCGAGGTCAATGTGATCTTTGTGGGGTTTTTATTCATTTCTACATAGAGATGCGTTCCAGTGTCATAAACAGATGCTGGTACGATGATTGTGGCCTCAGGATGATCAAGACCTGCTGGAGAGATCAGTAGGCTTTGCATTAGATCTCCGCCTTTACCAACACCCACAAGGGCTTTGGTTGCGACGGGGGTGGGTTTGAATGGGAATAATTTAATGCCGAGTGCGCCATCTTTTTGTGAGAACTCCATCCAACGAATTGCGCCGAGTTTCCATTCATCCTTATTGCTCTCTTCTGGTCGAAAGCTGATAAGTTCCCCTACGTGTGGTTTCAGGCCACTTGAAAAGTCAAAGCGTACTGAAAGCCCCATTTCACTATGATCGGTTTGAATTGCTGCATAGCGCTTAAATGAGGGGTTTTTAGGTATGTCACTCAATACAGGGCGTAAGGTTTGTTCGTTCCAAATGTCTTTAGTAGGGTCATCTACTTTAAAGCCTGATGCATCTCCTGCACCAACTCGTGTGTTACTTATGGCAGGTGCCCAGGGATCATCGTATTCACCTTCTATGGGTATGAGACGCATCTTGGTATGGGCGGGATGATCTATTTTTGGGTGTTTCCCCCCAAATATTGAATAGCAGGCATTAAGTCCAGTGATGATTGTGATGTTATTTGTGCAATCTAATCGGGGGCTTTTTCGCACATTATTTGAACGCCACCCCTCAAGCAGACGTTTAAACATATTTCGCATTAAGCGTTCAGAGAGTGTTGATGAAGCGCCCGTTCCATTCTCAGAATGAGTACGCATAAAGGCTTTTAATTTATCGATATTGATTATTCGAATGTCTTTAAATTTACTTAAATCTTCATCTGGTCTTGCATGGTATACCACACCATAATCAGTTGGCCGTACTACAAGTTCGTTGGTTGGTTTCCAGTCTGCTGGGGGTTTTAATATCTTGCAATGACGGCTCCAGTCTCCCATTAATTTATCACACATGGTGGCTTCACCATGGGTTAAACGATAAGGGTGTATGGCGACTAATAAAAGGATTTGTAAATAGGCTCGCTCAATAGTGGATTGTTTATTATCTCCAATATCGATGGGAGCAGATTCAACACAGAGTATTGTTGCATAGCGATAGAGCTCTGTAAGTTCTAGCCAGACACTGGGTGTTTGGCTTTCATAGCAGAGATATCGGTCCAGTATTAGGCGTCCAATGAACTGGATGGCAAAGTAGATTGTTTGAGTGATGTCTTCAACTGAAAGGCGTTTGTTAGAAATGGTGATATGGTTGTTGATAATGATCTTGTAACCATGTGCCATTTCTCCCAGCAGCTGTTTAATATTGTTAGACGCTATTTTATGTTTGTCAGTTAATGGTAAAGGTATAACAAGATATTTTTTTCTGGTTACTTCAATTGGATGTTGCAATGCCTGTGTAAGTAACTGCATGCTGTGAAAGCGCAGTGTGTTATCAATTTCTGTTCGATTTAACTCGACAAGCACAGGCAATACTTTCTGTACTGTGATGGCAGCATCAAAAAGAGGGAGACGCTCTACCCAGGATGTGATCTCATTATGATGAGACCCAATCGAGAGGGTATGCCCTGGTGTGGGCTTGGGTATGGATATTTTTAGCGCTGGCATAACTTCTTTATCTTTCTGTAAAAGTCTCTTCTTAATTCAGAAGTTATAGCGGCAATTTACTGAGATTATTTATTTTATCCAGATTTTGTAAAAGTAATAGCTTTTGTAGGGATTATCAATAGATAAGATTCATCATGATCATTAACACAGCTAAAAACAGTATGGTCATGATGCTGCCAGCCTTGATGTAGTCTGATACATGGTAGTTGCCAGGCCCCATAATAAGGGCGTTTACCTGATGTGTGGGGATGAGGAAGGAGTTGGATGTGGCTATAGCCACGGTGAGTGCAAACAGAGCAGGCTCTGCTCCCACGCTGATGGCAATATTGATTGCCAGAGGTACGAGTAGCACAGTGGCCCCCACGTTGGACATGACCAGGCTAAAGAGCGTAGCCAGGATGGCTATGGTGAGCTGCACTACCCAAATGATTGGATCTCCATCAAACAGTAACAATGTCTGCTGTGCAATCCAGGCGGCGGTGCCGGAGCTTTCTACAGCTATTCCCAGTGGAATGAGGCTTGCCAGGAGGAAGACCGTTTTCCAGCTGATGGACTCATAGGCCTCTTCCATCGACATGACACCAGAAAGAATCATACCTATCGCGCCGGTAAGCAGGCAGATAGAGAGTCTAATATCGGTAAAAAGAATAAGCCCTAGTGCAAGCAGAAAGAATATCAGAGCAAAGCCAACCTTCTGTGGTCGCAACTCTTCATGTGGGTACTCAGTAGTGACTACGACAAAGTTTCGGTTGGTTTTTAATCGGGTTAGATCTTCCCATCGAGTGTGACAAACCAGACAGTCACCGGATTGCAGAGGGGTGTCTCGGACGCCTTCGCCTTCACGGGTGATGACCTTACCGTTACGGTGAATGGCCAGCAGCGACAGGCCATAGGTTTTGCGCATCCAGATATCACGGGCTGATTTACCAATTAGCGTTGAACCGGGGGGGATGACGACCTCTGCAATACCTGCTTTTGTGGGAACCAGTGCCTCAGCAAACATCTCAAGGTCAGGTTTGATTTTGAGATTATGATGGCTAACAAACGCCTGAACAGCAGATTCCGTACCCAGTACACCCAGGATTGCTCCAGGTTCTATACCAAGCTCGCGATCAACACCGGATGATCCAAAACGCAGGCCATCACCTTTGTCCACGGCAATGACACGGATGCGATGTATGGTCTCTATTTTGTCCAGGTTGGCACCAATCATTGAGCTACCTGGGGTGACTAATACCTCGTAGACCTCATAGCTCACCCCATAGGTCTCTGTGATGTAATCCATGGTTTGAGTGGCTTCTGCGCCTGCGCTCTGGTTTTCTGGCAGTACAAAGCGCCCCATTAACATAAAGTAGCCAATGCCCGTAATAACCAGCGCTATACCAATGGGTGTGACGTCAAAAAGGCCAAAGGTCTTCATCTGATGATCAATGGGCAGCAGATGATTGGATGAGATGATCAGGTCATTCAGCAGGATGAGTGGGCTTGATCCAACCATCGTCATGGTGCCGCCCAGAATGGCCGTAAATCCCATTGGCATCAGTAGTCGGGACAAAGGCAGATTGGTACGGGCAGAGATACGGCTAACAACAGGCAGAAAGAGAGCCGCTGCCCCGACATTCTGCATAAAACTTGAGATGAAGCCGACAGTGCTGGAGATTAAAGGCACAATTCGGCTTTCGGTTTTTCCGCCAAACCGGAGAATTTGAGCAGCAACCTTGCTCATTACGCCGGTTCTGTCGAGACCGGCACCTATGATCATAACGGCAATAATGGAGATAACGGCGTTACTGGAGAAGCCATCAAAAAGGTGCTCAGTAGGGATTAAACCGGATTCCAAACCAAACCAGGGGGCGAAAAAATCACTGAGCCCCAAGAGCACCATAATGCAGATAGCAGCAACATCGACAGGAACAATCTCAAAACCAAAAAGGTAGATTGTAAGCAGCAGTATGCCGCAGACCCAGGCAATCTCTCTGCTGGGTACAGCTGCTGTTAGAAAGAAGCCAATTACCAAAAAGATTGTGAGTGTGATGAGATTTTTCATTATTAATAATAATAGCGTCTTTATAGTAGAAAACTTCATGCCATGCAGTTTATTGAGTGTGCCCCAAGATCTGTGGTTGATTGCAGCGCATAGCATTCATGCCCGCTCTTTGGGTACGAGCTCTTGATTTCACAGCACCTCCAAAAAATGCCCGCTTAACCTATGGGTGAAGCTAAGATTTTTTGAAAGCACTGTGAAACCAATATCTTGACTCGGCAATTGCTCCTGCATTGCTCTACCACCTACATCCATGTAGGCGTCTGCATCCACAATCAATCACAGATCTTGGGGTATGTTTATAATTTTCCACACCCCTCTTTGTGGTGTAAGATGCGCGGTTTTCGTTTAGGTTATCAGTTATGCAGGATCTAAATCCGATCACTAACAAAATCAGCGATTTACAGGGGCGATCTGAGTCTCTGAGGGGGTATCTTTGACTTCGCTGAAAAGAAAGAACAGCTGACGGAGGTTCTGCGGGAGCTTGAAGACCCCGAGATCTGGAATGACCCTGAACGCGCCCAGGCGATGGGCAAAAAGCGAGCTACATTGGAAGCCGTGGTGCTCACACTAGATCAGTTGCACACAGGGCTTATTGATACCCGTGATCTGCTAGAGATGGCGGTTGAAGAGGGTGACGAAGATACAGTTGATGCTGTTGTTGATGATCTGGAAGCTTACGAAAAACAGGTGGCAGAGTTAGAGTTTCGCCGTATGTTCTCTGGAGAGACAGATTCTTGTAGTGCTTTTCTTGATATTCAAGCAGGCTCTGGTGGTACCGAGGCTCAAGATTGGGCTGAAATGATACTGCGAATGTACCTGCGTTGGGGTGAACAGCGTGGGTTTAAGACTGAACTGATTGAGTGTTCAGCTGGCGATGTAGCTGGCATCAAGGGTGCTACCATCCATTTTGAAGGTGAGTATGCCTTTGGTTGGCTGCGCACTGAGATCGGTGTGCATCGTCTTGTGAGAAAGTCCCCCTTCGATTCTGGTAACCGTCGCCACACCTCCTTTGCTGCCGTCTTTGTCTCTCCAGAGATTGATGATGATATTGAAATTGATATCAACCCAGCTGACCTGCGCATTGATGTCTATCGTGCCAGCGGGGCAGGTGGGCAGCACGTGAATAAAACAGAGTCTGCGGTACGTATCACTCATCTGCCGACTAACACTGTCGTGCAGTGTCAAAATGATCGCTCTCAACACAAGAATAGAGATACAGCGATGAAGCAGCTCAAGGCCAAACTCTATGAGTTGGAGATCCAGAAACGCAGTGCCGATCAACAGACCGTAGAAGATAGCAAGTCTGATATTGGCTGGGGCAGCCAGATACGTTCCTATGTATTGGATCAGTCCCGTATTAAAGATCTGCGCACTGGTGTTGAAACCGGAAATACCCAAGCCGTTTTAGATGGTGGGTTGGATCTGTTTATTGAAGCCAGCCTAAAAAGCGGGCTGTAACATTATTCTTAAATTTAAAGCTGAATTGACTATGACTGAACAAATCCTTGATGAGAACAAACTGATTGCACAGCGTCGCGCCAAGCTGACGGAATTGCGTGAAAAAGGCACAGCCTTCCCTAATGATTTTCGCCGTAATACTGTTGCAGGTGAAGTATTGGCAGAGTACGGTGAAAAAACAGCAGAAGAGCTGGAAGAGCTGGGTGTTCGGGTCTGTGTAGCAGGTCGTTTGATGAGCCGTCGGGTGATGGGAAAAGCCAGTTTTGCCCATCTTCAAGATATGTCTGGTCGTATCCAGCTGTTTGTACAGCGGGACAATCTGCCAGAAGGTGTCTACCCTGAGTTTAAAAAAGGCTGGGATGTCGGTGATATCTTAGGTGCTGAAGGGCAGCTGTTTATCACCAAAACAGGTGAGCTATCAGTGCGCTGCGATAGTATTCGTCTATTGACAAAGTCGCTACGTCCACTACCTGAGAAGTACCATGGATTGACTGATCAAGAACAACGTTATCGTCAGCGTTATGTAGATCTCATCATGAATGAGACTACACGGGAGACCTTCCGTATTCGTACCCGCATGGTGCAATATATTCGTAATTTCCTAAACAGTCGTGACTTCCTGGAAGTTGAAACTCCTATGATGCAGGCTGTACCAGGTGGTGCTGCAGCGCGCCCTTTTACCACCAAGCACAATGCGCTGGATATGGATCTGTTTCTGCGTATTGCGCCTGAGCTCTATCTGAAACGCCTGGTGGTGGGGGGCTTTGAAAAGGTTTATGAGATCAATAGAAACTTCCGTAACGAGGGGTTGTCGACTCGCCATAACCCTGAATTTACCATGCTGGAGTTCTATGAGGCCTATACAGATTATCAGGATTTGATGAATCTGACTGAAGAGATGCTGCGGAGCATGGCAGAAGAAGTTTTAGGTACCACCACAATACAATACCAAGGTGAAAGCTATGACTTTGGCGCTCCTTTCATGCGCCTGACGGTCAAAGAGGCGATCCTCAAATATATGCCGGATATTACGGAGGCAGATCTGGATGACCTGGATCGAGCACGTGCTGTTGCCCAGAAGCTGGAGATACCACTGAAGGATATCTATGGCTTGGGCAAGATACAGATTGAGATCTTTGAAAAGGTGGCAGAACATCGCCTGATGGATCCTACCTTTATTACCGCCTATCCAACTGAGGTTTCACCACTGGCCCGCCGTAATGACGATAACCCCTTTGTAACAGATCGTTTTGAGTTTTTTGTGGGTGGGCGTGAGATTGCCAATGGTTTTTCTGAGCTGAATGATGCAGAAGATCAGGCTGAGCGTTTTCAACGACAGCTTGATGAACGCGCTGCGGGTGATGATGAAGCCATGCATTTTGATGCGGATTATGTGCGTGCTCTGGAGCACGGATTGCCACCAACGGCAGGGGAAGGGATTGGAATTGATCGCTTGGTGATGTTGTTTACAGATTCACCATCCATCCGTGATGTGCTGTTGTTTCCTCATATGCGGGCTGAATAAATATGTGTAAAAGGCATGTGTGTGCCGAGGCACACACATGCCTTTGTACAGGCACTAGATTTCAAACATCTGCTCGACTTCTTCAACCTGTTCTGCAACACCTTCAATCTCAATTACAGAGACCTCTGGGTCTAAACCAACCTTAGCGAATGCAGGTGCCTGTGCCCATTCAGCCGGGCTTGTTGTTTTGGCAGCGCCTGTGTTGCATTCCAGGGTAGCGACCTGTACCAGGTCAACATAATCGGCGCTTTCGCCGCTATCATACTTCAGGTCAGTGTAATGAGCTGGCACAGAGATTAGCGTGTCAGGGAAGTTCCAGGTCTCAAGAATTTGACGGCCAATGATGGGAGATAAATCTACCAATAGGCTATCCAGTCGTTCTCCGTTGTCGGTGAGTTCTTGAAAGTTCTCAGCCATGATAAGGACTGGTAATGAACCGATGCTATGGATTAAGCCAGCCAGCATGGCCTGCTCAGGATCAAGATGTGGGATCTGGTGTGCAAGTGCCCGGCTAATGGCTGCCACCTGAACACTCTCTTCCCACAACTGGCGTAGGCGGATTTCTAAAGCGGGAGTTGTTGGTTGAAAAATCTGCTTCATAGCAAGGTTAACCACTAGGGTTTTTACCATGCGGGTGCCCAGCCGGGTGATGGCCATCTGAATGCTGTCGATGGTGACTCGGCCGCCGTACAGGGGGCTGTTGGCAACTTGAAGAAGGCGTGCAGAGAGAGCAGCGTCGGTAGCAACCAGCTCAGCTATCTGTTGCGCTGTAGCATCATCCTGTTCAACGGCATCACGTACTCGAAGTGCAACCTCAGGAAGGGTTGGAAGCACGATGCTGTTGTCTTTAATGGCGGTTTGTAACTGCTCTAAAAACTCTTCATTCGTGATCATTGTTATTGGCTTTCCAGCGTAAAAGAGTGGGTCTGTTTCTAGTTTAGTACTAAATCGGTCATAGATGCAGGAACTTTATTTTAGTCTGTAGCAAAGCTGTATGGAAGTTCACAGAAATGCAGTTTTTCACCTGCGGCATCTTTAAAATGAATGTCATTAGCTTCGAAGCAGGGGATCTGTACCATAACCAACGCATCAAAGCCGCCTTCAGGGGTGGCTTGGGCATCGACGATGATGCCAGCTGATTTTCCATGCTCTGCGCTGTGAGAGAATAGCTCATCTCCAGCAGTAGGTTTTTGGTTGCCGTTGATATGGGCCAGATACATACGGCGCTTTAATGTTCCCCGGTGTTGAGTGCGGGCTACGATCTCTTGCCCACAGTAGCAGCCTTTGGTGAAACTGATGCCATTGAGCAGCTGCATATTTACCATCTGTGGTATGAATGCCTCAACAGTAGCAGGGTAGACAGCAGGAATGCCTGCCTGAATATCCTGCAGCCCCCAAAAGCTGGAGCTGGTGGGTTGAGCCAGTTCTGCCAGTTGCTGCCAGCTCTTTTCAATTGCAGGTTCAGCTCCAATGATTTCAAAACGTGGTACTGTGCCAGGTAGGCGGATGATGGTTAGGTTCTCTGTCTGTATAACCTGCTGTGGAGCAGAGGGTAGATCAGAGGTAATGGTGCAGAGTTGGCTCTCTGCTTCACTTCCTACAAGCCCAATCCGGATCAGCTCATCACTTGCATCCGTTAGTTTTACCTCTGAGCGCAGAACAAACATCGAGAGTCGTTTGAGGACGGCAGGAAGTGTTGCTCTGGGCAGCTGAAAAAATATGTCATCACCACGACGAAAGAACCAACCATTAGCTAGCATGTGCCCCTTAGGGTTGCAGTAGGCATTCAGCTGATACTTTTCTGCTGTCAGCTCGCGGATATCGTTGGTGAATTGCCCTTGCAGGAAATCAACACTGTCTTTACCTGCGATGCGAATCAGCCCCAGGTGTGATAGATCACAGAGTGCGCTGGCTGTTGTCTGTGTGCTCTGCTCAAAGTCAACCCAGTCGCCATCGGTTATTGAGGCGGAATGAGAGTTAAGAAATGTATTCCAATCGTTGTTCATGATTTTGGTAGGATAGTGAGTGAGCCTTTATAATCGCATTAATCTTTTCTAACGCAAAGCAGCTAATCTCCCCATGCAGGAAAATAATTTTAAACCAGGCAGTTTGGCGCTATATAAGATTCGCCCGGCCCGTGTTCTGGGTGTTGCCGATAAGATTGAGATTGAGCTGGAAGGTGGGAAGTCGAAGCGAGTCCGTCCCAAAGATCTTTCGCTGCTGCATCCGGGGCCTATTGCTGCATTGTCTGAGCTAAAACCTTGTGAGGGTGATGTTGCTGAAACCTGGGAACTGTTGGCGGAGAGCGAGACGAATCTGCCAGAGTTGGCGGAGCTGATCTTTGATGAATACACCCCCATGACAGCGTGGGCGGCTTGGCAGTTGGTCTCTGATGGTCTCTATTTTGAGGGAGAACCGGAGTGTATCCATACACGTTCAGAAGAGCAGGTTGAATCAGATCGCAAACAACGACAAGAGAAAGCAGCAGCAGAGAGGGAATGGGCGGCCTTTTTAGATCGCCTGAAATCCTCCAGAATTATCCCGCAAGATCATGATCACTTGCGTGAAGTAGAGCGCCTTGCCCTTAAACAGAGTAAAAGCAGTCGTATTCTCCAGATACTTGATCGGCAGCAATCGCCTGAAAATGCCCATCGTCTACTGGTTAGTCTGGGCTATTGGGAGCATAGCTTTAACCCCTACCCACAGCGTTTAAATCAATCACTCTCTTCACCAGATATTGCGGTTCCTCCATTGCCGGATGATGAGCGGGTTGATATGACGCACCTTCCAGCCTTTGCTATTGATGATGAAGGTAATCAGGATCCTGATGATGCTATCAGCCTGGAGGGTGATCGGGTTTGGGTGCATGTCGCAGATGTGGCGGCACTTGTTGCACCTGATTCCCCTTTGGATCTGGAAGCGCGTGCCCGATCAGCTAATCTCTACCTGCCAGAAACCATGGTCCAGATGCTGCCGTGGGAAGTGACTGAGCGGCTTGGGTTGGGTTTGGCTGAAACCTCACCGGCACTCTCATTCGGCTTCAAACTGGCAGAAGATGCTGAGCTGGTAGATATCAAAGTAGTGCGTAGCTTGGTACGGGTTAAACGCCTCAGCTATGCCGAGGCAGACAATCAACTGCATGCTGCACCTTTTGATCAACTACAGACTTTAACTCAGCGTTATCATGCAAGGCGCTATGCGGCAGGCGCGCTACAGCTTGATCTGCCTGAAGTACGTGTGCAGCTGCTAAATGATGAGATACAGGTTGAGCCACTCATTAGAAAAGATAGCCGAGATATGGTGACAGATGCCATGTTGATGGCAGGGGAGGCCGCAGCACGCTTTGCGCAGGAGCGAAATATCCCCATCCCCTTTGCTACTCAGGCAACCCCAGATATTACAGAGTTCCCTAGCGGGTTGGCGGCAATGTACGCATGCCGCCGTTCATTAAAACCCAGTCAAACGGTGTGTCGCCCAGACAGGCATGCTGGCCTGGGTTTAGAGATGTATTGCCGTGCAACCAGCCCTCTCAGGCGATATGCTGATCTTGTTGTGCATCAGCAATTAACAGCACACCTTTTGGGCAGAGAGCTGTTACCAATAAAAGCGGTTACCGAGCGAATGGGTGCTGCTTCTGCAGTTACAGGGAGTGTCCGTAAGGCTGAGCGGTTTTCCAATCTGCATTGGAAGCTGATCTATCTGAAACGCAATCCAAAATGGCAGGGTGAAGGGGTGGTTGTTGATATGCAGGATCGGCGGGCCACCATCATCATCTCCGCGCTGGCAATGGAGACAAAGTTGCGTCTACCTGAGTCGGTTGCCCTTGATACCCGGCTTAAGCTGGAGTTAACAGGGGTGGATCTACCGGATTTAACTGCTCGCTTCCATGTTTTTGAGTAGTACTCTGTGGCAGAATGCGTATCTTATTTAATAAAGTATGCTTATAGTAATTGTTGGAAATAGATTTTCATGTCTAAAAAAGATAAGAGCAAACCTCTTAGCTCCTCAGATATTCGTGGGCCTGAAGCACACTTTAATGCCTATTGTGAAGATGAGCGTGAGCGCCGAAGCAACTCGGGTGAGGCTTTTGATGAGGCGCTGTTTGAAGAGGCAGTCAAGCTAGCCAAACGAAAGTTGCAGGTGCGCATGAGGAGAAGCGTGAAATGATTGTTGTCAGTCTTTCCGCCGAGAATGTACTCAAGTATTCAAGCCTGGAGCTTTCAGATTTCCCAGAAGAAGGCATTGTTGCGGTCAGTGGACAGAATGAGTCCGGCAAAAGCTCCATTGGCGAGACCATCTGTTTTGCGCTGTTTGGCCGCACCTACTCATTTGGCCCGGAAACACCAGAAAAGATCATCTGCTGGGGGCAGGCGCGCTGTACGGTTGAGCTTGTCTTTACTGTGGCAGACGGTAGCCAATACCAGATCAGCCGTTTTTTAGATAACGGTGGGCATCACAGCGCCCGTTTGTGTCAGGTTGATGATCTTGAAAACCCCATTGCATCAGGAGTGCAGGCAGTGGGTGATGCCATGCTGCAATTGCTGGGGTATGACTATGAAGAGTTCATCGAGTCGTTTTATCTTGCCCAACGAGAGATCACCACGCCGCATAGAAATAGCCAGGCAGTAAAAACAATGGCGGGTTTGACCACGTTTGAGATGGTCACCAGTGATATTCAACGTGAGACTCAAGAAGAGCAGGCTGCTGTTGAAGAGAGTGAGTCTGAAATTGCCTCTCTCAATGCCAGGCTTGAAGAGCTGGATATAGAAGAGGGCTATTTTCAGGAACTTGAGACAGAGCATGCTGAGCTGACCCAAGAACAAAAAGAGACAGACCAGCTGGTATTGGCACTGGGTATGGCGGCTACAGCCTATGAGGAGAATATCCCTCGGCTCGAGAAAGCTTACCGTGGGCGTCGTTCAATCAGAATTTTATGCACTCTGCTTACGCTGGGGTTTGTCACATCAGGCTATTTTGTTATGGGGCCTGACGACCCAGAAGGCTTTATGTGGGGACAGTTTTGTGTGCTTTCAGGGCTTATGCTGATTGTTGCTGTGGGTGGCCTGTTCATTATGAAAGGCCGTATTGAAGGCCTGAGTGAAGCCCCGGTAAGTCTGGCAAGAAAATTAATGACGCTGCAAATGGGTAGTGTTCCATTGTCAGAGATCGTTTCTGATGATGCCGCTGATAGTGAAAAAGTAGAAGATGCCAAGGGTGATCCCTCCCAAGCTCAGGCGGAATTTACCGGGATTTATGCGGCCATAGCAGAGTATGCGGCAGAACCTGATGAGGCGCGCGGATTGGTGGATCAGGAACTCCGCCAGCTAAATGAACAGAGTGAAATTCGACGCGATAAAATAGAAAAACTCAGCAAGGCTATTAGTGAAGAACAGGTGCGCGTTATTAAGGCCAATGAGTTGATTCAGTCACGCGGGGCTGAGCAGGAAAAGATAGCCGAGTATCAACATCAGATTGCTGTAAAGATGCTGGCAGAGGAGTTGCTGATTGGCGCAGAAACCACGCTGTCACAGCGATTTAACCGCGACCTGCGTGAACTGGTTGGGCATACACTCCCTCTGTTTACCAAGGGGCGGTATGAACATCTAAAGATTGATGAAGAGCTGAATGTACAGGTTTTTTCCAATCAAAAACGTGATTTTACCGCATTGGATGAGGTCTCCAGCGGTACTCAGCGACAGATCATGCTGGCCGTCAGACTGGCGCTTTCACAAAAGCTGATTGATAGTGCAATGACAGGCAGACAATTCATTTTTCTGGATGAACCCTTTGCTTTCTTTGATGCTGAACGCACCTTGAGCACGCTGGAAGTGTTACCGCAGCTAAGTGATGAAATTACTCAAATTTGGCTGATTGCCCAGGATTTTCCTGAAGGTAGCCAGCTGGACAGGCATATTGAATGTTCCCGTGAGTATGTGAGCCTGTCACCAACAGCCATGACATGAGACGAAAGATCAGCAACAAGTCTTCTTGTGCATTTTGCCACTTTACGCGGGCGCTGGCCTTTAGTGGGATAGGCGCAGCTGTAGGCGGGTTGGGTGCCAAATGGCTGGGGGCTGATCAGCAAACTATCATTATCTGTGCAATGATGGGTTCTGTTGGTTTGGTGGGCTGGGTTACCAGAAAGCGTAAGAAATAGCCTGTCGTATAGATACCTTACTTTATCCTCTGTTCACGCCGAGTGAATGAAAAACAGATCCTCCCTACCTATTGATGATGTTCTGCCTTCGTTATGTGAGGCATTGGCATCTTCACAAGCTGTAGTACTTTCTGCACCGCCTGGTTCAGGTAAAACCACGGTGGTTCCTTTGGCGCTGCTACAGCAACCCTGGCTCCAGGGGCAAACCATCCTTATGCTTGAACCACGTCGGTTGGCTACCCGCGCCTCGGCATCACGGATGGCAGAACTGCTGGAAGAGAAGGTTGGTGAATGTGTGGGCTATCGGGTTCGTTTTGATAGTCAGGTTTCCAAGCACACCCGCATTGAGGTGGTCACAGAAGGTATTTTAACCCGACGTTTGCAGCATGATCCTGAACTAAAAGGCGTGGGGCTGGTGATTTTTGATGAGTTTCACGAGCGCAATTTGCATGCTGATCTGGGGTTGGCGCTCTGCCTGGATATTATCCAGGGATTGCGAGATGACCTGCGACTGCTGGTCATGTCAGCCACCTTGGATACGGCAGCAGTCTCGACACTCTTGGATGATGCGCCGGTTGTGTGTGGTGATGGTCAATCTTTTCCTGTTGATATTCAATATCTTGATACTGCACCTAAAAAGAAGCTACCTGAGCTGACAATTACAGCTGTGAAGCGGGCTGTTTCTGAGCAGCAGGGAGACATACTGGTCTTTCTTCCCGGGGTTGGAGAGATCCGACGGGTTGGCGATGGACTCAGTGGTATCTGGTCTGAAATTAAGATCTGCCCGCTCTATGGTGATCTTTCACGAGATGCTCAGGATCAGGCTATCCGCCCTCATCCCCAGGGGCTGCGTCGAGTTGTGTTGGCAACGGCTATTGCTGAAACAAGTCTGACCATTGAAGGCATTAACACAGTCATTGATGTGGGCTGGTCGCGTCTGCCAAGGTTTGATCCCAATACCGGTCTGACCCGATTGGAAACAGTGAGAGTGTCGCGTGCAGCGGCTGATCAACGGGCAGGCCGCGCTGGGCGTCTTGGGCCTGGTGTCTGTTACCGACTATGGACGCCATCCATTCAATCCTCCCTTCAAGCCCATACTTCGCCAGAAATTCTGGATGCAGATATGGCTCCCCTTGTGCTTGAGCTGGCGCAATGGGGAGTAGCAGATCCAGCTCAGTTGAGTTGGCTGGATGCTCCTCCAGCAGGTGCTTATGCACAGGCGCAGGATCTATTAAAACGACTGGATGCACTGGATGAGCAGGGGCGAGTCACAGCGGCAGGTCGACGCATGGCAAGCTTGGCGTTACATCCACGTTTGGCGCATATGTTGTTGCAGGCTGAAACTGTGGGGCAGGGGGATGTGGCAGCTGATCTGGCGGCCCTCTTGTCTGAACGGGATCTGATGCCAAAAACCATGGGGCAAGCAAAGCCTGTAGATCTGGAATTGCGATTGCAACTGCTTCAGCGCTGGCGGGAGCAGGGTAGTCAGGCAGTGATTGCAGCAGGTGGAGATGCCCGAGCCTGTAAGCAGGTAGATAAGCTGAGCCGACAATACCGTCGATCTTTGCAGTTAAAGGGCAAACCGTCTGCTGGTGGAACTTCAATAGGTGCACTGTTGGCAAATGCTTATCCAGACCGTGTTGCACAGCTACGGCCTGCCTCTAATAGCAGCTATCTACTCTCGTCAGGGCGAGGAGCCTCTCTGCCAGAAGGTGATCAGTTAGGTGGTTGTGATTATCTGGTGGCTGCTCAATTGGATGCCGGCACCAGTGAAGGCAGGATTTTTTTGGCTGCAACAGTTGCATTATCTGAGTTAAAGTCTGAGCAAAAAAGCCATATAAAAACGCTATCGAAAGTCCAGTGGGACAATCGAGAACAGGCTGTCACTAGCTGTGCTGAAGATCGTCTTGGTGCACTGGTGCTTGCTAGTCACCCCATCAAAAAAGCAGATTCAGAAGCGATCTCTCAAGCGATGCTGGTAGGCATTAAGCAGATGGGGATAGATGTGTTGCCATGGAATGATACGCTGCGTGCCTGGCAGATGCGTGTGCTGTCACTACGCCATTGGCAACCAGATAATGAGTGGCCTGATGTATCGGATAAGGTGCTGATTGAAACAGTGGAAAGCTGGTTGGCCCCTTGGCTGGCCGGAATCTCACGGAAAAAACATCTACAGAAGCTGGATTTGCAGGCGATTTTATTCAGCATGTTGGATTGGGAAAAACAAAAGCTATTAGAGCAGGGGGCACCAATATCCATTCAAGTGCCCAGTGGCTCACGAAAGCGCCTTGCATACCAACCGGGGGAGCCTCCAGTATTGGCTGTGAAATTACAGGAGATGTTTGGTCTGGCTGATACCCCTACAGTTTGTTGGGGGCAGGTGCCTGTTGTGTTACATCTGCTGTCACCTGCCCAGCGTCCGATACAGGTCACACAGGATTTAAGAGGTTTTTGGGAGCGAACCTATGCTGAGGTGAGGAAGGAGTTGAAGGGGCGTTATCCTAAGCATTACTGGCCTGATGATCCGTGGTGCGCTAAGCCCACTGCCCGGGCAAAGCCAAGGCGCTGACGACACTATTTTTTTCTGTTTTGCATAAACAGGCTTTTGGAGGCTGGGTGTGATGGGTTATGCAGATGCGTTTCAGCCACTTTTAGTTCAGCAGGTGAGTTCACGTTAAAAAAGGCCTCAGGCTGGTCTGAGAAATCTGCCAAGGCGGGTTTTTGCTGCTTGACCCAGTAGCCAAGCCGTCGTTCACCCGATTCAAGATAGCTCAGAATAGATGGCAGCAGTTTTCGATGGATTAAGGTAAATACGGGCTGTAGGCGTTCACCATCATGGGCTGTACTGACGCTGGAACCCTCTTTCTTTAGCTGGCTTAAAAGTCTCTCAGCCAGATCGGCTGGTACCCATGGTCCATCGCATGGAGCGGTCAGTATAAATTCACTGCCACAAGCCTGAATAGCGGAGGCCATGCCTGCAAGTGGGCCGACATACCCCTCTATCTGATCAGTGATGATGGTGTGGCCAAAACGACTGTAATCATTTTGATTTCGGTTGGCGCTGATTAATACTTCATCAACCTGTGGTGAGAGGGTTTCAATGACGTATTCGATCATGGCGCGGTTATTAAGTGGGAGTAAACCTTTGTCATTGCCGTCCATGCGGCGGGAGCGCCCGCCAGCAAGTATAACGCCAGTAATAGATATGTTTGTTGGCTGCAAAAGTGGTCCCTAATAAATAAGCAATTGGGTTGCTTTGGCTGTAATTTATACGCCTTGGCTAAATAAAATAACACAATAAAAACAATGAATTAACCATGGTGATAAACCCATGAGATTATGCGTGTATTGATTTTGTGTGAAGCACATCATAACTTGTTGATTTAATTGGAGCGATAATCAATATCATACAGTTGTAAATATTGAGAATATTTCTAGAAATCAACCATACTTAGCAAGGAATTAAATTCATAGAATCTCGGCCGATATATATTGGCGTATCTTAAATCATTTAATCGAAACAGGGAGTAATACCATGAGAATATGTTCTATCGAGCAAAACCTGCAACCAAATTTTACCCATCTGGATGTTAGTTATGAGCCGGAAAATCAAGCTGTGTGGGTGCAGTTTAAATTTCCTGGCCGGCCTTGCATGAGCAAAGGGTTGTTGGCAGAAATTTCTGCTGCACAGAAAATGATTTCTCAGACAGCAAAACGGGGCTATGAGAAAGATGACAAAAACAGGTTGATGTTTCAGGTGCTCAGCTCGACTAATCCTGAAGTGTTCAGTTTAGGTGGCGATCTGGCTCATTTCATTGAGTTGATTAAAGCTGAAGATCGTGACTCATTATTTCAATATGCCAAGGCATGCATTGATGTGCTGTATGCAACGAGCACCAGTTATGGCCTGCCATTTACTACAATCTCATTGGTGGAAGGTGAGGCGCTTGGTGGTGGCTTTGAAGCGGCGCTGTCAAGCAACGTTCTTATTGCAGAAGAGGGTGCCACCTTTGGGTTCCCAGAGACTGTGTTTGGATTGTTCCCTGGAATGGGTGCATTTAGTTTTCTTGCCCGCAGAATAGCCCCTGCACTGGCAAAACGTATCATAGCCAGCGGGAAAGTGTATAAGGCAGAAGAGCTATATGAGATGGGTGTGGTTGATGTGTTGGTGCCGAAGGGAAAAGGCCGTGAGGCAGTGCGTGACTATATTGAACATCAGCAGAATAGGAGTTTAGGCTTTCAGTGTTTGGATCAGATTGCAGAGAAATTTAATCCTCTGACATATGAGGAGTTGATGGAAATTACTACGCTTTGGGTAGATGCGGCAATGCAGTTGACCCATAAAAACCTACGGCTTATGGAATATTTGGTCAAGGCACAGGATCGTCGCTGGAACCATGAGGTTTCTGAAAAGCCCCAACTTGTTGCAGTATAAAAATCAGCTTGTAATAGGCTTTTGTTTTGCGAGCTCTGAATTTAGGGCGGATAGGGCGTGAGTAAATGATGATTTAATCTCGGTATAGCTTTGCCCGCCAAGTTCTGCAACCTCTTCTGGAAGGAGTTGGTCGGCTTTTGCTGCGGCCGTTTCCAAATCAGACAGTCCAAGATTTGCAGCAGAGCCGCGCAATGCATGAGCCAGTTCCTGGAACTGCAGATAGTCTTGGCTAGCTAATGCTTTTTGCATGCTTTCAACCAGCTGTGTACTGTCGTAGGTGAAGTTTTTGCATAACCGATCCAGGAAATCATCGCCACTGCCGAGAGCGATAACATCTCTTAGTACTGAATAGTCAATTCCTTCCTGCTTGGAATCTTGTTGTGGAGCAGGAGGGTTATGGTGAGAGGGTATTGCGGCAATCTGAATCTGTGCTGCCTTGGATATGGTTTCAAGAAGATGTGCAGAAGAGATGGGTTTGGTTAGAAAGTATTTAATGCCCACCTCTTCACATGCTTCTCTGGCTTCGATAGTTGCATTAGCTGTTAACATGATAAAAGGTATCTCTTTTTCACTGGCATGGGCAAAACGATACATCTTAAATGTTTCTATTCCTGTTGCGCCAGGCATGTTCATGTCAATAATGACAGTATCAAACTCCTCTTCTTCTAAAATATCTAGTGCAGTTAATCCGTTGTTTACAACTTTAAAATTATGACCGGCTCTTTCCAGTATGCGGCCTATAACCATTTGATTTGTACTATTGTCTTCAGCAATAAGAATGTTTAACGATTTTTGGTTGGTATGATGCTGAGTTATATGCTGTGCTAAGCTGATAATTCCTTCATTTTCATAATCGCTTGCGTGAGAAGCATGCAGTGCATTAAAAAGAAGGGTGGTGTCTATAGGTAGTGATAATGTGTATATATCATCTGTATTGATATCCAGTAGCGGTGCTGATTGCTCATCGGCCTGAATTATTAGCGCGGTTATTTTATGCAGTGATAGCTCTGTGTGGAGTGACTGGAGTAGTTGGTGAATGTCAGTATTGATAGGTACTTGGTCAATGATCAACACGTCATAGGGCGAGTGACGACCAGCTTCATCTATGAGTAAGCGAATAGCGTCACGTGTGTTAGAGACATCGTGAAAGGTTACATTCCAACTATTGAGATGTTGAGTGACTTCAGTATTGCTTTTGGTGGCGTCAGAAAATCTAAGAATACGGCTCTTTTTTAGACTTGTTGCATCTAATTGATCAGGTATATTTTCCTGATATTTAAATTCAATATCAAAAAAGAATGTAGTTCCAATGCCCGGACTACTTTGCAACCAGATGTTGCCCCCCATAAGTTCAACCAGTTGTTTGGCAATTGCTGTCCCCAGCCCTGTGCCGCCATATCTTCTAGTCGTAGATTCATCTGCTTGGGTGAATGAATTAAAGATATGGTCTTGTTTTTCGCTTGGTATGCCAACTCCTGTGTCAGTGACCTCAAAGTGGATAAGTGCATTTTGACCTTCACTTTTGATAAGGCTACAGCGCAGCTCAATTGAGCCTTTGGTTGTGAACTTAATTGCGTTTCCTACAAGATTTATTAAGATTTGCCGAAGATGTAAGGGATCGCCTTGCAGTTGGTATGGTGTCTCCAGGGCAATATGATTGGTTAGCCTTAACCCTTTTGCTCCAGCTTGGCTGACAAACATTCGGACAGTTGAGTGAATAAGGGCATGAAGATCAAAATTTGTGCTTTCTAACGTTAGTTTGCCTGCCTCGATCTTTGAAATATCCAGGACATCTTCAATCAATCGTAATAGTGTCATTCCTGAAGCATGGATGGTATCAGCGTATTCACGTTCTTCTGGCCCAAGTTTGCATGTTTTTAGAAGATCGCCCGTTCCAATTATCCCATTAAGAGGGGTGCGGATTTCATGACTCATTCGCGCTAAAAATTCACTCTTGGCTTGATTGGCCTCCTCTGCCCTCTGGCGTTCTTCAGTGAGACGCCTGATTAAAGTGGCGGCATAGCTTGGAACAACGATAAGGGTTGCTAATAAGCCGATAGCCAATGCTTGGTGAGTGGTCCAGAAATCATTAGTAAGAGTGGCAGCGCCAAAGCCTAAAACAGAGAGTGTGGCTGAAAGATAGAGGTACTTTTCCCCATAACGAAAGCCATTGCCGAGAGTTACCCAGAGATAAACGCCATACCACGGTACAAAGAGTTCGCCTGCAATAGAGAGTGCAAAACTGAAGGCTAATATATCAAGTAAAATGCCAATAATACGGCGTATGACTGAAATCTCTGGATTGATGAGGATGGCGATAAATATACCGGCGGAAAGAAGAAAACAGCTGCTGAGAATGCTTGCACCTACGATCCAATCTTGAGCGTTCTCAAGATCCTCAGGGATAATGGATAAGAAATATACAATAATGCTGCTAAGGATCAGAAGGCGGATTAGTGCCTGCTCATGCTCTGAGTCTTTTCTGTTTTTAAGGCGATCACGCAGCATGAACCAAATATTCAATAAAATGCCTTTGTCGATTGTAGGTTTTTGTTCCATACTTAAGTAGCAAAATGCAGAGTCGTTGGTAAGATTTTGCTTTTTATCAGTGTGGTATTTTTTAACATTTCAATCAAAATAAAAAGTGTAGACTATGCGACAAGATATTGAAAACTCAGTGATAAAGTTAATTGCTAAAGAAAAGAAATTAAACATATCAGATATTACGTCTGAGTCTACTTTGGATGAGCTGGGGGTGACATCCTTAGAGGCAATAACGATTATGTATGATATTGAAGAGAAGTTTGATGTTGAAGTGCCAGACAACACCTTAGAGAGCTTACGCACTGTTCACGATATTGTCGATGGTGTTGCAAGTTTAATATCAGAAAATGAGTGATATGAAAAAGTCTGTTGTTGTGACTGGTCTTGGTGCAATCTCAGCTCTAGGTCATAATGTAGATCAGTTCTGGAAGGCAGTTTGCAAGGGAGAGAGTGGTATAAGAACACTGGCTGCTCTACCTCTTGAATCTCTTCGGGTAAGAATAGGTGCTCAGATCCCATCCTATGAGCCGCTTGATTTTTTTTCCAAGGATGATCTCCATTTATTAGATCGGTTTTCCCAATTTGCTGTAATTTCAGCGCGTGAAGCGGTTGCTGATGCAGGCATAGTAGCAGAAGATCTGCATGATGCTGCTTGTATTATTGGTACAGGTTGCGGTGGTCGGGTGGCAGATGATGAAAGTTTTCACCGGTTATACAAACAAGGTAAAACCAGAGGCCACCCTTTAACTGTACCCTTGGTTATGGCAAATGCCGCAGCCAGCCAGGTAAGTATCCATTTGGGCATTACCGGCCCTGTTTTTGTAGTTGCCAGCGCATGTTCATCTTCTGCTCATGCTGTTGGGCAGGCGATGGCAATGATTCGTAGTGGTTTGGTTGATGTGGCTGTAGCAGGCGGCACTGATGCGCCTTTTACTTATGGTACGCTGAAACCTTGGGAAGCATTAAGAGTTATGTCATCAGATACCTGTCGACCTTTTTCTAAAGATCGCAGTGGTATGGTGTTAGGTGAAGGCGCCGGTGCGGTAGTGCTGGAGTCACTGGAACATGCACAAAAGCGTGGAGCACATATCTATGCTGAATTGGCGGGTTGTGGTATGTCAGCTGATGCAGGTCATATAACTGATCCTTCAGCTGCTGGTGCAGCTAAAGCAATCAATGCCGCGTTAACTGATGCTTCTATAAATTCTGATGATGTGGACTATGTGAATGCGCATGGCACAGGAACCAAAGTAAATGATGTAATGGAAACTCAGGCACTACACCGAGTATTTGGTGGGCATGCAGAGCAGCTGATGGTATCTGGTACAAAGTCTATGCATGGGCACCCTCTAGGTGCAGCAGGTGCGTTAGAGCTTGTTGCGACAGTGTTGGCGCTTAAGAATGGTATTGTTCCACCAACTGCCAATTTTACAGAGGCCGGAGAAGGCTGTGATCTTGATTATGTGCCAAATCAGGCGCGTGAAAAAAAGATTAAGGCAGCTATTTCAAACTCTTTTGCTTTTGGTGGTTTGAATGCTGTGTTGGCTGTTCGGTCAGTAGAGTAGCTTAATCAAGCAATGGGATTGCATGGTCAGTGGTTGTGCATTGTGTTGCTCTGTTCTGCGATATAGTCCAGCAGTGCCTGGCGTGTTTTATTAAATGATGTTTGTATTTCATTGCGCCGTGCGTCTGCATTATCCTTAAAGTCAGTATGTTCAAGGTGAGATGCCTTGATGCTGGCCTTATAAACAGCTAATGCGCCAAGGCTGCCTGCGCTGTCTTTAAATGCAAATGCATGATCAATAAATAACTGATAGTTATTTTCTGCAATGGCTTTTTCCATGCCGTGTAGCAGTTCTTCGCTGTTATATAAAAAGCTGTTGATGAGGTTGCGGACAAATTCCTGACCTGAGCCCAGCTCCTCAAGATCGCGCAGTGTGGCTTGACCTAATATAGTGCTGTTATGCTGATCGAAATCCGTTTGGCTGGAGTTTTCAGTTATTATATTTTTGCCGGGTGTTATTGACTGATGTTCTTTGTTTTGCTCGGTAATAGCTTGTTTGATGGTGGTTAATAGTGTGTGCTGCTCAATTTTTCCGATAAGGCAGGCATCAATATCCAAATCATTGCACTCATTAATGAGCTGTGAGTTGGATTCTGGAGCAAGCAGTATAAAGGGTGTCCATGGGTCATTTTGGTGAGTGAAACGATATAGTTTGATTGCTTCAGCACCGTTCATAATTGGCATTTCAAGCTCAAAAATAGCCATATCAAAGTTGTGGCTATCGAGTGCATTTAATGCTTGTTCTCCATTTTCAACGGCAAATACTTGATGTTTTGTTGTTTTAAGTATGTGCTTAATGCGTTTTAAATTGATCGGATTTGCGGCGATCAATATGTCGAGCGGTGGCAGTGTTGATTGCTCACGCGTGTAGTGGTTAATGAAGCTCGTAACATTTTGTGAAAAGTGCTGGTGAGCTGTATTAGTTACTGCATGTAGGGCGTTGTATAGCAGTGATTTATTTATTGGTGTTTGCAGTATATGGGAATAGCCTGCAGCAACGAGTTGCTGATCTCTATCAGGAGAGTTTTCTGGGCCAAGATAAATGAGTGATAGATTTTGTAGAGAAGCCTCTGAATAGACTGATTTAGCAAATTGAGCTGGTTCCATATCCAACTGATGCTGATCTACGATAACCATGTCATATGGTGTGTTGCTATCTGAAGCGGATAGTATCTCTGTAAAGGTACGTGCTGCATTACTACATGCTTTTACTTGTACCTGCCAACCCGTTAGGTGCGTGATGATTTGATGGCGATCTGAAGTGTCAGATGTCATGAATATGATGTGAGTATCTTTCAGTTCTTTATCTGTAGCTATTGGATTAGCTGCTACCGACTGCTTTTTAGTGAAGCAAGATAAAGATTTGTTAAGGTCACCTGATTGGCCAGCAGGTGCTTCTGTCTCTTTTTTAAGAGCGAAGGCAGCGTCGCAAATGATATCAATGAGACTATTTTGTTTTTCTATCTCTAATCTGTTTTTTAATCGCTCTGATAGATCTATTAACCTATCGATTTCGTTTTGAGTCGTTGATCGATGCGATGCTTTTTCTTGTAGTTTTTTTTGTAATTGGTAGCTAATTAAAAAGGCGCTTAAAAAAAGTATAGTCAGTATTACGGCCTCAATTGCAGGGTGAATCATCCATAAATCATGGGATGCCAATGCAATAGCGGTAGCGCTTATGCTGAATATTATTGCACTTATAATATAAACAGGCTGGCGGCCTTCGTTGTTTTTATGTTGTTTGCCCATAAAACTATGTCGTTGCGCTGATGTTGTCTGTTTCGTCCATATTGGTTTGAATTGTAATAATGCTAGGTAGCCGATTAAAAAAAGCATCTATGCAGTCTGGATCAAAATGCTTGCCTCTCTCTTGTTTCAGATGATCAAGTGATTGATCCAACGACCAGGCTGATTTGTATGGGCGTTCTGACATTAAGGCATCAAATACATCTGATACGGCTACCAGTCTTGCTTCTATTGGGATATCAGCACCAGCAAGGTTGGCAGGATATCCTTTGCCATTAAACTGCTCATGGTGATTTAACGCAATAATGGCCCCAGCTTGCAGATACTCTGAAGGACTGTCGCGCAGGATATTATAACCAATTTGCGTGTGGGTTTTCATGGCTTGCCATTCAGAGGGTGAGAGCTTGCCTTGTTTTAATAAAATATGATCTGGGATGCCTATCTTTCCAATGTCGTGCATAGGTGCGGCATGTTGGATGATATTGCATTTGTCTTCTGGCAGCCCAAGTTCTTCAGCAATTATACGGGAGTACTGAGCCATGCGTTCAACATGCTTCCCGGTATCTTCATCGCGGTATTCACCGGCTCTGGCCAAACGTAGAACTGTTTCCTGTTCACGTAATTTCAATTCGCAGGTTTTGGCATCAATTTCCTGCTCAAGCCAGTGTGCCCTGTCCTTTATAATGCTTTGCTGCTGGCGCAGTTGGAGTAGGTTACGACACCGTGCCCGGCATTCGTGATGGTCAATGGGCTTGGTCAGAAAGTCAGTAGCGCCTACTTCAAGTGCTTTGTAGCGTACGCTTTTATCTTCTACACAGGTGATAATAACAATGGGAATATCTGAGCAGCTTGGGATCTGGCGTAACCATTGAGTGAACTCGATGCCGTCCATGTTGGGCATTTTATAGTCGGTAAGCACCAGGTCATGGTGGTTTGACTTTGCCCATTCCAGTGCCTGAACCGGGTCTCCAAATGATTCGACATGGATATTGTCACCAATTGAACTCATCAGCTCTTCAAGTATCATCCTGCTGATTGATTGGTCATCTACAATGAGGATAGTCGCCATTGAACGCCTCTTGGTATCTGCTTTTAACTGTGCAAGTCCATTCAAGCTGAAAAGCTTAACAAAGTTATCATATAACTATATGAAAGTACTGGCAATCCACGCCGAGATTATTATGTCGGCATTCATCATGCATTCTTTAGGGCGGAAATGATGGGTCTAATACCAACCGCCTGCATTCCTGCAGGCAGGTAGGTATTAGGTGTTTTGATGAAAAGAGTGATTTTGTGTGTTTAAAGGGACTTGATTTTTGCAAGCTGAGATTGCAGTTGCGTGATTGCGGTGGTTAGATCATCTGCCTTTTTTTGCTCTTTCTCCACGACAGCAGCTGGAGCCTTATCAACAAAGTTGGCATTAGAGAGCTTGCCCGTAATGCGTTCCAGCTCCTTTTGACGTTTTGTTAGCTCTTTATCCAGGCGTGATAGCTCTGCCTCTTTATCGATTAGGCCCGCCATAGGGATGAGGACCTTCATCTCACCTACCAGTGCAGTGGCTGATTCAGGTGCATCCTGGTCTGCAGTTAGCCAGGTAATGGATTCAAGTCGTGCTAATGCATCAAGATAGTGTCTGTTATTTTCAAGGTTTGCTGCATCCTGTTCATTGCCATTTTGCAGAAGAACAGGTAGATGTTTGCTGGGTTTGATATTCATTTCGCCACGGATGCGCCGAATTCCCATAATAAACTCCATAACCCATTCCATCTCGGTTATAGCCTGCTTATCAATGGCGCTGGTACGGCAGACAGGGTAGGGCTGAAGCATGATGGTTTCACCAGAGCGGCCTGCCAATGGTGCTATCTGCTGCCAGATCTCTTCGGTGATAAAAGGCATGATGGGGTGTGCCAATCTCAACAAAGCCTCCAGCACGGTGACGAGAGTATGACGTGCTCCGCGCTTGGCTGCTGCTGGGCTCTCCTCATTTTGGAGAATAGGTTTGGATAGCTCCAGATACCAGTCGCAGTATTCATTCCAGGTAAACTCATAAATGGTTTGAGCTGCATGATCAAAGCGATAGCTATTGATGGCATCAGTGACACTCTGTTCGGTAATTTGCAGGCGGGAGATGATCCAGCGATCAGCCACGCTGATCTGTAGTGCACCACCACTCTCACCGCAATCCTCACCCTCGGTGTTCATCAGCACATAGCGGGCGGCATTCCAGAGTTTATTGCAGAAGTTGCGGTAACCCTCGATACGGTTCATATCGAATTTGATGTCACGCCCTGTGCTGGCCATGGCAGCGAAGGTAAAGCGTAGTGCATCGGTGCCAAAGGCAGGGATGCCATCTGGGAAATCCTGACGTGTCTGTTTTTCAATCTTCTTGGCCATTTTTGGCTGCATCATACCGCTGGCACGTTTTGCGACCAGAGGTTCCAGCTCGATGCCATCAATCAGATCGATAGGATCCAATACGTTACCCTTGGACTTAGACATCTTGTCGCCGTGGGAGTCACGCACCAGGCCGTGGATGTAGATCTCTTTAAAGGGGACATCGCCCATGAATTTGAGCCCCATCATGATCATCCGGGCAACCCAGAAGAAGATGATGTCAAAGCCGGTAACCAATACGCTGGTGGGGTAGAAGGTCTTTACTGCCTCAGTTTTCTCAGGCCACCCCAGAGTGGAGAAGGGCCAGAGGGCAGAGCTGAACCAGGTGTCGAGTACGTCTTCATCCTGAGTGAGTTTAAAGTCATCAGGCAGTTTATGTTTTTTGCGTACATCTTCTTCTGAACGGGCGACGTAGATATTGCCTTCCTCGTCATACCAGGCTGGGATGCGATGCCCCCACCAGATCTGGCGTGAGATGCACCAATCTTCAATATTATTCATCCACTCGTAATAGGTGTTTTTCCAGTTATCAGGCACAAAACGGATGTCGCCATCTTTTACTGCTTTGATGGCAGGCTCAGCCAGTGGGCCTACCTTGACGTACCACTGATCGGTGAGGAGGGGCTCGATGACAGAGTTGGAGCGATCACCTCGAGGCACCATTAGTTTGTGATCTTCAATCTTCTCTAATAGATCTTGAGATTCCAGATCAGCGAGGATTTGTTTACGTGCTGCATAGCGATCCATGCCGGTGTACTGTGCGGGGATTAGCTCTGCTTCTTCATCTTCGTTTTCACGAATGGCTGCATCAATGGTAAAGATATTGATCAGGCCGCCATGGGGCAGGGCCTGGATATCACTGTGATCCCGATGGTTTTGCCAGACAGCATAATCATTGAAATCATGTGCAGGAGTGATTTTGACGCAACCGGTGCCGAATTCAGGATCGACATAATTATCAGCAATAATAGGAATGCGGCGGCCAGTGAGGGGTAGCTCTACATATTCGCCTAATAGATGTTTGTAACGCTCATCATCAGGGTGGATGGCTACGGCGCAGTCACCCAACATGGTTTCGGGGCGGGTGGTAGCAACTACCAGATGCCCTTGGCCGTTGGTGAGCGGGTATCGCATGTGCCAAAGGTGGCCATTTTCCTCTTCGGATAGTACTTCCAAATCGGAGACGGCGGTGTGCAGTACAGGATCCCAGTTGACCAGCCGTTTGCCGCGGTAGATCAACCCCTCTTCAAACAGGCGAACAAAGACCTCTTTTACGGCATCTGAAAGTCCATCGTCCATGGTGAAGCGTTCCCGCTCCCAGTCGAGGGATGAACCCATGCGTCGCAACTGCTGAGTGATGGTGCCGCCGGACTGCTCCTTCCACTCCCAAACCTTCTCAGTAAATTTTTTGCGCCCATAATCATGTCGGGTTTTGCCTTCGGCGTTGATTAAACGCTCAACCACCATTTGTGTGGCGATACCGGCATGATCGGTTCCCGCCTGCCACAAGGTCTTCTCTCCCTTCATTCGATGATAACGGATGAGTGCATCCATGATCGTATCCTGAAAGGCATGCCCCATATGCAGGCTGCCCGTCACATTAGGTGGCGGGATCATAATGCAGTATGGGTTGTCACCATTAGCCTGTTTATTTGGGGCGAAATGACCCTGTTGTTCCCAGGTTTCGTACCATTTTTGTTCTAGGTTATGGGGATCGTAGGTTTTATTCATGGGTAGAGCCGACATCCTGAAAGTATTGCGAAGCCGCCTATTATAACCCAGGAATTGTAATTTATTGTGAGGGAATAATTGCCCAGAAAAGCAGATGCTTATGACCTTGATATAGCTGCCAGATCAGGGGCAACGGCAACTGAAGATATATTACAGAAGTAGTGTTACCATTCCTTTTCATTTTAAACCTGTACTATTTCACTGTTGATCCAAGCAGTTTCCCAACCCCATCTATTCCCTTTATGTGTAGTGCTATGACTGAAAACAGCTGCCTGATGCCATCTCTTCCACATGCGTTTGGGCCTATTGGTGCAAGCGGCGTAATTCGCAGCTGCCCTGAGGACTTTTTTGTTGAGGAGCTTCCGCCCTGTGAACCAGATGGTGAGGGTGAGCATGTTCTGCTGAAGATCGAAAAGCGTGGTGACAATACCGAGTGGGTTGCTCGGCAGCTGTCTCGTTTGGCAGGAGTTCCGGCGAGAGATGTGAGCTATGCCGGGCTTAAAGATCGTCATGCTGTAACTCAACAGTGGTTTTCTGTTCGATTGGCTGGAAAACCAGAGCCGGATTGGCAGGCGCTAGCCTCTGATAACCTGAAAATATTAGAGTGTGCCCGCCACCAGCGAAAGCTCCGTCGAGGCGCCTTGCGTGGCAATCGATTCACCATTCGAGTGCGAGATTTGGCTGGAGATATGGACCAGTTGGAATCACAACTACGCAATATCCAGCAGCAAGGGATCCCCAACTATTTTGGTGAACAGCGGTTTGGCCATAATGGCGATAATCTAAAGAGTGCAAATGCCCTGTTTGATGGCAGTTTGGGGCGAGTGAGCCGCCAACGTCGGGGGCTTTATATCTCAGCTGCACGTTCGCTACTGTTTAATCATGTGTTGGCGAAGCGTGTTGAACTGGGAAACTGGAACCAGATTCTTTTGGGTGAACGGGTAGCTTTGCATGGCAGCAGGAGCTCTTTTCATGCTGAAGAGGTAGATGCCGAGTTGCAGGCTCGTTTAGATGAGATGGATATACATCCAACGGCCCCATTGTGGGGCAGGGGTGAAGCTGGGGTGACTGCAGAGGCTGCCAAAATTGAAGCAGCAGTATTGGCTGATTTTATTAATTGGCAGTCGGGTTTGGAGCGTTGTGGCGCAGAGATGGGGCGTCGTGCGCTAAGAGCGCCAGTATTGGATATGACGTGGGAGATGACGCCGGGCCAAATGGTGGTCAGTTTTACGCTACCCAAAGGGAGCTATGCCACAGTGCTGTTGGGCGAGTGTCTGGATTACTCCGTAGCCGTCTAAATCTCATCCTGTTTTTTTCGAGATAACAGCACATAGGTTGCGCCAGTACCTCCATCAAAATAGGCCGCAGAGCAGAAGGCCAGGACAAAGGGAAACTGCCTTAACCACTGATTGGTTTTCTGTTTAAGTACAGGTTGCTGGTCTGCTGATTCGCGCCCCTTACCATGAATAATGAGGATGCAGCGTAGCTCTCTTTGATGGGCTTGCTTGAGAAAGCGTGTGAAGATTGGCTTAGCCTGTTTGACCCTCAAGCCATGTAGATCAATCGTATCTGTGGGCGGAATACGTCCTTTTTGCAGATTTTTGACCACTCTCTTTTGTAGGCCTGGTTGTACAAATAGTAGCTCTTCAGGTGTCTCAATATCCATATCGGCAAGAGGTAGTGTGGCTGGTGTGTGCTTCGATTCTGGCTCTGGCGGCAAAGGTTCGGGTCGCCGGGATTTGCGAAATGGAGACGCTTTATCCTGTTGGAGTGGCTTGATCCCCTCAACCGCCTCTTGGAATAGAGTCAAGTCGTCATGATCTGTGGCTTTAGGTTTTTTTTTGTCTGACATGGCAGGGATTATAGCAAGCAGAATAAAAGGAACTGATAAAGCTTTTTGACCCGTGTATCAAGGTAATTTTTCCAGTATAGTTAGGCATTTACTTATTCCATAATTGTAGGAAGAACTGGCCGCTTTATCAGGCTGCCCACTCCAATGAGAATCTTATTAAGTAACGATGATGGCTATCAAGCCCCTGGCCTCAAGGCGCTTGCAGAAGGATTAGCGGCAATTGCCACCATTACCGTTGTGGCTCCAGAACGTAACCGCAGCGGGGCCAGTAACTCACTCACCCTGGATCGTCCGCTACGCGCCAATACCCTGGAAAATGGCTTTGTGAGCGTTGATGGCACCCCAACAGACTGTGTCCATCTTGCGATAACAGGGCTGCTGAAGGATGAGCCTGATATGGTAGTAGCCGGTATCAATGATGGGGCAAATATGGGAGATGATGTGCTCTACTCTGGTACGGTTGCGGCAGCTACTGAGGGGCGGTTTCTTGGTTTTCCCGCCATGGCGGTTTCGATGGCTTCGCATGCCCCCAAGTATTTTGATACAGGTGCCCGTGTAGCGAAAGAGATGGTCGAGCGAATACGGCTGCATCCCTTAAGTGCAGATACCATTCTTAATGTTAATGTGCCAGACCTGCCCTATGATGCAATCAAAGGTTATCAGGCTACTCGCCTTGGGCATCGGCATAAGGCTGAACCTGTGGTTAAGGCTTCTGACCCAAGGGGGCACCTTATCTACTGGGTTGGCCCTGCAGGTGCTGAACAGGATGCCGGGCCAGGAACTGATTTTTATGCAGTGCGAGAAGGGTATGTTTCAGTTACACCCTTAAAGATTGATCTGACGCGACATGAGCTCTTGCCAGGGATGCAGGCTTGGTTGGATAAACCGTAGGTGCAGTAGAGTATGGACAATAAAGAGCTTATTGGCGTTGGTATGACATCCCGGCGCACACGGGATCGTCTAGCAGAACGGCTGATTGCTGAAGGTATAACAAACCGCAAGGTTCTTGATGTTATTCGTAATACACCCCGTCATATTTTTGTAGAGGAGGCACTGGCTAGCCGTGCCTATGAAGATACTGCACTGCCGATTGGCCTGGGGCAGACTATTTCCCAGCCTTATATTGTGGCGCGCATGACGGAGATACTGCTTGAGGGTGGCCCGTTGGATACCGTGCTGGAAGTGGGCACAGGTTCTGGGTATCAGACGGCTATTCTCTCTCCTCTAGTACAACGCATCTATAGTGTGGAGCGCATTGAACCGTTTATCAAACAAGCGCGCTCTCGTTTTCAGGAACTTCAACTGCGAAATATTCGTCTCAGTCATTGTGATGGGGGCATGGGGCTGCCTCAATATGCCCCTTTTGATGGAATTATTGTCACGGCGGCTCCAGAGGGTATCCCGTTAGCATTGGTTGAGCAGCTGGTGATAGGTGGACGAATGGTTTTGCCTATTGGGAAGCTTGACGAGCAAGCGTTGGTGTTGGTTGTGCGCACTGAGCAAGGCTACGAAAAAGAGATACTTGAAAGAGTGATGTTTGTGCCTTTACTAGGAGGGACTAATTAGTGAAGTTGTTTTCGCCTCTCTATAACCGTGCAATGCAGTGGGCACGCCACCAGCATGCTCAGAGATACCTCGTAGGCTTAAGCTTTGCTGAGTCCTCATTTTTTCCTATTCCGCCGGATGTAATGTTGATGCCGATGTCACTGGCCAACCCATCACGTGCTTTATGGTTTGCAAGCATTACGACCATTGCCTCTGTGTTGGGCGGTTTGCTTGGGTATCTGATCGGGCTGTTTGCCTTTGATATGGTGGAGCCTCTGTTGCAAAGTGCTGGTTATTACCCGAAGTATTTACAAGCTAAGACATGGTTTGATGAATGGGGATTTTGGGCGGTATTTCTAGCTGGATTTTCCCCTATACCCTACAAGGTGTTTACAATTACAGCTGGGGTAATATCTATGGCGCTAGCGCCGTTTGTTATTGCATCTCTAATCGGCCGTGGCGGCCGTTTTTTTTTGGTTGCGATGTTAATGGCTTGGGGAGGGGAGCGCATGGAGAACATGCTGCATAAATATGTAGATCGCCTTGGATGGTTGATTGTTGCGCTGGTTATTGTCGTTGTGTTAATGGTTAAACACTGAGCTCGTTGCGTGTGGTGATGGGATGAGATTGTTGCCGATGCCTCTGCTGATTTTATGGCTTCGGATATTAGTTGTGGCACTTGCCATATGTATACTTAGTGCCTGTGGCAGCCCTGGTGGAGCCCCGGTAGTTGCTCGTAATCATGCGCCATCAAAGCCGTTTGATCGTGCAAAGCATTATACAGTTAAGCCGGGTGACACGTTGTATGCCATTGCCTGGAAAGCAGATGTTGATTATAAAAAACTGGCGGAGTGGAATCGAATCCAGTATCCGTATACTATCTACGCGGGTCAGCGGTTGCAGCTGAATTCAAGGGGGAGTTTAGCAAGTAGAAAAGCTAGTACAAGTTTTAAAAATGGTAAATCTATAAATCGGCAAAAAACATCGATTGCATCACAAAAACCAAAAAAAGCCATAACAAAACATTCAAGAATACAGCGTAGTGCCGCTAAAGGTATTAAGTCGCCTTTATCATTGGAGTCGACTCGAAAATTAAAGTGGCAATGGCCAACAAATGGAGTGGTAACGCAGAAGTTTTCCACGCGCGACCAAACCAGGAAAGGGTTAAAGATAAGTGGGCGTGTTGGACAGTCTGTCCGTGCTGCAGAGTCAGGACAAGTTGTCTATAGCGGAAGTGGTTTGATTGGTTATGGGCCGCTTATTATTATTAAGCACGATAAGAATTACTTAAGTGCTTATGGTCATAATCGAAAATTATTAGTTGTAGAAGGGGATGCAGTGGCTAAAGGTGAACGAATTGCAGAGATGGGACATGCTGCTAACGGTAAATCCTTATTGCATTTTGAAATCAGACGCAGGGGCAAACCTGTTGACCCCTCAGTACTTTTACCGAAGCGGTGATAGTAGCTGCTAAGAGGTGGTAGGGGGAAGTATGACGGATGAGGATGATGAGTTAGATAATATGGAATCAACAGCTGAAGTGAAAAAAGATATGCAAGATGTAACAGATATAGAAGATGCGCCAGTAGCAGCTGAAAAGCCAGAGACTAAGCCTAAGCCTAAGTCTAAGGCAAAAGGCAATGCCACTAGTGATATTCCTGATGGGCAAGTTGATGCGATGCGACTCTACCTCAGTGAGATCGGGTTTTCTCAATTATTAACAGCAGAAGAGGAAGTTCACTATGCTCGGCTAGCACAAAAAGGAGAGATGCCAGCTCGTCAGCGCATGATTGAGTGTAATTTGCGTTTGGTAGTGAAGATTGCCAGACGCTATATGAATCGTGGATTGGCCTTACTTGATTTGATTGAAGAGGGTAATTTAGGGCTTATTCGCGCTGTTGAGAAGTTTGATCCAGAACGGGGCTTTCGTTTCTCTACTTATGCTACATGGTGGATTAGGCAGACGATTGAACGGGCGATTATGAATCAGACCCGGACGATTAGATTACCGATACATGTTGTAAAAGAGATTAATGTCTATTTACGTGCTGCCCGTAAACTCACGCAGACATTAGATCATGAGCCATCAGCAGAAGAAATTGCAGAGCTGCTGGATAAACCCATAGACAATGTAAAACGCATGCTGGGTTTAAATGAGCGTGTAACCTCTGTTGATACTCCATATGGAAAAGATGCTGATAAACCCTTGCTGGATACCATTCCTGATGAGGTAACGCTCGACCCCTCAGTTCGATTACAGAATGATGGTTTAAATGCCAATATTGATGCTTGGTTAGACAAGCTGAATGATAAGCAGCGCGAGGTTGTTGAGCGTCGCTTTGGTCTGCATGGGTACGAAAATTCAACCTTAGAACAGGTAGCAAATGAATTAGGCGTTACAAGAGAACGGGTGCGCCAGATACAAATGGATGCGCTCAAACGCTTGCGCGTTATACTCGAGAAAGATGGTTACTCGATTGATTCAATATTTAAATAGTGGACATTAGTTTATATAATCATATGGAACCATAAAAATAGTTGCAGGATTGGCCGCGCTAATAAGAATTGAGTTGCAGCACGGCTAATGAGTTTAGACTAATAGGGAGATTATTTGATGCAAAAAGAGAGGCAGTATCCGCGTAAAAAATTAGCTCGTGATATTATGTGCTTTACGGAATATAACAGTGAAGGAGGGACGGGACGCAGTTATTTTTTTGCAACACTGGTTGATGTAAGCAAAAACGGAGCGGGCATCAAAACCGAACAAAATTACACTCCTGATGATGAGATATGGCTGCATGGATTTGATGCTGCCGCAGAGGGTGTTTCTGGCAAGGTCATCTGGGCAAAAAAGGCTGGCGACCTATATAGCCTCGGACTGCATTTTTCTACACACTAATTCATCTGATTTAATCTTCTTTAAGTATATCTGTTTACTGTTTGTTTTTATGAGGTCTGCCAGCTATATGCGAGCGGAGAATAGTTCATAAAAAGAAGCGGCTTTCTTGTGTGCTCCCCTCTCACCATGCCAATGCTACTCTGGTTGCTTGTCGGTGCTGAGAGGTTTTGTCGTAATGCTTACTGTTACCACTAAATCTAAAATAGACGGCCGCATCTATTAGGCCTGGATGATCTTGATATTATATGATGAGGGAGTGGTACCGAGGGTCGGACTCGAACCGACAAGGCCGTGAAGCCGGTGGATTTTGAATCCACTGTGTTTACCAATTTCACCACCCCGGCATGAAGAGCGGTAAGTATATCCATTTCTATGCTCATGGCAACTGCTAGGTGTGTGATAACATCCTGCTCCCATGAGACGTTCTGATTTTTTCTATGATTTACCTGATGAGTTGATTGCCCAGCATCCTACGGGACAGCGTGGCGATAGCCGCATGCTGTGCCTGGATGGTGATACGGGTGTATTGGCTGACCGTAACTTTGCGGATTTACCTGATCTGCTGCAACCAGGAGACCTGCTGGTTTTCAACAATACGCAGGTTATGCCCGCCAGGATGTATGGTCAAAAAGCAACCGGTGGGAAGGTAGAGATCCTGCTTGAGCGCATAGTGGAACCTGGTCGTGCAATGGCGCATATCCGTGCTTCAAAATCGCCAAAGGCCGGGGGGCAGATTGTTGTTGGTGATGAGCATAAGATTGAGGTTGTAGGCCGTGCAGATGCCTTGTTTGAGCTTGTTTCTCTGGATGTGGATTTTATCGATCTGATGCAGAAAGAGGGGCATATGCCACTTCCACCCTATATCAGTCGGGCAGATGAAGAGCTTGATCAAGAGCGCTACCAGACGGTGTATGCGGACAGATTAGGTGCAGTGGCTGCTCCAACAGCTGGTTTGCACTTTGACCAACCCATGCTGGATAAGCTGAATACCCTCGGGGTTGAGAGTGCTTGGGTAACATTGCATGTTGGTGCAGGGACATTTCAGCCTGTGCGGGCTGATCAGCTGGAAGATCATGTTATGCACAGTGAGTACGTTGAGGTGAGTGAGGAGGTGTGTGCCAAGGTAAAGGCGGCAAAAGAGCGGGGTGGACGGATTGTGGCAGTTGGCACAACCAGTGTGCGTAGCCTGGAATCAGCTGCTGCGGCTACGGGTGATATAGCGCCTTTCCAGGGGGATACCCGTCTGTTTATCATGCCAGGTTACCAGTTTCGGTGTGTTGATGCTTTGGTTACTAACTTTCATCTGCCTGAATCAACCTTGCTGATGCTGGTCTCGGCTTTTGCTGGCTATGAGCATGTAATGGCGGCATACCAGCATGCTGTAGAGCAGTGCTACCGGTTCTTCAGTTATGGAGATGCTATGTTTTTGAGCAAAAAAAAGCGCGGCATTAGGAGTGCCGCGCATAAGTAAGTACTATCAAGGGGAAAAACCATGAAACTAACTGTACTAGAAACAATTATAGTAAAGACCAATTAAAATTGTCAAGTAAAAAACCATGAAAAATACTCAGGTATCAAGGTGAAAGATGGTGTGCCCTGTAACTAGCTGTAATGGAAGAAAAAATGCATTTTGAACGATTGGGTGTTGATGGTCTTGCGCGCCGGGGGCGACTCACGTTTCCTCGAGGAACCATTGAAACTCCGGCTTTTATGCCAGTAGGCACTTATGGCACGGTGAAGGCCATGACCCCTGAAGAGCTGGAGGGGATTGGCGCTGAGATTATCCTTGGCAATACTTTTCATCTGATGCTTCGTCCAGGGACAGATGTAATTGCTGCACATGGCTCTCTGCATGGTTTTATGCACTGGAAGCGGCCGATTCTTACGGACTCTGGTGGTTTTCAGGTCTTCAGTCTGGGTGAATTGCGAAAGATTACCGAGCAGGGTGTAGCATTCCGCTCTCCCATTGATGGCAGTAAGGTCTTTATGGGGCCTGAAGAGTCGATGGAGGTACAGCGTAAGCTGGGCTCAGATATTGTTATGGTGTTTGATGAATGCACTCCTTACCCGGCTACTGAAGATGAAGCGCAGCGCTCTATGCAGCTCTCATTGCGTTGGGCCAAGCGCAGTAAAGAGGCGCATGGAGACAGCCCATCTGCACTCTTTGGTATCGTGCAGGGCGGTGTCTTCGAGCATCTCCGCCAAGCCTCTTTGGAGGGGCTGATGGATATTGGCTTTGATGGATATGCTGTGGGTGGCCTGTCAGTAGGAGAGCCACCGGAAGATAGATGGCGTGTGTTGGACTTTCTTGGGGAGCGCCTGCCTGCCGATAGGCCACATTATCTTATGGGGGTAGGAACACCTGAAGATATAGTGGAGGCAGTACAGCGCGGCATTGATATGTTTGATTGCGTGATGCCAACCCGTAATGCACGTAATGGCCATCTTTTTACGCACACAGGCGTAGTGCGTATTAGAAATGCAACGCATAGGCTCAGTGATGAGCCAGTAGATGCCCACTGTGATTGCTATACCTGTAAAAATTACAGTCGGGGCTATCTACGGCACTTGGCTAAATGTAATGAAATTCTGGGCGCCAGGCTAAATACTATTCACAACCTTCATTATTACCAAAGTTTGATGCAGGGGCTGCGCCAGGCTATTGAAAACAGACGATTGGATGAGTTTGTGCGTGAGTTTTACGCTTTACGCAATTAATTGTGGCATAATCCGTCGCTTCGCAAATTCTTGAGTGTGGGAAGTGTACCAATATGAGTTTCTTTATTTCTGATGCTATGGCTGAAGCTGCAGCCGCCGCGCCTGCTCCAGGCCAGATGGGCTTTGAAAGCCTGGTATTTCCGATTGGCCTGATTGTTTTGCTGTATTTTTTCATGATTCGGCCACAGCTGAAGCGTCAAAAAGAACACAAAAAACTTGTCGACTCAATCGCTAAAGGTGATGAGGTGCAAACTGAGGGCGGTATCCTTGGTAAGGTGACTGGAATAGGCGAGAATTATGCTCAGGTTGAGGTGGCTAAAGGTGTTGAGGTTAAGATTAGACGACACTCCATCTTAGGTGTGATGCCAAAAGGCACCATGAAAGAGCTTTAATATAGTGTGGACGGCCTGCCTGGAAGAGTCTCTTCTGGGCGGTTCGGACTTTAATCAGTATCAAATAACAATAAACAGCGGCAAGGGCTGAAGAGTTAATTTTTAAAAAACCATGAATCGATATCCAATCTGGAAGAACCTCCTGGTTCTCATCGTCCTCTTGATCGGCGTCTTCTATGCGATGCCCAATATGTTTGATCAAGATCCTTCAATGGAAGTTGCTGGCACACGGCGAGCAAAGGTAGATCAAGGCACGGTAGCTGCTGTAGAGAATGCGCTAAAAACTGCTGGTGTTGAGATTAAATCACTGGATTTTTCCGGCACTAAAATGCTACTTCGGTTTCATGATCCTGAGTCTCAGCTAAGAGCAAAGGATGTATTGGCTGAAACACTGGGTGATAACTTCAACCAGGCTTTGACGCTTTCAACAGACCTGCCTGGCTGGCTTCGTGCCATCAATGCAATGCCAATGAATCTTGGACTGGATCTGCGCGGTGGTATCCACGTGTTGATTGATGTGGATATGGAGGCAGCGGTAAAACAAGCAACAGAGCGTTATTCTGGTGATATTCGCACACTGATGCGGAATGAAAAACTACGCTACGTGACCGTCTCAAAAGATGACGCCTCCGTCAGCATCAAGTTTCGTGATGCTGCAGTGCGGGACAAGGCGCTGAACGAAATCTCCAATGAATTTCGTGATCTTACCGTTACAGCTAAGGATGATATCGATAGCTTTTTTGTGGTTGTTAAATTGGGTAAAACGGTACAGCAGGAAGTGCGCAAGTTTGCTCTGGATCAAAATATCACCACACTACGCAATCGTGTTAATGCATTGGGTGTAGCAGAGCCGGTTATTCAACAACAAGGGCAACGTCGTATTGTGGTTCAGCTTCCTGGTGTACAGGATCCAGCCCGCATTAAAGACATGCTGAGTGCAACAGCAACCCTGGAGTATCGACTTGAGGATACTGAGCATAATGTTGAGGATGCTGTAAACGGGCGAGTGCCGCCGGGTGCTCGGTTGTACCATACGCGTGATGGGCGCCCTGTGTTACTTAAAAAGCGGGTGATTGTCACGGGTGATCAGATCACCAATGCCTCATCTGGGTTGGATCAAAATTCTGGTTCACCTGCGGTGTTTGTAAATCTTGATGGTCCTGGTGCGCGACGTATGCGGGATGTTACCTCAGATAATGTCGGTAAGCCGATGGCTGTGGTGTTTATCGAGACACGATATGAAAAACGCCAGGACAAGGATGGTAAAACAGTTAAGCGTAAACGCAAGGTGGAAGAGGTCATTAGTATTGCCACCATCCAAGAAGCCTTTGGTAAACGGTTTCAGACAACAGGATTGGATAGCACGGAAGAAGCGCGAGATCTGGCCCTTCTGTTACGTGCAGGTGCCTTGGCTGCACCGATTGAGATTGTGGAAGAGCGAACCATTGGTCCTAGCCTGGGTGCAGATAACATTGAACAGGGCTTCAATTCTGTTGTTATCGGCTTGATTCTCGTGATGATATTTATGGCGGTCTATTATCGGGTCTTTGGTCTGGTCGCAGATCTTGCATTAATGACGAATCTGGTTCTAATCGTTGCTGTACTCTCGATGTTACAGGCCACACTCACCTTGCCAGGTATTGCAGGTATCGTATTAACAGTGGGTATGGCAGTGGATGCCAATGTACTAATTTTTGAGCGTATTCGTGAAGAGATTAGGAATGGAAACACTCCGCAGGCCAGTATTCATGCCGGTTATGAGAAAGCTCTCTCAACGATTACCGATGCTAATATTACAACCCTTATCGCAGCAGCGGTGTTGTTCAGTTTTGGTACTGGGCCAATCAAAGGGTTTGCTGTGACGCTGTTTATTGGCATTCTGACTTCAATGTTTACCGCAATAATTGGTACTCGCTCAGTGATCAATTTTGTCTACGGCGGTAAACGCGTGAGTAAGCTTTCGATATAGTAATTAAAGAGAGCGTAATAATTTTTGCTACCTGTTTGGGCGTTGTTGAATTACCCAATCTCTGGAATAGAAACTGAAAATAAAATCATGCAATTATTCAAATTAAATCGTGCAATTGATTTCATGGGTATGCGTAAGCTTGCGGTTGCTCTATCGGCAACTATTATCCTTGTGGCAATCGCTTCAATCGTTATGCGTGGAATGGATCTTGGAATTGATTTCACCGGTGGAACCTTGATTGAGGTTGGCTATCAGCAGTCAGCTGACTTGGGTGTGGTGCGTAATGCCTTGGCAGATGCGGGCTTTCAGGATGCGACGGCACAACATTTTGGGACAACGAGAGAGGTGTTGGTCAACTTGGCTCCTCGTGTCGACATGTCCAATGCAGAGCTGAGCGACCAGGCTTTCAATGCCTTAAAACAAGCCGTTACGGGTGAAGCTGAGCTGCGCCGGGTAGAGTTTGTAGGCCCTCAAGTTGGTGATGAGCTGACCGAGGATGGTGGCTTAGCCATGCTCTATGCATTAGTCGGTATTTTGATTTATGTGGCTATGCGCTTTGAGTATCGTTTTGCTGTGGGCTCTATTGTTGCGTTGGTGCATGATGTTGTGATCACTATGGGTATCTTTTCTCTCTTTCAGATTGAATTTGATCTGCCCGTGCTGGCGGCTGTGCTGGCGGTGATTGGTTATTCTCTAAACGATACCATCGTGGTCTATGATCGCATTCGTGAGAATTTTCGTAAGATGCGAAAAGGGACGCCAGCTGAAATAATTAATGTCTCCTTGAATCAGACGTTGGCACGTACCATGATGACCTCGGTAACGACATTGTTGGTGCTATGTGCGTTGTTCGTATTGGGTGGGGAGATTATTCATGGGTTCGCATTAGCGCTAATAATTGGTGTGGTAGTGGGAACCTACTCATCCATCTATGTCGCCAGTACTGCAGTTTTGATGCTGGGTATTAGTAAAGCGGACATGATGCCAGTGAAGAAAGAGGGTGCAGATGTTGATGCTCACCCCTGAGGTGGCTGATCTGTCGAAGGGTAAGCGCCCAAATACTTTTGATTAATTACAGGCTCGGCTCTTTGTAGGAAAGTTAAGTACCTCAGCCGCAAGATTGTTTGTGTTTTTTGCTGTTGGGGTTTCCCTGGATTTGCGTGGCGAGTGAATCTCAATGATTTCAAAGCCAGCATCTTTTGGTTTTTCGTAGGCCGCTTCAAGTAAGCACTCTTCCATTCCATTGAGCACATCACGCATGATCATCTCCAGTGCGCGGTTACTAAAATCTACAGTGTGCTTTCTATGATTAGCCATTGTGATTACCGTTGGTTTAGAGTTATAGCTGAGGCACAAAACACCGGGTCAAGAATGCCTGTATATGCAAGAGACTAGTTGTTAATCAACCCTAGAACTCTCTCTAAAACTTAGCGGTAATTACGGATAAAAATGAAGGGAAAAGGGTTCCTGAGTATTAGAACTTTAGCTTTTCATTGAGGTGGGGGCGAATTGCATTCAAGATGGCTGCATGTGTTTTGAGTCCGCCAGTAACAGTATTCCCGCTATCAAAATGCTGAGAGCCACCAGTTAGGTCGGTAACCGTACCTCCAGCTTCACGTACAATAAGTGCGCCTGCTGCAAAATCCCACTCGGCCAGCCCGAGTTCCCAGAAACCATCCAGACGACCAGCTGCAACGTAGGCAAAATCCAAAGCAGCAGAACCGGGACGACGAATTCCGGCGGTCTCCTTTGAAAGATCTTTGAACATCCCCAGGTAGGCATCCATATGGCGTTGATCACGAAAAGGAAAGCCAGTGCCAAGTAAGGCTCCTTTTAGATTTGGACGTGCAGTGACCCGAATGCGGTGGTCATTTAGATAGGCACCGGTGCCTTTGCTTGCGGTAAACATCTCTTCACGGATAGGATCGTAAACGACACCATGCTCCAGTTCACCACGGTATTTCAGTGCAATTGAGATGGAGAAGTGTGGTGAGCCGTGTAGGTAGTTTGTGGTTCCGTCCAGTGGATCGATGATCCATTGATATTCATTACCTGCGTGCGTTCCGCTCTCTTCGGCCAGGATGGCATGATCCGGATATGATTTCTTGATGACCTGAATAATGGCCTGCTCAGCAGAACGATCCACCTCGCTGACAAAGTCATTTAAACCTTTGGAGGTTACGTTGAGGGTGTCAACCCGGTCAAAGTGGCGCAATAGGACGCTACCTGCGCTTCGGGCTGCTCGGACGGCTATGTTCATCATTGGGTGTTTGTGCATGGGCGGCAAAGATACAGCAAGCTGTTCTCAGGATAAAGGAGATTTTCAATTGACCCAGTCGTAACCTCTGCGTAATCTGCGCCTTTTCGTCAAATTTGCTTCCTAAATTAGCAGGTAATTATGGGCTTAAACAACATTCGCATTGTGCTGATTGGTACAACCCATCCTGGGAATATTGGTGCAGTAGCTCGGGCAATGAAGAATATGTGCCTAACACAGCTTTATTTGGTAGAGCCCAAGGAGTTCCCTTGTGCTGAAGCTACTGCCCGGGCCTCAGGTGCTGATGATTTGCTGTATAACGCCAAGGTGTGCAATCGTTTAGATGAGGCCCTGGAGGGCTGCCGCTTAGTAGTTGGGGCGAGTGCCAGGTTGCGCCGTGTGGAATGGCCTCAATTCGCCCCTCGAGAGTGTGCGGTGCAGTTGCTGAGTGAGGCAAAGCAAGGGCCTGTGGCGCTTGTGTTTGGTCGGGAAAGTTCTGGGCTAAGCAATGCGGAGATGGATCGTTGTCAGTATTTGGTGCATATTCCTGCTAATGAGGAATATAGTTCCTTAAATCTCTCTATGGCGGTACAGGTGTTGGCTTATGAGTTACGTATGACAATGCTGGAAGATACCTCTACGGAGGTGAAGCCTGATCGTATAGTTGCCACTGCTGATGAGATGGAGGGATTTATTCAGCATCTAGAGCAGACCATGCGTGATATTCAGTTTTCCGATCCACGTCAATCCACCAAGTTATTGCGAAGGTTGCGGCGTCTATTTAACCGCGCTCAGCCGGATAATGATGAGCTTAATATACTTCGTGGCATTTTAAGTGCGGCGCAGGGCTGCAAATCCCAAGATCATTAGTCCTTAATGTTTGTTTTTTGTTGATTATTGGCTTGTTGAATTCCAAAAATAAAGCTAATCATTTATGTTGAATATAGAGATTGAAAACAATTAATATTAATTAAATCATGTATATACAAATAACCGGTGGATTTGTAGGAAATTAAACGCGCACATTTTATAATTATCGAGTAAAATAGTCGGAAATTATTGGGTGCCGTAGGTAAATGAATTAATGTTCTCTCGTATTAGGGAAGATGTAGGCTGCGTTTTTACGCGGGATCCAGCTGCGCGCAATGTTTTTGAAGTCCTGACGACTTACCCTGGCATTCACGCGGTGTTGTTTCATCGCGTTTCGCACTGGTTATGGACACATAAGCTATGTTGGGTTGCGCGTGTGTTGTCGAATTTTGCGCGTTGGATGACAGGCATTGAGATACACCCTGGTGCGACAATCGGGCGGCGCTTTTTCATTGATCATGGAATGGGTGTTGTAATCGGTGAGACAGCCGAGATTGGTGATGATTGCACGCTTTACCATGGTGTAACGCTAGGTGGCACCAGCTGGGATGCCGGAAAAAGACACCCAACGCTTGGGAATGATGTTGTGGTTGGTGCAGGGGCTAAAGTGCTAGGGCCTATCCATTTGGGTAATGGTGCGCGTGTTGGCTCCAATGCTGTGGTGGTTAAGGCAGTGCCTGAAAATGCGACAGTTATCGGGGTTCCAGGTCACTTGGTTGGCCCCCATGCTGAAGCGTCACCAGAGAGAGAGGCCATTGCCAAAAAGATAGGGTTCGATGCCTATGGTACTCCGCAGGATATGCCTGACCCTGTTGCGCATGCTATCAATCACATGCTGGATCATATTCATCTCATGGATAAACGCATGGAGACGATGTCAGAGGAGTTGCAGGGTATGGGCGTGGATAGTAGTAAGACAAAGATACCAGAGATGGAATGCTGTGAGATTGTTTCAGGAGCAGAAGAGCTGGCAGAACAGTCATCAGCTGGCAGAGATGAGTAAAGCGTTAACGTGTAAGCGCAGAATGCTTGTAAGACGGTAATTTATCAGGATACATTTGAGGCACTGAATATGAGGCTGACAACAAAAGGTCGCTATGCTGTAACAGCAATGTTGGATTTGGCGCTGCACCATGAGAAAGGGCCAATTACGCTGGCAGATATTGCTGAGCGTCAAGGTATTTCTCTCTCTTATTTAGAACAGCTATTTTCCAGAATGCGTAAAAAAGGGCTGGTTTATAGTGTGCGTGGCCCTGGTGGCGGCTATAGCCCAGCACGCTCAACAGATGAAATATCTATAGCAGAGATAATTACTGCTGTAGATGAAAGTGTTGATACCACTCGCTGTAATGGGGCTCATAATTGCCAGAATAATGAGGTCTGTTTGACTCACAACCTCTGGGAGGATCTGAGTAACCGTATCTATGATTATCTGAAAGAGGTTAGCCTGGAAAGTTTAATGGCTACTCAGGGTGTGCAAAAAGTTTCACAGCGCCAGGACGGGATCTGTAGCACTGATTTAGCGGTGGATTTACCACCAAACCCTGGTTCAGCTAATTAAATATACCCTAATATATAATATAGAAAGCAGTTAGTGGAGTAATAGATGAAGCCACCCATTTATATGGATTATTCAGCGACTACACCGGTTGACCCACGTGTTGCTGAGGCAATGTGTAAGTATTTGACGCCGGACGGTGATTTTGGAAATCCGGCCTCCCGGTCACACCACTATGGATGGAAAGCAGAAGAAGCGGTAGATAAGGCGCGCCGTGATGTAGCAGCCCTTCTCAATGCGGATCCTCGTGAAATTGTTTGGACCTCTGGTGCAACAGAGTCTGACAATCTTGCCTTAAAAGGTGTTGCTCACTTTTATAAAAAAAAGGGCAAGCACATCATTACCTGCAAAACAGAACATAAAGCAGTTCTGGATAGTTGTCGCCAGCTGGAACGTGAAGGTTTTGAAATAACCTACATGGATCCTGAGCCCAATGGCCTGATTGATCTTGAAAAACTAGAAAATGCCATGCGGGATGACACGATTCTGGTCTCTATTATGCATGTTAATAATGAGATTGGAGTGATTCAGGATATTACGGCGATAGGTGAAATGACCCGGGCACGCAAGATCCTGTTTCATGTTGATGCTGCACAAAGTGCAGGTAAGATTTCGATTGATCTGGCGGAGATGAAAGTAGATCTAATGTCTCTCTCTGCGCATAAAATATATGGCCCCAAAGGTATCGGAGCTCTTTATGTAAGACGTAAACCGCGTGTACGTATTGAGGCTCAAATGCACGGTGGTGGCCATGAGCGTGGAATGCGCTCAGGTACTTTGGCAACACACCAAATTGTAGGTATGGGCGAAGCTTTCCGTATCGCCAAAGAAGAGATGGATGCAGAGAATGACCATATCATGGCCATGCGCAATCGTTTATGGGATGGTCTCAAAGAGATGGAAGAGGTCTATCTCAATGGTGATTTAGAGCATCGAGTAGCCGGAAACCTCAATGTCAGCTTTAATTATGTTGAAGGTGAATCGTTGGTTATGGCGCTAAAAAACATGGCTGTTTCATCTGGCTCCGCCTGTACCTCAGCCAGCCTGGAACCCAGTTATGTGTTAAGAGCCATTGGCCGTGAAGATGAACTGGCGCATAGTTCTATCCGTTTCAGTATTGGTCGCTTCACAACGGATGAAGAGGTGGATGAAGTAATTGCGGATTTACAGGAGCAGGTTGCCCGGCTGCGTGAACTCTCGCTGCTGTGGGAGATGTATAAAGACGGTATTGATCTTAAACAGATCGAGTGGGCGGCCCACTAAATATTTTGCCACTGAGCCCATGGCTGTACGACCGGGAACTCTTGGCATAAAACATTATCCAATATAATTGAGCAAGTGATGCTTATTGCGGTTGAACTGGTTTTAGCTAAATGAGCATAGGAGTTTGAATCATGGCATACAGTGAAAAAGTTCTGGATCATTACGAAAACCCACGTAACGTAGGTGCTCTTGATAAGGAAGACAGCGATGTAGGCACCGGTATGGTTGGTGCGCCAGCCTGCGGTGACGTTATGCGCTTACAAATCAAGGTCAATGATGAGGGTGTCATTGAAGATGCCAAATTTAAGACCTATGGTTGTGGTTCAGCTATAGCCTCCAGTAGCCTGCTGACTGAGTGGGTAAAAGGTAAAACTCTTGAAGAGGCAACCCAGATTAAAAATGTTGATCTGGCTGAAGAGTTGGCGTTGCCACCTGTAAAGATTCACTGCTCTGTCTTAGCCGAAGATGCCATCAAGGCAGCAATCAACGATTACACCGCAAAGCAGGAAAAGAAATAGTTATGGCCATTACACTGACTGAAGCGGCCGCCGCCCGCGTCAACAAGTTTATGGGCAACCGTGGGAAGGGGGTCGGTGTACGTTTAGGCGTACGAACCTCTGGCTGTTCTGGCATGGCTTATGTGCTGGAGTTTGTTGATGAAGTGGGTGAGGATGACTCTGTCTTTGAAGATAGAGGGGTAAAAGTGCTGGTTGATGCCAAAAGCCTTCTCTATCTCGATGGCACTGAGCTGGACTTTGTGAAAGAAGGACTAAGCGAAGGTTTTAAGTTTAACAACCCTAACACCAAAGAGTCATGTGGGTGTGGCGAAAGTTTTTCTGTTTAATTATTTCCTGCCACTTTGATGCAGAGTATTAGTTGAGAAGAGTAACTCAATCTTTTTCTTAGCATCCCTGTGGCTAATAACGCTAAGCTGGTTTTCTCCAGATATTCTGATTTCGATAGCTAAATAAATTATGTTGGATTTCTCGAAGAATTACTTTGAGTTGTTCGGTCTGCCTGTAGGATTTGAGGTGGATAGTAACAGGCTTGCTGATCGTTACAGGGAGTTGCAACGTGCTGTTCATCCAGACCGATATGCTAATGCAACCGAGCAGGAGAAACGTCTCTCCATGCAAGGCTCGACACGTCTCAATGATGCATTAAACACATTAAAAAAACCATTGCTGCGAGCACAGTATTTGCTTGAGTTAAAGGGTGTGGATCTGAATGCAAAAGGGAGTAGCATCACTGATGGTGGTTTCCTAATGGAACAAATGGAGTTGCGCGAAGAGCTGGCGGGAGTCAAGGAACAGGCTGATCCTTATGATGCGATTGCCAACCTGATGAACCGCATTAGAAGTCATACTCAGGGGTTACTCAGGGAGATAAGCGAGCAGTTTGAACTGGGTACGTCACAGGCTTTGGAACAAGCTCAAGAGACAGTAAGTAAACTGCAATTTCTTAATAAACTTAGCGCCCAGGTTGAAGAGCTCGAAGAGGAGCTGGATGAGGCGCTTTGAATAAAACCTATTGCTGCATATGTATCTCATAGGTTTATGGTAAATCTTAATTAACGGCTGATTGAATCTATGGCACTTTTACAACTCTCAGAACCTGGTCAATCACTTGCGCCACATCAACATAAGTTGGCAGCAGGTATTGATTTAGGCACGACTAATTCGTTGGTTGCCACTGTACGGAGTGGGCAGGCTGAAACCCTGCCAGATGAACAGGCCCGCCATCTGTTGCCATCTATTGTGCGTTACCTGGATGAGCAGATTGAGGTCGGCTATGAAGCGCTCTCAGCGGCTACGACTGATCCACTAAACACCATCGCATCTGTAAAACGACTGATGGGACGAAGCGTTGAAGATATAAAAACCCTCGGTGACCGACTACCCTATGAATTCCAACAACAGGACTCAGTCGTTCCGCGCATCCATACGGTGGGCGGCGCTGTCAGCCCTGTTGAGGTCTCTGCCGAAATCTTAAAGGTATTGGCCGCACGTGCAGAAGCCAGTTTGGATAGCGAGCTGAATGGCGTGGTGATTACCGTTCCCGCCTACTTTGATGATGCCCAACGCCAGGCTACTAAAGATGCGGCCCAGTTGGCAGGCCTGAACGTGTTGAGGTTGCTCAATGAACCAACGGCTGCAGCTGTAGCTTATGGCCTTGATCAAGGCCAGGATGGCATACATGCCATCTATGATTTGGGTGGTGGTACCTTTGATATCTCCATCCTGCGGCTGAATCAAGGTGTATTTGAAGTTCTTTCCACTGGTGGTGATTCTGCACTGGGTGGTGATGACTTCGACCGCATAGTGGCGGGCTGGATTATGCAGCAAGCAGGTATCAAAGATGATGCTGGACATGCCATGCTGCGCAGATTGATGCGAGATGCTTGTGCGGCAAAAGAAGCATTGACTGATGCAGAGACAGCACAACTGGATATTGAGCTTGAAGATGGAAGCCACTGGCAAGGTGAGCTGGATCGTGCCACCTTCAATCAGCTGGTCGAGCCACTGATCCGCAAGACTTTAGCACCCTGTCGTCGCGCCCTGCGTGATGCAGGTTTGACCGCAGATGAGATTGACGATGTGGTTATGGTGGGCGGTTCAACACGCGTACCCTATGTGCGAGAGAAAATGGGTGAATTCTTTGGTACGCCACCACTGGTGAATATTGACCCCGACAAAGTAGTAGCTTTGGGAGCTGCGATTCAGGCGGATATTCTGATTGGCAACAAGCCCGAAGATGAGATGTTGCTGCTGGATGTAAACCCGCTCTCTTTAGGCATTGAAACGATGGGTGGCCTGGTAGAGAAGATCATCCCCCGCAATACCACCATCCCAGTGGCCCGCGCCCAAGAGTTTACGACCTTCAAAGATGGACAGACAGCAATGGCAATCCATGTCCTGCAAGGGGAGCGTGAGCTGGTTACTGATTGCCGATCACTGGCGCGTTTTGAACTGCGCGAAATCCCTGCCATGGTTGCAGGTGCTGCACATATCCTCGTTACCTTTGAAGTGGATGCCGATGGATTGCTGCATGTAACAGCCAAAGAGCAGAGCAGTGGCGTAGAGACCAGTGTCGAGGTTAAACCCTCCTATGGTCTTACAGATAGTGAAATTGAAGGCATGCTGCGCGCCTCTATGGCCCATGCTCAGGAAGATATGGATGCCCGTCGCCTGCGTGAACAGCAGGTGGAGGCCAAGCGAGTTATTGAGGCTCTGGCTTCTGCGTTGGCTGCAGATGGTGAACAACTGTTGACGAAAGAAGAGCAAGAACCCATTAAAAAGTCGTTTCAACACCTCGTTGCGCTTAGTGAATCAGATGATTATGAGGCAATCAAAGAGGCGATTGAAGCATTGGAAAAGAGCTGTGAGTTCTATGTTGAACGGCGCATGAACGCCAATATTCACAAAGCGATGGCTGGACAAAAAGTGGACAACTTCAATGACTAAAATTGTATTCCTACCGCATGAAGAACTCTGCCCGGAAGGTGCAGTGATTGAAGCTGAACCAGGTACCCACATCTGTGAAGCTGCCCTGAAGAATGGCATTGAAATTGAGCATGCCTGTGAGATGTCCTGCGCCTGCACCACCTGCCATGTCATTATTCGTGAAGGTTTTGACTCGCTGGAAGAGTCGGATGAATTTGAAGATGACATGTTGGATAAAGCCTGGGGACTGGAGCCAGAGTCACGTCTTAGCTGCCAGGCGATTGTGGGTGAAGAAGATCTGGTTGTAGAGATCCCTAAATACACCATCAATATGGTGGCAGAAAATCACTAGGTAATTGATAGGAATTACCTTAGGGCTGAGTCTAAGTGGGTTGATTGAATGAGGAGTATGCGGGACATCGTTCTGGTAATGGATCAGAATGTGCTCGACAAAGGAATGTAGCCCGTGAAAAGAAAGAGTCTCTGTTTTGCGTGGTTGCTGATACTGTTTATCTCGTCGGTGACCCATGCTGCACCACCGCAACTTCTGTTGCTGACCAGCTACCGGCCAGAGGCGGATATCATCGGTTGGTACATGAGCGAGAAGCTCGATGGTGTCCGAGCCTATTGGGATGGCCAACAACTGCTATCGCGCCAAGGCAACCGGTTTGCTGCCCCCGACTGGTTTACTGAGAAGCTTCCACCGTTTGAGCTGGATGGCGAACTATGGATCACCAGGGGTCGTTTTGAAGAGACCCTCTCCATTGTCTCCCGTGATAACCCCCACCCTGACTGGCAGCAAATCACATACAACATCTTCGAAGTGCCAAATGGGCCAGGTGGGCTGGATGCCAGATTGGAAAGATTGCAGAAATACATGGAGCGCCATCCGACAGCTCATCTTCGCATCATTCCCCAAACCCTTTGTCGAAATATTGATCACCTCAAGGTACGGCTGACGGAAATAGAAGCCGCCGGTGGCGAGGGTTTGGTATTGCGAAATCCTGTCACACCTTATGAAACCGGCCGTAGCCCCAATGCACTCAAAGTGAAATCCTTCGATGATATGGAGGGCAGGGTGGTCGGCTATCGACCCGGCAAAGGAAAATACCAGGGGATGACCGGTGCTTTATGGGTGGAGATTGAGGGGGGCAGGCGTTTCTATATCGGAACCGGCCTGACAGATCGGGAGCGGAAATCACCACCTCCAATGGGCAGCATAATTACATTCAAGCATCAGGGTTTCACAAAAAATGGAATCCCTAGATTTGCATCATTTATGCGCTTGAGGGAGGAACCTTAATCCATGTTTTGGTATAAAAAACTGGCTATGTGTCCTTGAATTGGACCAAGTCTACTGGTCTCAGCGGCCTCTATTATTCAGTACTCCAGAAATGAAAGTGCCTCCTTTTAACCCTGATGACCATGAGCTGATGCCAGAGGTGGAGATCAATCCTGATCAAGCAGTCTGTGATGAGTGATGACCACAAGTTTTTTGTTACACTAACCCAATCAATTTGAGGATAAAAAACTGTTAGGAGTTGCTATGAGTCTTAAGTGGACTGATTCGCTGGATCTTGCTATTGCACTGGATGAAGCCCATCCTGATGTAGATCCCAATCATCTTAATTTTGTTGATCTTAGAAACATGATTATGGCACTGGATGAGTTTGATGATGATCCAGACCGTTGTGGTGAGCGGATTTTAGAAGGTGTCACCCTAGCTTGGATTGATGAGAAAGATTAAAGCCAACATCTAATAAATAACCTATATATTAGGCGTTGAGTGCATGAATGGTGAGATATCCGTGTGCTCTGCGCCTTTTCTCTTATGAGCCTAAAATAGATTGGATTAATCTGTAACTGGGAGAAGTTGCCAGCAATGGGTCGTTATCGTCCACCCCAACCACGTTCTTCGCTATACATCACTGCAGAAGGTTATGAATGCCTAAGAGTCGAGTCAAAGGCCCTTTGGGTTCGGCGTGCCGAGGTGACTAAGGCATTGGCTGCGGCCGCAGCAGAGGGTGATCGTTCAGAGAATGCAGAGTACATCTACCGGAAGAAGGAGTTGGGTGGAATTGACCGGCGTATTCGCTATCTGCAAAAAAGATTGCCTGATCTGAAAGTGGTTTCTGAACCGCCGAGTGACCCTTCCCGTATCTTTTTTGGTGCCTGGGTGCGGTTGGAAGATGAAGCGGGTGAAGAGGTGGTTTACCGCATTGTTGGCCCCGATGAGTTTGATATGGAAAAAGGCTTTATCAGCATGGACTCTCCCATGGCTAAAGCGTTGATAAAGAAAGGCGTCGATGACGAGGTTGAGGTGCCAATACCCGCAGGGAAGGCGGTTTATTATGTATTGGATGTGAGCTATCAACCTGATTTGCACCCTGGCTAATGCTTTGAAACAATGCGCCAACTCTAAATTTTGTAAAATGAATGAGAAATCACTATGTCCCTAATTAAACCCTTTGCTGGTCTGCGCCCGGCCCGTGAACGTGCTGAAGATGTAATGGCTCCACCCTATGATGTTTTGAGTAGGGAAGAGGCAAAACAGAAAGTAATTAACCACCCCTGGAGCTTTTTGCATATCTCCCGGCCTGAGATCGGACTGCCAGACGATGTGGATCAGTATGCACCAGAAGTCTATGCCAAAGCGGCAGAAATGTTGGCCTCACTGCGCAGTGATGGAATTCTCTTTTCAGACCCTGAACCCTATTACTATGTCTATCGCATCTGGGTTGATACCCATGTCCAGACTGGGCTGGTGGCTGTGGCTTCGGTTGAAGCCTATGACTCAGGCCGCATTAAACGGCATGAGCTTACCCGTCCTGAAAAAGAGGATGATCGGGTGCGCCAGATTGATGCTCTCAATGCTCAGACAGGCCCTGTGCTCCTAACCTATAAGGCTAATGAAGTGCTGGATAGAATCTTGGCTACGGTGGCAGAGGCTCCACCTGATGTAAATGCCAGGGCTGAAGGCAATGTGATGCACCAGCTCTGGCTGATCACAGACCGGGAGACCTGCGACACCATTACCCGTACGGTTGAAGCCATGCCGTCGCTTTATGTGGCTGATGGTCATCACCGTTCTGCTGCCGCTTCCAGAGTGGCTGCGCAACGTAAAGCAGCCAATCCTAATCACACTGGAGATGAGCCTTATAACTATTTTCTGAGCGTGATGTTTGCTGATTGTGATATGCATATCTTCGATTACAACCGTGTGGTGAAGGATCTGAATGGCCTGAGCCAGCAGGAGTTTCTCGATAAACTTGAAACATCATTCCAGGTGACACCCAGCCCTCATCCATACCGGCCAGCCTGCAGTGGTGAGTTTGGCATGTATTTAAAGGGGCGCTGGTACCGTCTGGCTCTTCATTCAAATCGTATGGCTACCGACGATCCAGTGGCAAAATTGGATGCCAGTCTGCTGACCGATAACCTGCTTGATCCCATTCTTGGAATTAAAGATCTGCGCCGGGATGATCGTATCGACTTTGTTGGTGGAATCCGCGGTCGGGCAGGTCTTGAAGGGCCGGTGGATCGAGGGGATATGGCCGTGGCCTTTGCAGTTTTCCCCGTCACTATGGAAGAACTGATGGCTGTAGCTGATGCCAATGAGATTATGCCGCCTAAATCCACCTGGTTTGAGCCAAAGCTGGCGGATGGATTGGTGAGTCATCTGCTAGACTGATATGGGTTCCTGTCCGATTAAGTCACTACTGTCATATCTAAATGTATGAGCTGAAGTAAAACAGTCATGGTTAGTGTTGTATCCAATCTCCCTGTGGACGAGCAGCTGGATGAGCGGGCTATAGATGCCTGGCTGAATTCGGTTTGCCAGCGATTCAGTGAAAATGAGCGGGGTTTTCTGCGTGATGCGTGCGAGCTTGCATTTCGTGTCCATCAGGGAGAGCTGCAGGAGTCGGGCGAGTGTACGGTACGTTATCTGTTATCGGTGGCTGATATTTTGGCAGAGCTTGGAATGGATTATGAAACCCTGGTGGCGGCGCTACTGCATGATTCGCTGAATTCTGAAGTGATTGATGTGGAGCTGCTGCGAGAGCGCTTTAGCAAAGGCGTGGCTGGCATGGTGGAAGATATGGCCCGCATTGGGCTTGTCGCCGGTATTCAACGGAATGTGACCCAGGGAACAGACAGTCAACATGCAGAAAATCTGCGGCGCATGCTGTTGAGTATCGCAGATGATGTACGGGTGGTGCTGATCGTCTTGGCTGAGTGTCTGCATGGGTTGCGTACAGTAAAGAATTTTCCAGATGAGGTGCGGCAGCGGGTCGCCTTGGAAGCGCGGGAAATCTATGCGCCATTAGCCAATCGTCTGGGTGTTTGGCAGGTAAAGTGGGAGCTGGAAGATCTTGCGCTGCGTTATCTGGAGCCTGAGGCCTATCAAGAGGTGGCTGGCCAGTTGGATGGACGCAGAGGCGAGCGAGAGCGCTTTATCTCTGATGTTATCAAAATGTTGCAAGCAAAGTTTCATGAGGATGGGATCAAGGCTGAAATCAGCGGGCGCCCTAAACACATCAATAGTATCTGGCGAAAAATGCAGCGTAAGGCTGTGGATTTTGACCAGATATTTGATCTCCGCGCAGTGCGTGTGCTGGTTGATACGGTAGCTGATTGTTATGCCGTACTGGGTATTGTTCATGGTTTTTGGCGGCATATCCCTGGTGAGTTTGATGACTATATTGCTACTCCCAAGGCAAATTTGTATCAATCACTGCATACCGCAGTAGTCGGGCCGGGTGAAAAAACCATGGAGGTGCAGATTCGCACGCATGACATGCACCAGCATTCCGAATTAGGTGTAGCTGCTCATTGGGCCTATAAGGAAGGTAAAAAGCACGATACTGAGTTTGAGCGACGGATCATCATGATGCGTAATTGGCTTGAACTGAAAGAGGAAGAGAGTGGGGCGGATGACTTTTTTGATCGATTCAAATCTGAATTTGAACCTGTACTGGCTTATGTCCTGACACCGCAGGGTAAGGTAATAGAGCTGCCGAAAGGGGCTACTCCGGTCGATTTTGCCTATGCAATCCACTCTGATGTAGGGCACCGTTGCCGTGGAGCCAAGGTTGATGGCCATATCGTACCGCTTACTTCTCAGTTAGAGAGTGGGCACACCGTAGAGATAATCACTGTGCGCGAAGGTGGGCCCAGTCGGGACTGGCTGAGTGCTCATCATGGCTATATCAAAACGGCACGTGCCCGTAACCGTGTGAGACAGTGGTTTCGGCATCAGGATTTTGAACAGCACATACAGATTGGGCGTTCCAGCTTGGAGCGTGAGTTCAAGCGGCTGAGTATTGAAAATACCAACCTTGATAAGCTTGCAATAGCATTTAATTTGCAAAAAGCGGAGGATCTTCTGGCAGCTGTTGGGCGGGGTGATATTTCTCCCATACAGGTGGCTGGTGCAACAGGAGAGCGCAAACAAGCAGCGCCCAGTAAAAAGAAGAGTTCAGGCAGCAGGCATAAGGATAAGCCAAGAGGGGAGGTTGTTGTTGATGGTGTTGATGATTTAATGACCAATATCGCACGCTGCTGCAAGCCTGTTCCTTACGATCCTATTATTGGCTATATCACTCAGGGAAGAGGGGTGACTGTGCATCGAAAAGATTGCACGATGGTAAGCCGGTTGGAGGAGCCTCAGCAGGAGCGTCTCATCGATGTAGCCTGGAGTGACCAGCAAATCAGCACAACCTATCCGGTGGATGTGCAGGTTAATGCACAGGATCGTAAAGGCTTGCTGGGTGATATATCAGCTATTTTTACCAATGAAAAACTGGATATTATCGGGGTTGTTTGCCGCTCCAATCGCAAAACAGACACGGCCAGTATGCAGTTTACAGTGGAGATATCTGATATCTCACAACTTAGTCGTGTACTGAATCAGGTTGCACAGATGCCAGAAGTGTATGAGGTGCGGCGTAAGGTGTAATCCGGATAGTACTTTTGCTCTTTTTAAAAAGAGTTGAAAAAGCAAGTGTGGTCAGCTCTCCAATTCCTATTTCTCTTATCATTTATGGTCCCATGCCGAGGGCTGGCAATTGCTTGTGCCCTTTCCCACAGGTAGAATGCGTCAGGTTTTGTCAATAGAAAACACGATAGGGGTTTTGCGCAGTCTATTTTGACTCTGTAGAGCCAAATTGGCGTTTTCAGATTTTATATGCAGCCTGTTAGTTGCATGATTTTTATATTTTAATTTTTGGAGTATTTATTTAATGGCTATTGAGCGCACTCTCTCTATTATCAAACCTGATGCTGTTGCAAAGAATGTAATTGGTCAGATCTACACCCGCTTTGAAGGGGCTGGTCTGAAAATCATTGCAGCCCGTATGATGCATCTATCGCGTGAAAAAGCTGAAGGTTTTTATGCCGTGCACAAGGAACGCCCTTTTTTCAATGATCTGGTTGAATTTATGATTTCAGGCCCAGTCATTGTTCAGGCGCTGGAAGGTGAAAATGCCATTGCCGTGCACCGTGAAATTATGGGCGCAACCAATCCAGCAGAAGCTGCACCAGGCACCATTCGTGCGGACTTTGCCAGCTCAATTGATGAAAATGCTGTTCACGGTTCAGATGCGCCAGAAACAGCAGCTGTGGAGATTGCCTATTACTTCTCAGAGGAAGACCTCTGTGCACGGACTCGCTAAAAGCTAGTGACCCAGACAGATCCTATTAATCTGTTAAACCTGGAGCGTCAGGCCATGGAGGCCTGGTTCCAGGATTTGGGTGAAAAACCATTTCATGCCCGTCAGGTGTTGAAATGGATTCATCAGCATCAAGTCACTGACTTTGATGAGATGACCAATCTGAGTAAAAACCTGCGCGCCAGATTGAAGGAGCAGGCTGAGGTGCGGGTGCCATCCATTACCTGTGACCAATGCTCCAAAGATGGCACGAGGAAATGGTTGCTGGAGTTGAATTGCGGCAACCGTATTGAGACAGTCTATATCCCTGAGCCAGAGCGGGGCACACTCTGCGTCTCTTCTCAGGTAGGCTGCTCACTGGCTTGTACCTTTTGCTCCACAGCTCAACAGGGTTTTAATCGTAATCTGAGTGTGGCTGAGATTATTGGTCAGCTTTGGGTGGCAACCAAAGAGCTGTCAGATAATCAGCCTATCACCAATATTGTCTTGATGGGCATGGGTGAGCCGCTCACCAATTTTGATAATGTTGTTGCTGCTACAAATATTATGCTGGATGATCTGGCGTATAGCCGATCCAAGTATCGGGTGACAATCAGTACTGCCGGTATTGTGCCTGCAATAGACAAGTTGCGAGAGGTTTCAGAAGTGAGTTTGGCTGTCTCTCTGCATGCCCCAACAGATGAGTTACGCAATACGCTGATGCCGGTGAATAAAAAATATCCTATTGCTGAACTGTTGGCTGCCTGTAAGCGTTATGTGGCAGGTGAAAAACGCCGTCGGGTCACCTTTGAATATGTCATGCTGGATGGCATTAACGATAGCGATCAGCAAGCCCGTCAGTTAGTGAGATTGATGCAGGGTGTGCCAGCAAAGATTAACCTAATTCCCTTTAATACGTTCCCGGGTTCTGATTATCGCCGTTCACCGCAACAGCGGATTGATGCCTTTCGCGCGATACTGTCGGCCTCTGGTCTGACTACAGTAACCCGCAAAACACGTGGCGATGATATTGATGCGGCATGTGGGCAGTTGGTGGGTCGGGTTCAGGATCGAAGCCGTCGTCAAGAAAAACTACAGATAGCTCAAGCTGCCGGAGGGAAATAGTGAAAAAAATAGCCCTAACTATTGCTGTTCTTTTTACACACCTGATTATTTTGGGCTGTGCGCCAAATAGTACGCGTACAAATGAGGAGATGGGTGGGCTAAGCCAGGATCAAAAGGCGCCAAGTGCTGCTGATGTTTATGTGAAAATGTCGATTGCCTATTTGCAGCAAGGCAAGATTGATATTGCATTAATAAAAATTAAGCGTGGGTTGGAATTAGATCCAATGAGTGCAGATGCTAATAACATCATTGCCTTGATCTATGAGCGTTTGGGTGAACTTGTTTTGGCTGAACAGCACTACAAGAAGGCACTTGATCTTAATTCCAATGACCCCTACATCCTCAATGCATACGGTGGTTTTCTCTGCACGCAGGGGAAATATCAAGAGGCTAATCTGCACTTTATGGCAGCATTGAAGAATGCGCTTTACCCCACGCCGGAAGTAGCGCTGACCAATGCCGGCATCTGTTCTGCTCGTCAGGGTGATTTGAATCAGGCTGAAACTTATTATCGGCAGGCCTTGAGGGCTAATTCAAAATTCCCAACAGCACTGCAACAGATGGCGAAAGTCAGTTTTGAAAAAAAGAATTATCTCTCTGCCCGAGGATATCTACAGCGTTATCTTGAAATAGGGCAGTATTCTGCTGAGACACTTTGGCTGGGTATTCGTATTGAGCGTGAGCTTGGTGATCTGGATACGTTAGCCAGCTATAAATTATTATTGCGTGCGAAGTTCCCCGATTCTGAAGAGATGCGTATGTTTGAGGAGTCAAAGAGAAGATGAGTGCTACGCCAACAAATGAAGAGGCGGTTGAGACACCCCCTGAAGATGGAGTAGGGCAACATCTACGTAAAGTGCGGGAAGCGCTTAATTTAGGCCGTGCCGAAGTTGCTGCTGGACTGTATCTCAAGGAAGATATGATTACGGCCTTGGAAGAAGATGACCGTGATGTGCTGCCAAGCCCGGTTTTTGTTCAGGGCTATATTCGGAAGTATGCGCGTTTGCTCAATATCCCTGAAGAACCGCTGTTAGAAGCATATAGTCAGCAGGTGGCTCCTCATAAACGACACAAACAACATAATGGACCACTTGCAGGCTCTGCAATAAAGCCGGAGATAAGTAGTAATCATGCCATTGTGCGCCTGATGACCTGGGGTATTGTGCTTGGCTTGATAGCACTGCTGGTTATGTGGTGGCAAGGCGATATACCGTGGTCCATAGGGCAATTTGAAAAGGAGCAGCCAGCTGCAACTCAGGATGCAAAGCCCGAGCATTTTATTGCCCCTGGCCTTCCAGAACCTAGTGATGATTATGCTCTTAGTGAAGAGGGAACAGAGAAACAAGATTTATCAGAATCCGCTGCTCTTGAATCAGTAGCGGTATCAGAGACAGAGTCGCAATCTGAAGAAGCTGTTTCAGATGATCGTCAGATGGAGGATATGCCGGATAAGCCTCTCACCAGTGATTTGCCAGCTGAAGCCATTAAAAAGGAAACAGAGGCAGTTGTTACAGATGAGGCTGCGCCACCTCAGGAGGCTGAGCTGGAGACAGCGATTGATAATGCAGTTGATGCGCCTAGTGTGACTGATGCACCGGTTGAAGATAGTGCAGAATCAGATGTCTCAATGGCTGATAGTGATGCTGAACAGACACCAGCAGCGCCTATTGATTATGCCAACAATATAGTGATTGAATTTTCCGAACCCTGCTGGACAGAGGTTAGTGGGTTCAATGGTAGTTATAAATTGCTTGGAAATATGCAAAAAGGCGAGCGTCGTGTGTTAGGAGGTGAGCCTCCCTATACTTTTCTGTTGGGTAACAGCCAAGCTGCTACTTTAACAATCAAAGGGCAGAGGTTTGATATTGAGGCACACTCCAAAGGCAATGTTGCCCGTTTTGAACTTCAAGCGGAAGATATTTCAAATCCCTAACTTTTGAGTCCTTCTCTTTTTCCTATTTGGATTTTTATTTTATGGCAAAAAATGTTCAGGCCATCCGTGGTATGCATGATATTCTGCCGAGTCAGACACCACTCTGGCAGCTGCTGGAGGATCGGGTGCGTGATGTACTTGAACGCTACGGCTATCAGGAGATTCGCATGCCGTTGGTGGAGCAGACAGAGTTGTTTAAACGCTCCATCGGTGAAGTGACAGATATTGTAGAGAAGGAGATGTACACCTTCGATGATCGCAACGGTGATAGCTTGACATTGCGGCCTGAAGGGACAGCAGGATGCGTGCGTGCTGGTATTGAAAATGGTCTGCTCTATAACCAGGTTCAGCGGCTCTGGTACCAAGGCCCCATGTTTCGCCATGAGCGACCACAAAAAGGACGTTACCGCCAGTTTCAGCAGATTGGTGTTGAAACCTTTGGCATGGCAGGCCCGGATATTGATCTTGAGTTGATCCTGATTACACATCGGATTTGGCAGGCTTTAGGCCTGAGTGATGGGTTGGAGTTACAGATAAACAGCCTTGGAACAGCAGATGAACGTCTGGCCTACCGAGAGCTTTTAGTGGAGTATCTCTCATCTAATCTGGATCAGCTGGATGAAGATAGCCGTCGGCGTCTGGATGGTAATCCTCTACGTATTCTTGATTCCAAGAATCCAGACATGCGTGAACTGATTGTGGGTGCACCTGCATTGATGGATCACTTGGGCGATGAATCACGCGCCCATTTTGATGCGATATGTGCTGGACTTGATGCAGTAGGTGTGGCTTATGTCATCAATCCTCGGTTGGTAAGAGGGCTGGATTATTATGCTCGTACTGTATTTGAATGGGTGACAGACCGTTTAGGTGCACAGGGTACTGTCTGCGCCGGTGGTCGTTACGATGGTTTGGTGGAACAACTGGGTGGACATGCTACTACCGCAGTTGGTTTTGCCATGGGTGTTGAACGATTGGTCGCACTGTTGGAAGAGGGAGGCATTGAGCCTGGTGAACAGGTGGATGCTTACCTCATTTTAATGGGTGATGGGGCACAAAGAGAGGGACTTCTTTTGGCGGAGAAGTTGCGTGATCAGCTGCCTGAACTGCGTTTGATGACTCATTGTGGTGGTGGTGGATATAAGAGCCAGTTTAAAAAAGCCGACCGAAGTGGTGCGCGTTATGCACTGATCTTAGGTGATGATGAATTGGCCAAAGGCGTTGTGAGTGTAAAAAACCTTCGTGAGCAAATTGAACAGCAGGAAATAGTGCTGGATCAGTTGGCTGAATTTTTTAAAAAAAGTAAAGAGAATGGGATATGAGCGCATATCAGTCAGATGAAGAACAAGTAGAAGCCCTAAAAAAGTGGTGGAGTGAAAACGGTAAAGCAGCAGTTGCTGGTGTGGTTCTTGGATTGGGCGGTATAGTTGGTTGGCAAGCCTGGACGCAGCACCAGACATCTATTGCAGAGCAAACTTCAGCTCAGTATCAGCAGCTCAGTATGGCTATCAATACCGGGAACAGTGAGTCTGCTGCAAAACAGGCTGAGTTGCTTATCTCAAAACAGGGCAAGAGTGCTTATGCACAGTTTGCAGCGCTGAATATGGCACGCCAGCATTTGGAACAAGGTGATGCCGCTGCTGCACAAAGCCAGCTGGCCTGGGCAATTGAAAATAGCAGTGAACCTGCGATTAAACAGATTGCACGCCTTCGTTTAGCTCGAATCAAGCTGAGTGAAGGTGATGCCTCAGGCGCAGCCAAGCTAGCGAATGAAGCATCAAAAGATGCCTTTGCGGGTGAATTTGCTCAACTGCGAGGTGACATTGCATTGGCCAATAACGATAAGGAAACCGCACGCAAGTCATATCAGGAGGCCTTGGATAATAATGTAGGCAATGCAGAGTTGGTGCAGATGAAGCTGGATGACTTGGCTGTTGCTGTTATTAATTAAGTTAGAGGTTTGAAGTAGATGTTGTATCGAATAACTATTCTGATTCTGGTGCTGTTATTAACAGGGTGTGGCTCGATGAGTCCGAGTGAATGGTTTGCCAGTGAAGACAATGTTGACCCACCGGCTGAACTGGTTGAAATCACAAGTGATATTGGAGTGCAGACACTCTGGACTGCGTCAGCAGGTAAAGGCACGGATGGGCAGCGGCTTGAGTTGGTGCCTTATGTACACGGTGACTGGGTATATGTTGCTGATAGTGAAGGCAACGTTGAAGCGCTTGATGCTGCCAGTGGCAATAGAATTTGGGAAACTGAAACTGAGCTGCCACTCTCTGGTGGGCCAGGTGCAGGCGATGGTTTGGTCTTGGTAGGAAGCCGTGATGGTGACCTAGTCGCATTGGATGCAATGAGCGGCCAAGAAAAATGGCGCAGACATCTGAGCAGTGAGATATTGTCAGTGCCAAAAGCGGCTGATGGGCGGGTTGTAGTGCACTCAATGGATGGCAATCTGTTTGGTCTTAATGCTGCTGATGGTGAGAAGGTTTGGGATTTTAAACGCTCCGTGCCTGTGCTCTCCCTGCGTGGCAGCAGTTCTCCTGTCATTAGTGGTAACCAAGTGATCTGTGGGTTTGCCAGCGGTAAGTTAGTCTCCTTTGATTTGCTCTCAGGTGAAGTCTTGTGGGAGAGCAGCATCAGCGCCCCATCTGGCCGTACAGAATTAGAACGTATGGTGGATATTGATGGTGAGCTGGCTGTGGTTGATGGTGTTATCTATGTGGCCACGTTCCAAGGGGATCTGGCTGCAGTCTCGTTAGACACTGGTGTTGTGCTCTGGCGCAGGGATATGTCATCCCATGCTGGAGTTGGTGCTGATATGTTTCAGGTCTATATTTCTGATGCAGAAGACCAAGTCTGGGCTGTTGATCCCCGTAATGGTGCTGCTTTGTGGAAACAGACAAAACTGCACGCACGTAAACTTTCTGCCCCAGCTGTACTAGGACAGTTTGTTCTAGTTGGAGATTTGGAAGGCTATGTGCACTGGCTTTCCAGTGAAGATGGTAGCCTGGTTGCCCGCACCCGCGTAGGTGATGATCCCATCAGTACGCCGCCGATTGTTCGAGATGGCGTGGTCTACGTTTATGGAGATGGGGGCAAATTGGCCGCATTTCGCGGGCCCAATTAAAATAGCCTAAGGAATTCTATCCTGTGTTACCTGTTATCGCCCTGGTTGGGCGTCCCAATGTTGGTAAATCAACTCTCTTTAACCGCCTGACGCGTAGTCGTGATGCTTTGGTTGCTGACCAACCTGGGCTAACACGCGACCGGCAGTATGGTATCGGTAAAATTGGCAATCGAGCATACCTAGTCGTTGATACGGGTGGCATTGCTGACGAAGCAGATGGGATTGATGCCTTGATGCTTGATCAGGTGCGGCAAGCTATTGATGAAGCAGATCATGTCCTATTTTTGCTGGATGCGCGGGACGGTTTTAACCCAGGTGATGAGCAGGTTGCTGATAAGCTTAGGCGCACTGGAAAGCCCATTCTGCCCGTGGTAAACAAGAGTGAAGGTATAGACAAAGATATTGCCATTGCTGAATTTCATGCTCTTGGTTTGGGTGAGCCACGTTCGATTTCAGCTGCACATGGCCAGGGTGTTGTGGCACTGATTAATGATGTGCTTGAGACCTTTCCTGCCCCAGATGCCGATGATAATGATCGGGATGATGGCATCAAGATCGCCTTTGTTGGTCGCCCTAATGTGGGTAAATCCACCATGGTTAACCGGATGCTGGGCGAAGAGCGGGTTATTACCTTCGATCGGCCAGGAACCACCAGAGATAGTGTATTTATCCCCTTCGAGCGTGATGGTAAGCGCTATACACTAATTGATACTGCCGGTGTGCGTCGCCGTTCCCGTATCGATGATATGGTTGAAAAATTCAGTATCATCAAAACCCTGCAGGCCATAGATCGATCTAATGTGGTGCTGTTGGTATTGGATGCACACCATGAGATCAGTGAGCAGGATGCTACCCTGGCCGGGCATGTGTTAGATAGCGGTCGGGCGTTGGTGGTAGTTGTAAATAAGTGGGATGGTTTGGAATCAGACCAGAGAGATCGTATCAAGGATGAACTGGAGCGTAAGGTGCCGTTCCTGGACTTTGCTGAACACCGTTTTGTCTCTGCCTTGCATGGTTCGGGTGTTGGGAATCTCTTCAAGTCGGTTGAAAAGGCCTACGCCAATGCCACACGCAACCTGCCAACACCTGAGTTGACCCGCATTCTTGAGGCTGCTGTTGAAGAGCATCAGCCACCCTTGGTACATGGTCGTCGTATAAAACTGCGTTATGCCCACCAAGGGGGGCAAAATCCACCCATCATCGTTATCCATGGCAACCAGACAGAATCGGTGCCAAAAACCTATGTCCGCTACCTGATCAATCGTTTCCGTAAGGTACTAAAACTTTCGGGAACGCCGGTTCGTCTGTCATTCAAGTCGAGTAGTAATCCTTATGAAGGGCGTAAAAATAAGCCGACAGATCGTAAAGTTGACAAGCGCCAGCGCCCGAAAAAACAGGCAAAAAAGCAGAAGAAGTAGAGTTGAATTATTGAATAATATATTGGGTCTAAAATGAAAAATTTTAAAAAATATATATGGCTTGTTCTTGTTTTGACCTTGGGAGCATGCTCGTCAATCAAAAGTACAAATATAGTTGGTAATTATGCGCTGAAGTTAAATCCAGGTGAATGGAATGGAACATGGGTTATTGGAGAAGACGCCTATCAAATCAGTGTAATTAATCCGGATTTTGGGATTATGACGTCGGTGTCAATTAAAGATGGGAAAACACAAAAACATAGAATATTTGTTACTCAAGCTGGAAGTGATAAATATATTAATCTAGTCAATGCTGATAAGAGCTTTTCTTTTGCGAAATTTAAGAAGGAAGGAGATTCAGCAACCGCTTGGATGCCATCCAAGGAGATGTTTAAAAAAGCAATTGAAAATCATAAAATTGCTGGTGAAGTAGATGAGGGTGGCAATATATTGATAACAGCAAGTGGAAAAGCATTTAGTGAATTCATAAAAACAAACCCAGAGTTAATGATGTTTGAACATGAAAGCCCTAGCATCTTTAAAAGAGTTGCTGAATAAATAAATCTAACAAGAAATGAATCTGATAAGTTTTTGTTCGTGCCGATTGCTTACAACATTATCTCTCTTCGGTAACTGTATCCTCTAGAGGGCGGACCAGCTGAATGAGAAATTGGCACAGTGCAGCAATGGCAATTAAGAAAGCCAAAGATTGAGATGCCAGTGCCAGTACCCCGGCAACTAAAAAAACCAAACTACGAATACCACTAAAATAGCCAAGCCGTTCTCTTAGCAGTGGTTGTTTTTCTGGCTCTTTTTGCTGTAGCCATAGCGGTAGCAGGTGAGTGGCTGCGCCGGTAACCAGTGGTAAAAGAAATGCCATGATAAAGGCTTCACCTGCTTGAGCAGTGGGCAGTAGGCCGCGCCCATGAAGTGCTCCGCCAATCAAACAGATAAATAAGCCAACCACTGCGATGAGCAAAGAGATGGCTGCACCGTGCCATTGCCAGAGCTTGCCTTGATGGGCTTTGAGCAGCCCCTGAACCAGTCGTACCAGAGAGATTAGCCATAGCAGTAGCCCGATTTCTGCCAATAGAGCAGACCAGGCAGCGCCTACTGCAATCAGCAGGGTTCCTGTGACCAGCCAGCGCCACTCCTTCATTAGCCATAGACCAGCTTGTGAATCTTGAAAACCGCCTGCGGTAGGTAACAGAACCCGCAGAGTTCCCAGCGCAGTTAACCCAACAAATCCCAATGTATTGATATGCAGATGTAGTCGTTTTAGTGGAAGCCACTGTTCCGGCCAGAATGCAGCCAGAGTGATAATCAGCAGGCCAAGAATAATTGCGGCCAGTGCTAACTGATACCAAAGCAGTCCGGGGTGGGGGCGACCCAGAGTCGCCTTTGCCCGCTGGCAAGACCACCAGAGCAGTCTGCCAATTGCCAGTAGAGCAATGCCAGCGGCAACAGGATAGAGTTTATAGGTGAGTGAAAGGCTGAGTGTAACGAGTAGGCCGGCAATAAGTGCGCCAATAGGTGATAACAGCACCAGTGGCTCTGGCGCGCTGGTTCGGGTAAGTACTGGAATGAAATAGGCCATTGCCCCCAGGATCAGAGGCATAATACCCAGTGCCAGTATCATATGCAGTGGTGCCACTGCGGGGAGGTCGAACAGCCTTGGCAGTGAAAGTCCAACAGTAGTGCTGATCAGACTTATGATAACCAGGCTAGCAAGTAGCCTGGGCAGAGGGCTAGTGGGCATGCTGTTGCTTATTTACTGCTCTGTTTTAAATCAATTCAGACCCAGGCAGCCCCAGGTTTTTCCAGATGCCAAGTACAGGTTCAGCTTGATTCATGGAGTAGAAGTGTAGCCCTGGTGCCCCTTCATCTAACAGTCGTTGGCACATGCTGCTGATAACATCCTGCCCCAGGCTACGGATACTATCGAGATCGTCACCGTAATCCTCCAGCCGCTTGCGTAGCCAGCGTGGAATCTCTGTGCCACAGCCGTCTGAAAAGCGGGCAAGCTGGGTGAAATTAGTGATTGGCATAATGCCAGGCATGATGGGGGTATCAATGCCCAGTTTTTCACAATCATCTACAAAACTAAGGTAGGCATCTGCATTGAAAAAGTATTGGGTGATTGCTCCATTGGCACCTGCTTCAATCTTGCGTTTGAAGTTTTTTAGATCGACCTGAGAATTGGTTGCCTGCGGGTGAAATTCTGGATATGCAGCAACTTCAAGATAGAAATGATCGCCTGTTTCACTGCGGATAAACTCAACCAATTCATTGGCATAACGGAAGTCGCCGGTTTCGCCTGCACCCATGCCGGAAGGGAGGTCGCCGCGCAATGCTACGATGCGGTCAATACCATTCTCTTTATACAGATTTAGTAGCTCCAGAATCTCTTCTTTGGATGACCCGATGCAGGAGAGATGTGGTGCGGCATTCATCCCGGCTTTCTGAATCTCTAATACAGTACCAATGGTGCGATCCCGTGTTGTACCGCCTGCGCCATAGGTCACAGAGATGTAGAGTGGGTTAACCTTCATCAGCTGGTTACACACGACGCGCAGCTTTTCTGCACCCTGCTCAGTCTTGGGTGGGAATACTTCAAAGCTGTAGGTGGGTTGGTATTTTTTTTGAGATTCCATAACGCTAAGTACCGGGT
>Ga0316190_10000027_pt1 | contig 80792 bp, 76 predicted proteins | sample Eddworburrow2_MG_FD_204929 | JGI IMG/M metagenome (GOLD analysis project Ga0316190, IMG submission 204929) | Coastal sediment microbial communities from Maine, United States - Eddy worm burrow 2 | ecosystem: Environmental > Aquatic > Marine > Coastal > Sediment | place: USA: Maine | collected...
ATTTAACTCAGGGTGCAAGGCAGGTAGACAGCGCTCATCTCCATAATAGAGGTGCCAGAAAGACCAATTAGCATTAGCTTGAGATAATAAAGAATAAACCCTCTCTGGTGTCTGTCCTCCTGCCAATACTAAGTTAAAGCAGCCTCGTGCTTCTATCGCTTCATCAGCAACCTCAAGAATTTGCCGATAGGCCGCCTGAGCACCATCCTCTGCCGTGGAGAACACTTTCCAACATATGCCTTGGTTTCTTTGGAGCATAGACATCGATTTAAAGGGAGCAATATATAGATAACAACTTTTCAGGAACAACTCTCATAACGATAACCCATTACAAAGACAAGGTTTTTTTAAGCTGGCAATTTTAACGGGGAATTGAACACTTATTCATTTAATTAGGCTCACTCAGGCCAAGAAATGCCCTTATGCCTTCAGGTGTCACTGGCTCAAAATAAGCCGCGCGCATCATAGCTCCTATCTGCTCCAACCTCCTATGATCCTCAGCTGATTGAGCAGCAAGACGTTGAGTGATTGCCTCACAAATCTCCGCCGAATTATAGCAAAGCCGCCAGATCTCCTGAGGAATCGCTTGCGGGATCGGATTATGAATTAATCCCTGTGAACCAGCAACAATGATAACGGGGATACCACAAGCAATGGCCTCCATACCAACACTGGAAGCACTAGTGATCACCAAAGTGGCTCGCGACAACAATTGGTCAATAGAGTTCTCGTGCAGCCACAGCGCCTGCGGAAACCCCTTCACCATTCGCTGCAAAGCAGCTAAATTTTGTGCTGGATGTGGCTTTATCATCCAACAAAGCTCTTTTTTAGACAGCAAACTCTCTGGCAGCAATCTAATAATATCAGCCGCCTCATCCAGATCTTTGGGCAAGGCAACCAAAATGGTGTGTTCATCACCTTTTGGAGCAGGCTTGAATGAATAAATTTTACTAAAACGAAAAGCTGGACCTACAATCATCTCTTGCTGCGGACAATACTGCTTTCTGCTTTCAACAAAGCCACCACCTATTACGGCTATCGTCTGCGGCAGCACAGCTGCTGAGAATTCTGCCTCTGTTGGGTACATCACCAAATAGTGGGGCGTAACAGCATATCCTTGATAGCCGATACTTTTGGTTTCTGGAAAATAGGTACGTACTCCTGCATTCCACCCCTTATCCACTACTTGATTCTCTGACCAATCAATGACAAGCCGGAGAGATATGTTTTCTTTTTTAAGCCGCATAAAAAAGCGCTGGTTCAACAACCCAATCACAGCTGCGCCAAATTCACTATATGAGTCCAGCTCTTCTTTAACCAGCCCCTCAATATCAAACTCTCGAAATTTGCACTTACCAATTTGTAATTTTTTTGCTCTTTGTTTATGTAATAAAGCATAAACTAGATCTGAAACTTGAATAAACTGTTCACGAAACAGCCACTGCCTCTCCGATGATGCCAGTAGCCGAATAGCTTTAGCCACTGCCGTTACTGAGTAGCCATAGAAGGTTGGAACAAACCAAAGCTTTGCACGCTCTTTATCACTTAGCGCCTCCCAGAGCCCTGGATAGTAACGATCCTTATGTTCAAAACCAGAGAAGACAAAGGTATCAATCAGGGTCAATCTATCAATCGGAGAAGGCCGCTTCTTGTGCCACAGCAAGCGTACAAATAACCATAACAAGACATACTTTATGCCTACAGCAAAAGGCATCAGAAACTCACGAAGTCTACTTGACCAACTAATAGTGACAACAACTCGACAGTCAATAGAATATTTTTGCAACAGCAGCTTGATCAGATGCTCCTGCGCCTTAGAGTCAATAACAATCTGATCAACAGCTTTACCAGAAGCAAAAAGCTGCCGCAGATAAAGAAGCGAGCAGACTCGGTAAAAAAGCGGGCTAGTAAAGGTATTGCGGCTACTGACATTCTCAGTCCACCAATCCAGGTTGTTCAGAAATGGCCTGGATAGCTTGGATATACAATGGATAAATTCAGGCTGAATTTTCAATGCTAGGCGATTAAATTGCTGCGTATGCTCACGCCCAATTCGCCCTCGCCATCTGAGATCAAGGGAAAGACCAGATTCAGGCTGAGCAGGCTTCATCAGATTGAGTTAACTCGTTATCGATTGAAATGAATCAATTTTGCAGGTTATCCCATCAAGCTGATCCTGAGAGAAGACAGGCAGTAGATTCACCCCAACAAAGGGAACACCCGCACCCTGAGCTGCGGCCAAGTCGCTAGTGGAATCACCAAAAAAGAGGCATTCATCGGGGTTAATACTATAATCTGCAAAGATTTGTTGCAGATTTTTACCTTTACTCGTCGGTGCTCCAAAGACACCCTTAAAATAAGCTGCCCAACCCCGCCTTTCAAGGATCTCTAGCAACTCTGCATGTGGCGTGGCTGAATTTACAAAGCAACATTTTTGAGCGCTATAGGTATTGAGGAACTCACTGGCACCTGCGATTTCAGGAGCAGCAACCACCTTATCAACCACCAGCCGTGAAAAGCGCTGAGCTTGTTCAGTCAATTCCTGATCTGATAATTCATGCCCTAGATAATTAGCATAGTAGTGCCGAATCTTGTCATAGCGGTTTACGCCGCCATGCTGCCTATGGTGAGCCACCACCTTTTGCACAACATCATCTCCAAACGGTTGAAACAAGATAGCAAACGCCTCTGTTTTGATCTCTACAGAGTCAGCTAACACGCCATCAAAATCAAAAATAAATGTAGTCTGTTGCTTCAAAAAGTGAACTAAGTCTTGCATATAGACTGGCTTCTTAGGAACGTATAATAGATATTTCACCCAAAATGACATTTGGAAACATTAATTCCTCACCCCTTACTTCCAAATATAGAGAAACACAGTATCACACTTCCAGTTTTTCTTTAGCGATTCACGGTATTCATGCAAGAGCTGCTCACTGAATACATCACTGTATTTACCTTGACCGCCTGGCTTTCCGGCCATCATCCAATGCATGTGATTAGAAAGATCATAACGCTGCTCAGGAACTAAGCTATAGCGATAGCTCATCTTCTCCATAATGTGAGTCAGCGCAGCAGGGCTGTAATAGTAATGATGTGCAATTGACCAGTAAAATTCTTCAAATGCAGGGATCTCATAGAGAGAGGTAAGCGGATCATTTACACAGGGAATTTCTGCAACCATCACACCACCATCTGCCAACAGTTCATAAGTTTGAGCCAGAAATGCAAAAGGGTCTCGGATGTGTTCAAAAACAAAGAAATGGGCAATTAGGTCATACTGCTCACCAACTGGAAGTTCATCCAGCGACTCAACTGCCACATAATCCTGCTTATGAAGATAAGGTAGGAACTCCCCAGACGGCTCCACACCAGCACATTGCATACCAGCCTCTCGGAAGGCATCCAGCATGAAACCGGTTGAGCAACCAATCTCCAGCATCTTTTTTCCTGGATGAATATACTCCTGTAAAAATGGAAGGCGGCGGGCTACTTGATCCTGGTTGGTCTGCTTGTGTGCATCAGCATTGCTCCAATCTCGCTCCCCTTTAGAGCGAACAGCCATGAACTTTTCAAACTCTTGGGCATAGAATCGCTTTTCATCCTCTAGGCTTGGAATCGGGTAGAGATAAACAGCATCGCAAGCGGCACACTGCCAAAATTTATGCTCGGCAAAACCACCGAATACAGACTCAGCCCGTACTCGCTGTTGGCTCTTGTCAGCATTGCATAACCTACAATGTGGAGACTCACCTTTACTCACTCTGTATTTCCCTGCTCACTTATCTCCTCTACAAGATCCAATATCCCTTGCCCAATATCAACAAACTCTTCCGGGATCAATTTTTTTGCGGTCTTTGGGGTATATCGGTAAGGCGTCGTCAAGTAATGGTAATTAGAATCATATTCTTCGGTATACGAGATATCGAGTTTTTTTCCGCAGATCTCTTCAATCATGCTCAACAACTCACAGGACGTGAGAACCTGTGTGCCAGTGATCGTAACCGCCATGTTTTCATATTTTTCATCTAGTATCTTAGTGCTTAGTTGAGCTGCGTCTTCTGCATGAATATACTCTCGACGCTCCTTGCCGATACCTCGGTAATCAATCTTGCTAGATAATACAGCTTGCGATACCCAACGACGCAAACCATTCCAATCTTGAGACCGTGGACCATAAAGTGAGCCATAGCGCAGCAAAGTGTAATTAATACTATAACGCTCAGCATACGCCTCGATGATAGTCTCTGCGGCTTGTTTGCTTGCTCGATAGAAGGAGCCAAACGGGCTATAAACATAAACAGTAGAAGCATAGACAAAACGCTTTACTCTATTAGCCACCGCTGCCTCTAAAACAGAAGTAGTCCCCATCACATTGCTTTGTATTGTCTCGAATGGCCGTGCAGTTGCCTCACCAATATCAGCAATACCAGCAAAGTGATATACAATATCTTTACTCTGCATCACCGTGTTTAACTGCTTCAAATCTAAAGTATCACCGATAACCATCTGTTGATCTTCTCGAAGCCAAGGTGAAGGCTCTCGATCCAGTATCGTTACTGCAAAGCCCCTGTCAGAAAGCTTGTCAGCAGTGTGGCTACCCATGAAGCCAGACCCACCTATGACCAATACTGATTGCTGATTATTCTCTTTCACCAGCCTACCCCTCAACATAACGAGATGAATAAGTATCATCCTTTACCAGGGATACAAAATAAAACCCTTCAAAAGAGATACGTCGCCACGCATACATCATAAGTAGACGCAGCAGACCCCAACGCGGAAATTGCTGCACACGCCAAGATATATCCACTCGCCAACCTGTATGCAGGAACAATTTATTCCAATCTTCGGGGGTAAGTTCAAATATATGGTTATTAGCAATGGTTGCACTCTTCTCTTTGGGCCAATTGCTTTTTAAATAACCCAACCCCACCCTGCTGTTCACAATAAGCGGAACTGAAATCACTAGCCGCTCCTGAGCCACATCCTGCATCGCACGGAGAAATCCAATGGGATCTGGCAGGTGCTCAAGCGTCTCAAAGACAGATGCGACACCATACTGCATTCCCCTCTCCGCCATTTTCATCGCATCCATACACTCTGCATCAAGGCCAAGCGCCCTGATTTGCTCAACCGCTTCCGCTTGTATATTGATGCCAACTGTAGATATATCTGGCACATCAATAGCTTTCTCAAAAAGCATACGCGTTGACCCATCAGAGTCACCAATATCTGCGTAACTAGATACTGACGCACCATCAGACTTTAAGGATTCAATGACTCGTGTCATAAATACCGCCTGCGCACAAATCAGCATTCGCACCCGAACCAAAGCTTCACCCGTCAGTTTTACTGTCGCATAGTGATTTCCAAGATTAGGAAACATTTCCAAAGACAGATCCCACATTTCACTCATTTGCTGATCTTCACGTATGGATTTCAGCACGGCGGACTTTGAGAGGTAGAAAAATAACTGCTTAATTAGACCCATCTATTTCACTCCGGTCTAAATCAGTTTGATGCTCTATTTTACCGACTAACTCTCTAAATTCGCCTTCATTCATAAATGATTTCCAATTTTGAAAAACCTCATTAGGTGACCACCACCACCATTGACTACTTAATAATAACTCTATGGTTTCAGGACAAAATCGAAACCGCACAATTTGCGCTGGCACACCCGCAACAATCGCATAGGGAGGCACATCCTTAGTAACCACCGCACCTGCGGCTACAACTGCACCATCGCCAATCACTGATGCGCTGGGCAAGATAATTGCGTTGGTTCCAATCCATACGTCATTGCCAATTTCAACATGCCCCTTTTTCCGGTTATCCTCACTCACAACGCCCAAATGGGGCTTGAATAAAAAGGGATGAGTAGAAATATGGGAAGTATCATGATTACTTGCTATAACATACACACCGGAAGCAATAGAACTGTACTTACCAATGATGGTGCCTGGTGCAATTTTCTGATGGTCAAAGCAACCACCGTATGTGAATTTATCAATCTTAATATCATGATATTGCGCAAAGACTCGGCGCAATGAGTCAGCATCTAATTTATTGCGGTTTAGTAATTTCAACCCAGGAAGCAAAATCCGCCTAAGGAATGAAATCCTATATAAAAATATAATAACTGTTTCCAGAATACCCATTAGCTAACCACATTAAAATCCAACCTTTCACTATTGGCATTACGACATTCCAGCATGCCTTACAGTCCTAACTGAACCTCATATTCTGCATCAGGCACTGCGCCTTCCTGTTCACCATTATTAAGAAAGCGAATAGCTTCTTCTGTGGCTTCTATCTCCATGCGCTCACGGCAGTCTTTTGACATGGAACCCATATGAGCTGTTAACAAGCAACGATCAATTTCACACAACGCCCCGTTATAAGGCTCTTGTTCAAAGGTATCGATAGCGGCACCAGCAAGGTGTCCCTGAAGCATAACCTCATACAAATCATTCTCATTAATAATGCCACCACGCGAAGTATTTATAACAATAGCATCTTCTTTCATCGTCTTGAGCTCTTCCTGCCGAATCATATTATAAGTCTTGCCAGTCAGGGGCAGATGCAAGGTAATGATGTCAGCCTCTTGATAGATCACCTCTTTAGTCACCCATTCAAGTTTGAATCTTCTATCCAGCTCATAATTAGGCAAAATATCATTCGCCAATAATCTAGGGGTACCAAAAGCCGCCAACCGATTAAGTACACGAGTGCCAATGCGCCCTAATCCAATTATACCGATAGTTGTATTTGCAATACGGCGACCAAAATATCGGTGCCACTTTCCTGCTCGCATCTGAGTATTGGAAACATGAACGGATCTTAGCAGCGATATCATCAGCCCAATGGTTAATTCTGCAACTGCCGGGGATGGTGCATCTGGGGTGTAAGATACGGCAATGCCTCGCTCGCGCGCAGCTAATAGATCAACTCCATCTAAACCAATACCAACACGGGATATAAAGCGAAGATTTGGTGCACTATCCATAACAGCCGCTGTAATTGGTTCTGTTCCAGCAATAATGACCTCGAAGGGACGAACCATTTCAATAAGCTCTTTTTCCTTAAGCTTGCGGCCAATTGGGTTAACTAAATATGGAATGCCCGCCTCATTCATCATCTCACGGGGCAAGGCATTCTCCTCCGCAAATGGCACAGTGGTAATCAATACGCGAGGGGGTTGTTCACTATCATTTGTCATTGAGCTAACCTTGCTTTAGTAACAACATCCATCATCTGTTTCAAGCCATCTAATAGTGAAACATGCGGTGCAAAGCCCAACATTTCTTTCATCCGGCTATTATCTCCATAGATACCATGGATATCCCCAGCTGTATTACCACTAAACTCTGTTGTCACGGGCTTTTCATACAGCGAAATCATCTGTTTTATCAGTTCTCCAACAGTTGTTCTAACTCCCGTTGCAATATTGATATTGCACCCAACTGATTCAGCTCGAGCCAAGCATGCCAGGAAGGCATCAACCACATCATCTATATAGACAAAATCACGAAAGCGCTCTGGGGATCCCTTAACCAAGATATGTCCAGTATCAAGCATCTGTGCCAAAAAGATGCTAACCATGCCTTGCCGCAAATTGGTCATATTCTGACCTGGTCCATAGACATTAAATAGCCGCAGACTGGTTGTCTGAATACCGTACTGCAAGCCATAAAGACGCAGATAATGTTCACTGGCCAATTTACCTACACCATAGAAGGACTGTGGATTACACTGCGTGTCTTCACCAATCGGGGCTTCACCATGGAAACCGTATACCGACATAGTGCTAGCAAAAACAACTCTGTCACAGCCTATTTGCTGAGCCAACTCTAACAGTAATAATGTTGATTGGGTATTGGTGGCTAAATCATAACCAGGATCATCAAAACTAATCTCACCTGAACTCTGACCCGCAATATGAAAGATCGCATCAAAAGATTTATCCCCAATTTGGGTATAACTGCCCTCATCCTGGCAATTACCCACCACAAGCTCAACCCCTGTTGGAACATTTTCTCTATACCCGCTAGACAAATTATCCACCGTAACCACATGGTGGCCATCTTCTACAAGACGCTGCGCAAGAGCCGCACCAATAAACCCTGCTGCACCTGTAACTAGATAGCACCCCATGATATTAAGTATATTGGCTCATCAAGGTATCATCCCGCATCAAGTCTTCCACCCGATCTAAGTCTGCCTGGGTATCAACACTGAATGAGTCATGGTTACTCATTATCATTTTCACCTTCTCACCATGTTCCAAGATACGCATCATATCTACCGATTCAGCACGCTCTAGCTCTGTTTCTGGCATGGCATTGAACTTAAGCAGATAGTCTCGCCTAAAGGGTATGATGCAAACCTGCTTCAACATACGCACCTTGCCCGCACCTTTTTTGAGAGATGGAATAGGTTCCCTGGAAAAGTAGAGAGCATTATTATTATTATCCACCACAACTTTAACTTCATTAGGATCCTCAAACTCCTCAACCGTCTCTATCTCTGCCATCAGGTTAACCACCTGGGTCTGATCATCTGCCATTCCGGCAATAGCATCTGAGATCATCTCTGGCATTACCATGGGCTCATCACCCTGCACCATTACGACGACATCAACCTTTTTACCCAATTCGGCCTCAATCTTCAGCATCGCTTCAGCAGTACGGTCGGTCGCTCTTTCATGGGTATTGGCAGTCATAACAGCTTTTCCGCCAATGAAGTGAACATAATCCATGATTTCCTGATCACAAGTAGCTACGTAGGTACCCATCAGATCAGGGCACATATTGGTACGATAGAAACAGTGACCAATCATCGGCACGCCATGGATTTTGGCCAAGGGTTTGCCAGGAAAGCGAGATGACCCCATACGGGCTGGCAAAATAGCAATCACATTCATACTCATCTACCCCTTACCATATTGCAGGCCTCTCTAGATGCTGCATCCAGCATGCGAATATCCAGGCTATAGGCAACAAAACGATACCCCTCATCCATCCTCATTTGGAGCTGAGCCTGATCTGGCTCAATAATATGAATACCACCTGGCACGCCCATCTTATTAGCCTTGGTTCGAACTTGGTCAAGCACTGCCAGAAAATCAGGATGATCAAATTGGCCAGGGATACCCATGGAACCCGAAAGATCATAAGGCCCAAGGATATAACCATCTACACCCTCCACTGCCAGGATAGATTCAATATTGTGTACCGCCTCAATATGTTCAATCTGCACCACCATCACTGCCTGATCCTGCTGCCAGTCATAGTATTCTTGGAATTTTGTGCCGTAACCCTGTGCTCGAGCTAAACCCACACCCCGTGTACCTGTTGGTGGGTAATGAACAGCCTGAACAGCAGACTTGGCATCCTGCTCACTGTTCACCATCGGCACGATGACACCTTGCGCTCCTGCATCCATCACGCGTTTAATCAGGTCAGCATTATTAGAGGTGAGACGAACCAGCGGGGCAACCCCACACAGATCAATAACGCGAATAAGCTCTTCCGCCTCTCGGATGGTAATGACACTATGCTCTAAATCAACTGCCAGCCAATCAAATCCAGCTTTGCACATGATTTCTGCAATTGCCGGATGTGCCAGCGTAATCCAGGAGCCAAGGGTAAACTGGCCTGTCTTTATTTGGGCTTTGAGGGTCATCTTTACTCTCAATAATACTTCCAATTAATAAAATAGCTGCAATTACGGCAACTTGCATAAATAGTCATACTCGGTAAAATGCTGCATTAACAACATCATAGCTTCCTGTCAGAGTTGAACAATTAGCAATTAACATTGTATTTGCGCAGCAATCGAGCCCCGATGATTTTTAATTGTGTAACTGTAGTGTTGAGCTCTTTGCAGAGCTTGGGACGGAGCACAAATCAGATATACTGCTTTGTAATCTAGTAGTAATAGTATTAGGGCGCTACCCCCCCAAACCTACCCAGCACTAGATCAAACTTCCATTCTTCACGACTCTTGAACCTCAACCATTGACCGGAATACCCCATCTAATGCCATAAGCGTATCATAGCTTCCACTCTCAACCTGCTTACCATTTTTAAGCACTTGAATTTTGTCACAGCCCTTGATAGTGCTTAATCGATGAGCAATTATAAGCACGGTTCTTTTACCCATTAACGAGTTAATTGTCTGAGATATTTCTTTTTCCGTCTCATTATCAAGTGCAGAGGTTGCCTCATCAAATATAATCACTTCAGGCTGGTGATATAGTGATCTAGCTATTCCTATACGTTGCCTCTCGCCCCCAGATAATCGAACCCCATTTTCTCCAACCATTGTATCAAGCCCCTTTGGTAAGCTTTTAATCTTTTTATCTAGCTGAGCTAATTGGATCGAATTCTTTATACAAATTTCGTCTATCTGATCATCAGGAATACCAAATGCAATATTTTGCCTGATTGTCCCATCAAGTAAATAAATAGATTGCGGAACATAGCCAATTTTTCTTTGCCAATCCACTCTAACCCCACTAAGGTTTTTTGAATCAATGCAAATAGTGCCTTCGGTTGGTGTTTGCAATCCCAGCAGCAAGTCTACTAAGGTGCTTTTCCCAGCACCTGATGGCCCTGCGAATGCAATCGAAGCTCCTCTTGGTATACGCATACTAATTCCATGCAACACATCATCATCTATCCCTGGATAACGGAATGAAACATCTTTTAATACAACAGCATCCTCAAATACCATTGTTTTATCCATTGGGGATATCGAAGATTCCTGAGTTTCTTTTAAATCACCAATTTCCTTAAGTACCGCAGACAATGATGGTAAAAAAAACCGCATTGCATTGGCAGAGGCCACCACTCTATTCAATGAAGGCATCAATCTAACAGCAGCTACCGCAAATAATGCAAGAACCGTAAATATTTCTGCCCCTTTATTCCCCATCGCCAACACAATCAAAACAGCCACCAGCATAATGCTCACCACTGCAGCCTCTATCATCAGCCGAGGAGCCACACTTAACAATGCAAAATGTCGTGCAGAGACTACATATTTAAGGCTACTATTGTTGAAAGCGTTAACGAAATATTCCTCTCTTCCAAGAATTTTGCTCTCTTTTATCCCACCTAGTCCTTGGCTTACCCACTTTATCATCTCTCCGGCATAAAGCATTCTATTCTCACCATGCTTAGCAAGTGACTTGCTAACCACTTTTAAAATTACAAAACCAATGAAAAACAATATTGCCAATGTCACTGACGCAACAAGCGGCTCCATAATCATTAAAAATCCAATAATAAACACCAACACAAAACCTTCTGTAAGAAGCGACAGGAAAGGCAGAACAACACCATTAATAGCATTCATTGCTTCCTGCGTGATATTACGCAGCAAATTAGATGAGTCTTTTTGTAAGTGAAAGGTATATGGTTCTTTCATGTACTGCCGCAATAAAGATTTAGCAAGCTCCGCCTGTTTATTAAATAGGAACTTAGATTGAAAATGCACAAGCAAACCTAAAAACCCGTTCTTAATAATATACACAAACAGTAAGGTGCACCCTATAAGGAAGAGAAGCTGTTGCTCTCCCTCTAGCCCAGTCAATTCCTGGACTTGCATAAGCGCTGGATATTTTGAAATGAGCTGAGGGTTACTAAGGACTGCAATAAAAGGGATGATGATTCCTATCCCAATGACCTCTAATACGGCGCCAATCACCATCATTATAAGCAATATGCCAATTTGCATTTTTTCCTGCTGTGAGCATAGCCGGAAAATATTTTGCAATACGAAAAAATATCGAGAAATATTCACTTCTCACACCTAGGAATCATTTGATGCAAGCGCTCTATATACATTGGATAGAATGTCTCTATCCTCGCGACTCCTTATGCAATGGCGAACAGCTTCTCGCCAGCCTAATAGTGTCTTTCTATATCCGCTAGCACTTAAATATGAAAATACCGGCAACCTCATAAGCACTCCAATAACTCTACCCTGGGATCTATTTTTATAGGAATCTGGTAGTAGATTTTTTTGGAGTTTTTTTGCTAGCATGAGCCCTATTGCTCGACCAGCAATACTCTGTGCATCTATACTAGAGGCTAGTTTTTTTGACATCAGGTAATCCACCAAAGCATCATTTAATTGCTTTAAATCCGAATACCACTCCTCCTCCATCAACAAATCAAACGCAGAGATGTTGATTTGCTCATTTACTGACGTCATGTTTTCATGCGCCTGCCTAATCAGCATTAGCTGACCACTGTGCACTATCTTACCGCCAGCAACCATAACCATACTATCCAGTAATTCTGAAAAACAATTACAGTCCCTGCTGGCCCATTGCATTTTATTAATTAAGGCTAACGACTCTCTCATCATTTCCACACGTCGCAAAGTGTAGGCCGTTGAGCAATAAGTGCTCATGTGGCTGACTAACCTCTCACCTAAATCAGATTCAAGACAAGCTTTTTGTGGATAAACTCCGGTGTTTACAATCTTGCCCCAAACACCATCATTCTCGACTTCAAACAGAAGCGCTCTCCCAACAACCGCCACAGATAATGGGTCATTATTCAGAAGCTGAACACCAAATTCTATTGACGCCGGAACCATAAAATCATCATCAGCCACCCATGCAACATATGGCGTTTTAATATTACTTAGTAGCTGAGCAAGTCGCACAAATGGCGGGTTATTGGGCTCAGCTTGTATATAGCTAACATCAAGTGTGGACTTAAACTGTTCAACTACTTCTCTTGTTTTACTCAAGTCAGAAGAATCGCTTCCATCTGAAATAATTATAGGAGCATGCAGTTTACTAAGCTGATAAAAAGCCAATGAACGCCGTAAAAAGTCTGGCCTATTTCTAGTTACAAGCACAAGAGTGAACATAATTACGCCATATTATAAATATGCCTGCAAGCTAGGTGGCATTGATAATAAATGCACAGCTTTTTAGGCGCACAGCTGTACAGCTGCTTATTAATCCGATATACGCTTCAGCCAAGCGCCAGGCCAGTGAGTTATATTTTGTTCTAGATTGCTTTCATTAAACGGCCAAGCTGGTTGCTCTTCTATAAATTCAGGACGCTTCTTCAGAAAATCAGCTGCGGCCTCACAAGGGTTATCAAACCGCCACTCATCAAAGCCTCGTGGGACATTATGTAAGTCAAACATAATCCCATCTGTAGCTATAATGTATGAGTCCAAAGTTACCAGCTCATGGTAAGCCTCTAGCTCAGCACTAACATGGCTCTTGCTATGATTTGAATCAAGAATTACAAGAACCATTTCACCTGGCTTGACCAGCCCCTTAACCTTCTCAACCATGCTAGGCTCGACTGAGCTACCTTCTAAAAGCGTTATAAAGGAATATAACTCATGACTCTCTATAGCCGTTCTATTGTGCTCTCTAATTTCAATATCAATGCCAATTACACGACCTTTTTCCATGGCCTTACATAAACCAGCGTAATAAATCAAAGAGCCCCCATGGGCAACTCCAGTTTCAATTATTACATCTGGCTTTATTTTATAAATCACCTCCTGAATTCGCACCATATCTTCAGGTAACTGAATAATTGGTCTGCCCATCCAACTAAAGGAATATTGGTATCTTTGGTTCCATCCAACACGCACCCACTGGCGTGATAGACGTTCAAAAGCCTCCTTGCTATATAGATCAAAAATACGCTCACTACCCTCTTGCTCTTCTGTCAGCGTGCGTGCTTCAGTGTCGATAACTAATTTCATTATTTACTCATTCTATAAGTTGGATAGAGATTCCAGCTGCCGCCAGCAGCGATTCATTTTCTTCACGGTAATTAGGGTTCATTAAGATGGCAAAGCTGACATTATGCTCCACCAATCCTTCTACACCGACTATTGGATGCCCAGTCCCCGGGACATACTTGCCTTGCTTGCCTGGATTTAGGTCTACAAGACATTCAATATAACGACATTCTGGGTCCACAAGGTGTGCAAAAGTCGTCCCCTTTGCCCCGGCACCCCATATGGCAACTTTTCCTTGCTTGCACAGCATTTTTAGCCGGGCACCCCAATCATCTCGGAGGCGCTGTTCTTCAACAGAGTATTCCTTTGCCAACCTCGGAATATTCCCTGGAGCCATTGGAAGTTGAGATGGTTTTTTATCTAATCTAGCTTCAAGCCATAGATATTGGCATCCAAACACATGCCGCACCCTATCTACAGTGAACCCTGCTTGCTGGAATGCAGTACATAGTGAAGAAGCTGTGAACAGAGAACAATGTTCATAAAAAAAATCCCAAATAACCTTATTCTTGAGTATCCATTCTACACAGGGTGTCTCAAAATAAATTCGTGGAGACACCGTGTTCTGGAGTGCCTTCCGAACCGTACACAGTAACTCTATCGGGTCTGAAACATGCTCTATTACATGCCGACAAATGATTATATCTGCAGGAACATCTGCGCATGACTCATCATAATAGCGGCGTTCATAACGTAGGCGCCCATCAAGTTCAGAATCAACCCCCACATAACTGGGATCAAAACCTATACCTGTATTGCCATATGCCTGATCGGTCACAAGAAGCCGCAGAAATTCTCCCTTACCACAACCTACCTCTACAATACGGCAATTACGGACACCATCCTCATCTAATAGCTGTTTAGCTAGTCCCTCCATATAGCGGGAAAAATAGGGTGAGTGAGATTGGATATTGTCATAGTCTGCCCCATAAGAGAGCTTGCTACCATCAAAGCCAGAGTTAAAAACAAAACCACATTCACTGCAAGCTGTTAGTTCAAGCTCACCACAAGACACCGCACGTGCATCCATTTGATTTTGCAGAATGAGGTTTTGATGCACAGGCGCTGCATTTCGCCGAAAAAAGATTTCGGTTGCTGTACTTTTACAAACAGGGCATCTATTACCCAATTAAGTCACTGCCCAAGCCTTTTCCGCCAGTCTTTTATTGTTTGCGCTATTCCACTCGATAGGTCATAGGTTGGCTGCCAGCCAGTCTCTTTACATAAGCGCTTATTGTTCCCAACAAGTAGTGGCGGATCCAATAGCGGTGCCTCTAGTGCACCAAAGTTTATTCGTTCTTCTGCACCAAGCTGCTCAGCTGCTGTCAATACAAATTTTTTCAATGAAACCGGTTGGCCTGATGAAATATTCACTGCACCCATCACTGAACTATCAAGCATTGCAACAAAGGCCCGCGCCGCATCTTCTACATACAGAAAATCTCGGATCTGCTTACCGTGCGTGCAATTTTCAGTTTTACCCTGTAACAATGCATCAATAACAGAAGCCAATAAACGCTTCTTAGCTTCTCCTGGACCATACAAAAAGAAAACCCGCCCCCAAGCACTATTCGTACCAGCCACCGAACAATAAGAACTTAATGTTTCCTGCATCACATTTTTGCATATTCCATATGGCGTGGCAGGTTGGCATGGTGTCACTCCCTCAGTGCAATAACCATATTTCCAGTCATATTCAGCGCAGGATCCTGCCATTATTGCGCGGACACCTCCTTGTTCATAGAAAGATCGCATAAGCGCTATGCTCGCTTCCAGCCACTGGAAATTCTCTAGTGAATTCCAAAATTTCCCGTGCTCTGTATACCATGCAAGATGAAGCAAATGTGTTGGGCGAATTTCAGACATCAAATTTGATACTTTTCTCCCATCAAGTATATCTAAACAATGCCAGTTAACATTGGTGCATTTTTCTGCTTCCACTTCCCTGCCTACAGCATGAACTTCATAGCCATGCTCAACAAGCGGTGCTATCACATTGCTGCCTATGAACCCCCGAGCACCTGTTAGAAATACACGTTTCATTGTATAAAATCCGGATAACTCTTGTCACGACTGGATATAACACAGACATCACTTGGCCAGTCGATAGCAAATGCTGGATCATCCCATCGAACACCTCTTGCACGCTCCGGATAAAACCGCTCAGACATCATATAGAAGATCTCACTCTCATCTTCAAGTGTGAGAAATCCATGGGCAAAGCCCTTTGGAATATAAATTGACTTCCGGTTATCAGCGCTTAACTCCACAGCTGCCCAGCATTTAAATGTTGTGGACTCGGGGCGTAAGTCAATTATCACATCATAGATATTACCCATAGTGCAGCGTACGATCTTTGCCTCTTCATGAGGCTTATCCTGGTAGTGCATCCCCCGCAGAGTGCCCTTGCGCTTATTGAAAGATGAGCTGCACTGAATAAGATTTGAGTCGAACCCATGAGCAGAAAATTCTTCACAGCAAAAAGTGCGCATAAAAAACCCTCTTTCATCTTCCATTAACTCCGGTTCGATGACAACGGCACCGTCTAATGGCAAAGGAGAGAATTTCACTCAAGCACCTTAACGCTAGGAATAGGCACTACAAATTTACCACCCCAACTGCGGATATGTGCCATTTGCTGCATAACCTCTTCCTTAAGATTCCATGGTAGAATAAGCAGATAGTCGGGTTTCGTTTCACTAATTTTATCTGGTGAAAAAATTGGAATATGAGTACCTGGCAATAGACGCCCTTGTTTATACGGACTACGGTCTACAGTGTAATCAATAAAATCAGTCCGGATTCCACAATAATTTAACAGCGTGTTTCCTTTGGCTGGCGCACCATAGCCTGCAATACTGGATCCTGCGCGTTTAGCTTCAATACAAAACTGAAGCAACTCTCTCTTAAGTTCTCGCACTTTCTGATCAAATTGAGTATATGCTGCCACCTCCACTAAACCAGCATCAATTTCCATATCCCTTAAGCGTTGGATGCCAGATTGTTCATCATGCTGCTTACACTCTGCATGACAAGCAAAGACTCTAAGCGACCCACCATGTGTTGTTAGCTCTTCAACATCAAATACACGCAATCCATGCTTACGAAATAGGCGTTCAACAACCAAAAGAGAAAGGTAGGAAAAATGCTCGTGGTAGATTGTATCGAACTGGCGCTCCTCCATAAGGCGAAGCAGGTGGGGGAACTCCACCGTAATAACTCCATTCCGCTTCAGCAATACCTTCAGACCTGCTACAAAATCATTGATATCAGGCACATGCGCTAGTACATTATTACCGACAATCAGATCCGCATCTTGCTCGTCGCTCAACAGTTGTTGGGCAGTGTTCCGCCCAAAAAATGCAACGTGGGTAGGTATCCCTTTATCTTTAGCCACTTTAGCAACATTCTCAGCAGGCTCTACACCATAAACAGAGATGCCCTTCTGTATAAAATATTGCAGTAAATACCCATCATTACTAGCAACCTCCACCACTCGACTTTCTGAATCAAGATGAAAGCGCTCAACAACCATCTCAGAGTAATTACGAGCATGCATAAGCCAACTATCAGAAAATGATGAAAAGTATGCATAGTCACTAAATATTTCTTGTGGACTTTCATGCTCTGGGAGTTGTACCAACTTACACTCCTCACATACATAAACATGCAGAGGAAAAAATGGCTCCATACTATTTAATTGGTTGCGCGCCAGAAAAGCATTAGATAGAGGTGATACGCCAAGATCACAGAATGTTTGTGTCAGCACGGTGCCACACAAACGGCAAGTTAATTCACTCACTGATTCACCTTACTCTGGAAATTATTAATCTGCTGTTCTGACACAGCACGCAGGTCTCCTTTCTGAACAAAGACTCTGTACCACTCGACTATCCACTCCAGGCACTCCTCCAGATTCAGCTGTGGTTCCCAGCCTAACTGAATGCAAGCTTTTGTAGAATCAAGCTTTAGCAGGTGCGCTTCATGCGGCTGCGCCTCTTTTGCCAACTTCCACTGCTGAGCATCATCACCCCAAATAGAAGCAAGCTGCTCCACAACATTACCAACTGTACGTATATCCTGCTCTCTGGGTCCAAAGTTCCATGAAGCCGCATATGATTCTCCAGCTTCCTTTGCCAGCATTTCAGCCAATAATAGATAACCATGCAATGGTTCCAAGACATGTTGCCATGGGCGTACAGCCTTTGGATTTCTCAGTATCGGCGACCTCCCTTCTAATAGAGCCTGCATCACATCCGGGATAAGACGATCCTGAGCCCAATCTCCACCACCCACTACATTTCCTGCTCTAGCACTAGCTATTCGTGTTGCCGAGCTCTTATCACTAAAGAAAGATTGCCTATAGGCCGCTGTAACCAGCTCTACACAACCTTTGCTACTGGAATATGGATCATAGCCACCCATTGGATCATTCTCACGATAGCCCCAGATCCATTCTCTATTTTCATAACATTTATCACTGGTGGCGACCACTAACGCTTTCACAGATGGATGCTGCCTGATTGATTCGAGAAGATGAACCGCGCCCATAACGTTGGTAGCATAATTTTCCACTGGATTAACATATGATGGACGAACTAAAGACTGCGCAGCCAAGTGAAAAACAATCTCTGGAGCAGCGTCATCAATAGCTTTTTGCACCGTGGGCAGATCTCTAAGATCACCTCTGCCATCAACAGCACATTCTCCAATCCTCGCTAATTGAAAAAATGAAGGCTCAGTTGGCATATCCAGAGAAAACCCATAAACTCGCGCACCCAATTTCGAGAGCCAAAGTGTCAACCATGAGCCCTTAAAACCGGTATGCCCGGTAATTAATACCCGCTTATTATGCCAAAAGCCTACATCTATACCCATTTTTTCCAAGCAGCAGAGCCACTCTCCCAGGCTTCTTCCAAAACACGCCGATCTCTTAAAGTATCCATCGCTTGCCAAAAACCACTGTGCTTATACGATGCCAGTTGTCCTTCAGCTGCCAAGCGCACCATTGGCTCTCTTTCCCAATGGATGCTGTCACCTTTTATATAGTCAACAACCTTATTGGAAAGTACAAAAAATCCCCCGTTAATCCAGCCTTTATCACCTGCGGGCTTTTCTTCAAAACTGGCAACCTTATCCTCATTTAAAGTAATTGACCCGAAACGGCCAGGTGGCTGAACCGCAGTGACTGTTGCCAATACCTTCTTACGTCGATGAAAATCTATAACTGAGGAAACATCTACGTCTGCAAGGCCATCTCCATAGCTCATACAAAACTCATCGCCATTAATATACTTACTAATGCGTTTTAAACGGCCGCCCGTCATGGTTTCAAGCCCTGTATCCACTAACGTAACCTTCCATGGTTCCACTGTGCTTTGGTGAATATGTAGATCATTATTAGCAAGATCAAATGTAACGTCAGAAGTATGCAAAAAGTAGTTGGCAAAATATTCTTTGATCATATATCCCTTATAACCAAGGCAAATGATGAATTCATTGATCCCATGCGCCGAATATATCTTCATCAGATGCCATAAGATTGGCTTGCCCCCAATTTCAATCATTGGTTTCGGTTTGAGATGTGACTCTTCACTAATCCGAGTGCCAAAACCACCTGCTAATATAACTGCTTGCATAGCTATCATTTACCTTTCAATATGGCCAAATAACGATGCCAATCGCAAACATAGAAAGAAATGCAGATATGGCCTCAAAATAGAATGAATGCACATTAAGCCAAAGTCAGAGTTTCATCCTTGATATCAGGCTGAGCTTTTTCATAATCATCATGGCACTCAATATTTCACTAATATTCCTGTATTGCACAGCTTGCGACTAGTATATTCTTATTAATCAGGCGATTAACAAAATCCGGCATATCCATATGTTAACCTTTTGTAACTTGCTGAGTTATTTCTGATTCAAACAGATATAGGCCAGCATTAATGAAGCACTTGCATGTTGGCTTTTCAACTACACTCGTACAAAACACCCCAGTTGATTTAACAATACCGTATGGTACTTGAGGCACATACTGCCTTACAGCCATTTTCACTTTAGTATCTTGTGAAACGATCGCATTGCGCTAGAATCAACATCCTTTATAATACTCTCGTTGCTCACGAGCGCAATTGCATTTATTTTGCCCAACTGCGCAAGGCCACCTACAACTCCTAACTGCTTATTTTTAGATGCATAATTTATATCCATTTCAAAACAATGGTCATCTCCAAAATATTTGGTAGTCTTCTTCGCCATGCAATACCGCTCACTTAATACCCCCATTCATAGCCACACTTAGCAAGCTATATCATAATTGTGCATCCAGCCTATTACTTTAAAAACATACCTCAAAGAGTTGCACCTGAGAAATAATACGTTTAGGAAGGTCATTCATCCCATGGGGGTATTAACTGAAACAACTTTATCATTCCCCCAAATATCACAATAACGCTGAGCTGCATTTGAAAGCACTATCTCTTTAGTCAAGCCCGACCTATATCCCTCAATAATCCAATTCAGGAAAGTCCCCATCCTTTCTGCAGCTCGACCATCTCGGAAGGGATCAAAGTGATCTAACATCTCAGGGAATCGCCCATAATTTACATTTTTATTCCTATCCCTGAAATGACTCTCCAAACTATCCCACAACTCATCCCATGAGCGAAAGACATTACGCCCTCCTCCCATCGTGTAAAAAGGACTCATGACAAAGCCCTCATCATCGACAAAAAGTGTTGGCACTCCGGCGAGGATAGATTCAACGCCAGCAGTAGCTGCTGCAACTGAGCCATGTACAGCAACATCAGCAGAAAGAGCTGCTTGAGCAGGGCAAACAGCACCCTGTATAGCTCCTTGATCATACAGGTAGCAACGCCCAGTTTGAAGAGCTTGACCCAATAACTCTCCAACCGACCCCAGCCTTTTTCGTAGCGTTCGTGGATTTTTTGGCTTAAGCACCAACCCTATTTCAGGATCATCAAGTAATTTTTTAAGCAAGAAAGAATATTGGTGGCGAGGAATCTCATGGCCATTCCACCAACGAGAATCTAAACTAGAATTTTCATCGAAAAATGCAACGATATGTTTACAACCACGGCTCATTAATCGTGCACGGATTTCATCAGCTTCTTGCTGGACAAGAGGAAACCTATGATCACCAAGATAACCGGTAATTACCATCAATTTTATCTGTGAACCAGATGCCGCTTCAACCTCCGCCGAATGTGATGAAAACCCGAACATAACGTCTGCACTCATCCTGGTTTCAGGAGTTGGATTCCCTTCATACGAACGTTGGTATAATGCCAGCACCCCTCCTACATCATGCATAGCATCAGCAATTGCACAATGCTCCTCAGAATATTTCATCCATGTCAGATACGTAACAATTGAATGCTTTCTAAACAATTCTTGCCAATATTCTTTTACTAGTCCAAACCGATATCTTTCAGCATCAATCCATTTCTTTTCTGCATATCTACCAGTTAGAAAATAAGAAAAAACATGCCGTAGGCCCGCAACCCCAACGAGAGCAGATGTATTTGCGAGGCAAAAATATTTGCTGTAGCGCCCAAATCCAATCGCTTTAATTTTACATTCATCAAACTGCGCTAAATCCTCTTTTTGTTTCGCACTGGAGACATTTGAAACCATCGGCAATAGCGCATTATCAGGAAAGTTGGACTGTTGCCAGAAAGCAAAATCTGAATGCAGACCAGCTTTACTCAAATTAATATGTGTAATGTTATTTACAGCCAGGCGCCCCTTATGGTCTTCTGTGCTGCCCTCTACATTCCGATGCCTTTGCCCAAAAATAGATGCCGCCCTAACTACAAGAGGACGAAGAGCCCACAGCAGTAGCAAGCAAACATTTCTTCCAACATTTGAAGCCAGCCCCATCGGAGCAAGTTTGATTTCTTGCCCTTTGTCTATAAGATATTCTTTAAGACTATCAATAAATACCTGATTCCTAAGTATTAGACACACTTTCCCATCATATGAAAGCGCATCAAGCTTCCACAATAGAACATGGATAATAAATAAACTTCTCCATAGACCGCCGCCACAACCTACGAACACTCCAGGCAGTAATTTTCTCAGCAAATACATATAAAAATTGTTACTGTCTAGCTCTCCTTCAGGCACGTAAGAAAATAAATTCTTCTCAAGATGCTTTAACAAGATCTGCATCTCATGATAATGGATCCATAACCGAGTCACGGTACCATTTTTGCTAAATAAACAGCTTGATGAATAATCAATCTTCTCGAAGAGAGTAGATCTTGCAGGCAAGCAATGGTTAATGATTAGCTCAGACAGCCACGATGAATCAATATAGTAAACTTTATATCTAGAATAGAAGGGAGCGTGTATTTTGATACTGCGAAAGAATAAAGTAACTAAGACAAAGAACGTTATTCTTTCAACAAAATATAATACTTTATCATTCGGTTTATCCAGACAAGACATATACTGCACTATCAATCAAAAAAACGAAGCATTTCCATCAAATGCGGACTTATCCCATCCAGAATTTTTTTGTCTCTTATAGAGTTCGTAGGACGAATTGAATCAATAATATTTTCTGTTTTTGACCCAAAATGCAGCCCTAATCTATCAGTCAGATCTCGCACAACAATATCTGGCTCCTTAAGTAAATCGTCGTAGTCTATATCTATGCGGTCAGAAACTTTACTAAAACTCTCATTCATTCGAATATAGTAATAAGCGCAACGATCAATTTCAGGCATTTCCACCCAAGAATTGTAATCTTTGTGATTAACCCAAAATGGAATACACGCTTGCAAGCACTCATTAAAGGGCCAAATAATTCCCTGATTTAGTACATCATCTGAAAACCACCCCTTATGCATTAATGAATTCAATGTATCGCACGCATTACGCCGCATTACGATTATTTGAATCCCTGGGTAAAAGTTCTGCAATGAAGGCAAAAATTGAGCCATGTCCGGCATCTTTAAAGCAATTGTTTTATTTTTTGCGATACGTCCTGCTTCATATTTAGAGAGGGAGTTATCAATACGCTTATGCACTTCATCCTTCGATTTGACAAGATAAATAGAACTATCATCTGCTACATTACAGTTAATCGATCTCCCAGAAACCGCATTAATGAGGAGATCCTCATATAAATATGTTTCAAATAATAATTTCCAATCTTCTGATGAAAATCTATTTATCAATGGCATAAGTGAAAAAAGAAGCGGCGGCTCAAAGGCATATTCAACATCTTTAAGGCTATGAACAACCTTTCCAAGGATAGTTGTCCCACTCCTTGCTGCCCCTGAAATAAATATAGCGTGACCAACTCGTTCACAAGCATTCTGATCAATTTTTAAAGCCAATATTAGCTTCTCCCAAAATACGCTTGTTGCCTACCAAGAAAAACAATGATCCGATTTAATGGATCATGCAGTAAATAACCAGCGGATAGTATTCAATATGGTCAGGCATTACCCTAATTTTACTATTACCTATGACACCTTTTTCCGTAACTGCCATTCACCATCAACTTTATGCCAGACATTCGATCTCCTCCACGAATCAACTACATCCCAAAACTGATCCTCAGAAATATCTAAATACGCGAGAAAGTCTGCGAAGTACTTAGCTGGAAATTCACCATCATAGCGATTTACCAACGCCACAGCCTCTTCACGAGATATATGACCTTCGCGTACTTCATGTGATGCATCATCCGTAGTTCTTCCAAAACCAAACTTGATACACTTCATAAAATAATGCATCCCGTCCATCTTGTCGTCCAAACTTGCATACTTTGTATATGTCCCCTCAGTTCTTTCGGAGTTTGCCTTGAACCCGGCATGTTCAGCTGCATAATAATAACTTTCTTGAGGAGACCATCTTTTGTAGTACCCAAAAAAATGCTTTCCCAATATGCCAGCACGCTCCATTTCCTCAATACTAGGGGGTGAATAGAATTTTAAATCAGCAGAGTTAAAGTCTTCTCTGTTCATATAGTCCTTATTTTCTATTCCATACTCGATCATTTCTTCCAGTGAACACCCCTTAAAATAGATATTTCTCCACCTTTCCGATGGAATTAATGGCGCATCAACTGCCTCAGGATTACCAGCATACTCAGCATCTCCATTCTCACCAAACATAACGAGAGGAATGCCAAATTTCACAGCTATATGGAATGCGTAGGATACTTGTCCAAGAACAAAAACATGAAATGCATCACCAAGCTCTTCAAAACTTAGCCTAGCAAGTTTACGGTGGACTTTACCATTTGGAGTACAAAGCAAATTGGTAAATCCAGCATCACAAAAACTGCGGAAATTCTCTAATCCGATATCAGTGTACTGAAGCGGTGCCCACGTTACAGTAAGTGGATTCATTCCATACTTATATTTGAGTTGGTGTGCAACATAGGAGGAATCCTTTCCTCCACTGCTTGGCACAATAACGTCCCAGCTTCCATCACTACTACGATGTTTATCAAGCAGAATTTTAAGCTCCCTCTCTCTTGAAGCCCAGTCAATTTTATTTTTATATTCGAGCGTGTTCCTGCATGCGCTGCAAATCCCGTCGCCATCAAATAGAATTCTAGGCCTTTGATTTGACATTACACACTTATTACAAAACTCTATATTATCAGGCAGGTTAGGAACTTGCCTTTCCAGTTTTCCTCGGCCGGATGTAGTCACTTGTCTGCCCCCTTGGAGTTACCCGAAATAAAATTATCTATAATCTTCAAACCTATAATCCCACTTTTTTCTGGATGAAACTGACATCCAGTGACATTTTTATGTTTCACGCTTGAGGCATATGAACATCCACCATACCTCGACAGGGACAAAATATGCTCCTGCTTGTCAGGAACAACGCAATAGGAATGAGCAAAATAACAACTGTCGCCTTCATTAACATCGGCCAGAATAGAGTCATGCCATTGGCCGCCATCCACATTTTTGAACAACCCATTCCACCCAATATGTGGTACCTTACAATCAGAATCAAAATCAACACGATTCCTAAAATGGATTGAACGCCCGGGTATTATGCCTAGTCCTCTGCAATAGCCATGCTCCTCACTGCTGTCCATCAGCAGCTGCATACCAAGACAAATACCCAGCACAGGAGTTCCAGAATCAATGCTATCCTTCAAACAGCCATACAATCCTTTATTGGAAATTGCACACATCCCGAACCTATAACTGCCAACTCCCGGGAGAATAATTCGCTCTGCTTTACGGATTACTTCACAGTCATCTGTAATTACGGACTTTCCTCCGGAATAATGAACAGCCTGATCAACACTAAATAAATTCCCAAGTCCTAAATCTACAATAGCTATCATTGTTTAGAAGACCCGGTTATCCTGACATCTTCTCCCAGTGAATGTAAATATTGTTTCAGAGAAGAGATAGATACGGGATCAATACCCTTGCGAAGATTACCTCCAATACCTGAGGATCTTTTCATAAAATCAACATTACCCTCACCATTACCACTACGAGCACCCATTTCCTTTATTAGACGGTAATGAAAAATTGACGCTGCACTTACTGCATCTGCATTTGCTTCCTTAATTACATCCTCAACATCACCACAGCACCCCGCACCACCACACGCAATGACAGGTATAGGAGCACTTTTTGTCACCTTGCGAACCAGCTCAATATCATACCCTTTGCCTGTACCTTCCATATCCACAGATGTTAAAAGTATTTCTCCAGCACCACGTTCAACAGCATTCTCTACCCATTTATCAACCTCCACTCCAGTCCGCTCTCTTCCTCCATCTGTCAGACATTCATATCTTCCCTCTATTAGCACCGCATCAATTGAAACAACCATACATTGAGAACCAAAGTTATCTGCGATTTCATTAATCAAATCTGGTTTAGTAAACAGCGCCGTATTAATAGCAACCTTATCAGCCCCCGCTCTCAACAGAGCTCTAGCATCATCAACAGAACGAATCCCACCACCTATAGTCAATGGAATGAAAATTTTTTCTGCTGCCCGCTCTACAATCTCACGCAAATTATTCCTTCCATATAAACTGGCTACGGAATCCATATATAATATTTCATCTGCTCCATCCATGTAGTATGTCTCAGCATATTCACTTGGAATACCCACTACTCGTAGTCCCTCCAAGTGCACACCCTTGACAACATTAGAGCCTTTTACATCTAGCCTTGGGATAATTCTAATACTCATCAACTTTTTCTTTATTCAATTTCAATTAGTGTGGTAGCAGCAGGGTATGCTACTGCTTGAGAATACTTACGAGATAGCCTTCCATCAGTTACAATAACACTCTGAAGCAAAAATTCAGCCTTATGATAATCATTAATAAAGACATATGCTCGACCAACTTTATCATGCTCAGTTTCATTGACTTTATGTTTAAAAAACAAAGCCAATGGAACTGCCACAGGCCCTGTCTCTACTTGAAATCTACCACTGTTAATTTGGATATTAATATGCTTCACAGGAAAATGCAGATCAACAACATGCTCACCAAACTCTAACATTACATTTGCTATCAAACGCCTATTATTCTGAACAGCCAAGAAAACATCTTCTACACGTGATAAAACTCGGCCTTGGGTTTCCTTTGCAGCAATATGCAGGCTTTTGAAATGTACTAAAATGGATTCGAGCGTATCATCACATTTTCCATCCATTTCAAAATCCCGGAAAATGGTAAAATCATTATGTGATGCAACAATCTGAAACGTATATACAGGCTCCTTAGGCAAACCACTGGTTGCGTAAACATTCCCAGCCATTACTCCAGATGCCAAATAATATGTTTCTATTAGCTTTCTAGACCCACTCCTTAATGAATATCTGGAATCGAGAGTGAACCGGCCAATACTTTCAGTGTTGGTTTCCCATGAGAGGTAAGACTCATTAAAGTCTAAGCAATTCATAATACGAATATATTTTAAAAATCACCATGCGGTCCAGCCACCATCCACAATCAAATTCTGACCTGTAACATATCCGGCTTCATCAGAAGCAAGAAACACTACCGCACCCGATATTTCATTTACCTCCGCCTTTCTTCCAAGAGGTACCTTCTCGGAATATTTCTTTAGGAATACATCATTTTCACCCTCATGGTAAACACCACCCGGGGATACACAATTGACGCGGATATTTTTATCGCCCCAATAAGCGGCAAGATAACGAGTCAAAGATATAACCCCACCTTTCACTACAGGATAAACTGAGTGTGAATATATCTGTTTAACCCCCTCTTTCTGATCTGAATATAACCCAGCCAAATTTGAACCTTCGTAGATTCTTTGATCATTTCCTACAACCCCGTAGATTGATGAAATCAATATCATATTCCCCTGCTGCTCTTTTTCCATTGCTCGCCCGACTTCCTGCGCAACGAGAAACAAACCATCAAGCTCTGCATGAATGACAGACTGCCAGCCTTCCAGGGAACATTCTGTAAATGGGGCATAAAAATCGTGGGGTTTGGCTGTAACACTGTAGACCAAGGTGTCAATTCTGCCATATTTATCTAACACGGATTGAATCAGTGCAACCACTGAGTCTCTATTGGTTACATCAACATCCATTTGTTCGATATCTTCAAACTCGGAGTTAAATGCAGCTTTAGATGCAGCTTTAGATGCAGCCGGTAAATCTGCTGATATGACATCAGCATTTTGCGAACGCAATTTTTGGCAGAAATCCCGACCCAAATAGCCCCTTCCGCCAATAACAAGCACTTTTTTTTTCACCAAATCAAACAAGATTAACCCCTAGAAGGAAAAACGTTCATTACGTGCAATATTCACTCTAGCCTCCAAGCGATCTGACTCAAAAAGCGCCTCGACCACCTTCAGGCTCTCAATGGAGGAAGAAGCATCATGCTGATGCCTTACCCTTCCCTCTTCAACATAGTTGATAAATTTCTTCATTTGATCGACATACATCTCATTAGCATGATAATCAGAATCTGACCATATCACTTCGGGCTCTTTGTCACACGACTGCTGAGCAATAAGCCTCTTCTCATTGAAGTCATAACTCAGCCACCCTCTCTCAAAGGTAATCAAACCATTACGATGAGCCGGCCTTTGCAAATAATCCAAATGAATTTGGCTCACCGCCCCAGTCTTGTGTTTTATCATTAAGTCAGAACACACATCAACGTCAACATCAAGATTATCATAACCTGAAATGATCCCGAAGACTTGGGTCGGCAAACCAGCCAACTCCAGTGCAAGATGTATTTCATGAATCAAGGTTAAGGAGACCCCGCCGCCTAAATCTTTCCTTGCAAAATAAGCTTTTTTATAATCTTCATAAGGGTGCCAGTCAGGCAACCATTGACCTACTTGACACTGAGTATTGACAATATTGCCAACACCATGTTCATCAGAATACTTTCTGATATTTTTTATAATAGGATGAAACATTAAATTGTGGCCGATGAAGGAGACAACCTTTTTCTTTATTAAAAGATCGACCAGTTGCTGGCAACCCTCCATTGAATGCGAGAGAGGTTTTTCAATCATAATTCCCTTCACATACGGAGCAATTTTTACTGCCGCATCAAGATGCAGACTGGAAGGATTTGCTATGATCGCCACATCCGGCTTTTTTGTTATTGCCTCATCCCATGTTTCAACCTCTATTACTCCCAGCTCTGCAGGAAGCTTTGCCCAATGGCCTTTTCTGCTTCTCAAGGCAATAATATTATCAATACCAATTTTTTTTAGATTTCTGATGTGGCGCTGACCAATCGATCCCGCCCCAATGATCAACGCAATTGTTACTTTATTGATCTTCTTCAGTGCAGGTTCTGATTGTGAAAGAAACCGTTTTTTAAACTGCGTTCCGCAATTTTTGTTGATGTTAACAATCTCTGGGTGCTTATCAAGAAAGCTTAAAATATCGTTTAATGAAAACACCTCACCATTAACATAGAGAGCATCAAAAATAGCCTTGATAAATTCAAAATCCTCCGGGTAGTCCATCGTCATCCTAAGACCCGGTCTTTTGTGAAACTCATTTTCAACATCTAAGTCAAGCACATCAAAACAGCCCGTATCTGTGAAATACCGCCCCCATACCTCAGTATCAGGGGAACCTTTTAGTGCTACGACCTTTCTTAACGCATCAACTTTAATTCCGTAGCTAAAAACACCATGCGGGAGATCAAACTGCCTGATAAGGTCTGCTCCTGTAGCAATATATTTATCAACTATTTGATCCGCATAATCAGGGTCGGCAAAAGGGCAATCAGCTGTAATATTTAATATATAGTCAAGTTCAAATTCATCTGCAGCAGCTAATAATCTTGATAGTACGTCATCAGGGTCACCCATAAAACATTGGATATTATTCTCTTTAGCAATATCACCTAATGGCTTGTCTTGCTCAGATATTGATGTACAAATAATAATTTCATCAATCTTATTTGCTTGTTTAAGCCTATCAATCATATGAGCAATGATTGGCTTACCCTTAACAGGTAGCAAAAGCTTCTTAGGGAGGCGGGTGGATTTCAACCTACCCGTTATTAAATAACCTACTTTCAATGACTCAGCCTGCAAAGTGATACCAATCAATAACCTGACCTTGTTGAATATCCTTTATGATTTTTTTGCCTATCATTTCTGTTATATCTATCTGAGACATCGCTGTTTTTTGTCCTGTCCGGCAAAATAAGAAGCTCTCATGCTCAAGGCAGCTTCCCTCACTTATATTATTTCGTGCAACTCCAGCCATTTTCATTGGACCATATTTAGAATATGACTTTTCACCGGCATTTAATGCCATAGAACCATCGCCAGTAATTTTATCAATTAGTTTGATTTTTTTTGCCAAATCATTGAACATTTCAATAGAGACCGCAGCAGCAAAATCACACCTTTCCTGCCCATAAACCGTAGTTACATGCTTCTCAACATAATCCATTCCATTTGCAGCAACCATCAAAGTAATCAGGTCATTGCTCGGCTCATCCCATCCGGTATGGTCAGCGTAGCCAAATCGTTTGTCTGCATATAAACGCTGGATTTTCCTGATCTTGCTCAGATTAACATCTTCATATCTCGTAGGATAATTTTGAAATCCAAACATCAATATCACATCACGCTCTTCAAAGGCTCGTACGGCCGCATCTACTTCCTGCAAACTACAACCCCCTACACCAATAACAACAGGTGTTCTGTGGCCAAACTTGTCTAGTACTGCATTTTGCAAGCTTGGTACATTAAGGCACACAGAGTGCAGCTCTATAATTTCCGGCTTAAAATCAGTGGCAAATTCAATTGCAGATGTGTCATTCAGCAAGAGCATTAATCCTTTACCGCTCAAGCGCACAATTCCAATTAACTCCTCCCACTGCTTTGGTGAAAACATCCAAGACTTAAGTGTTTCGTATGCCGTATGATCTCTGCTCATATATTCATCAAGATCAAGTGAGATATGCAATTTAATCACATCTGCATCCGACTCTTGGCAAATGCTATTTAGCAAGCCCACCATAAATTCGTAATCCCCCTGATGGTGCCAGGCGGTTTCTGCAATTAATAACGTCATTAATGACCCCCTATAAGACGAATATTGTTGGCTCGCTCATATTCGTTCAAGTCACCAATATCCACCCAGCTTTCTCTCATTGGAAAGACCGATACACTATCACCATTTTTGTGCAGATTTTCAAACAGATCAGTAATATCAAACAACTGATTATTAGGCACATTATTAATCACAGTGGAACGCAGGATATAAATACCAGCATTAATGTAATATCTGTGGGCTGGCTTTTCTGTTACCCCCTTAAACTGATACCCCTCAACCTCCACCACGCCATAAGGAATTTCCATGCTATAGTCTCTTACGCACATACAGGCACATGAAGATGTTTTCTGGTGAAAGTCAAGGAACTGCCGGAAATCAACTGTTGTAATCAAATCCCCATTCATCACAATAATATCTCTCGATATATTGTCCCTTGGCAGAAGACTCAAGGCACCAGCTGTTCCCAATCTTTTGCTCTCCTGAAGATAGGAAATTTCACAATTCCACTTCGAACCATCACCAAAGTATTCACGAATAATATCCGCCTTATAGTTAACGGATATAAAGAACTTGCGAAAGCCCTGCTCCAGAAATCGATCCAGAATTCCCTTAAGAATTGGCTTACCATCAACTGGTAGCATTGGCTTAGGTTTATTTTCTGTTAGCGGCCTAAGTCGCATCCCTAAACCGCCAGCCATCAACACCACCCAGGTATCTTCAATCCCCTGCCACAGCAATCTTGACTCAGTCTCCAGGCCGACAACTGTACCTTCGCTGTCTACAATAGGGATACAATGAATTTCTTTTATTTGCATCAGGGATAAAACAACCTCTCTTGGCGTCCCTTTCAGCACCGAAACTGGCGTCGTATTCATTACTTCTGACACAGGTTCGCTTAAATCAAGACCCTGCAGAATGGCGCGGCGAATGTCCCCGTCCGTCACTGAGCCCAATAGCCTTCCATCATCATTCACAACAAGAAGAATCTGCAACGCACTCGCATCAATTGCTTTAATAGCCTGCAAGATACTGGTTCTAGGTCGTACAATCACCTCCTTCAACTGTTTCATTTTATGAGCCTCCGCGCTGGAACACCAACAACAGTTTGGCCTGCTGCAACAGCATTGACAACTACTGAGCCCGCCCCAACAGTACTATTAGCACCAATATTAACATTTTGAATAATGGCGCATCCTGCGCCAAGATGAGCTCCCTCCCCAACAACAATTGCCCCAGAAAGTACAGAGCCAATAGAAATGTGTGAATGAGCCCCAATGACACAATCATGATCCACGCATGCACGAGTGTTGATCAGTACATTGTTGCCACATTCCACCCCTGGCTGGATGATCACACCGGCCATCAACTGACATCCTTCTCCCAGCACCACATCCTGAGCAATAATGGCCGAGGGATGAATAACGCTGATAAAATTATAGCCATGACTTTTATATCGTTCGAAGATCTCTTTTCGCGCATTCGTATCGGCAACGCCGCCCAAACCATTAACCAGGCAAGTCTTCTCAGGAGAGAAATTCGAGAGAAACTCTTCATCGTTGCCCAGATAATGAATCCCATTCAATACATTATCTTTGGGTGAATGATCGACAAAACCAATCACATTCATTCTAAGGCCGCACATAACATCCAATAACACTCGTGCATGCCCGCCCATGCCCAACAGCACAACAGGATGATCATTCATTGTCACAGATCACCTCATCCATCTCATAATGAGCTTTGGACTGCTTACCTAGATAATCCCAGTAATAAATAGGGGAGATACCATTTCCAGGTCGTTTTATGGTCAAATTTTCTTCTGAAAACAGATCACCTTTGCAAACAGTTTGAGCAGCAATCAGACTTTTCCTCGCAACGAGCATGTTTTCCATTTCAGACGAGGTCGGCCCTTTTATTCCATTACCCAGCCCTTGCTCTACACACCGAATCCCATCGATCATCTGTGCCAATTCAGCTGGCTCAAGCGATGCCTTATGATCTGGGCCAGGTAAAGTACGGTCCAAGGTGAAATGTTTTTCGACCACACATGCCCCTCGTGCAACAGCAGCCAACGACATTACCCAACCTTCTGTATGATCACTAAAGCCTACGGGAAGCCCGAAAGAGTTGGCAAGCGTATCCATTGCTCGAAGATTCACATCCGATGTTGGTGTGGGATATTGAGTTGTGCAGTGCAACAAGGTTACTTTTTCCCGCAGCAATTCTTGCCCCGAAGTTGATGCAAAAGCCATTCTAAACTTCTCTATAGTAGGCTTTCCCAGCTCCAGATAGCCAAAAGCAAGAACCCCCAATGCCTCTTCAACCTCATCTAGTGTAGCCATCCCAGTTGACAAGATTAATGGCTTTCCGGTTTGAGCCAGTGATAGCAACAAAGGAGCATTGGTCAACTCCCCTGAGCCAAGCTTCAACAGCTGCAAATTAAACCGGTTAACCAACACGCCCAAGCTTTCATGATCAAATGGAGATGACATAAAATCAATTCCAATCTTCTCGCAATAGGCTTTAATCACTGCATGATCGCTATCGGATAACTCAAGCCTTTGCAGCATAAAAAACTGGCTTTCAGACGCGTTTGTTGTGGTTTTTTGATACTGAGCCTTTTCAGCATATCGACTAACAAGCTTGGAGGTCCTGAATGTCTGGAACTTTACAGCGTCAGCTCCTGCATGCCTGGCCGCATCAACCAACCCTAACGCCTGCTCAACAGAACCATTATGATTCACACCAGCCTCAGCAATAATATATGTATGTGATAAGTTATTTATCACAATTATGCCCGTCACAACTCATAAAGAAACGCTTTTGTAGCAACGACTTAGGATTATCTATAGCTTTTATTATCTTCAGGATTCTCTCACTGCTTGCTCCATCACCATAAGGATTTGAAACCTTCACATATCTGTTCTCAGTGGCCATATTAATGGCCTGATAAATATCACTCTTGACCGGAGCACAATTAATAATTGACGATGCCTGCAAACGCCCTCTTTGCCTATCGCCAATATTTACTGTCGGAATATTGAATGCAGGAGCCTCATAGATACCACTCGAAGAATTCCCAACCACCATATCAACATGTTTCAAGGCACTCAGGTATAACTCACCCAACGAGTCATATAACTTTGCATGTGCTCGAGTGGAGACATATTCCTCCATGATGAACATCATCTCTCTGCCCTCTGGGTCAGCGTTTGGCTTCGTAAACAGAAGCCCGTAATCTGATCCTAATAAATCAAGAGCATCCAGCATTTCCTTCATTTGCACAGCTGAGGAGATACTTGCTAGTGTCACGGGATGAAACGTAATCAAGAGATTGTGTCTCCTCGCTTCAAAATCGATCGCCCGGAAGAAATCATTTCGATTCAAATATACGGCTCGATGAATAGCGTCCAGACTCGTTGCTCCAACATTATGAATATTTGCAGGATTCTCACCCATTTGCCGAACTCTATCCCAGGACACCCTGTTACTTACAAAATGAATGTGAGCCATTTTTGTAATGCTATGGCGGATAGCTTCATCAAAAGCACCTTCAGTGGTATCCCCTCCATACATATGTGCAACAGGTATTTGTGCAATCAGAGCGGCTTGGGCAGCTGCCAATATCTCAAAACGATCTCCCAGCAATAAAAGCAAATCCGGCTGTAAATTGAATATTGCATCCGCAAAACCGATTACACCCAAGCCCATAGATTTGGTTACAGCTATTGAAGAGTCTCCAGAAAGCAACATATCAACACGAGCTGAAACCGGAAACCCATCCTTTTCAAAGCAATTAACTGTCATTCCAAATTCAGGGGAGAGATGCATTCCAGTTACAACCACTTGCAATTCCAACTCAGCATCCTGTTGTATCAACTTCATGGGCCAATACAACAAACCGTAATCAGCACGCCCGCTTGAGACCACGCAAATCTTACGCATCAGCATCTTGCCTTAAAAGAAATGGACTACTGGGAATATTCATCAATCTCTTTTCAAGGCTTTTAGAGACAGACAAGTCTTCCATTGCTGGACAGGTTTTGAACATCGGCAATGTATGCAGCAAGACCCAGACAGGCCTAGTCATCAGGCCAGCATCATTCGTTAATGAAAGCACTTCATCGCGCTGATCAGCCACAGATTCATCAAACAATAATGCATTCAGCCAGTAATTACTCTCTGCATAATCAGGTTCAGTAAAAAAACGGACTTTGTCCTCGCCAGCAAATGCTTGTCTGTAACGCTCTGCCAGCTTACGTTTATCTACCAGAAAAGCCGGCATTCGCTCAAGCTGCGCGCAACCGAGAGCCGCATTCAGATTTGGCATTCGATAATTAAATCCAACAGCATCATGATTAAAAGCCCATCGATGGGGCACCTTTGCCGTCGTAGTTATATGCCTGGCATGTCTTGCCAAGACCGTGTCATTTGTTGCGATAGCACCCCCACCACCCGTGGTGATTATCTTGTTGCCATTAAAGCTGATTGCCCCTAATAGAGAAAGCGACCCCGTCATCATTCCCTTATAACGACTACCCAGTGACTCAGCAGCATCTTCAACCACAGGAAGGCAATATTTCTTTGCTACAATGTTGAGTGCATCCATATCTACCGGGTGCCCAAAGGTATGCATGGGCACAATAGCTGCAACTCTTCGACCAGTTTTTCGATTGATCCATCTGCCCGCATCAAACAATAAGATATCAGCCAGATAGCCTTCAAGTTTTGCTGTATCTAGCCCGAGGGAAAGCTCATTAGAATCAACAAAATGGGGGATTGCCCCGCAATAACTTACTGCATTTGCAGTAGCAATAAAGGAGAGCGTCGGAACAATCACCTCGTCAGATTTACCCACTCCAGCCAACAGCAGGGAAACATGTAATGCGGCAGTTCCATTCACAACTGCCACCACATGCCTTACACCTAGAAAATCTGCCAATTGCTGCTCAAAAAGAGCAACGTATTGCCCTACTGATGAAACAAAGCCTGAATCAAGGCAATCATTCACCAGCTCTTTTTCACGTGCAGCTATCGTGGGTTCGTGCAGGGAAAGAAACCCTTCATTTCCTGCCAGTACATCACGTATTATGGCTTCAACTTTTTCCGGAGAAAACATTGCCTATGTAATGCGCTCACACGTTGTATATGTCATGTTTATAATGCTTCAAATTTTCTGCTTGAGAAAACCACTCCGCTGTAATTTGCAAGCCTTTCAAAAAGCCACTTCGTCCTCCAAACTCCGGACTCCAAGCCATACGTTCTTTTGCTTTTTCAGTTCCCGCCCACAGGCGTTCAACTTCACTGTTATCAGGGCGAAGCCGCTGATCATCTGCAATAATCTCTACTGATACACCCATAGCCTCCGCGATCACCTCGACTGTTTCACCAATAGATATTTCAAATCCACTACCAATATTTATAACCTGACCAATCGTTTTATCACTTTCTGCTGCGGCAATAAAACCTCTTACAGTGTCTTGAACAAATGTAAAGTCACGCGTAGGCGTGAGAGAACCAAGCTTGATTTGCCGTTTACCCGCTGCAATTTGTGAGATAATTGTCGGAATAACAGCTCTTGCAGACTGTCTTGGGCCATATGTATTAAAAGGACGCAAAACAGCTACAGGGGTATCAAAGGATGAAAAGAATGAATACGCCATCTGGTCAGCCCCTATCTTGGTAGCTGAATAAGGCGACTGCCCCTGCAATGGATGCTCTTCTGTGATAGGAACAAACTGGGCAGTTCCATATACTTCACTGGTTGATGTATGAACAATTTTTGATACCTCCAAATCTCGCGCTGCCTGCAAGATATTCAAAGTTCCACGAACATTGGTATCTACATAAGAATCAGGAGAGTGATAGGAATATGGAATTGCAATCAACGCTGCCAAATGCAATACAGAATCGCACCCCTGCATTGCAGTTCTCACACCATTAGGGTCTCGAACATCACCCACAAAAACCTCAAAAGCATCTTTTACATCAGCAGCAGCATAGTCTAACCAGCCCCATGAGTTAAAAGAGTTGTATAGACAAAATGCCTTAACATTAACGCCCTGCCGCACCAATTGCTCAACCAGATGAGAGCCAATAAATCCATCTGCCCCGGTTACCAACACCTTTTTCATTTGCATGAAATCACCTTTCAATTACTCAACATGCAATCAACCCAATAAATCGCTGATTTCATCATTATAACTCCATACACTCTTTTTCCATTAGCCTCTTTGAGACTATGCGGAGACATATTAACCGTATCTGGATCAATATCTGCAAAGATTGGGACTCCTCCAGCATACGGGCTAGCAACGAAAGTAATGGGTGAAGTAATCAAAGATATGCCTGGGGGCTTACGCCCGCCTCAAGAGTGGCAAAATGCAAGCCAGCAGTGCCACTTGATACCGCAAGGGCGTATTTAGCGCCGACACATTCCGCAACTGCCTGGATATCTTCTTCATCAATATGATATCTACCGTACGGGATCATAATTTCTTTATCTCTTGGGAAAATCCACTTTGCTCTTGCTGGTGAAGCCTTGCGATATGCTCATCAACGCTTCCGAGTTTTCTGCCGAGCAGATTACAGGTTTTTTGATTAGACAAGCTCATGTCATACGGGCGCTGAACTAGCGAGACCTGATCAGCCAGAAGCCCGGGATTGATAAGACTAGCATCAAGGTTGAACTCCTTTGCGACCTTGAGTCCAAACTCATATTTTGAGACGCGCTCATCTCCAACCACATGGAAGATGCCTTTAGCTTTAAGATTGATCAGATCATGAATGGCCTGAGCCGCTGTTTCGATAAGTATGGGCGTATAGAAGACATCCTTAAACAAGGTTAGCTCTTTACCCAAACGAAGTGCCTCAATAATTACATCAGTAAATGATTTTCTGTATTTTGGGCCCCAGCCATAGAAATTCGTACGCACTATCAGCGCCTGAGGATGAGCTTGAAGAACACGAAGTTCAGCTTCTGATTTTGTTTGCCCATAAACATTTTTTGGTGCAACCGAATGTGCCTCAGTCACTAAAGACGCATCTCCAGAAAACAAATGATCCGTAGAAATATGCACCAATGGCAAGCCAAGTCTGGCACAAGCTTGTGCCACATTGGCGGCAAGCTCTACATTGATATGGCGGGCCATATCCGGCTTTGCTTCACATTTCTCTACATTGGTAAACCCTGCAGAATGAACAACAATCTGGGGTTGAGCTGCTTCGAACACATGAATAATGTGCTCAACAGCTTCAAGATCAATCTGCCGAACCCCAATACCAGCAGGAGATATATTTCGCTCATGGAGGCCCAATATTACCGAATAGCGATCCCGAATCGCCAGTGACCAATTAGTGGCAAGCAGCCCTGCACCACCTGTAATAAATACGGTCTCTTTCATTATTATGCTATCACTGCAATATCACCATTCATTTAAATCACACCTATTTTGCCGCGGTTTGCCTCAATCCAAGACTGTAGCTCAGTGACAGGCATCCATTCTGGATTTTTATCAGAAGTGTACATAAAACCTTCATCTACTTTGATGCCATCATTGATCCGTGATGGATCTGAGGACCAACCATGGATTGCTGGCAAAATTTTATAATGGTCATCATATTCATAAGTGTGCGCAGCATCCTCCACACCAATCATCTGCTCATGAAGCTTTTCACCGGGACGAATCCCAATATTTTTATGCTTTGCATTTGGTGCAACTGCATTGGCAATATCCAATATTGTCATGGAGGGGATTTTTTTGACGTAAATTTCACCACCTTGCATGTCATCAAAGGCATTCCAGACTAATTCAACTCCTCGCTCTAAGGTAATCATAAAACGAGTCATTCGAGCATCTGTGATAGGAAGGGTGCCCGTATCAGCCAATGACATAAAAAATGGTATCACTGATCCTCTCGATCCCATTACATTGCCATAACGCACTACTGCAAAACGCGTATCATGTACTCCAGCATAGGCATTAGCCGCTACAAATAACTTGTCTGAAGCCAACTTAGTTGCGCCGTAGAGATTGATTGGGTTGCTTGCCTTATCTGTTGATAGCGCTACAACTCTTTTGATGCCGCAATCAATACAGACATCAACAATGTTCATGGCACCATTTATATTTGTTTTTATGCACTCAAAGGGATTGTATTCAGCTGTAGGGACAATTTTAGTGGCCGCCGCATGAACTACAAAATCAATCCCATCAAGTGCTCGAGCCAGCCGATCTTTATCACGAACATCACCTATTAGAAACCGAACTCTAGGATCATCTTCATATTTTTGTGCCATATCCCATTGCTTCATCTCATCGCGAGAGAAGATAACAAGACGCTTTGGATTGTACTTGGCGAGCGTCATCGGTACGAAAGTATTACCGAAGGAGCCCGTACCGCCGGTAATAAGGATAGAGGAATTGGTTAGCATAATTTTCTCAATTTATAACATAGCTCTGGATAAACTTACTGTTCTACCTCAACAAGCTGGATTTTTTATCCAAATTAGGACTCATTCAGCAACAGCCTGATGATATACCCACAAATAAAGTACTTTTGCTATTTATTCAATATCTTACAACACCCCAAAGTTGGTTGCTGCATTTTTTACACCACCTCAAGTTGCCTTAACAAACTTCTTCACAAGCGACATCGACTCAAACGTCCCCTCATCCACAACCCTTCCCTGCTCTAGCTGATAGAGTCGGTCACAGTGCTCAACCGTAGAAAGACGATGAGCAATGATCAGAATAGTCTTATCACCATGCAGCGCTGTAATCGCCCTCATCACATCACGCTCAGTTATAGTATCCAAAGAGCTAGTGGCCTCATCAAGCACCAACACGGCCGGCGCATGATAGAGAGCTCGCGCGATACCAATACGTTGGCATTGCCCGCCTGATAGTCGAACACCACGTTCACCCACGTTTGCCTCCAACCCATCTGGCAGACTTTTCACAACCCCCCCCAGTTGCGCAGCTTTCAAAGCAGACCAGATTGCTTCATCGGATATTTCATCATCTGGGAGTCCAAATGCCACATTATGTCGCAAGGTGCTATCCGTAAGAAAGGTAGACTGCGGAACATAGCCAATCTGGTCTTGCCAATTTCGAAGATTATTTTGAATATCTATACCATCCACAGTTACGCGGCCATTGTCCGGGGTAAGCAATCCCAGGACAATATCTACCAGTGTACTTTTACCAGCACCGCTTGTGCCTATAAACCCCACCGATTCACCGCGTTGGATTTTAAGCGAAAGCTCAGTGAGAGTCGGATCAGTGGCATCAGGGTAGGTAAACTTGATCTGCTCTAATTGAATCGATCGACAGAATGATAAATCTCCCTGAGATTTAGCCTTATAGTCGGGCTTTGCAAGCTTTACCTCTTCATGCAAGGTATTAACAACTGGCAAACCAAACCGCAGCGACTGCTCTGATGAAAGAACACGATTAACCGAGGGCAACAAGCGAAATGCTGCTGCAAACAACCCGAGCGTGGACATTATGGCAGCTAATTCACGCCCCTGGATAAGCATAACCGACACCAACACAGCAAGCCCGGTAACCGCAAGAAGCTCTAACCACAAGCGTGGAAGCTGCTGCAGTGTCTTTTGCCATTCTCCGATACGTGCATTTTGAATATTATGAACTTGGTATTGGTTGAGAAAATTGCTCTCACGGCCCAGCAACTTGATATCCTTAATCCCCCCTAGCCCTTGCTGAAGGTGTTGAATACGTAAGCCCTCATGGTGCTGGCGCGCCTCACCCCAACGAGTTATTCGATGATGAGTAACATAGTAAAAAAGCAAGCTAGCCACACCTAAAACCAGCATCACAGCCAAAGCCCCAACGGGTTCAACCACCAGCAAAAGGGTAGCCAGCCCCAGCAACACCAATCCTTCAGTAAACAAAACCAAACCTGGGACTATTCCACTGAATGTAAACTGATTTACCTCAGTCACAGCATTACGGATCAACTGTGCTGAATTTCGTTGCAGATGAAATGTGTAAGGCTGTTGCAAATAAATGGTAAAAAGCCGTTGTGAAAGCTGTGCTTGCACCCCAAAAGCAAAGCGTGACTGCTGCCAAGCCAGAAATATAAGAAAAAGTGCCTTTATCAGGTAGATAACCACCAAAGCAAGCATGCCACCAATAACAAATGTCTGCTGGTCATAATGGCCGACTGAGTTTAACAACGCTTGAAAAGCCGGATACTATGCACCAAGATCATCCTGAGTCACTAAAGCAATTGCAGGTATCAGCATCCCAACACCTAGCATTTCCAACAGCATGCCAATGAACATAAACACAATCAAAAACAGCGCACTACGCCGCTCAGTGAGTGTAAGTAGCATCCAAAATTTCTTAAACCCGAGGGTTGAGAACAGGATGTTGCTTTCAATTTATGCTGCCTTGTAGTTGCATTATTAAGTGGTCATCACGACAGCACTAATTCTACCAATAGTCACGGCCTATGTACTTTGGCCCAGGTTAATAAACTCCGCAACCCAAGCAGCTAGAAAAGCCAGTACCCATGATCACGCAGAATTTCAGCCCGCCTCTCATTGAAATAGGGCAAACTCAAGATCATCAACAATAAGATAGAGCACACTATCATTATTAATGGCCTCATCCTGTACAATCACCAGCAGAGAAAATATAAGGCCTAGAAGTATGGCAGCCCAACGGATTTGTTGTTCAATGGGTTTTATTTAGGGGAATGGAAACAAAATATTAACCAAGCTATAGCAAAAAGAAACAGTATTTTTCATTCTAGCCTGCATTTTTCACCAGAATGGCGAATTCTTAATTAACCCTTTAAGCCACAAAACATTTTTTATGTCAGAAGTAGGGGCACTATTCTGCTTCTTCGAAAGATCTATTGTAAATCCAAGTCTCTGCCCAATCATCCCGGCCTCTGGTGAGAAATGCGAGTAAGCCTTAAAATGGCAGGATCTTACCAGCAATTTCTACAGCTTATAATATTCAATTATGTCAATCTCCAGCATATGCCGGTCTGCTGTAAACCTTGTCTCTGCCATCATTAGGTAGGCTGTTACCTAATTAATTCTGAGCAACCATTTTGAGAAAAATTCTATTCATATCCAAGGGGTTGCGCTCCTCTTCAACCCGCTACCGGGCAACCGACTTTTTTCCTTTATTAAAAGCCGCAGGGTGGCAACCACTACACATTTCTGACCGACGCTCATTGCTGGTTCGCATGGATATACTCAGAACAGCGGCAAAGGTGGATGCAGTTGTGATTGTACGCCGTACGTATGGCCATTTTTTTGCCAAACTGCTTCGGCAATTTTCCCAACAACTTATTTTTACATTTGATGACGCCATATTCGCAAAAAGTAGTGGCGCCTATTCTGCTGGCCGGGAAAGACGCTTTGCAGTCACACTCCCTCTTTGCGACAGCATCTGGGCAGGCAACAACTACTTAGCAGATAAGGCCCGCCAATTTAATAGCCAAGTCAAAACTATCCCAACAGCTTTAGATCCAGAGAGATACAACATCCAGATAGAAAAACCCAGCTCCACTCTGGATCTTGTTTGGATTGGCAGTAAATCGACCAAAAAACACTTGATTACTGCACTTCCAGCCCTTGAAGCAGCAGCCACATCCTTACCAACACTGCGACTGAAGATCATTGCAGACTTCTCTCTGGAATCAGACAAGTTGGAAATTCTGCCAATTCAGTGGTCTCCAGAGTCTGAGGCGCAGGAGCTAGCATCAGCGCACATCGGCATCGCTCCTCTACCAGACAACGCCTTTACCCGCGGCAAATGCGGTCTAAAAGTGTTGCAGTATATGGCTGCAGGGCTGCCCGTCATCTCCTCTCCCACTGGCGTAAATAAGGATATGGTGGAGCACAACATCAGTGGGTTGCTTGCTGCAAACAATCAGGAGTGGGTAGATGCCATACAACAACTTGCTCAAGATGCAAGCCTACGCAGCACCATGGGAGAAGCAGGGCAAAAACGGTGTCATGAGCACTTTACTTTAGCCGCCACTTTCCAGAAAATGCTCGCCACACTGGAAAACCCACTCAACGCTCCTAAATCACCATAAATGTCTGATCACTCACCCAGCATTACCCAACCCTGTCCTGTCTGCGACGGAACTGGAAAATTCGCCTTTACCGGAAAAGATCTATTAATCGGGCTTCCCGGTAAATTTGACTACGCCACATGCAGCGCATGTGAAACGGTCTACCAGGCTCCAACACCAAGCCCAGAAACAATTGCCTCTTTTTATCCAGATGAGTATGAGCCATATCGACCCGGCAAAACCAAAGAGCGCAATGCCCTGAAAAAGGCCGTCTTACGTACAACATACAACTACAAACACCTCTCAGGTGGCCTCCCTGACTGGGCAGGTCAACTGGCCGGCACAGTTGCCTACCGGGACAGCATCCCCTACAAAATAGATGGCCGCCTGCTGGACGTTGGCTGCGGAGGCGGAAAGTTCCTACTTTCCATGCAACAACTCGGTTGGCAAGTTGAAGGCGTAGAATTCAACCCAAGCGCTGTACAAACCTGCAGAGAATCAGGGCTTGAGGTCTTTCAGGGTGAACTCAGTACCGCCGCATTCCCTGATAACCATTTTGATGTGATAACCGCACGCCACGTTATCGAACATATTGCCGATCCCAACCCATTTGTTTCTGAAATTTTCCGTATCCTTAAACCCGGTGGCCTAATGATTTTAAGGACACCCAACAGCCAGGCACTTGGGCGTGGTTGGTTTGGCACCAATTGGTACGCCAATGATGTACCTCGCCACCTCATCCTCTTTGCACCCAGTAACCTGCAACTCCTTGCCACTCAGGCAGGTTTTCAGAAAGTAGCCATACGCACCTCTTCTTCCCCAAAAATCTTCCTAAACAGTTGGGACTATCTAACGCACAACAAAGGAAAGCCATCAAAAAGAAGGAAGATTCGGCGCTTTTTTGCCAGAGCCTATGTCCTTGCTGCCACACTCAGTGGATCTGGTGATGAAATTTTCTCTGTCTTCCAAAAGAGTTAATCACCCCTAAGTTAGGAATAAGCCCTACAATCCAAATAAATCTGTTTTGCTTGTATGCTGGATAAGGTGCTTAAATGTCCTGAATGAAGATACAAGTACGATTATAATTCCCCGGAAGTACAGATAGATAATTATTAAACATGAACAACGAACAACAGCAGACAACAGAGTTAGAGTTTTCCGAGAAATATGACGAGGCCCACGCCCGCTACTATTTCGAAAAACATGAACAGGAGTTCTGGCGACGCCTCTCCAACTGGCGTGATCATCAAATTTGCGCCAAGGCGCTCAAGATTGCAGGCAACCCCAAAAGCATCCTGGACATGCCCTGCGGTACTGGTCGCTTTTGGGATCTGCTGGTAAAAGATCCCGAGTGCAAATTATGGGCATCTGATAACAGCCAGGATATGATCAATGCTGGCTTGAAGTTCCGGCCACCCGAGGTCGCCAGCCGCTTTGAAACCTTTCAGGGCTCCGCCTTTGATCTGCCGGTTGAGGATAACTTTGTAGAGTCTGTCTTCTGTATGCGTCTGATGCACCACATCGGTGAACATGAAGATCGCATGAAGCTATTGGGTGAGCTGGCTCGGGTCGCCTCTGACAGCATTCTCCTCTCACTCTGGGTTGACGGCAATCTGACTGCCTGGAAACGCAAACGACGCGAGGCCAAGCGTAAAGAAAAACGCTTCCAAAACCGCTTTGTAATCCCACAGGCAGTAATCGAAGATGAGTTCAGAGAGAGTGGCCTGACCATTGAAGCAAAGCTGGATTTCATTCCACACTATGCCATGTGGCGCACCTATGTACTAAAGGTTCAGTAGCCATGGATTTTTTCGGCGAAGGCTGGCAGAAGATCCTGCAGCAGAATGGATTGGACAGCTTTGACGCCCTGTGGGATCTGGATGTGGAGTGGTTTGAAGAACCCAATGAACGGCGGGGCGGCTGGAGCGGTGTCGCCCGCATCCAGCTAAAATCATCAGAAGGGAAGGAGATTGGCGCCTTTCTTAAGCGACAGCAGAACCACATGTGCAGATCCCCACTACACCCAATCCGGGGCGTCCTGACATTCGCCCGTGAATTCAAGAACATCCGTCGCTTTCAACAGATCAATGTCCCCGCCCTGGAGCCCATCTTTTTTGGCCAGAGGCAAGTGGATGGAGACCACCAAGGCATACTGATAACACGCGAGCTGGAGGGGTTCGCCCCAATGGATGAGCCCCAGTTTCTGCCGGGTAAAGCAGGGCTACTGGCTTCAATCAAGGCGCGCAGAGCCCTATTTGAAAAACTAGCTGAACTACTGCGTCGGTTGCATGCCGATAAACGACAGCACAGCTGCCTCTACTTCAAGCATATCTTTGTCAAGCCAGTGAATGAAGCCGAATTTGAGGTACGCCTGATTGATCTGGAAAAGGCGCGCTGGCAACCGTTACAGCAACGGGCCGCCTTCCGAGATCTCTATACCCTCTCTCGCCATGCAGACAACTGGCCACTGACCGACTATATGCGCTTCTTTCTGATCTATCGCCAGGAGAAACGCCTAAGCTCTGAATCAAAGAAGCTGTGGCGCGCCATTGCTGCCAAACACGCATCCAAGGGTAAGCAAAAAGCAGTGGCCCAGAGCCAGCCGACTCACTGATCTGGCTGACGAGGTGGTAGAGGGATGGGTTTGGGCGGCCGTCGACTCAGATTAGCTGCCACCTCCCGATAAAGTTTCTTTGCATCACCCGGCTTGCGATCACCCTCCAGATATTTCCAGATAAACCGCATACGGTCGTAACGGCTTAACACGCTGCTCGCAATACGCGCCAATCCGGAAAGATCAACAACAGCGCCACGGCGCTCACGAAGTGGCATTGTCGAGGCGCGCGGGGCATCAATCCAAACAGTGGAGTAGTGATCACCCTCTTTTCGAACCAAAATATTCCGCCACTTGAGGTCATGGTGAAAAAACCGCCCCTTATGCGCCTTCCTTACTTGCTCCACCAGCTGGCTTGATATCTCCCAATAGACCTCTCCTCGCATCGGCTCCGGCATCTGATACCAGCTCTCCAGTGCAAAACGGTCCAGATCCTGGCTATCCGGCACAGCACGGGTGATCAAAAAATTCGACTTCAAGATGCCCAGAACGCGGTGTTCACCAAAAGCCACGACATCCAATGTTGGAATCCCCAGCTTCGCCAGCTGTCGGTAGGCCCAAACCTCAACTGCCGCCTTGCCGGGACGCATCCAAAACTGAATCCCCCGTTGGAAAGGGCAGATATAACGCTTGTAATAAAATGCACAGCCATCCGCTGTCGTCATACGATAGCAGCGAGTGGTTGGCGAATCAGAGATCAACTCTCCATCAGAATAATTGACCCAGTCCATCTGCGCATGGATACCCATATCACGCAGCTGCAGCTCGTAAGCTGGCTCAATCAGGAATTTCCGACCATGGAAAAGCTGTATGTGTCGTGCCAGGTGGAGCATTATTCAACTGCTAATGGCTATTTCGTAACCAATACATCTTCCATGATCAGATACTCCAGATCTGATCCGAAGAACATATTAAGTGCATCGGTGGGGGAACAGACCATCGGTTCACCCCGCCGATTGAGAGAGGTATTGAGGATCACGCCATTTCCGGTATGCTTTTCCAGCTCTTCGATCAGTTCGTAGTAGCGGGGATTGCTCTCAGGGGTCACCACCTGAGCACGGGCAGTACCATCTTCATGCACCACCTCAGGCACACGCTCTTTCCAACCCTTATTCACATCGAAGGTAAAAGTCATGTAGGGAGCAGGGTGATCAGTAGCCAGCATCTGCGGGGCCACCCGATCCAACATACTGGGGCAGAAGGGACGCCAGCGTTCGCGGTATTTGATCTGCTCATTGATACGGTCAGCAATCCCCTCGGTATTGGGTGCGCCGAGGATAGATCGATTACCCAGCGCACGTGGGCCAAACTCCATTCGCCCCTGAAGCCAAGCCACTGGGTTACCATCGGCCAGGAGTTTCGCCGCCCGTTGCGGCACCTGATCAATGCGCTCCCATTTGGGTTTTGCCTCATGCTGCTCACAGGCCTCGATGCACTGCTCTGTGGTGTAGCTGGGGCCAAGATAGGCATGTGCCATCGGCTCAATGGTATCGCCCAATTCATTGGCTACATAGGAGGCAGCGCCGATGGCGGTTCCCGCATCAGAGGCAGCAGGCTGTACAAACAGCTCCTTCACATCAGACCGGGCAATGATGCGCTGATTCAGTTTTACATTGAGGGCCACACCCCCAGCAAAGCAGATCTTGCCGGTATCTTTCAGGATATCGCCGAGATAATACTCGATCAGGCCGAGAGAGACCTCTTCCAGGATATTCTGAATACTGGCAGCGTAATCGATATAGGGGTCATCAATCGCATCCCCTTCGCGCTTCGGCCCCAGCCACTCAATCAACTTGGGGCTGAAAAAGTAACCCTTGCCCTCAGCATCCTTATAGCGTCGCAGGCCAATCACATTGACCAGCTCGGTATTGACCTTGAAACCACGCTCATCAAATTCAATCAACTTAGAGAAATCAAACCGCTTCGGATCGCCGTAGGGCGCCATACCCATCACCTTAAACTCGCCATCCAGCATCTCGAAGCCGAGGTACTCAGTTAGCGCCCCATAGAGGCCGCCAAGGGAGTCAGGGTCATAGAACTCTTTGATTTTATGGATGCGCCCATTTTCACCATAGCCGAAAAAGGTGGTGGCGTACTCTCCCTTACCATCAATGCCGAGGATCGCTGTCTTCTCTTTAAAACCACTCAGATGATAGGCGCTACTGGCATGGGCTAGGTGGTGCTCTACCGCCTCAACCCGCACCTTGCCACCACCAATATTGAGATCGCTAATCAGCTTATTGAGCTGAACCATATTGCGATGATGGCGACGGTTACCATTGAACAGCGCAGTTAGCGCCCGATCCGGGGCATACCAGTGACGGGCAGCGTAGTGCCAACGAGCAGGGCTGCTGAGGGGGATCTCCGCATGGGGAAAAGCAACCACATCAACTTCTTCCGGACGGATACCAGCAAACTCCAGGCAGAAGCGGGTTGCTTCATAGGGGAAACGCCCCTTGGCGTGCTTATCACGGATAAAGCGTTCTTCTTCCGCTGCAGCAACCAGTTTGCCATCGATAAAAAGTGCTGCTGAGGGGTCGTGACTAACGGCGCCGGATATGCCCAAAACTATCATTGAGTGGATTCTTTAATTAATGGATTGAAATGCAATCGCTAATTTTGCCAGCGATTAGGTTTTGGTGCGAGTTTTAATCCGCTAGGGGCCTATTTTTGAAGGCAGCCTACAAACAATTGTTCTATCTCTGGAAGATCCTTCCAATTGCGCATAAAGCGCTGCAGATCCCGCTCCCAGCTCTTTCTAAATATCGCTTCATCTTCATGCTGCTGCATTGCATCCAGATCAATCAACAACGGTTTTGCGCCCGCAATCAAAATATTATTTGCCTTCAGATCACCATGACTTATACGCTGAGCCTCCAACTGTGCAAAGAGGGTAGCAATACTTGTAGCCATATCTCTCTTTTCATCCATGGACACACTCTCCTCCTGAAACCAACGTAGTGCATCAACCCCATCTACCTTCTCTGCCAGAAAATAGGCGACGGGCTTTAGCAACCCCTGCTTTATCTTTGCTACTGCAATGGGCTTAGGGGTAGCAATGCCATAGAAGAGGAGTCGATGGGCATTCTCCCAGGAGACTATAGCCCTGCCAGGGCGCGTGCTGAGCTTGATGCCATGCAGTAATCCTTTGACGTTATAGCGCTTGATCACCAACTTCAGTCCATCTGCAACTGTCTCCCAGACAGTACAGGTATTGCCATTTTTTAGCGCCTGTTCCTTGCCAGGAAAGGAGGCATCCAGATCAGCTAACAGAGCATCCAACCCTGGCCCGGAGAGATCACAGGAGACCATCTCAAACCGCTGGGTTGTTTTATGGCAGGTAAAGGCAGTGCACTCTCTGAACAGTTTATTGTGATACTCACGCCAACGCCGTTGGCGGGCATCTCTGACCCGCTGAAGCAGATCATCACTATCAGAGGATTGAGGCCATCCCCGTTCACTCAGATAGAGCTCGTATAACTCAGGAATCTGTGACTCCCACTCAGGGAAGAGCTGAGCAATGAAGAGCGCCAGGTTATCCAGCGAGGCTGTCTGCTCCTGCCCTGCCGGAAATTTCTTTACGCCATCACCATCCAGGCTAAAGATATTGTTACCAGATAATATGAAGTTACCCAGATGGAGATCCATCTGGCAGATGCCTGCACGATGGTGACTGGCCAACAGGATAACCATCTCCCGCAGCAGCTGTAGCTTGCGACCGGTCTCAGCCCTCTGCCAGACATCATTTAGGCCTACCGCCTCAGAGATCTGTGCTGTGATAATCACTGGCCAGTTATGTGCCTGCTCACGCCCCGAATAGAGCAACTCTGGGGTCAGGATTCCATGCTGCTGAAAGGCGCGAATGCCATCCAGCTCACGTTGCCAGTGCACCTTTGCCCGCTTAGCACTGAGATAGAATTTGGCAAAAACGGGCTGCCCCTCCAGCTCAGCCTGCCAGACCTCCCGCCGCCCTGGCAGTGACCGCACCAGCCGCTGGCCATTGAGCTGTCGGCCATCCTCCAGCCGGAATTGCTTGCCATCATCTTTCAATGTCATTCGGCAGCTTCTTTGGGTAGTGGACGCGTAGCATAGAGGGCATCACCCCGCTGCTGCACAGCCTTCAAAAAAGCAGCCTCATCAGCCAAAATCTGGCGCAGTGACCGCCTAAAATAGACTCGCAGAAACCGCAGCAGATCACGCTGTGTCAGCCCAATCTCCATGGATGAGAAGTGCAGAGAGCCGACATCCTTCACCACCCAACGTCGTGGTGTCTGCTTACGGATCTGTACCCGGTGTAGATCGATCAGATGCAGGTGCAGTGACTCCTCTTGCCCATCCCACGGCAGTTGCAGCAGGAAATGACAGATGTAGAGATCCCGGTGATTTACTCCATGCTCGTGCAAGCGGCGGGTCATCTCCGCCACCCGTTCAATCAACAGTCTTTTTTGTGCAAAGAGTGGTGGCTTTTCCGGCCAATCACAGCAGTAATCTTCAAGACTAACGCAGCCTGCCAAATCTTCAGTGATGACAAAGGACCTCTGTTGGGCAGGGTTCAGGCCCGCATGCCCGTAGCCTGCCAACCGCATGGTCTCTACGCCCAGCTGTTCCAGTTTCTGAATGGCCTGCCACTCATTCTTTGCCCCCAGCACCGGCAGCCGCAGACTGGTGAGGTTTTTAATAATCTCACGCCAGCCAACCCCCCAGTGCAACTTGAGGTAAAACCCCCGTCCTTCACGTTCAAAACGCAGAGTACGGCGGTTAGCACCAGGCGGCTCTCGGTAGACCTCGCCCGTAATGCCAAACATCTCCGTCATGCTAGGTTCAACCTTTCCCCATGCCGCTAGAAATTTAGAAGAGAACCAGATCACTTGTCATACACCTGTTTCAGGATGATCTCAGCTGCCAGTTCCGGCATGCTGTAGAGATCTTCTGTCTGGCCATAGCGGATGCCGTTATTTCGCCACTGTTCGCGCTGAGGGGAATCCAGCATCTCAGCAAGATCACGGTTTAGCTGTCCCTGCTCAAAGGGTGATGGCACCACACGACCACCCTCACTCTGCTCTACATGGAAAGCGTAGCCGCAGCTGGCGGTGGTCAATACGGGTAAACCCGCCACCAATGCCTCTAGCAACACAGTACCCGTATTTTCAGTGTAGGCGGGGTGGATCAGCAGGTCGCCGCCCTGCAGAAAGCGGGGCACATCATCACGACCCGACATAATTTCAAACTGTTGTTCCAACCCCAGCTGTTTAGCCATTTTGATGAAGGGCTTCGGATTATCACTACCCATGGCAATCAGGCGGGTGCACAATCTTTGCTGCTCAGGCAGCGCCTTGATGGCCTGTAGAGTTCGGTCCAGCCCTTTGGTTTTAAAGCCGGAGCCAATCGCCAGTAGCAGCCGATCATCCTCTGCCAAACCAAACTCTTCACGAAATTCCTGTCTGATCTCAGCCGCATCTGGCGGCACCATTCGGTCTCTAGCAATACCTGGGGGCAACAGGTGTAGCCGCTCAGGTGGCGTATTGTAGTGACGCAGAAAGTCTTCCTGTTGTGTGGGTGAGATCAATAGGGCATGCGTCTTAGAACCGGGGCCAAAGACAGCCTCTTCAAAATCCAGAAAATGACGGTAACGTGGGCTAAATTGAATCAATTTGCTGCGATGTGACAGCTTCTCCTTAAAACAGCTGTCTGCTGCATAATAGAGATCCAGCCCCGGCATGCGATTGAAACCAATAACACAATCAATGCCCTCTTCAGCAAATCGACTCTGCAGTGCCTGATGGAATGCCTGATACTTTGCGTAGTTGGTCAGACGTTTCACCTCTGCCTGATGCACCGAAAAACCATCAGGTATCTCACCTTTCCAGGTCAGACAGTAGACATGAATCTCATGCCCCCAGTATTGGCACTCCTGCGCAATACGGCACATATCGCGCTGCAGGCCGCCATGCGGGAAGTATTTGAATAGGACAAAAGCCAGCTTCATGCGGCCGTCCATTGGGCCTGTTTTTTAAAGCACTCCCAGACCACAGCCGGTGCAAGCTGTTCATAGCAGGCGGGCTGCACCTGGGATTCACCCGTATAGCCGCAAACCCGCTTGAGGCAGGGGGCACACGGAAATTCTGCAACCAGGTTTTGATGGCGTGAACCCATCACCCCTGTCAGATCCTCACGGGTAGAACCATAGATAGTCACCCCTGGAACCGCCAACGCAGCAGCCAGATGACTGAGACCACTATCAAGCCCAACAACACCAACTGCACCACGCAGCTCCTGCATCAATTCTGTCAGATTCATTTGTGGCAGAATCTGAACAGCTGGATGATCTGCCGCCAAACGTTCAGCACGCACTCTCTCTTCATCCCCACCCCAGGGCAGATGAATGTCCAGCCCCTGCTGGGTGGCGAGTGTGATTAATTCTACCCAGTAGGATTCAGGCCAATGCTTGCTGGACCAAGTGGTTCCATGCAGAAAGACCAGGTAGGGAGAGGCGTCTATTTGAGTTTGCTCTTCCTGAGCCAAACCATATTCCGGTGCAGTTTCCGGTAATTTGTAATTCAAGGCTTGAGCAAACAGCTGTCGCACTCTGGCAATGGCATGTTGTTCACGGGAGATAGTAAAACGCCGTTTGTAGGTTGGTGCCACCCAAGGATCACGAGCTGAACTACGGTCATAGCCGGCTCTCGACCCTTTGGCCAGCATCGCTACCAGTGCACTTTTGAACAACAACCCTTGAGCATCAATTATAAGATCATAACTACTCTGGCGAAGATCCTGTGAAAAGGCGCGAATCTCTCCACTATTGAAGGCTGCTTTCCAACCCTTACGCCAACGGCGCAGGGCGATAGGAATCACCCGCTCCACCGCCGGATGCCATGCTGGGATTTCAGCCAAGGCCTCTTCCACCACCCAGTCAAAACGGATACCGGGAATAGCGGCAGCTGCATCTGTCACCGCAGGCAGAGTATGGATCACATCTCCCAGCGAAGATGTTTTTACGATGAGCACCCTCACGCGAGTACTCCGGCTAGAGCCTCCTCTACCTGATCCACTGCCAACTCTTCCAAACATTTAAGATGCCCTTTTGGGCACTCTCGCTTGAAACAGGGGCTGCAGTCGAGGCCAAGAGTGACCACTTGTGAACGGCTGTTCAATGGCGGAGTAAAACCCGGATCAGAGGAGCCGTAGATAGCAACCAACGGACGATCCAGCGCTGCCGCCACATGCATCAGGCCAGAGTCATTACTCACCACGGCATCCGCCAGTGAAAGCAGATCCACTGCTTGCGCCAGCGAGGTTCGACCACTGAGATCAACACCTCCTCCGGTACGCTCGATAATCTCAGCACAGACGGGCTGATCTTTGGCTGAGCCAAACAGCCACAGATCCCAACCTTGCTTCATCTTTCGGGCAGCCAACTCGGCATAGTGCGCCTCTGGCCAGCGTTTGGCTGGGCCGTATTCAGCTCCAGGGCAGAGTGCCAGCACAGGGCGCGCCTTCTCCCCCATCCCCAGCGCCTGCATCGCCTGCATCGCCTGCTCTGCAGCAGCCTGATCAACCTGCAGTTTGGGCGTGGGTATCTGTGGAATTCCCTGAAAATCAGCTGCCAGACCCAAAGCCACAAAACGCTGCACTGTCATGGTGAGATGGGATTTGTCCAGCTTGCGAGCATCATTGAGCAGACCGTAGCGCATCTCGCCCAGCCAGCCAGTGCGTTGAGGGATCTTGGCCCAGAAAGGAGTAAGTGCTGACTTCAGGGAGTTGGGTAGCAGGATGGCCTGATCATAACTACGATTACGCAATTCATGGCCCAGCTGCCAGCGGGTCTTGAGATCTAGTTTGCCGTGACCCAACGGCATGTCGATGGCATCGGTAACTTCCGGCATGCGTTCCAGCAGCGGCAGGCTCCAGCCGGGGGCCAATACATCTATTTGTGGTTCCGGGTCACGCTGTTTGAGGGTAATAAACAGACTCTGAGCCATCACCATGTCGCCAACCCAGGAGGGGCCGACGACAAGGATTTTAGGTGAGGGGTTCAATCCACCAATTCGTAGCGGGCACCGCAGTATTTGCAGGCCGCTTTGCCCGTCTTTTTAATATCCAGAAAGACAATCGGATGCTCACTCCAGTCATTGGCATCTTTTGGCGGACAACTCAGTGGCAGATCTTTACGACTTACCTTGGTTACATCTTGGGTTTGTTCGGTCATCTTTTTCTCCTGATTAGAGATCAAAGCATCGTGTAACTTTCAACTTGAAATGGGTTAAACCAGTGTCAGCCATTCTGGACGCTCATCCCGGCGACCATGCACCTGATCAAAATAGAGGCCCTGTAGCCGCTCTGTGATTGGACCACGACCTCCATCACCGATGGTGCGGTTATCAACCTCACGGATGGGTGTTACCTCGGCAGCCGTACCGGTAAAAAATAGCTCATCGGCAATATAGACCTCATCACGAGTGATGCGCTTCTCCCGCACAGGGATGCCCAGCTCAGCAGCCAATTGAAAAATGGTATTACGGGTGATGCCATCCAGCGCTGAGGTAGTATCAGGTGTTACCAGCACACCATCCTGCACCAGAAAGATATTCTCGCCACTGCCTTCAGCGACATAGCCTTCCGTATCCAGCAACATCGCCTCGTCATAACCGTTGTTGATTGCCTCCTGCAGCGCCAGCATGGAGTTCATATAGTTGCCATTGGCCTTAGCTTTGCACATGGTGACATTGACATGGTGTCGGCTGTAGGAAGAGGTATGGATGCGGATACCCTTCTTCATATTCTCTTCGCCCAGATAGGCACCCCACTCCCAGGCGGCAACCATGGTGTGCACCTTGAGGTTATCAGCACGCAGGCCCATGCCTTCAGAGCCATAGAAACACATGGGGCGAATGTAAGCAGAATCGAGGTTATTCTCCCGTACCACTGCTTTTTGCGCCTCATCCAGCACTTTGGCATCATAGGTCATCGGCATACTCAGGATATGAGCAGAACGCAATAACCGTGTCGTATGATCACGCAGGCGAAAGATGGCGGCACCCTTATCAGTCTTATAGGCCCGCACGCCCTCGAAAACACCCATGCCATAGTGCAGAGTATGCGTTAGAACATGAACCTTTGCCTCACGCCAGGGCACCATTTCACCATCGAGCCAAATGACTCCATCGCGGTCAGCCATTGTTAACATTGGGTTTTTCTCCAAAGCAGTTACAAATTAATTTAAGAAACAAGAGGCAAGTTTCTTAACAACTTGCAGCTCAAATACTTATTTTTGGCAAACCATCATAGTGGTCTGCCAGATACCCTGAACCAGCTTGCGCTCTTCAACCAGCTCATCATCGGGCACTATGGCCGGTGAGTCCTGTAGACTTTTACGATGTGAGGCAGTACGCAAGGTGCGATAGGCATCAGCCAATTTGTCTGTCGCCTCACCTGCCATCAGTTGATGACTTGAAAGCGCCTCAAGCAGACGAATATTGTCGCTCCACCCCAGCAGATCCGGGTATTTATGCACCCATCGCAGAACCGCATATTGAACCATAAATTCAATATCTGCGATACCGCCTGAACCCTGCTTCAGATCAAATTGTCCGGGCTCTGTTTTATCCAGAGATTGGCGCATCTTTTCACGCATCTCAGCCACATCTTTGCGCAGCAGCTCAGGATCGCGTTCACGGGAGAGAATTTTAGTGCGGATACGGTTAAATTCCTCAATCACTTTTTTATCCCCAGCAACCGCACGTGCCCGCAACAGAGCCTGATGCTCCCAGGTCCAGGCACCCTCCTCCTGGTAGCTCTCAAAGGCTTTCAGGGAGCTAACCAACATGCCTGAATCTCCATTGGGGCGTAGCCGCATATCTGCTTCATACAGCATGCCGGAGGAGGTGCGTGTAGTAAACATATGCACCATGCGCTGGCCGAGACGGATATAAAAAACATCATTACCCACCGAGCGCTCACCATCCGTCATCCCATTGGGGTTTTGGCTGCCATGCAGAAAGACCATATCCAGATCAGAGCCATACCCCAGCTCAATGCCACCCAGCTTGCCATAGCCAATTACGGCAAAGCCAGTCTCTTCTCCCAAAATATCTGTAGGCCTGCCATTGGCCGACACCAGATTATTCCACGTCAACTGTAGCACCCGAGCTGTCACCACCTCGGCAATCTCAGTCAGGTAATCACTCACCACCATCAGCGGAATCACATCCGTCACATCAGCAGCAGCTACCCGCAGCATATTGCTCTGGGCAAACTGGCGCAGGGAATCCATCTGCCGCTCCAGGTCATCTGCCTCCAAGGGGGCCAACAGGCTATCCAGCTCCTTCTCCAACTCTACCCGATGCAACGGTTCATACAGACGCCGGGGATCCAACAGCTCATCCAGCAACACGGGATGGCGAGTCAATTGATGGCTGATCCAGAGACTCTGGGCACTGAGACGCACCAGCTGCGACAGCGCCAACGGACGCTCCACCAGCAGGGCGATATAGGCGGTACGCCGGGCGATAGCTTCGATCAGGGGAACCAAACGCCCCAGCACCTGATCTGGTATATCGGTCTGACCCATTGCCTCCAACAGCAGGGGCATCAGCTGTTCCATGCGCTGCCTGCCTCTTGCCCCCAAGGCGCGGCAAGCATGCGAGTTATGCAGCTGACGCAATCGTTCTAGGGTTTCAGCAGGCTGTTTAAAACCTATGCCTTCCAGAATCTCATGGGCATCTTCTTCTCCTAACCTCTCCTCCCACAGCGCAACCAGGGCACGTTGTTCATCCTCGGCCTCGGCCTGGGGCGCAGCAAACACCTGGCTGAACTGAGCCTGCACCCGCTGGCGATGCTGCTCCAGCTCAGTATAAAAACCATTCCAATCTGCAAAGCCCATGGAACGGGCCAGGCGCAGCTGCCCCAACTCATCCTCGGGCAGAGAGTGAGCCTGCTGATCCTGCCAGGCCTGAAGACGATTCTCTGCCAGACGCAAAAAGCCATAGGCCCCTGTCAGCTCTCGCACCACAAAGTCCGGCAGCAGATCCTTCTCTCCCAGCGACTGGAGTATCTTGAGGATGGAACGAACCTGCAGATCAGGATCTCGCCCCCCGCGAACCAGCTGGAAAGCCTGGCCGATAAACTCAATCTCACGAATACCACCGGGGCCGAGCTTGATATTCTCCGCCATGCCTTTGCGTTTCAGCTCTTGGCTAATAAGCCCCTTCATATCCCTGATGGACTCAATCACTCCAAAATCAAGATAGCGGCGATAGACAAAGGGTTTGAGCATCTCCATCAACTCAGCGCCAGTTTCCTGGTTACCAGCCACCACTCGTGCCTTGATCATGGCGTAGCGTTCCCACTCTCGAGCTTGGGTCTGGTAATAATCCTCCATCGCACTGAAACTCATGGCCAGTGGGCCAGAGTCTCCAAAAGGACGCAGCCGCACATCTACCCGGAAGACAAAGCCATTGGCATCCTGCTGATTCAAAGCCTGAACCAGGCGCTGGCAGAGACGGAGGAAAAATTGCTCATTGCTAATGGGGCGACGCCCACCCTCCACCTCACCATGAGACGGGAAGGCAAAGATAAGATCGATATCGGAGGAAAGATTCAGCTCACGGGCACCCAGCTTACCCATGCCCATCACCACCAGATATTGCTGCACACCATCCTTGTCACGAGGTATGCCCTGTTCAACACAAGCCCAGCCGTAGAGTTTATTGAGTGCTTCATCAATACAGGCATCCGCCAGGGCGCTCAAATCTTCCAGCGTCTCATCTAAAGGCGCAAGCTGAGTCAGATCCCGCCAGATAATACGAACCATTTGATAACGACGAAACTGGCGCAGCCCCTTGGCCAGCATGGCCTCATCAGTCACTTCGCTCAGCTGCTCTTGCAGTTGCCGAGCCATACTGCCAACCGGGTATGACTTAAGCAGGTCACCATTTTCCAGAAAAGTGGTTAGCAGAGCAGGATCACGCAGGCAGCTCTGGGCAACATAATCGCTCCCCTCCCAAACCTGTTTGAGCGTATGAATAAAGTCTGCATCATCTGGAATGGGCAATCCATCAACCTGTGCAGTCTCACACCAGGATTTCCACAGCGTTTCACTGCGCTCCACTAGGGTATCGATTAAATTTGAATTCATGCAGAGAGCTTAACTGGCCATGCCGGGGCTGGCAATGCACGAGAGTGCATCTGCTCACTTTTACTGTGGGCAATAAAAAACCCTGGTCAAGTTCCATTTAACCAGGGCAAATTTCTACACGAGGGAAAAAGCAATCCTTGCTGTTGCTACTTCCGGTGACTTACCAAAAATCCATTTTTGAAGTCGGAGACATTGTGGCATTGCCTACAGAATTCAGCGTAGGCTTTTCCAAGCTATCCATGTAAGATTTTTCTTAACAAACTGAAATAGGCAGCCCCCGTGAACTATGATCTCGTACTCTCTGAGCTACAGCAGGCCTCAAGCTTCGAACTTTTTCGCCTGCAGGCAGCTATCAGCACACTACTGGATGATCCCGGTCGATTGAACGCTATCAAGCAGCGACTCAGACCCGGCATGGAGATCAGTTATTTTCATGAGCAGGAGAATCGACTGATACCGGCCAAGCTATTAGAGGTGCGAAAAACCCGTGCAGCCATTCAGGATTGCAATACCGGCAAGCGCTGGACCATTCCCCTCTATCAAATCAACCTGGAAGGTGCAGATACAGACCTCGCTTCACAAAGACAAGGGGTTGACCGACTGTCACTGCGCATTGATGACCGGGTCGGATTTAAGGGCAAAAATAGTGAAGAGCTCTTCGGCACCGTTATCAAACTCAATCCCAAACGGGCCAAGATCAAGGTAGGCGATACCCTCTGGAGCGTACCCTACGCCATGCTGTTCAGCATCATTGATGTCGAACGGGGTGCTGATCTTTTTATACCCGCAGGTTCTCCAGATTGGTAAACTCTATTTAATCAACAAACCACCGCCCGGAAACAGAATGAAATACAAAGACCTGCGCGACTTCATTAAACAGCTGGAAGCTAAAGGCGAACTCAAACGGATCAGCATGCCTGTTGACCCCAATCTGGAGATCACCGAGATCTGCGACCGCACCCTGCGTGCCGGTGGCCCTGCACTGCTGTTTGAGAAGGTCAAAGGTTCAGATTTCCCTCTGCTGGGTAATCTATTCGGCACTCCACGACGCGTTGCGATGGGCATGGGTGAAGAAAATGTGGAGTCACTACGCGAGGTCGGAAAGCTGCTCTCCATATTAAAGGAGCCTGATCCACCCAAAGGAATGAAAGATGCGCTGAGCAAACTTCCCATGTACCGCAAGGTGCTGGACATGGCGCCAAAGGAGCTGAAGCGCGCGCCCTGCCAGGAAGTCATTATGGAAGATGAGGTGGTCAACCTGGGCAAAATCCCAGTGCAGACCTGCTGGCCAGGCGATGGCGGGCCACTGATAACCTGGGGACTGGTCATTACCCGTGGGCCAGAAAAGCCTCGCCAGAACCTCGGCATCTACCGCATGCAGGTGATTGGAAAGAATCGCGTCATCATGCGCTGGCTCTCACACCGAGGCGGGGCACTGGATTTTCGCGAGTGGCAGATCAAGCATCCTGGTGAACCCTTCCCCGTAGCTGTAGCACTGGGAGCAGACCCCGCCACCATTCTGGCCGCCGTCACCCCTGTGCCTGACACACTCTCCGAGTACGCCTTTGCTGGATTGCTGCGCGGCAGCCGCACCGAGGTAGTCAAGGCGCTGATCTCAGATCTGCAAGTACCTGCCAGCGCTGAGTTTGTCCTGGAGGGGCACATCTACCCCGATGATATGGCTCCCGAAGGGCCTTTTGGCGACCACACCGGCTACTACAATGAGGTGGATGAATTCCCAGTATTCACCGTTGAGCGCCTCACCCACCGGCAAAAACCCATCTATCACAGCACCTACACCGGCCGACCACCGGATGAACCCGCCATCCTGGGTGTAGCACTGAATGAGGTATTCGTACCCATTCTGCAAAAGCAATTTCCCGAGATTGTTGACTTCTATCTGCCGCCAGAGGGGTGCTCCTACCGCATGGCGGTGGTCAGCATGAAGAAACAATACCCTGGCCACGCCAAACGGGTAATGCTCGGCATCTGGTCCTTTTTACGGCAGTTTATGTATACAAAGTTCGTGATCGTCACCGATGATGACGTTAACGTGCGCGATTGGAACGATGTCATCTGGGCCATGACCACCCGCATGGATCCTGCACGCGATACCACCATGATCGAGAACACACCCATTGATTATCTGGACTTTGCCTCACCTGTATCAGGCCTGGGCTCAAAGATCGGTTTTGATGCCACCAACAAGTGGCCAGGTGAGACCAACCGTGAGTGGGGCACGCCAATTGAAATGTCAGCTGAGGTAAAACAGCGGGTGGATGAGATTTGGGAGCAGCTCGGAATTTAAACTGCACTATAATGAACGAACTCAGGGTGGTTCTAAGATGTAGCACTTATACGCTAAATTCTGGAGCAACCCTGATGCCCCATCAGGGCAATCAGCTAGCTTAGCTGACTGAAACACCACTAATGCAAGGAGCAAATCATGAAGCAACTCTCTCTATTGACCGTCTCAGTACTTTCACTCGCCATCCTGATGTTCAGCACCCCAACCATTGCCTCAAACACCAGTTTTTCAAATACAGCAAGATCTCAAGAGAGGCCCATCCTACTGGCAAAAAAAGATAAAGACGAAAGCTATAAAGACAAAAAGAGCAAATCCAAAAAGCAGCGAAATTCCAGAGATGACAATGAGGATGAAGAGAACACAAAAAAAGGTAAGCGCAAAGAAAAGGATGAGAGCAAAAAGGGTAAAGATGATGGCGATGAAGATGACGACGATTCTAAGGGACTAGAAAAACAGCGGGAGAAAAAACAGGAGCAAGAACAGAAGGAGCTAGGCAAAGGCTCTGAGCAAGGCCAACAATCCAGAGAGGAACATAGCAAAAAGTGGTGGAAAATATGGGAATAGTTGTTTCAGCACAGAATAAGCCAGACATTTAGAACCGTAGACAGCACGTAGTTAATGAGATTGGCGCATCTCCATTGACTACGTGCTATTCAAATTCAACCGCACATGTATGTAGAACCGACTGAGTGTGGATGAGTAGCGTAAAGGCAACACCTTTGAAGAAGACCACGCCCACGGTGTAAGAAAGCTTGTTGTAATTCCAAAACTGTTGTCTGAAATCAAGTAATCGTTCTGACATTTACTACGGTTGGATAAAAAAATCGGTCGATCTGATCTTACGATCAGGTCGGTCGATTTGCATTTTAAGGGGCCAACAAACCCGCAGCCTCTCTATTAAATAAAGCCATTACCACTTATTTACAGCAGTTCATGCACACTAATTTGTGCACCTTGGCATGAGCCTTATTTTAATGCAGACTTCCGCCACACGGGCTGCACAGGGGAAAGGGGTATTTTGTTTATGAATGGCTGGTGTGATCAACCAGCCTAACTCTAATTGACTGGATAAGCTTATTGCTTATTACACCTCTTTACGCGTTTTGTTTTATTTTTTGATTGTTGCCCTATGCTTGAATTCTTAAGGGCTTGGCGCTCACTCCAAGAAAGATGTTTTTTACCGGACTGTACTGAACTAACCCGTATGGTTCTCCCGGAGTGAACGCTCCCCAGCCCTTGTACCTCCCCTGGTCGAAGGCCGCTTATTGATGATTGGGCATTGGGAACATAGATTCGTCTTTTTGACTCATTGACGGCACACCCTTGGGTTGTAAAGGTGATCTTTCCCTCTGGGCCAACGCACTTATTCATTTTCTTACCGGCAAGAACAGGAGAGGAGAGCAAAACGAGGAGTGTAGCGAGAATAGTTAAAGTCCTTATCATGGTTTTAACTCCTTAATGTTGGTCACTGCCAACTATGCCGTTATTTTTGTAATGGTGTGCAGCGCTTAGGATAGTAACATGTGTTCAGGTCGATTTAACATCTCACATCTAAGTCGTGAAAGACGCTTCATATACAACTGGCTGGTGAGGTCACGAACCAGACTTCGCAGGTTTATTATTTGTGTGCCGCTGGCATGGCTTTTATTTAGTGGGGGTTTACTTCGGGCATCCTTGCCCTATGCCCTACGGGTCGCGTTCCACACGATTAAAATTGCTCCCAGCAATTTTATCGCCCCCTTCGACGAGTTCCATTTTTTATTCAGCCCATCCCTGGGCTTCACCCTGCGGGCAGCTTGCAGCTGTTCAAATTTGATCCCATCAAATTTGTGTTCGCCCAAAAAAAGGGTGCCCGACAACTTGCCCGGTAAAAACCACCAAGTTCCCTCGGCAACTGCTCCTGCGATGCTCAGCCGCGTCAACGAGATAAGAGGCGTTTTGTTTACAAATAGCAACAGTCCAGCGTAAGGAGTCATTTGGTTTCCGCTTCAAACCAGTGGTTAGTGCGATTAACAATTGCAACAAGTGACAACATCACGGGGACTTCTACCAGAACACCAACAACCGTAGCCAATGCTGCCCCTGAATTCAGTCCAAATAACGATATGGCGACAGCAACCGCCAGCTCGAAAAAATTGGAAGTTCCGATCAGACAAGCGGGCGCAGCAATATTGTGCGGGAGATGCATCGCTTTCGCTGCACCATAGGCAATGGCAAAGATGCCATAAGTCTGGATCAATAACGGTATGGCTATGAGCAGGATCGTTTGCGGCTGAGCAATAATTTTTTCAGCCTGAAACCCAAACAACAGTATTACGGTTGCTAGCAGGCCGATCACAGACCATGGCTTGAGTATGTTGACGAAAGTATCAACGCGGTTATTGTCCCCGTTGACTTCTAATCGGTGACGAGTGATGGCCCCGGCTATGAGGGGCAGAAGGACATACAGACCAACCGACAGCAGTAGTGTTTCCCATGGCACGTCGATATTGCTTACACCAAGCAGGAACGCCGCGAGTGGTGCAAATGCGAAGACCATGATGATGTCGTTCACCGATACCTGCACGAGCGTGTAATTGGGGTCGCCTTTAGTGAGCTGGCTCCAGACAAATACCATTGCTGTACAGGGTGCGACACCAAGCAATATCATGCCTGCGATGTATTCGGTAGCAGATTGGGGATCCACGAAATCCGCGAAGATAACTTTAAAGAACAGCCACCCCAAAGCCGCCATGGTGAATGGCTTGATCAACCAGTTCACCACAAGGGTTAAAACGAGGCCTTTGGGCTTTTTACCCACATCCTTGATGGCAGAAAAATCAATCTGCACCATCATCGGATAGATCATGATCCAGATGAGCACGGCCACTACAAGGTTAACGTGGGCATATTCCAGGCTGGCGATGATTTGGAATGCAGTAGGAAAGAGGTTTCCGAGCACCACGCCCACCAATATGCAAAGCCCCACCCATAGTGTGAGGTAGCGTTCGAACAATCCCATCAGTATCTCTCCCTGATTATTTTGGATATTGTAGCCAATTGATCAGTGTTTGCTGTATTGCACGGCTGTGCTAGTAATTGCCTAATTTGGAATTCGATAAAGAATCCTTTTAATTTCAGTTTGAGAAAGGAAGGACTACGAAAAATAATCCCTGAGTTGTCTGCGGCCTTATTTATGGTGGTTTCAGCTTGTGTACTCATATCATGCGCCATATAGGTATCAAGAGATTTCCACTTATTTCAATTCAGGCATTACCAGCCTCGGGCGAGGTAGTGCGCTCGATAGCAGGGTTGCCACAATGAGGAACCCGCTGGAACACCACCGGCACCCCACCAGACCGTATTCCTGATACAGCAAGCCGGAGAGCATGGTGCCCACTCGAATAGTCATAAACCACCAACACCGTATAAACGCATAAACAGATATATTAAATCCAAAAAAAACCTACATGGGGCACTAAAATCAGCTGCAGCACTGTTTTACAGCAGCCAGCCGTGCCAGATCCGCCTGCATTTCTTCATTCTGTGCTCCGCATTGGCGGATGTGTTCGAACAGTGCGCCGCAGCAATCATCCACCACCCGGTAATGAATCCATACCCCTTCTCGGCGGGTTGCTACCAACCCGTTGTTACGCAGATAGGCGAGATGACGGGAGACCACACTCTGTGACAACTCCAGCGTGTCCACCAGATCACAGACACAGAGTTCGCTTCTCTCTAGCAGCAGATAAGTGATCCGCAGTCGAACTGGCTCAGAGAGGGTTTTAAACAAGGCGGCCAGTGATTCGGTGCTCATAGCATGGCCATTATATTCCCCTATCCAAATATATCAAGCAGGCTGGCAGGGGAAAAGAGGGACACTATCTTCTAGTTATCAGGTGCTCTAAAGAAACAGTGGGGCAGAATACAAATTTTGCGAATATAGTTCTATAGTAATCAAAGCCTTGGGAGGTGATAGGGGTCATAACGGAGTTTCTTTTCCATGTGCTCACCTGCTTTGGTCAGCATCTTTCTATTACTGCCTACATCCAATGGCTCCTTTGTGTTGAGCAGGCATTTGTGCCAGGTAAATTTGCTCGGCCAGTTATTGTGCTTTTGGAATACTAGGACTCCGTGCATTTCAGAGATCTTCCTGCAATCTTGAGTAATGCACCCCTTATCCCGTACAACACAGCCGATCATCGCAGGCACAGGCGGGTTAAGCGAGGGGTGTTTGAGCAGCGTTTTTCAGCTGCGAGTTACTCATGCCATCCATGGCATTCGCCCTTCGGGCCAGTTAAAGTTGTTCAAACTTTATTCCCACAAAGTTTGTCCCGAGCGCCGTCTGTGGCGAGAAGCGCACGACTGCATGGATGCAGGAGGTAGCACAACGCAGGAGCAGTTGCCGAGGGAATCCAGCGGTTTTTGCTGGGCAAGTTGTCGGGCGCCCTTTTTTGGGTTCCGTTTTTTTGGGCGAACACAAATTTGATGGAATCAAATTTGAATCGCTGCAAGCTGCCTGTAGGGTGAAGCCCAGGGATGGGCTGAATAAAAAATGAGGCTCGTCGTAGGGGGGGCGATAAAATTGCTAGGAGCAATTTTAATCGTGTGGAACGCGACCCGTAGGGCATAGGGTAAGGATGCCCGAAGTAAACCCCCATCAAGTTAAAGCCGTGCCAAAGGCACACAAAAAGAAGCTACCGAACCAACCCCTCTTCCACCTCATCCCGCATATCTCTGCCAACCAGCGATTCAATCAACTGCAAGGCAAAATCCATTGCCGCACCGGGGCCACGCCCAGTAATCACCTGCCCATCAACCACCACAGGCAAATCCTTTATACCCACCAGCGGAAAATCCATTCGACCCAACACACCGGGATAACAGGTAGCACGCTTACCATTCAACAACCCAGCATGAGCCAGCACCTTGGGAGCAGCACAGATAGCAGCAACAAAACGGCCTTGTTCAGCCATTCGCTTCAGTAGGGTACGGATACGAGGATCATTATCAAAATGATCAGCGCCTGGCAGGCCGCCAGGTAGAACGACCATGTCAAACTCCTGCTCCATCACAGCATCCAGCGTAGCATCTGGCAGCAGGGTTACTCCACGGGAGGCCTTGATCGGCCCTTCAGAAAGTCCAGCGGTGATTACTGTGATACCGGCTCGTCGCAGCAGGTCGATGATTGTGACGGCTTCGAGTTCTTCACTTCCTTCGGCGAGGGGGACAAGGACGCTTGCCATGGGATATTCCTTCGTTCAGTTGCAATAATCTCAGAGGTAAAGACCAGTTTGACACCACTGCCTTCCAGTTGCTTCAGCTCTTCAGCTAGGGTGGTAATGGTCTCAGGATAAGGATGGCCAATACCAATCGCCTTGCCGCGAATCTTTGCCCGGCGGATCAGTTGCTGAAACTGCTCACGGATATATTCAGGATCACGTTCGTTGTCCAAAAAGATATCGCGGCCTGCAGAAGGTATCTGGCGCTCACGGGCAAGCTGCTCTGCCACCGTTAACGAGGTGGTGCGGCTATCAACAAAAAAGAGGTCGCCACGTTGCTGAAGGCTCTGCATCAACCAATCCATAGCACCTGGGTGGCGAGTCAACAGGCTTCCCATGTGGTTGTTCAGTCCAGTCACATGAGGCACCGATGCCAGGCTACCGGCCAGCGTATCCTGAAATTGCTGCTCCGTCATATGCAGGGAGAGTCCGCCCGGCCCCAGGGGGTGGCCATCACGGGCATCCATTGGCAGGTGCAGCATCACCTCTTTGCCCGTTGCATGGGCCTGTTCTGCCATCACACGCGCATAGGGGGTATGTGGAAGAAAGGCATAGGTAACGGCACCCGGCAGTTCCAACGCCCTATTGCCATCCTGAAGCCGGTGCCCCATATCATCGATGATAATGGAGATTATAGGCGGTGCCTTTTCCACCCGCGCACTATCAGGCGCTTCAGCTATCACATTCCAACTAGTCAACAGCAGAAACAACGCCAAAAGGAGGGGGGACATGCAGTTCCTTTGAGTGTTGTTCATAAATTTATCAGTCTCGTTTATTCAGGATTTCCAAGCCCTTAAGCAGGTTAAGCGCTTCATTCAATTGATAATCCCGCTCAGCCAGTGGCTTCTCTTTAGAACCATTATTATTCTTTTTGGGGGCAGTTTTTTTGCCATTCCCCTGATCCAGATGCCCTTGCAGATTGGCCTCTTTCAAATGATTGATTCCTGCCCCTTTTTTAGCGGCCACCTTTATATTTTCAAGCACGATATCCGGCATAATACCTTCGGCCTGAATAGATCGACCAGAGGGGGTGTAGTAACGCGCCGTCGTCAATTTAACCGCCCGCTTCTGAGAGATGGGGATGACCGTCTGAACCGACCCTTTACCAAAAGTCTCACTGCCCATGATGACGGCGCGTTTTCGATCTTGCAGGGCACCTGCAACAATCTCACTAGCGGAGGCCGACCCACCATTAACCAAGACTACGATAGGTGCCCCATCCAACACATCATCAGGCGCTGCTTTGAATTTGAGCTGGGAATCATCGATTCGTCCTTCTGTATAAACGATCAGGCCGTCTTCCAGAAAAGCATCGCTGACCGCTACAGCACCATTTAGAACACCGCCAGGATTATTGCGTAGATCCAGAATCAATCCCTTTAGGGTGCCGCCGCTCTCTTCTTTAAGTCGTTGGATATTTTTCAGCATATCCTCACTGGTATGCGCCTGAAAATGAGAGATTCGGATGTAACCAAACGCATCTTCCAGAATTCGCCCTTTGACACTGCTGGTTTTGATAATGTCACGGGTAATTTCTATCTGAAAAGGGGCATCCCGCCCTTCGCGCACCACCATGATGACAATCTTGCTGCCCGGCTTGCCACGCATAATCTTGACAGCATCATTGAGGCTCATGCCTTTAACCGGCTTATCATCCAGACGGATGATAAGGTCACCCGCTTCAACACCAGCCCGTTGTGCCGGGGTATCATCGATGGGAGAGATCACTTTTACAAAACCATTCTCCATTCCTACTTCAATACCCAGGCCACCAAACTCACCTGTTGTACCTACCTTCAGTTCTTTAAATTCATCCTCACCCAGATAAGCTGAGTGTGGATCCAGCCCAGAGAGCATGCCGCGAATCGCATGTTCCAATAGCACCCGGTCGTCCACCGGCTCCACATAATCACGCTTGATGCGACCAAAGATCTCGGCAAAAGCACGTAGCTCCTCCAGTGGCATATCTGGGTTTGCTACGTCAGCATCCTGGCCCTCTTCAGCAATAGCAATACGATCCGGCGAGAAGACCCCACCAATCATTAAACCCAGCGCCAGCACCAGAACAACTTTCAACCTTTGATTCATCTTTAAATCCAAATCGTATCTAATTATCTAAATAGTATAGAACTCAACAGCATAAGCTGATATTTAAAATTTTTCCTCAACTTTCTGCCAAAACTGTTTTGCTTTCGACCCCTATGAACTGGGTTACTCTGTTGCCTTTTATTTTTTTACACCAGCGCTTGGGATTAACCGGCTTGCCCTTTTTACGAATACTAAAGTAGACGCCTGACTTCAACCGCCCGCCACTGCTGCCTACTAACGCAATCATCTCACCCGACTCTACCCAGTCACCGGCCTCTTTAAACAGGCTTTGATTGTGCCCGTAAAGGCTCATATAACCATTACCATGGTCAATAATCAGCAGTAGGCCAAATCCACGCAGCCAGTCCGCAAAGGCCACTCGCCCGTGGTGTACCGCTTTCACTTCCTGACCCTCCTGCCCGGCAATCACCACACCATCCCAACGCAGGCCAGCTCCTTTTGACGTACCAAAGCGCGCAATAAGCTTACCCTTTGATGGCCAGGGCAAGCGCCCTTTCAAGGTTCGAAAAGCTTTATGCGCCACGGCTTCGGCTGGAGGTGGTGTCAGCTCCTGCTGCAATCGCAGCATAAGGGATTTCAGCTGGTGTTCATTCCGCTTCAATCCACCCAGCTCTTGACCCTGACTACTTATTTTTTCTGCAAGCGATTTAACAACCTCATAACGCGCTAGCTGTGCCTTTTTTAGCTCATCTTGCTGCTGTAGCTCTTTGGTCTGCAGCTCTTCTAATCTAGTGGTTTCACTAATGAGATCCGCTTCTGTCTCCTGCAGGTTTTTTATCAACCCTTGGATGAGTGCCAACTGTTCCAGTCTGGCCTGATTAAAGTAGTCGTAATAGGCCATAACCCGGCTAATGGTGGCCGGATCTTGCTGATTAAGCAGGATCTTTATGCGCTCTTGCCGCCCCATGGCATAGGCCGTACGAATCTGCTGTGACAAGAGCGAGCGGTGGGTGTCCAGCTCTTGTTCCTGTTTCACTCGTTTTTTCTGCAACTGTTTGAGCTGCTGCTGTTGACGATCCAGGCTGCCTGCCAGCACACGCAGGCGACGTGCCAACTGACCAATCTTCTGCTCCACCACCTGCAGATCCTTATTCAGCTCAGCCTGCTGATTCTTCGTTGACTCCAACTCTGATTGAAGATTACTGATGCGTCCACGAACCTCTTTCAACTTCTCCTGTTTTGCATCTAACAACACAGCTGCTTGAACAGATGTCATCATTCCAAGCAGCAGTATGCCAACGCCTTGTAGCCACAAAAAACGTACTCGGTGAGATTGAATCATGAATCAGTTAACAGCAGGTTTTAGCTATGATCCACCAAGGGTCGCCCCTCCATCTCTGATGGCTGATCCAGACCCAGCAGCTTCAGCAGCGTAGGTGACAGGTCACAGAGCGACCCATGCTCTGCCAGCACAGCTGGCGCTCCAACATAGACCAGCGGCACCGGATTATGGGTGTGTGCAGTGTGCGGTTGCCCGCTCTGTAGATCCTGCATCTGCTCAACATTACCGTGGTCTGCGGTTATCAGCATCTGGCCGCCCGCACTCTCAAGCGCAGCAACAATCCGGCCCAGGTTTTGGTCTATGGTTTCAACCGCCTTAACTGCTGCTTCATAGATGCCGGTATGCCCCACCATATCCGGGTTGGCCAGATTGCAGATAATGACATCATGCTGCCCCCCTTCAATCGCCTCAACCAATCTATCGGTGACCTCACCAGCACTCATCTCAGGTTGCAGATCATAGGTTGCCACCTTGGGCGACGGCACCAGAATGCGGTCTTCATTATCAAACGGCTCTTCCCGTCCGCCATTAAAGAAGAAGGTGACATGAGCATATTTTTCGGTCTCAGCCAGGCGCAGCTGTCGTAGGCCATGGTTCGCAATAACTTCACCAAAGACGTTATGCAGATCATTGGGGGGGAAAACAACCGGCACATCAAATGACTTGTTGTATTGAGTGAGGGTCACAAAGCCCGTCAGCTTTGGCGTGGCCTTTCGATCAAAGCCACTAAAATCAGGTTCAATAAAGGCCTGGGTGATCTCACGAGCCCGGTCAGAGCGGTAGTTCATGAAGATCACTGCATCACCATCTTCAATCAATGCAGGTTCATCATCAGCCCCCTGGATTCGGGTAGGTTCAACAAATTCATCATTTTCACCGCGTCCATAGGCCTGGTGCAGCGCCGTTACCGCATCGGCCGCCTCATACTCTGCTCGACCCTCTGTCATTACAGCGTAGCCTTTCTCTACCCGCTCCCAACGCTGATCACGATCCATGGTGTAGTAACGCCCGGTAATGCTGGCAATACGGCCAACCCCCTGTTCAGCAAAGACCTCATTCATCGCTTGCAATGAAGGTTCCGCACTTTTTGGTGGCACATCCCGACCATCCAATAAGGCATGCATATAGATTTTGGTGGCACCGCGTTTTGCCGCCATTCTGACCATGGCATGAATATGCTCTTCATGGCTGTGAACCCCACCCGGTGAGAGCAGACCCGTGATATGTATCGCTTTACCATTGGCTACTGCACGATCCACAACCTTCGTAAGAGTGGGGTTGGAATAGAAATCACCAGAGTCGATTGACCGGGTGATACGGGAAAGCTCCTGATAAACCACTCGCCCCGCCCCCAGGTTGAGATGCCCCACTTCTGAGTTCCCCATCTGCCCATCCGGCAGGCCAACTGCCTCACCCGAAGTACCGATCAAGGTGTGAGGGTACTGTTGCCAGAGCCGATCCCATACCGGGGTCTGCGCACCATTAATGGCATTATCATCACCCCCTTCCCTGTATCCCCAACCATCCAGAATAAGCAGTACTACCGGTTTGCCTTGATGTGTCATCAGTTTTTATCTTCGTTGTTAATAATCAGACTATTGAATCATGTTAGCCCAAACTCTGGCAAAGCTATTCCTCTAATCTGCAAGGAAAATCAGCAAGGGTTCTCAATCCATGCCAAAACGGAGTATTATTATGTTCTGTTTTGCTAATGCAGCAACCACCAAGATCGAAACACTCCCATGAAACCACCCATAATAAATGACGACGACATTGCCCGCGCCTCGCTCTCTCTCAAGGCCATGTCTCACCCATTGCGGCTAAAAATCCTGTGTGTTCTGGGCAATGCAGAGATCAGTGTCCAGGATATCGTTGAGCATGTTGGTACTTCACAAAGCAATATCTCCCAACACCTTGCCATTCTGCGGGACAAGGGTATCCTAGCGTGCCGAAAAGACGCCAACCGCGTCTTTTATCGGATCAGCGACAACCGCACTTTGCGTCTCATCAAAATGATGCGGGAGATTTTTTGTACTCAGGGGCACTAGTTTAATAGAGTGACATGGAAGATGCCTTCCACACCGTGACCCCGGGTTTTATACCAATCAGGCAATATGAAAAATGGCACAATTTAACGAATTTGTTGGCAACAACTTCCCCCTCTTCCTCGGCTTGGCTGTTGTTCTGGGCCTGCTGGCGCAGAATCTCTGGGCAAGTTTTATGAATAAAGCAGCCCTTGATCCTGCACGCGCTACAGAGCTAATCAATCGGGAAGATGCCCTGGTGGTTGATGTCCGAGCCATGGCCGATTACGCAAAAGGCCACATCATCAATGCCATCAATATCCCCAGCAATGGTTTTAAAGACCAGCTGCACCAGCTAAAAAACAAGGAGCAGCCCATTATTGTAGCCTGTAGCACGGGCTCAACATCCGGCGGCATCTGCAAGATATTGCGTGAAAACGGCTTTGAAAAAACCTATGAGCTAAAAGGCGGCATGATGACGTGGTCAAGCGTCAATCTACCACTCAGTAAAAAATAAAAAAACTAATCAGGGACTGCCAAGCCTGGGGGACAACAGCGAAGGAAAGCCATCATAAGTCAGATTTTTCTGATCGATTGAAGCGAATATACCTATATTTAATACAATCAATCGGAAGGTCTGGCCAAAATAGCTTTTCCGCAGTAGATTCACCCTAGTCCTGCAGCCACCCAATAATCTATAAACCTGACCACTGGACACTAAAATGACTGATAACGAGAAAGAGCAAGCCACTGAAACCGCACGTGAGTTTGCAATTCAACGCATCTATATTAAGGACATCTCCTTCGAAGCGCCCAATGCCCCTCAAATTTTCAACACCGAGTGGAAACCAGAATCCAACCTAAATCTCAACAGCGAAGCAAAGCAGGTAGGTGATGATAGCTACGAGGTCGTCCTCTCTGTCACCGTCACCACCAAGGTTGATGGCAAGGTAGCCTTCCTGGTTGAAGCGCAGCAGGCTGGCATCTTCAGACTGGTTGGTTTTGAAGATGAGGAAAAAAACCACATGCTGGGCAGCTACTGCCCCAATACCCTGTTTCCCTATCTGCGCGAAGTGGTCTCCGACTTGGTTACCAAAGGCAGCTTCCCACAGCTCGTGCTCACCCCTGTTAATTTCGACGCACTCTATGCCCAACACCTGGCTGAACGCACTGCCAAAGAGAAGGCAGACAGCAGCGCCACAACGCACTAATCACGGCTGAGACCCCGCTATGTCGGCAACACCAACCATCGCTGTACTGGGTGCAGGTTCCTGGGGTACTGCCCTGGCCATCCTGCTCAGCCGCAATGGCAACAACGTGCGGCTTTGGGGCCACCTCAAAGAGGAGATCACCCCGCTACAGCAGGATCGAGAGAACCGGCAATACCTGCCCGGCGTTCCGCTGCCTGAGCTATTACAGCCGGTCTCTGATCTGACTGAAGCAGTACAAGGTGCTGATGAGCTGCTCATCGTAGTTCCCAGCCACGCCTTCCGTCAGGCACTGGAGGCAATCAAGCCTCTGATTACCGCAGATACTCCGGTAAGCTGGGCCACCAAAGGATTGGAACCCAAAACCCGCAAGCTGCTGCATCAGGTCGCACTCGAAGTGTTGGGCGAACGACCCATCGCCGTAGTTTCAGGCCCAACCTTTGCCAAAGAGGTTGCCGCTGGCTTACCGACTGCCATCACCGTCGCTTCACCCTCAGAAGAGCATGCCCAACGTTTTGCTGGTTATCTCAACTCTGACTGTTTTCGTGCCTACACCAGCAACGATATCATCGGTGTACAGATTGGCGGTGGCGCTAAAAACGTACTTGCCATTGCCGCGGGCATTGCTGATGGCCTTGGCTTTGGTGCCAACACCCGAGCCGCTCTGATCACACGGGGACTGGCTGAAATCATGCGCCTGGGAGCCGCCGTTGGTGGCAAACCTGAGACCTTTATGGGATTGGCTGGGCTGGGCGATCTGGCGCTCACCTGCACCGATAATCAATCACGCAACCGGCGCATGGGGCTAGCGCTAGCCAAAGGGTTGACCATCGAGCAGGCACGCAAAGAGATCGGGCAAGAGGTGGAAGGTGTCGGCACCGCCCAGGAGGTTTTCGACAAAGCCAACGAATTGGGCGTAGAGATGCCAATCACAGAGCAGGTCTACCGGATACTCTACGAAGGGTTAGATCCGAAAGAGGCCGTGCATCGGCTATTGACCAGGGACATCAAAGCAGAATACTAACTGCCACCGGCAAACCCCTGTTGTCGCCATGCCTCATAAAGAATAACGGCCGTGGCATTCGACAGATTCATACTTCGGTTTTCCGGCAGCATCGGGATGCGAATCAGCTGTTCAGGCGGCAACTCATCCAATAGGGATTGCGGCAGACCTCGCGTCTCCGGCCCGAACAGCAGGGCATCCCCCGCTTCATAGGCAGCATCCGTGTAGTATTGGGTAGCTCGCGTGGTGCAGGCAAAGAGACGAGCAGGCTGGCAAGCCGACATAAAGGCCGCCATGCTTTCATGCTCCTGCACCCCCACCCATTCACGGTAATCCAGCCCAGCACGGCGCAGGCGTTTATCATCCAGGGTAAAACCCAATGGGTGAATGAGGTGTAAAGTGCTGCCAGTATTGGCACACAGGCGTATGATATTACCCGTATTGGGTGGTATCTCCGGCTCAAACAGAACAATATGAAACATAGGTCTATCTCATGGCATCAAACTCAGACACATCCCTGGCTGTAGATTTCTGCGGACTCAATTTCAACACCCCCCTCGTACTGCTGTCAGGCTGTGTCGGCTTTGGCGAAGAGTATACGCGGGTGAAAGGCTTTTCCAACCGGGATGCTGGTGCCATCTGCCTGAAAGGCACCACAGGAGAAGCTCGCCCAGGCAATCCACCACACCGGGTCTACGAGACACCCAACGGCATGCTGAACGCTATTGGCCTACAAAACCCTGGGGTCGACAAGGTGGTCGATGAAATCCTGCCACAGCTCGACTTTGATGAAACCCGTTTCATCGCCAACGTCTCCGGCTCCAGCATTGAGGAGTATCAGGCGGTTACCGAGCGCTTCAATGACTCACCCATCGATGCCATCGAGGTCAACATCTCCTGCCCCAATGTAAAAGAGGGGGGTGTCACCTTTGGTAACGACCCAGCCATGTCTGCCAAAGTGGTAGAGGCCTGTCGCAAAGCAACTGATAAGCCACTGATCATCAAACTCTCACCCAACCAGACCGACATTGCCGCCAACGCCAAAGGCTGTATTGAAGCCGGTGCCGATGCCTTCTCAGTGATCAACACCCTGATGGGCATGGCCATCGACATCGAAAGCCGCACCCCCATTATTGGCAACAATCAGGGCGGTCTCTCCGGTCCGGCCATCAAGCCAGTGGCACTGCTCAAGGTGCATCAGGTCTATCAGGTCTGCCGCGATCACAATATCCCCATCATCGGCCAGGGCGGCATTTGCAACGCCGAAGATGCTATTGAATTCCTAATTGCCGGAGCCACTGCTGTCGGCATCGGCACCGCACTCTTCTACGACCCGCTGGTCTGCCAGAAGATCAACCAGGGCATTCAAGAGTACCTGGCGCGGCATGAGTTGCAATCTGTAGCGCAACTCACCGGCACACTGCAGCTGCACAGCCGGTAGCCTCCTACACAGGGCGCATGCGTTGGTGGCTTTTTTACCCCATTTATGAAATAACAGGCTATCGCAACCCCGGCTATCCGCCCTGCTGCCAACAGTCGGACATTGGCTGCAGAGACATATATTTTTTAACAAATGAGCAAAACTATGAATTTACACGACACACTCCGTCAAGAAATCGCAAACAATCCCGTATTAATTTTCATGAAAGGCTCACCCAATCAGCCCATGTGTGGATTTTCAGCCAATGCCGTCGCCGCAATGATGAGCACAAATCTCTATTTTGCCCACGTGGACGTATTGCAGAACATGCAGATTATGCAGGTGCTACCAGAAATCTCAGAGTGGCCTACTTTTCCCCAGATATTTATCGACGGTGAACTGATTGGTGGTGGCGATATTGTTATTGAACTCAATAACAGTGGTGAGCTAAAACCTTTGATGGAAGCCGCCATCAATAAAAAAGAGACGGTCTGAGTATGAACAAGGATGAGGTCATTGCTCTAATTAAAGTGGATTTCCCCGATGCCGAGGTCTTGGTGGATGGAGCAGATTGTAATTTCTCCTGCATCGTTATCTCCCCTGCATTTGAAGGCCTGGGGCTGCTGCAAAAACAGAAAGCCGTGTTGGCAACCGTAAAGGAGCAGATCACCCGTGGTGAATTGCACGCCATGTCCATCAAGGCATACACACCGGAACAGTGGGCAAAGGTACAAACGGGAAAATAGCCTGATACAGCAACTTTGTAGAAGCTATCCCGCCAGGAAAAGGGAAAACGTCCTCTCTCTACATCAACAACTTTTCTAACACCGCCACCGCACCATTACTGCGGTGGCGGGCAGCGTTCTGCCCACCTCCATTCTCTGGCTTTTTTCTATCCATCTGAAGCTGGAGCAGATGGGCACGGCCAAGGGAGAGGTAATGCCGGACATTCAAGAGTACCTGGAGCGGCACAAACTACAGTCTCGCCACTCAACTCACCGGCACACTACAGCTACATAGCCGATTAGTTAAGTAAAATACCTTAAGTTTTAACTCTCACTCCTGGTTCCCATAGTTTTCCATAGGAACCTACTATTTTGATCTTTTAGCACTAGTTTTATTTTGGCTCATCTATAATTTAGATGGCGGAAAATATAACAGCAAAATCAGCACTCTAACGTATTGATTCACAAGTGCTAATACACATTTTGAGATCACACAGCCTGTTGAATGGAGCCAATTTAGAAAAAAATCCTTAAGGCTAGAAAAACATCTGCCGAAATATACTCTACATCTATCAAATTTAATTTTTGATAAATATCAATATACGGGACTCATTAATACATCACTTTCTGCATTAGTGGTGCATTTATGAAAACAAGGAGAAGAGAGAGTCATGCTTTTAAAACAGAAAATGATTATTGGCGCTGCTATGCTTGCTGCCATCCCCGTTATTATCTCAAGTTTTGTAATTCAGACAGTAGCTACCAACTCAAGCCGTGAGGCTCTCCATGAGGCTGCAAGAGAGCGCCTGGTTGCAGTGCGTGATGCTACCAAAGAGGGGATTGAAGATTACTTTGGGGTCATCCAAGATCAAGCTCTCACCTTCTCAGAGAACCGCATGGTGATTGAGGCAATGCAGGGGCTCAAGAAGAGTTTTCGAACCTACCAAAACGACGCTTTCATCACGGATACCAACGATCTTCGTGCACAGTTGGGGAGTTACTACTCCGGAGAGTTCTCCACTGAATACCAGCAGCGAAACACTGGAGATCAATCCAGCACAGCTCAATGGCTGACGCAGCTAGATGATGAGTCTGTGGCTCTTCAGTACCGTTTTATCACAGCAAACCCCAACCCTCTGGGAGAGAAGCACAAGCTGACTGACCTCAACGATAATACAGCCTATGGCCAGCAGCATGCCCTTTACCATCCGGTGATCAGCAGCTACCTGGAGAAGTTTGGTTATTACGATATCTTTCTAGTGGATTCCGAGACGGGCGATATCATCTATTCAGTATTTAAGGAGCTGGATTACACCACCTCCCTGAAGAGTGGTCCTTTTGCCAACACCGGCATTGGCGAAGTCTTTCGTAAAGCAAACCAGGCAAGCACTCCTGATTTTATTGCACTCACTGATTTTGCACCCTACCCCCCCTCCTATCAGGATCCCGCAGCTTTTATCGCCTCTCCCATTTTCGATAATGGAGAAAAGATTGGCGTACTGATTTTTCAGATGCCCATTGATCGCATCAACTCAATGATGACTCATAATGGTGAGTGGAAAACCGCAGGGTTGGGAGCTTCGGGCGAAACCTATCTGGTCGGGCCAGATAACCGCCTGCGCAGCATGAGCCGTTTTCTTATTGAAGATAAGGCAGGTTATGTGGAGGCCCTTGAAAAGGGCGGCATTTCACCTGATCTTCTGCAGCTGATTGAGGCCAAAGGAACCAGTATCGGGCTACAACCTGTGGAATCACCAGGCAGCAAAGCGGCATTGGCAGGTAGCGCCAGTTTTGACATCTTTCCTGATTACCGGAATGTGCCGGTGCTTTCCGCCTATGCTCCCATCGGTATTCAAGGGCTACACTGGGCCATTATGAGTGAGATTGATGAGGCTGAGGCCTTTGCTGCAGCAGATGCATTAGCCTCTGAAATCCTAACGCTCTCTTCAGGTATTGCCATTGTGCTCATAGTGGTTGCCATTGGCGTAGGCTTTTGGTTTGCCGCCCTGATCACCAAACCCATCATTACATTAAGTAAGACCATTGAAGAGATAGAGCAGCATTCCGATCTTACCCGGAGTATTGATATCAACTCCAAAGATGAGATCGGCACAATGGCAAACGCCCTCAATACCATGCTGACCAAGTTTCGCACCAGTCTGCAGCAGGTTTCCAGCGCAACCAATCAGCTGGCAACCGCAGCAGAGGAGACCTCTGTCGTCACTCAGCAGACCACTGAAGCTGTTCAGCAGCAGCTGTCTGAGACCACACAGGTAGCCACAGCAATGAACGAGATGAGTGCCACGGTGCAAGAAGTGGCAGCCAATACAACGCATAGCGCAAGTGCTTCACAGGATGCCAATCAAGAATCAGTTGAGGGGCAACGCGTTGTGGATAACGCCATTTCACAGATCGATGAGTTAGCTAAACAGGTTGAAAATGCAGCCTCTGTGATTCATGAAGTAAAGCAGGATAGCGAGAATATCAGCACCGTATTAGACGTTATCCGTGGCATCGCAGAACAGACCAACCTACTGGCACTCAATGCAGCTATCGAGGCAGCCCGCGCCGGCGAACAAGGCCGGGGGTTTGCAGTGGTGGCTGATGAAGTGCGCACCCTGGCAAGCCGCACACAGGCATCTACAGAAGAGATCAATGAGATGATCATAAAGCTGGAGAGTGGATCACAAAAGGCTGTGTCAGTAATGGAGCAGAGCCAGGTTCAAGCTCAATCAGCTGTGGAGCAAGCCACCAAGGCAGGCAGGTCATTGACGGCAATTACTGAAGCAGTGAAACGCATCAATGATATGACCACTCAGATTGCCAGCGCTGCAGAAGAGCAGAGTTCTGTTGCAGAAGAGATCAACCGCAATGTTGTCAGCATCAACACCATGGCTGAACAGACCTCCAATGGGACACAGAGCACAGCCGCCGCAAGCACAGAGTTATCACGGCTTGCTGTAGAACTTCAGGGATTAGTTAGTCAGTTTAAAACCTGAGATTAAACATAATAGTTCTGACTTAATTTTACAGACAGTGCCAGATCTAGAGTGACTGTAGTCCAGTATAAAAAGCCATTCGAATATTTGCTTATAAGAAGAACTAACTTAAAAAGTGCGGCAAGGAAATGTGCCATGCATCATCGCCAGCTTTGTGAGCAACGACAACAGCTCCCGAAGGAGCCGCTGTGTTGAGTAATTATTTGACCCGTTGGCTAGTGGATGCAGGCGCGGGCTTGAGGGAGTTAAGCGGAGAGCTTGCGTTGGCACCGGGTAAAACCAACCCCAGCCAGGCCGATAACGAAGAGGAGCAATGTGGCAGGTTCGGGGACATCGTTCGTAGTAATTGTCCAAATAGAGGCAGGCCAAGACCACCCGGGTTGTGCTATTAGATCACCTGCATCGTTATACAATAAGTAGTCTATCGTGTGATACCACAGATCCATGTCAGGCCAACCTGACTGTAAAGGTGTTTCAGAGTTAAGCCTATCAGCATCAACAGTGAGGCTTAGCTGCATATCCCGAGGAATGGTGGCACCAACATCATAGTCTTGCCACATGAAAAGGGGGCTCAGGTAATTACTTATATCAACACTGTTAACAACGAATTTTAGATTTGTTATAGCGGTGTCGGCAGGGAAGTAGCTAATCGGATCATAATTCCCTGGTCCTCGCAGGTAATCATCAAAGTCAAATTCTATAACTAAGTCTACATCCGGTTGGCTGAAAGCGGTGTTATAGCTGTAATGAAAACTTGTAGCTGACCCCACGGCAGGCAGCATCAAAACAAAAAACACAATACCGATGAACATTGATTTTTTTGACATTATATTCCTCTTTTAGCTTTACGATTATCTCCGTAAATCTTTGATTTTCCATATATCTACCCCCCTCCCAGCTTTGAATGTGCTTGGAAACGGAGTTCAGACTCAATTTCGGCTTTTCCATCTTTAATAGACGCAAAATATGTTCCATAACAATAATCACAATTATTTCAATGAGTTACATATTTACGATTATTGATAGGGCATATAAAGTGTAAAAAATACTGACATTTTTCTATCTTGTTTTGGGTTGGTGCTCGCAGTATTTATACTAAAAACTGCGTGAAAGAGTTTAATTCTTAATACTAACAGCTGGTTAATGAATGAGATGAGCATTGAAATATGAGTGTAAAATTTCCTGACATAAAAAATCTCACCAAAGCGGGGCATAAAAGCCCAATCATGAGCCTTATGATGATGGAGTCTTCAGAAGCAAATGTTATTTAAAAAATATGACCTTTTTAAATGCATCTGCACTGCGTGTCACATTTGCCGCTGATTCCAGGTAAAATCGCACCCCATGTTGACCTATCCCGATATCGATCCTGTTCTTGTTGCCCTTGGCCCGCTGAAGGTTCACTGGTATGGCCTGATGTATTTGATCGCCTTTGCCAGTGCCTGGTGGCTGGGCAGGCTGCGCGCTGCACGCCCCAATTCGGGCTGGAAGTTGGAAGCAGTGGACGATATGCTTTTTTACGGCGCGCTTGGTGTCGTGCTGGGCGGACGTATCGGTTATGTGCTGTTTTATGATTTCTCCCGCTTTGTTGATGACCCACTGATTCTGATTGCTATCTGGAAAGGCGGCATGTCATTTCATGGCGGTTTTCTGGGTGTACTGGTTGCCATGTGGTTTTTTGCCCGCCGTCAGAAGATGTCCTTTTTTCAGATGATGGATTTTGTTGCACCGCTGGTGCCTATCGGTCTGGGTGCCGGGCGCATGGGTAATTTCATCAATGGCGAGTTGTGGGGCGCACCAAGCAGTGTGCCATGGGCAATGCGCGTACCTTGCAACGAATTTGTTGAGCTATGCTCCTATAAATTACGCTTGCCATTTGGAACTGAATTTACCCCGCCCCTTCACCCCAATCAGCTCTATGAAGCAGCACTGGAGGGCGTGGCACTATTTCTGCTGTTATGGTTTTTTTCCGCCAAGCCCCGACCTGTGATGGCTGTCTCTGCCATGTTTTTGCTGGGGTACGGGCTGTTTCGATTTGCAATTGAATTTGTACGCATGCCAGATGCGCACCTTGGGTATCTGGCTTTTGACTGGGTAACCATGGGGCAGGTGCTAAGCCTGCCGATGATTATTGGCAGTGTTGTGCTTTTTGTTTTAGCCTACCGAAAAAAAGAGGCCGTGTAAGAAATGCGCAATGCTGTTAGATAAAAATTAGACTCTGTTACAAGAGATTGTGAAGTATAAATACATCTTAGATGTAAAATTCAGTAGGTCGGGTGATGAGAGAATATTTAGATCTGTGTAAAAGAATTGTTGATAGCGGCCACTGGATTGAAAACCAACGTACTGGAAAGCGCTGTCTGACAATAATAAATGCAGATCTAACCTACAACGTAGCAGACAATCAGTTTCCTCTCGTTACCACTAGAAAAAGCTACTGGAAGTCAGCCATAGCAGAGTTGATTGGTTACTTACGTGGCTATAGCAATGCCGCAGACTTTCGAGCATTGGGCACAAAGACATGGGACGCCAATGCCAACCAAAACAGAGCCTGGCTCAATAATTCCTATAGAAAGGGTGAAGACGACATGGGGCGCGTTTACGGCGTCCAAGGTCGCAGCTGGCAGAAGCCGGATGGAGGTGCGATTGATCAACTCCGCAAGATAGTGGACGACCTATCAAACGGAGTTGATGATCGCGGAGAAATTCTTACCTTTTACAATCCAGGTGAGTTTCATATGGGGTGTTTGAGACCCTGTATGCATACCCACACTTTTTCACTGCTGGGTGACACCCTCTATTTGACCTCATATCAGCGCTCATGTGATGTGCCACTTGGCCAAAACTTCAATCAGATACAGGTCTTTACCTTTCTGAAGTTAATGGCGCAGATTACCGGAAAACAACCCGGAGAGGCTTATCACAAGATAATCAATGCCCATATCTATGAAGACCAGCTTGAGTTAATGCGCGATGTACAGCTTAAACGCACGCCATATTCACCCCCTCAGCTGCATATCAATCCAGATATCAAAACACTCGAAGACATTGAAACCTGGGTAACACTGGACGATTTTGAGGTCACAGGCTACAAACACCATGATCCCATTTCTTATCCATTTTCTGTATGAATAGCTGGACGAAAAGCCTAACCCCCTAAGTCTGTCACCATTTAGTTCCTATTTTCAAAGCCTTGAAGCATTTTCAATCTAAACTTAATTATTAAGTGAGGATCATCTATGCGAACAATTGAAGCCATTGGTGCAGCATCCTGTATTGC
>Ga0316190_10000028_pt1 | contig 78437 bp, 42 predicted proteins | sample Eddworburrow2_MG_FD_204929 | JGI IMG/M metagenome (GOLD analysis project Ga0316190, IMG submission 204929) | Coastal sediment microbial communities from Maine, United States - Eddy worm burrow 2 | ecosystem: Environmental > Aquatic > Marine > Coastal > Sediment | place: USA: Maine | collected...
AGGGTCATTCGGTGCAATGATGCTGAGTTTAATCTGATACTCACCAGCTTGTGGCAAAGCAAGTTGGTGCTGGAATATCTGTGGTGTATCTGGCGTGATTGTGATCTTTTTACGCAGATGGTTTTTATTATTTACCTGGAGCAGTAGTTCAACTGTTTGGTTTGAGATTGCAGCCACCTCTGCTGTGATGGGGATAAGTTCTCCAGGAGTGGCTTGCTTGGGTAGCTGTAGTGATTGGATAAAAACATCGTCTTGAATTGAAAAGCTATCTGGTTTGGCCCAGAAAATGGGGAGCAGGTTACTGTTGCTTTGTAATACGTGCTTAATATTTCCAGCTGTCTCTTTTCCATCTGTTGCCAAGATGATGTATGTGGGCTGTGTTGGCGTGAGCTTGAGCAGGGTCTCCTGTAAGGCTTGGGCAATATTGCTCTGGTTTTGCCCAATTCTCTGGGTGCGAGGTGGTTGTGATCTTTTTAGGGTTTCCTGGAGATTTGCATGGTCTATGTCTACGGGCTTGATTTCTTTAGCAGTTCTATCTGCAAAACGTATCAAACTAAAATAACTTCCTTCGGGAAGCTGTTCTGCTTGAGTAGTAACCTGTTGCCAGATCTGATGGGTAAAGTTGCGTTCCATACTGCTGGAGTCATCCAATAACAGGACAAGGTTAATGGCGGCTTGTCCCCAGTGAGCAGCAGGATTCCACAATGTGGCAAGCAATAGTGTTAGTGCAAGAAGTCGCCCTATATTGGAAATTCTTGTGGCAACTGTGTGGTGCCAACTCACTGACGCGTCTCTCTGATGCGAAGAAGATCTAATAGCAGAAGAATTAAGGCAGCAATGATGATGTATGGCGTTAGGTCTGTGGTTGATATGTAGCTGCTGCCGATGCTTCTGTTGTCTGTGTGTAACAACTTGGGCTGTAGTTTGCTCTGCAAGGGTGGGTTTTGAACGGTATGGATTCGATCCAAGAGCTTCTGCCCCAACGCATACTCCATGAATCCTGTCACCAGAGTGGGGAATATTGGATGATCTGTAAGTTGTGGTGTATGAATATCCAGTCTAACTTCCATCAGATGTTTAGGTGTGGATTGGAAAGAGATGAGGGGTATCCCATCGGCAGTCAGTAGCGGCTGCCCCTTGCTGGGTGTTTGTGCAATATGGACAAGAAGCTGTGCTGGTTGAAGGTTTAGCTGGTTGAGCTGTCCTGCAGAGAGACCCCAGTAAGGAAGTTGATTGATCTGTTGAGTTTTATCTTCCGTATGAAACCAGATTGTATCGCCAGCTACTGAAGGTTGTTTGTTGGCGCATGCGATAGTGAGGGCAGCTGATGTTGGGGTGCTGAGCCTGATGCCGGGGAGTGCCTTTAACAGCGCCTGCATTGGTTTGCCGCAGTTTCCTGTGAGTGCAATTTTGGTCTCTTTAATAGAGAGGGAGAGATGGTCATCGTTTGTAAGTGCATCCTTTGGCTCTAATAATCGGGCACTGATCAGGTTGGCGCTGTTGTACGGAATGGTGAAAGTGTGATGTTGTGTTTCACTGGGCTGAAGAGAGAGTGTCTGTTCATCCAGTATCTTCTCTTCTATGTGTATCTGTAGCTTTCGAGTGGTGGCTTTATTGCCTTGATTTGCGATGCTGACAACGCCTGTGAAACTTGTTTGTGCCACTGAAGGGCGAATGGATAAGCGTGTAATGGTAGTGTTTTCTGTGGCACTGCCAACCTGAATGACTTGGGCTATCCGGGCTTTATCTGCCCAATCCTGTAGTTTGTTGTTGGCTCCATCGGTGACCAACCATGTCTCATGTTCAGATGGGGTTGGGCTTGGCAGTGAATTTGATATTGCTTGGGGCGAAGTGCTTAACCACCTCTTAAGTGTTGCTCTGTTTTGTGGGGTGAGCTGCAAGGTACGAGAAGGATCTTGCAGAGAACGAATTGTAGCCTCTGTTATCTCTTCGCTCTCCAGTTTGCTCAAGAGTTTCTGGATACCCTGTTCGATACGCATTTGATTCTGTTCAATGGCATGCATGCTCAGTGAATGGTCAAACCACACATTGACTCTGCGACTGGAGGGCGCATCCAATGTGGGGGCAGTGAGGGCGAATACTAAAACAGTGATAATGATGGCTCGTTGTCGCCAGAGTGGATCAGCAGTCGTTAGTCTGTGCCCCTTGTTTTCTGGCTGGCTAATGTTTTTCCATAACAGAATGGTTGATACTGAAAGCTCAACTCCTCTGTTATTAAATCGGTGTATCCACCACACCAGTGGAATGCCCAGCAGAGCAAAGAGCCAAAGTGGTGACTCAAGACCTGGCATTGAGTAACCCCAGATGTTCAAGCAGAGTGCTTTTCCAGTCATCAACAGTGGTGCAGGAGGTAAAGGCAATCTGCTGTTTTTTACAGAACTGTTGTAGATCTTTAATAGTGGCTTCTAGTTTTTGAGTGGCTTGAGTTTGCCCCTCTGCGGTGTGATGGATGCTGATCTTTTCATCGGTCTCTATATCGCGTAAAGATAGAGTGCCGGTTTGCGGTAATTCAGCTTCATGCTTATCCAGTACCTGAATGGCATGTAGATCCTCTCCAATTCTGGTAAGTAGTTTGAGTTCTGGTTGTAAGCTGTCAGCGGTAAGAAAATCACTGATGACAATGATCTGGCTTCCACGTTGCAGCTGTGATGCACAACTGGTGAGCAGTGTGTTGCCTCCATGAGTACGTGGGTGGGTTGATTCCAATAGGCGTAGCAGTGAGGCGTAGGCATGATGGCCTCGACCAAGTGGTTTGACCCCGTCGATGCGATCACTGAAGGTGATTAGGCCGACCCGGTTATCCAGATGTATCAACAGATAGGCAAGGGCGGCGGCAAGTTGCATTGCAAGCGCCCATTTTCTGCCATTGCCCAGGCTCATTGATGCACTGCGATCCAGGCATATAAACCAGTCAGATGATGTTTCATTTCGAAAACGACGGATTTGCGGGTGGCGGCTGCGGGCTGTTATGCGCCAATCGATATCACGTAGATTATCGCCGGGCATAAATGTCCGATGGTCGAGAAACTCAATGCCATGGCCTGCTCGCAGTTTGTGTGGCCGATTGCCCGGGATGATCTTGGGGCGGCCGGAAAGAAGCCGGTCAGCGACCCTCGCCAGGCGCATCAATTCCGCTTGGTCGAGTGCTCTGAGTGGATGCGTTACAGCTGCTGTTCCCACTGCTTTAGTAATCCGGTTAAAACGTTTTCGATGTCTATGCCATCAAGTTCGCTCTCAATGGTTAACAGAACTCTATGTCGAAGCGCGGGGAGGGCCGCCTGGTGAATGTCTTCAAGCGCCACATGAGCGCGTCCCTGTGTGAAGGCGTGAACTCGGGCCATGCGTAACAATGCCTGCAATCCCCTGGGGCTTGCGCCGTACCGAAAGTGCTTGCCGGTTGGTGAGGGATGTGTCGCCAAAACCAGGTCAACAGCAGCCTGTTTGAGTGGTGTGGCAATGACCAGTTGCTGGATGAGTGCCATAATTTGTTGCACTCGTTCGGGCTGAATGATGGTGTTGATATGATCAGCAGGTTCATCATCCAGTGAGATGTCGATCATCTTGAGCAGGGCGTCGGCATCCGGGTAGTTGATGTTGATTTTGGCCAGAAAGCGGTCAAGCTGTGCTTCAGGTAGGGGATAAGTCCCTTCGATCTCAATCGGGTTTTGAGTGGCCAGCACCCAAAAAGGAGAGAGGAGGCGATGGCATTGACCCGCCTGGGTTACCTGACTTTCCTGCATCGCTTCAAGTAGTGCCGCCTGAGTCTTTGGCGTGGCACGGTTGATCTCATCTACCAGTACCATGTTGGAAAAGATAGGGCCTTGGCGGAATTCGAACTGTTGATCTCCAGCTCCACTTCGCAGCAGGATTTCACTGCCGGTGATATCTGCAGGCATCAGATCCGGGGTGCCTTGGATGCGCCCCAGATTCATTCCCATAGAGGCAGATAGCGCTTTTGCCAGATGGGTTTTTCCCAGCCCAGGCAGCCCCTCAAGTAGTACATGGCCACCTGCAAATACGGCTACCAGCAGTTCGTGGATGAGTTGCTGTTGGCCAACAATGGTTGCCTCTAAGGCTCTCTGTAGTTGGTTAAATTCCTGCCGAGCGGTTTCAAGTTCCGCCTCAATTGTTGTCACTGTTCTGCTCCTTTGTGCAGTTGTTGGAAATATTGAGCAATGAAATGTTGTTGAGGCAAACTGAAAGTGCCTTGGCTGTATTGAGTTTTTTGAACCCTGGCTGCAGCTACTCCTGGTTGTCTTCTGTCTGTTTTTATGGGCTGATTAAAACCGGCAATTGCTACCCCTTGGTGGCTGGTGGAGTAGCTGTTGCCATCAGCTGTGGCTCTGCGTTTGATTGAAATGGTTTTTACATTCAAAGCGCTGGTTCCAGTGTGGCTTTGCTTGGTATCGGCAATAGCTTTGGAGCTGCCTGCAGTATCATGCTGCTCTTTCTCTGTCTTGAATGGATGGCCACTGGAGTGCTGCAATGATGTTGTGGGTGTGGCTCTATCCATACTGATCTGGTCAGTTGATGATAAAGGGCTTTGAAGTTCTTGATCTCTTGTAGAGTTGGATGTTGTAACTTTTTTGTTTGCACTCTTCTCGGATACGCTGTTTACGCTGCTGTTTGATAATGCACTTGCATCTGTTGTTGGCTTGGATAGCGTGCTAACAGAATGGATGATATCTGCCAACGGATTTGCTGGTTTGGTTTTTTGGGCACTGGTGAACTGAACATTAGACTGGCTTTGCAGATATTGCCCTCCTCCTGGCAGTGACAGCATGGTAATACCAATCAGTATGCCTGCAATAGCCAGCGCTGATGAGCGAGGCAGCTTCATTGACAGCTCTGTTTTGGTCTGTGATCGCCATTTGGGTATTTTAGTCAGCGCCTGTTTTATAACCAGTTGGGTGGTGGCTGAGTTGTTGGAGGGATTCTGTATGAGTTCCCATGCTGACAAGAGTAGTGAATTGGCATTGAGCTTTTTATCAGCTGCATGAGATGCGGCTTGCATGCTGGGGCGTTGAAACACCGAACAATAAAGAGTTGTCAGCAGCAGTGGAAACAGAGCCACAATAGACCCAAGCAGGTATGGATTTGTCCAGGCTGAAAAAAGGTGAGTAACCGCTGTCGTGATTACCAGGGCGGCAGATATGCAAAGGCTGATGTTTATGCTGCGTAGCGTGGATTCCATCCAAAGATGCTTTCTGGTCTGCGCTATAAGCTGGATCAGATCTGATTCGTTATAGCTGTTCATCCTGCCATCCATTCATATGGAAAGATGATCACAAGACTAATGGCGGTCAGCTGAAGCCCAGAAAGCGCCAATGTTTTGTTGTCACTTTGAAGAGTAAAGCGAAACAAAACTCTGGTGATAATAAGTAGTAGCAGTGCAAAAAATATGATGCCAATTTGAGAGATGCAAATGGCAGCAATACCAATGGCATTAGCCAACCAGGCCAAAGTAAAGAGTGGCCAGGGGACACTGATCAAAATTAGTAGAGTAAATATGCTTGAACCTGTTGGAGTTTTGTCAAACATTCTTGGTATATAGAGTGAGAGAACAATTGCCTGAGCAATAACAGCAATGCTGATGCCGCTCTGTAGAATGTATGAAGCTTCGTCATGATTGCTTGCAGCAGAGAGCTGAAGCAGACTCCAGACTAGGAGGGGAAGAGTGTAAATAGCACCGATCAAAACACTATGCTGGAGCTGTTTCATGTGGCTGGTCTGATCAGTAACCATCCTGACTCCTTGACATGTGAAGGGAGTAGTCCAGCTTCTCGCAGAGAGTGGGGCAGGATGAGCGCTGTATCATCAGCGACAGTTCGTGCCTGGATCATTGAGTTTAGTGTGCTGGATATCTCTATAGTACTCCCCCCGGTTGGCGACCATGGCTTGTTTGGCTCCAGTGGCGGTACAGAGATGATTTTTCCCTGCCAGGACAGTATTGCCTGGGCTGTTTTTTCTTTTCCGTGATTGATTACAACTGGAACTCCTTTACTTCCAGTCAATGAGATATTGTGTGAAATTGATAGTGGCCCCTGAAAGAAAAAATGATCATGAGAAAATGGTCGGGTTGTGACTGTCAGCTGCTTAGTGTTTGCCTGATGTTGGTTAAATTCAAGGTCGGCAGTTTTATTGTTTAATGATCTTGGCAGGCTAAATAGACTGGATAGCGGTAGATGGTATTGGCTGGTATTGATGCCCTCTATGCTTAAGATCGCTGAAAAATTAGCCTGTTGACTATCGCTCTCTACTTCAGACCAGCTTGCTATTACTGTCTGGTTTTCCTGAAATGACCAGAGTGCAATTAGGACTATGCTGCTCAATATGGGTATGGCAAACAGGGAGGTCGGTTTTTTAGTGGTGCCTGGTATCAGAAGCAAAATACAGAGGTAACAGCCGAAGAAGAGAGAGAGGGTTGTGATTGGACTATCTCGTTTTTGCTCTTGTAGCAAAGCCAGAAGTGTTCTGGATGAGGGGGCTGTCTGTTGAAATGGGTCTTTAGGTTGTTCCCGATAGAGATGGACGGCCTGCCCATTGCAGCCAGCAATGTTGCGCAGTTGATTAAGTTCATCTTTATTGGCTTTGACCAGCAATAATTTATTGCAGGCTTGTAGATAATGGCTGAGCGCCAATGACTGGGCATCATCCAGCACGGTTAAATTGGAGGGTGCTAATATCAGTGTTTGAATGGATCCATAACCTTGGGCTGTTCTTGGCAGATTGTCGGATGCAACGGTGACTTGTTGTTCTGAACTTTCTGCTGGGTATGACTCCAAGGTTGTTGCGGTGAGTCCTTGCTGATTGGATATAAAGTTAAGCTGTTGTTCAAATGTGAGTTGACCTGCTTGATAAAGCTCAATGGTTAATGGTTTATTTAGGGTTGGATATACTGGAATCCAGAGCTTTACTAGCTTGTCTGCTTCTATGCTTCCAATATGGTGGCTTGTGATATTTCCACCCATGAGCGTGAGCCTGTAATCCCCACCCTGGGGTGAGATAATCTGCACGCCTAACTCAGAGCTACTTTCTGGTTGAAAATATCCGTTCCAGGCAGGAGCAATCTTAACGACCACATCTTCAATGGCATAGGCATTCATAGCTATACAGACAAGCTGCAATAGGCACATAATTTGGAGCAATCTGCTCACGGCAGTAATTTTGTAGCCTGGATTGAGCTTATGAAACCTGGGTTTCATTTTTTAACCCAGGCTATGCCTCAGGGTGTTCAAGGTTTTTTTATAACATGGTTCAAGGCAATGACGCTCCAGGCTGTGCAGAGATTTTTATCGCCCTCCCACCAGCGTGGTGAATCGTGGTTTACCCAGCTGCCGTCTTTCTCATGAATGCTTAGTAACTTGGTTGTCAGGTCGTTACGCCAGTTATGGGCGACACCCTTGCTATCAATAATTTTGATTTCGCCAAAGGCATGCATGCTCTTGGCAAATGCATTGTAGTAGTAGAATAGCCCTTGGTTCTTTTTTGCGCCTGGGTTTTCATCCAGTGTATAGTTATTGCGAATCCACTCATAGGCGGCTTTTACGCGAGGGTCACTTTTGTCGGCACCGGCAAACAGTAAGCTGAGCAGCCCGGCGTGAGTCATGCTGCCATAAGATACCGCATCACCATGTGGGCTATATCCTGGCATATAGGCAAAACCACCATCATTGCCTGCCCAGCCCTGATCATTGGTTTCACTATTGTTTTGACTGCGGCTAACAAAGGTCATCGCCTTTTCCCATAAAGGGTCTTTGCTGTTAAAGCTGGTGGCTTTTAATGATTCAAGGGCATGGTAGATATTGGATAGGTCTGGGCGTTCATCACCGCCATATCCGATGCCACCATAATATTTATGGTCCGGTTCATAGCCATCTTCTTTGTCCAGCTGTAGTCCTTTTAGAAAGCTTTGAGCGTTTTTGATTATCTCTGCATATTTTGGATTGTTGGTGGCTTGCAGTGCTGTAATGGCAACTGCTGTGTTGTAATTGCGGTTTTGATTGGTTTCGCTGATGGAGCCATCTTTATTAACATGCTTAAGCAGGAATGAAACAGGGAGGGTAATGAAGGCTCCATCCTCTTCTGTGTAACCTCTGAGACTCTCCAGAAATGCACGCAATGCAAGTGCTGTTACACCAACAGATTTTGACCAGGATCCATCTTCAGCCTGTGCTTGGCGCAAGTAGTGTATTCCCTCATCTGCTGCACGTTTGGCTTTGTTTTTTAATGCAGAGTCCATACTGTCATCAGCAGCTATGGCTGATACTGGAAGTAATATAATAAAGCAGAGAGCAGCTATTTTGCGTGCAAAATTCATTTGTGCATAACTCCTAATATTGATAGTGATTGGTGTTTTATACAGATGTTGTCTACAGGTTTTTCTGTGGCAATTATTCTTCTGATGTAGTGACACGCCAGCCCAATAGTCAGATAGATCAGGCTTGTGATCGAAATGGAAGGGTAGTCAAAACGTAATCCACCAAATGGTGTGTGGCGATAAAACCATTCACCCCGTAGGTAGTCCCAGTCGGCCAGTGCGGCAAGATAGCTTAAGGGGCTGGTAGTGATGATTGCATTAATAGTTGATTGTTCAAGATAAAATAGCTCAACTGCTGGCCCCAACCAGATGGGGGTGCCGGCTGTTATCAATAGCAGCAGCGTTATCCATAGAGTGATGCTGTTATGGTTGTCGGTTAATTGGGTCAGTAATCCTGCAACTGCTGTTAAAGTGACGATTAGCAGACATAATCCAACTGTAATTCTCCATAGTATGGGTGACAGAAGTGAAAGAGGTGTCAGCCATGCAATGATCAATAGGGTGCAAATACCTGTGCAGAGTATTAGAAGCAGTTGATGGGAGAGCTTTGTCGGGTCTTCCATGGCATATGGAATCAGTACAATAGTTGAGCTAAGCAAGATGCAGCCGCTTAATAATAGAAGCTGTTCACCTAGTGTTATAAATTCTCCTGCTAGGTGGATCATGGAGGCTGAAATCAAAATGGCACCCAGTGCGGTGAGCACTAGGTGTTTTATCCATGTTATTGATCTGTTCATTGTGGTGATTAGCAGTCGATTTTCTGAAGATGTTTTTCAGTGTACTTCAGTAACCGTTCAAACTGTGTATGAAGTGCCATTTCAGGGACATCCATTGGGCTTTTAAAAAAAGAGGCCAGATGTTTCATGGGGCCACTCTCCTTGTTTCTTGCAGCAAACTCACTCAATCGCACCATGTCGAGCACAAGTGGTGCGGCCAGGATGGAGTCGCAGCCCTGCCAAGTGAATTGCATGCTCATTTTTACATCCAGAAATCCTTGGAAGTGGATCAGATTCCAGGCGGTTTTCCAGTCACCGAGTGATGGAACATAGTTGATATCAACGCCAGAGTGAGGTTCATAGCCCAGGATATTCTCTAAAACATTGCCTTTGTTACGCAGTTTGGCAGCACGGTTAGCAGACTGGTGCAAGGCCTTGCCGTCGTTATTACCCAGCATGTTAACTCCTTCCCAGCTCAGTACCTGTAGGTTGCGAAAGGCGAACATGGGGGCGAGGGCAGTTTTGACTAAGGTCTCTCCTGTTTTGCCATCATTGCCATAGAAGGGAACTCCTTGTTGCTCTGCCAGCTCTCTGATGCCACCAAGGGTTGTGCCTTGGTTTGGGGTAAAGTTGAGGTAAGTGCAGCCTTCCATGAGGGCGGTATAGCTGTATAAAATACCAGATGAGAGCTGTGCCTTATGATTTTCATCGATTAGTTTCTGTAGCCCATCCAGTGTGTCGTGACTGGAAGAGAGCTGAGGGTCTGGTTCTGATGAAGTGAGATTAACTACGACCACATGTCTTAGGTTGTGTTTCTCCTTAAAACTGCTGATGCCTGCCCTAATTTCAGTGACCAGGCTGGAAGTGGTTTCAGAAGTTGGCTCAGATGGGTGCCAACCGAGATTGCTGTTGACCAGGATATCCTCATCAATGGTTTTTAGATCTTCTGAAACCGCGTCTAAAAGTTCACGGGAGATGGTGCCTGAGTTGCGGTAGAGTGATTCGGCTGCATCATTGAGAGAAGTGCTTTTAATATCAATGCCACCAAAGACCAGCTGGTTGGGAGAGATGAGTGGGAGCTGATTCATGGGAGGCAGTGCTGTGGTTAACCCTGTCTGTGATGTGAGTCCTTTGCTAAGAGCCAGGGTGCCGGTAATTAGCGTGGCTGAGAGATCCCCATGTGCGCCTGCAATCCAGAGTCCGGTTTTTGTGGTTCTATTGGTACTGCTTTTATGCATTGTTTCTTGCCCCCATGATCTCTTGTTTTTCTGCTGCTAAGCATACCGTTTAATGCAGCTGACATGCTCATCAGTTTGGCTGGGAGGAGAGTGGTTCAGCTGGCAGGAACCCAGTTTGAGGATTTGTTCTGCTTACACACTGATTTATAAGCACATATTGGGCCATTCATGTGGTGATGAGGAGTCAGTAAATTGTTCCCAAAAAAATCATGATGTTACGTATGGATAGCTGGAAATGGGCAGGTATTTGGGGTCGGTATCACTGTACATGTTCTGTACAGAAGTGAGTTTTCTAGCTTGGGTTTGTATCTTAAATAGATAATAAATACAGTGTGTTATAATGTCATTTGCACATTTGGTAACAGATTGTACAGTTTGAAGTCAGTTATCATGCATCTTCTTGCGCAGGGTGGTTCTGTGCAGCCCAAGTAGTTTGGAGGCGGATACCTGATTATCGTCTGACATTTGCAGTGCCTCGTTGATCAGCTCTTGCTCTACGAAGTTCACCAGTTGGTGAAAAGGCGCTTTATCTGTGTCACATAGTTGGTGGAGGGCTGTTCGAACAGCCTTGCTCAGCGGTGCCAATGTTGCTTCATTTTGCTTTGAAGCTGAGGCGGTGTCGGGTTTTAATTCCAGATCATGGATGCTGAGTGACAGCCCTCTAGCCAGCAGTGCAGAGCGTTTGATGATGTGCTCCAGCTCCCGGACATTGCCTGGCCAGTGGTAGTGGTGCAGCTGTTGCAGGGCATTGGTTTCAATCCCCTGTAGGTTTTTGTTCAATTCGGTATTGGCCCGCTGTAGGAAGTGACAAGCCAGCAGTTCGATGTCGCCCTCACGCTTGCGCAGTGGTGGTATCCGTAGCGTGACAAGGTTGAGACGGTGGTAAAGATCCTCTCTGAAAAGGCCGGCTTCAACCTGTGCTTCAAGGGGGCGATTACTTGCGGTGATCACTCGAGCACGGAGTGGGATGGAGCTGTTGCTGCCAACCCGTTCAAAACTATGTTCTTGCAGTACCCGCAGTAGCTTTCCCTGCAGGGGATAGGGTAGCTCTGTGATCTCATCCAGGAAGAGCGTGCCCTCTCCGGCGGTTTCGCAGCGGCCCAGGCGGCGTTCAGATGCACCGGTAAATGCCCCTCGCTCATGCCCGAATAGCTCGCTCTCCAATAGCTGTTCTGGAATGGCGGCACAGTTAACCGCGATGAAGGGATGCTCATGACGGCTGTGTTTGTGGATACCTTTTGCCACTAGCTCTTTGCCGACACCGCTCTCGCCAGTGATCAGTACGGTCAGGTCATTTTTTGTCAGTAGCCCCATCAGCTTAAAGATCTCCTGCATGGGGGCGCTTTGACCGATTAAGGTATCTCGGCCTGTGGTTTGTATAGCCAGTTTGGGTTGCTGTGCTGCAGACTGCTCTGGTTGATGAAGTGCTCGTGTTAGCAGGGTGCGGATCTGGGGCAGCTCAACTGGCTTGCCCAGGTAGTCAAAGGCTCCCAGCTGCATAGCCTCCATGGCAGTATCGATGGTGCCATAGGCGGTCATGACGATAATTGGCAGGCTTGGGTATTCAGATTGTAGTTGCTTGAGTACAGCCAAGCCGTTCATTCCCGGCATTTGGATATCCAGAAATATGGCATCGGGCTGTTCATTGTGTGCCAGTTGCAGTGCCTCTTTGCCGTTGGAGGCAATAAGCGGGGTGTGCCCTTCCAATTGCAGGATTTTTAAGAATGCCTGGCAGATGGCATGTTCATCATCCACAACCAGAATCTTACTCATGGTTTATTCTCCACGGGAAATTTGACCACAAAGCGGGCACCGCCCAGATCACCTGCTGTGGCCTGGATTTCTCCTCCCTGCAATTCCACCAGCTCCCTGCTGAGCTTTAGGCCAATGCCTAGTCCGCCTGGCTTACTGCTATTGGTGCCAGAAAAGAGGGTAGCATGATTCTCGCCGGGGATGCCTGGGCCTGAATCCTCCACCCAAAACAGCACTTCATTGGCTTTATCGCTTTTGTCTGTTTCAACCTGGATAGTGCCGCCATCAACCAGGGCATCTCCTGCATTGACTAGCAGGTTGACCAGGATCTGTTTTATTCGGTCTGAGTCAATCAGTGCCAGTGGCAGGTTATCTTTTAGGATGGTTTTCAGCTGAATGTTGCGGTGTTCAAACTGGGTTTTAAAAAGTTGGGTCACTTCACTGATCGGGTTGTTTAGATCTGTAGGTTTTGGAGATAGCTTGGTTCCCTGACCGACCTGAAGCACACTGGCGGTGATGAGCTCCAGACGCTTGGTTTCATCCAGCAAGGAATCAGCCATAGCTCGCTGTTCGTTTGGGAGTGATTCGGCGAGGAGTTGTAATTCTAATTTGATAGCTGTAAGTGGGTTGCGGATTTCGTGGGCAATACGGGCGGCCATGCTTCCCAATGCCATCAGGCGGTTCTGCTCGGCGACTTCCTGTTCGTAAATCTGTATTCGCTTTGCCATAGAATTCAGGGCATTGGCTAGTATGCCCAGCTCATTGGATTGATCTATATTTACTCGAACTTCACGACATCCGGTCGCGATTTGGTTGGCCATCTGCGCCAGTTCCTGCACTGGGCGGGTGATGCCAAGGATAACTTTGTGACCTGCCCAGGCCAGGATCAATGTCCCGAAAAGTGCAGCAATGCCAAGCCACCAGGCGGCGCGGCTGGCTGCATTTTGAATGTCGCTTAGTGAGGCAACTACAGCAACTGCCAGGTAGCGGGAGTCGCGAGAGTTGGGCAGCTGCTGGACGACCAGCATGAAGGGTGATTTGCCTTCCTGAATGATTGTGGCTTCTGGGCTATCCAATGCTGACCGCCAGTGCTTGGCTAGGGGCTGCAGTATTTTGGCGCTTTCAGTAAGGGTCGATAAACCAAGTTCACCATTGGATTGGATGAGGGTGAGTTCTGCCTTCAGCAGATGACTGAGACGTTGCAGAAGATCTGCTGTGAGTGGGAGTTCTCCATCGGCAAGTACCTCACTGACATGTATGAGTTGATTTTCCAGGCGGTTCTCAAGCGTGTGGGTCAGCATGGTGGTTGCAATCCACCAAGCCAGTGCAGTAGCCAGGATCAGGGCTAGAGCAAATGGAAAGAGCAGGCGAAAATGGAGATTCTGGATAGGGATCACAGCAACTGCTTATCCTGGGTTTATTGCGCCTTGAGAATACTCAGTGTCACTGGAGTACCCACGGGAGGTGCTACGTTGTTGTTGGCATCACCTACTGCGCCGTAATCACCCAATCCCAATCCCTGCTTATGTTCGATGATGGAGGCGGGGTCATGTACAAAACCGACCAGGGTGCCATCTGTTGCGGCCATATATTTTCCATTAGGCGCGAAGGAGGAGCCGGTATAGATCCACTCGTCAGAGGCGGATTCTGCCCCTTTTCCGCCCAATATCTGTGCCCCTGCCATGCGGATCGTTTTACCATCCTGCTGCCAGCTGACCCATACTTCAACGGGGTCTCCCTCAACCAGCCTGGGGTCAAAATGGTGATCAGAGCTATTGGCATTCTTTGCATCAAGGCCCAGCATGATGCAGGCAAGGTTGAATTCAAAGGCATCACTCTCAAGCTCCAGCAGGCTCTCGTAGGCTTTGAGGCCACCTTTGGTGACTGCCAGAAATTCGAGGGGGGGGGTTATACGAATAACTTTGCCAGGGACTTGCAATATTCCCGTTTTTTGATCAACACGTATGGCCCCTATGGCGTATTGTCCTTCACCCAGTTGCACTATCTTCGGTTTTTGTGTGGGTGCTGATGATTGTGGAGGGGGAATGTTGGCAGCTGGGTCATCCAGCGGGAGAGACTCTGCATATAACGCCCCTACTGGCAGAAGCCAGATGAGAAGGCATAGCCATATTTTTAGGGTTTTAGGGGAGTGTCTGTTTTGTCTTTTCATGAGGCGTGCATTTTGAAGTTATTTTAAGGTTCCCATCACCATTCGGTGTGGCATGGGTGGTGGAAATTGCTGTTTCTTAATGTCGGTAAAACCTGCTGATGCCATCCATTCAGCGATATCAGCATCGGCATGCACTGTTCCATCCGGGGCTGAGAGCATCATGTTAAGTCCGAACAGAGTGGCAAATGTGGGCTCTGCGCCGCCTGCACTTGTGAAGATATCACTGACGATTAGTAGCCCGCCAGTTTGAAGGGTGTCTGCAGCGCGTTGGATGAGGTTTTGGCAAGTATCTTCTGTCTCACGGTGAAAAACCCCAGAGATGAGTACAACATCATTATTGGATGGGAACGGTGTCTGTTTATAGTCACCCGCCAGGGTGGAGACTTTTTCTGTCGCGCCCATGGAGTTGATGATCTCCTTGGCGATGGCTACCACGTCTGGTAGATCCAGCACTATGGAGCTGAGTCCGGGCGTTTTCAGGGTCAGCAGGGAAGAGTAGGTTCCAGGGCCTCCACCTACATCCAGCAGATGCTGTCGTCCTTTCAGATCCAGCATGTCTGCCATGGCATTGCCAATCCCGAGAGCCCGGTTATGCATGCCATACACGAATGCCCGTGTCTTTTCTTTATCTTCTCCCAGGTAGGTCTCTGGTGCCATGGGTGGTGTCCCTTCGCGCAAAGCCTGCTCCAGACTGCCCCAGGCTGCATAGAGATTATCAGCATAGCGGACAGCATCCCCAAGGTAGGCTGGTGTTCCCGGTACCATGAATGCATTGCTCAGAGGGGTGTTGATAAAGTGCTCTTCCCCCGCATCTTTTACTAGCTCCAGTGCCTCGCAGGCCTTGAGCATCAAACGGGTAGGGTGGGGCTTCAGCTCCAATGCATGGGCGATTTCAGTTATGCTCAGCGCCTCCTTATCCAGGATATGAAACAGGCCAATTCGGTTGGCGGTAAGAAATACCTGCGATTCCCAATAGAGGGTGGTTAGCCGCATTAAAGGGCTTGGATCAAGCCGTGGAATATCTTCTTGATTCATGCTCTAACCTCTATAGAAAAGCCTATGTTATATCATTGCTGTCGATATAATATGGCAAAGTTTATCTAGATTCAGGGAAAACTCTACACAGTATATTCGTTTATGCGCCGCACTCTACTTATCATTATTGCTTTGTTGATCCCAATTGTTCCTTTCATAGTCATTGGTGAACTGCCGGGTGAGAAATGGTTGTCAGTCAGTGGTGATGATGCATTGCTTTTTGGTTTAACGGGCAGTGCTTTATTGGCCGTGGATGTCTTGTTGCCGATTCCCTCTAGTATTGTTGGTACGCTATTGGGGGCTAGGCTGGGTTTTCTTCCAGGGTTCCTGTGGATCTGGGGTGGCCTGGTTCTGGGCAATCTGGTTGGTTACCTTGTAGGCTGGTTATTGCTCTCTCGCCTTGGCCGTGATCTGCCTGAGATGCCTACCCTCCTGATTCTGTTTATCAGCCGACCGGTGCCTGTTTTGGCTGAAGCGGTTACCTTTGCCGCAGGGGCAGGGCGTATGTCTCCTGGACACTTTCTGGTTTCCTGTGGAGTTGGTAATGCCATCTATGCCTTGGCCCTGGCGGGAAATGGTGCGGCACTGGTTCCTGATAATGTGCTTGGTCTGGGATTGATGTTGCCCATGTTGCTGCCGGTGCTAGCATGGTCACTCTGGCGCTGGAAGACCAGGAGAATGACCAGAGATTAAGGGGTGCTTTGAAGCTGCTCTGGAGGTGGTTTTGTGATGTGATCTGGATGGATAGCATCGTCTGCTGGATTGTCGTTTTTTTCTACTGGATGGTTAAGCTCTTCTGTTGGATTGCTGATTATTTCTGCTGGGTGGCCGCCTAAATTTGCTGGATCATTACTCTCCTCCGCCGGATTGCTATTTACTGTAGGATCTTTATTCTCGCCCAGTGGGTCAATGTGTTCATTTGTGAGACTGGGTTGCGGATCTGGCAGATCCTTCAATTTTTGCAGCAAATCAAAGTCTATATCCCCTGGAAGTTTTTCTGGATGGTTATTGTAAATATCCCAGAATGACTCTATCGATATCCAACCTTCACTGGAGATTAATACTTGGTGCTTCTCAAGGTCGATTTTGAGTTGCTCTGTTTTTTTCTGTGTTGTTGCAACAGCTGGAGTTTGAATTATAGAAGGTGGAGGAGCCTCCTTTGAATTGGTTGGGGTGCCAGTGTTTGGCTTCTCAGGATTATTTTCGCTACAAGAAGTTATAGTGAGAATTATAGCCATGATGGCTAGAATATGGAGTTTCATAGATGTCTGATCTTTAAGAATAGATATCCAAAGTGGGGCGCTTGTCCCCACTCTGAATATTGCTTTGCTTCTCTTTAGCGTCTGCGTCTTAAGGCAACTGGTGTGGCATTTGCCTCATTGGAGTGAGCTGACTCCATTCCACCACTGATCCAGGTTACTACATAGTAGTATGTCGTTCCATTTGTCAGACCAAAGTCAGCATAGGCGCAGTAGTCACACTGGTGGTTACCAGCTATGAGTGTATATGGTCCTCCCTGTGTGGTACTGCGATAGACATTGTATCCACTTGCACCACCCATTGGAGTCCATACCAGATCAAGCTTGCTATCCTTAGCTCGAGCATAAAGATCATCAATGGGTGGCTCTGGTTGTGTGATGACATCCTGCACTGTTACCAATAGGGTAGCGATACTGCTGCTACCATCATCGTCGGTAACCCGCACTGCTGTAGTGTAGCTGCCACCAGCGGCCCAGGTGTGGGACTGTATTGCACCGCTGTCACCTGATGGAATAAAGGTGCTGCCATCATAATCCCAATCCCATTCATAACCGGCTATGGCATCCGGGCTTGAGCTTGAACCGCTGGCATCATAGTTGCCGACTTGGCCTGCATTAAGGGCAGTGTCACCGGTGAGTTGGGCTGTGGGACCTAGGTCGTTGATTGTTACGCCAAGTGTAGCGATATCGGTGCTGCCATCATCATCGGTAACCCGTACGGCTACAGTGTAGCTGCCATTATCCATCCAGGCATGGGACTGCGTTGCACCGGTGTCACCTGATGGATTAAAGGTGCTGCCGTTGTAATCCCAATCCCATTCGTAGCTGACGATAGTATCCGGACTGGAGGTGGAGCCACTGGCATCATAGCTGCCTGCCTGACCTTCATTGAGTGAAGTGTCACCAGTCAAGACCGCGGTTGGCCCAAGGTCATTCACTGTTACTGCAAGGGCAGCAATGTCAGTGATGCCATCATCGTCGGTGACCCGTACAGCTACGGTATAGGTGCCATTATCCATCCAGCTGTTGGACTGTGTTGCACCGGTGTCACCCGATGGGTTGAAGGTGCTACCGTTGTAGTTCCAATCCCACTCATAGCCGGTTATGGTGCCGGGGCTTGAGAAAGAGCTGCTGGCATCATAGTTGCCAGCTTGTCCTTCATTGAGTGATGTATCACCGGTGAGTTGGGCTGTTGGACCAACACCGCTGATATTGACTACAAGGGTGGCAATGTCAGTGCTGTCGTCATCGTCGGTAACCCTCACTGCCACGGTACGGCTGCCGTCATCCATCCAGGTGTGCGACTGTGTTACACCGGTATCACCTGAAGGTTGGAAGGTGTTGCCGTCGTAATCCCAATCCCATTCGTAGCTGACGATAGTATCCGGGCTGGAGGTGGAGCCACTGGCATCATAGCTGCCTGGTTGTCCTTCTTCGAGCAGGGTATCACCGGTTAGAAGGGCAGTTGGGCCCAAGTCATTGACCATCACTGTCAGGGTGTCAGCACCCACCCCGCCGTCGTCGTCGGTCACTGTGAGGGTCACAGTGTAGGTGCCGTCGTCTACGTAGGCGTGGCTGGGCGTCAGGCTGCCACTGACTGGTGGGCTGCCGTCACCAAAATCCCACTCAATGGTGTGGCTATCAGCTGCACCCGGATCGGTGAAGCTGCCGCTGAAGTTCACCGTATTGCCTTCATTTACAGTCTGGTCAGGACCAGCATCCACTGCTGGTGGCACATTGTTGACCATCACTGTCAGGGTGTCAGCACCCACCCCGCCGTCGTCGTCGGTCACTGTGAGGGTCACAGTGTAGGTGCCGTCGTCTACGTAGGCGTGGCTAGGCGTCAGGCTGCCACTGACTGGTGGGCTGCCGTCACCAAAATCCCACTCAAGGGTGTGGCTATCAACTGCACCCGGATCGATGAAGCTGCCGCTGAAGTTTACGGTATCGCCTTCATTTACGGTCTGGTCCGAACCAGCATCTACTGATGGCGCCACATTGTTTACGGTTACTGTTGTCGTAATTGTGTCATCCAGCAGGGAATCACTGACTTTGAGGCCTATGGTGTAGGTTCCATCATCCAGCGTGCTGGCATCAAAGGTTGGATTGGACCCGGTTGCGTCATCGAATTGGCCGTCGTTATCCAGATCCCAAGCATAGGTGATTGGGTTGCCATCTGGGTCACTTGAGCCACTGCCGTCCAGAATAATGCTGGAGCCTTCATTGACAGTGTATGGCCCATTGGCATCGGCAACAGGAGGGTTGTTTGCCAACACTGTTACTGTAGTGAAGTCAAAGTCATCAAGCCGCTCTTCTGGATCCTGTACGCCGTCTCCATCCAGGTCATTCAATACGGCATTATCGAGTACCCGCAGGCCGATGTTGAATAGGCCAGGGCTGGGGAATGATGTTGTGGGCTGCTCCCCACTTGCATCATCAAATTGACCATCATTGTTCAGATCCCATTGCCATTCGGTAATTGAATCTGTGGGGTCGATGTCGAATGATCCTGAACCATCCAGTGAACAAGGGATTCCAGCAGTACAGCTGTATGGGCCGTTAGCATCCGCCACAGGTGGGTGTGGTGGTATTGCAATGATAATGGTTGCCGTATCAGTGTCCGTCTGTGATGGATCATTGTTGTCGGTTACCCGCAGCCTTACAGTAATGTTGCAGGGTAGTACGCCTCCAGGACAGTTTGCTGCGCTATAGGTGTAGGCGGTTGTTGGGTCGCTGCTATCGGTGTCATAGCTGCCGTCACCGTCTACATCCCACTCGTATTTCACGAGACTACGGAATGGATCCAGATGGAATGAGCGTGAGCCATCCAGCGTTAGAGGTATGCCTACGCCCCATACTCGATCTTCGCCCGCATCCGCCACGGGTGGCTGGGTGAAAAGGGTTGGAGTGAGCATGATGACTGACCAGGCTGAGGTGAGATCGTAGCCTACATAGGTGCCACCTGGATCGCCATCTCGTGGCCAGCCGCCATTGCTCTGCTGTCGATTAACCAAGCGTCGGGCGATGCCGTTGGTCTCGTCTTTAAACCAGTCGAGGCCGGTGGCTTTCAGGTGGGTGACAGGCTCTGGATGAGCAGAGCGCATCGCTTTGGTGAAGGCGTAGTAAGCATAATAGGAATACCGCGTAGCAGATATCTTCCAGAAGCTATTGTTCCACTGGCTTGCGATGTAATCCTCGGCGGTGGCCCAGCGTGGATCCCGATCATCTTCAGGAGTTATTGGGTTGTCTACACCCACCATGTCATCAAAGGCGAGCTGCACCATGCCTGATGGTGTGGTATTGCGGCCATTTCCACCGCCAGTGTAGCCAAAACCGATTCCGCCGTAGCTGTAGGTCATCCAGACGTTGTTACGGTCTTTGACCCATTGTGGAATATTTATGCCCCAAGTCTCTTCAGCGGCAAGCATGCCGATGGCCCCCCATTGGGCTGCTGAGTTGTCGGGATGGGAGCCCCAAGCGTAGCGCCAGCCGCCGCCTACTGTTGCGCCATCGTGCTGGCCCCAGGCGTAGGCATCTACCATGTCTACTACAAGGTCGTGGTAGTTGCGGTTTCTGACGTTGGAGGGGCCAGTAATGGCATAGGTGCTTTGTCCACCACTCGCCACGAAGGCATCCATGACCTGACCCACTTCGTAGGGTGGGCGGTTGTCTCCGCCAATAGTTTCAATGCCGATTCCATTTTGATTGGTATCGGGATCGCCATAAGTTTGCATGCCGATGGCAACAGGTCGCATGCGTGTTGGCAGATCACGCAGGCCTCTGGCCACGGTGTCCACGTATGGATTTTCGCGTACATCGCCAAGCTCCAGGTGGGCATTGACCTCGAAAGCCTGCACAGCGGAGGCTGTAGGTGATGCCTTCCAGCCTGTTGTGCCGTAACCGCCAGCATTGTCCCAGTAGCCATGGGCAATGCGTGCGTTGCCGTAGGTGCCCGCTGCGAATTCGCCTAGGTTTTGGTTAGAGTGCAGCCACCATAGCCCTTCATCGATAGCCATGTTGATCTCAATATCCAGAGAGGTTGCACGGATGCGCACCAGGTACTGATCGCTGGTCTGGCGTCCCTCTGCGTCGGTCACTGTGAGAGTGGCTACGAAAGGTTGTCCCTCTACACCGGTATAGGTGTGGTCAGCTTGAATAATCCGTTTGTTGCTTACTGTGCCGCCGGCTGTTGGGCTGCCATCACCAAAATCCCACTCATAGGTTAATGGTTCACGTAGTGAGTAGGCTACTCCTTTGAGGGTGATTAGTTTACCGGATATGGTGTCGTGAGGTACTTCAACACCACCAGAGAAGGCCCAGGGTACAGCAACTGCAACAGGTTCTGGGCTGACGGTAACGGTGACGCTATCACTGTCGGTGTGACCGGCATAGTCGGTGACGGTTAGGGTTGCGGTGTAGGTGCCCTCTGTCAGATAACGATGATCTACCCAGGGGTTGCTGCTGATGAGGCTTTCACCGTCACCAAAATCCCATGTGTAGCTCTTAATGCCGAAATCATCTGTGGAGCTGCGCCCGTTGAAGCGGGTGGGAATATCTTCGTTGGTCAAGTAGGAACCGCCTGCATTTGCCACAGGTGGATTGCCCTCTATTACAGTGATTGCGGTGCTGTCACTGTCTGTCTGTGAGGCATGGTCGGTGACGGTTACCTCAGCATTAAAGCTGCCGGCTGCGGGGTAGGTAACCTCAACTACTGGTCCGTTGCCAATCGGTGGTGTGATAGCCACGATGCCTGCTGGAGAGGCGAAGTCTGAGAAGCTAAAGGTGCCGCTGTGGATTGTGCCCCCCAGGCGCATTGGTGTTGCGCTGGAGTAGTTGGAGTCGTAGAGCAGTGTCCAGCTTGCTGCTCCGGTCTCCCGGTAGTAGTAGGTTGCACCGGTAGCCTTCAGGTCAATGCGAACATCGTAGCTGACATCGTTTGAATAGCTACCAAAGGCACCACGACTGCTACCACTCTCATAGACATAGATGCTGTTGTTAGTGAAATATATAGCGTAGTAGAACTGGGTGTAACTGTAGTTTCCTCCAGTGTTTTTCAATCCCCACATCATGTGTTTGTTTCCACTGCCACTGTTTACCAGTACGCGACCGGTGTAGCTGTCTCCGGCAGTGCGTTCAAAGGTGTCCTGTGTAAACAGATAGCGGCTTCCCCATCCGCCTGTGCCTGAGATGATGCCCAGGGCTCCGTCCATAGTGAGACCTGCTGAGTGCCAGAGAGGTAGACCGTGATCCCATTGGTAGGATGCAATACCGAAATCGTCGCTAGAGCCTGATGCATCCAGGGTGATTGGGAAACCACGTTCGGTGGTCTGGTCTGGCCCTGCATCTGCTACGGGCGGATCGTTGGCTCCCACTGTAACCTGGGTGACTACCTGGGTGCTTTGGTTTGCATGGTCAGTGATGGTTAAGGTGACATCATAGGTGCCAGATGCACCATACTGGTGAGTTGGTGCTACGCTGCTGCCATTGCTTCCATCACCAAAATCCCACTCATATTTCCAGATTCCATTATCGTCGGTAGAACCGCCAGCATCGAAGCTTACTGTCCATTGTCCACCTTGAGCAGCGCCTTCATCTACTGCATAGGGACCACCATCGTCTGCTACTGGAGGATCATTGACCAATACATGAACAGTGAAGTCGATTTGGTGACTCTGTAAGGCGTGGTCGCGCACTGTCAAGGTACCTGAATAGTCGCCTGCTGCACTGTACTGATGACTGGGTGTTGCTCCTGTACCTGTTCCGCCATCGCCAAAGGTCCAGGCAAAGTCACATAGCCCGACATCATCACTACTACTGTTGCCGTTAAAATTGACCGTCCACAGGCCAGCATTTGCGGCAGTTTCATCTACGCTGTAATCGCTGGAACTGGCTGTGGGTGAAGCGCCAGGAGTAGGATTTATGGATGCTGTGGTAGTTACCGTGTTTTGCTGTAATGCATGGTCGGTGACCGTTAGGGTTGCTGTGTAGCTGTTGGGGATTGGGCCGCCAGCGGTATAGGTGTGGCTGGGGTTTGATCCAGTGCCGATGCTGCTATCTCCGAAATCCCAATCATAACGGTAGATACGCCCGGAATCATCGCTGGAATTGCTGCCATCAAACGTCACTGCGTAGTTGCCGCAGCTCGCTTGAGCTTCGCCTGGGGTGTAAGGGCCGCCTGGATGTGCGATGGGTGGGAGGCCTGCCACAATACCCAGGGTTGTTGTGTCTGTATCGCTTTGATCCGCGATATCGGTTGTTGTTAGGGAGATATTATAGGTGTCTTGCCTATCATAGATTGCAGTTGGTGTTTCGCCAGTAGCAGTATGTGGACGAGCAAAGTCATCCAGACGGATGATTCCAGTGCTCACTGTGATACCTAGCTTGAATGAAGCTTCGCTGGAGTGGCTGGAGTCATAGACCGTGATCCAGTTGCTGCTGCCTACTGGACGATAGTAGTAGGTGGCGCCACTGCCAGGTTTAGCGTCGATGCGTACTTCATAATCCTGGCCTTCGGTGTATGTGACTTTATTGCCCCTACTACTGCCACTCTCGTAGATATAGATCCAGCCATTGGCATGGAAATACATTGCATAAGGGAACTGGTTGTAGTGGAAATTGCCACTTGTATTCTTCAGGCCCCACATAAAGTAAGGATTGATGGGAGTGCCTATACGAGCAGTAAAGGTGGTATTTCCCGTGCTGTTGCGTGGGAATGTACGCTGGGTTACCAGATAACGGGTATTCCATGCGCCGGCACCTGTTACTACGGCTTCTTCGCTGGTGACAGTTGCTCCAGCTGCAGCCCAGATGGCGGGAGCTATTGTGCCACTTGCAAAGTCCTCGCTAAAACTGTCACCCAGATTCCACTCAAAACTTAGCGGATCTATGCTGTCATCTGAGGAGCCGCTGCCGTCTAGTGGTACCGTGTAGATGCCAGCTACTGCAAAGTCTTCGCCGAAGGTGTAGGGGCCGCCAGCGTCTGCTACTGGTGGGTCACCCACAAGGGTTACCAATCCGTTGCCAATGCTTACTCTGCCATCGTTGTCGGTCACTTGTAGAGCAACGTGATACTCATCCTCTATATTAGGGAAGGTGTGCATGACATCCATGCCGTTATCGGTGCTGCCGTCACCAAAATCCCAGCTGTAATCCACGATGCTGCCATCGTCGGTGGAGAATTCACCACTCAGATCTATTGTGTCGCCCTTGCTGCCAATGTACGGATTAGGGGTGACCCATGGTACTGGGTCACCGGCAGGTGGTGGCCCAGGAGGTGCGGATATTCCCAGAATATTGCCAGCAGTATTAGATGGATTAATTAGAACAGCTGCCCCAAAGGTTCCATCACCATTACCAGGGTAGTAGTAGATCTTGCGGCTGCTATAAGTTGAGGCGACCAAGTCTTGGTTGCCATCCCGGTTGAAGTCGTAGTTGTCGAAAGCACCATGGTTATTGAAGTCAACGGAGCCTACATATAGGCCGCCAACAAAGGTGCCGTCACCATTGCCAGCGTAGAAATAGGCATTGCCATTACTGCCATAATTGGCTATCACGTCTGGATGCCCATCGTTGTTGAAGTCGGCTGCGGTTACTCCGTAGGGATCAGTGCCTGGGTCACCGACCACACCTGAATTAATAAAGCCACCACTGCCGTCACCACGGAATAGGATGACCTGTCCACTGGAATAGGTAGCGCGTACATAATCCAGATGGCCGTCATGGTCGAAGTCTGCGGTATCCATTCCCCGCCCGCTACTGATACCCAGGTCAATGGTGGTTACAGTAAAGTTTCCATGGCCGTCTCCCATTCCTCGGTGGAGGTATTGGTGATTGCTGTTGCTGAGGAAGTCCATATTGCCATCGTGGTTGAAATCACCAGCGGTCATGTCCATCTGGTAGCTGTTGGTGTTGCTGCCAATGCCTATAATGCCAACATCGATGAAGTTGTCTGCTCCATCGTTGGTGAACAGGTGGAAGTTCAGGGTATTTCCTGAAGGGCTGCCCACGGTGAAATCCAGGTCGCCATCGTTGTCATAATCAGCGATGGCAGCACCGCGGATTGAGCCGCTTAATTGAGCTATCTGACGGTAGTTTGACCAGCTGCCGTCGCCGTTGCTCTGAGCATAATAGATGCGCCCGTTGTCATCAGGAATGATGATAAATGTGTCGGCATAATCATCATTGGTGGCTGCATCGCAGTCATCATCAATGCCGTTGTGGAATGTCTCAGTCCGGCCGGGATAGGCATTTGGGTTGCTGTCATCGCAGTCTGGTGCTGGGTTGGAGCAGAGACTGAAACCATCGCCGTCTGCGTCAAAGCCTTCATCAATAGAACCGTCGCAGTTGTTATCGATTAGATCGCAGACTTCAGGGTTGCCGGGATAGTTGTCTGGATTAGCATCATCGCAATCGGGCGTTGGCACGGCACAGATACTGAAGCTGTCGCCATCCAGATCAAAGTTTTCATCGGTTGTTCCGTCACAGTTGTTGTCCTGTAAATCACAGATTTCTATGTTGCCGGGGTAGTTACTGGCATTGCCATCATCACAGTCTGCAGCAGGTAGGCTGCAAATAGATATGCCATCGCTGTCTACATCAAAACCTTCGTCAATAGAAAAATCACAGTTGTTGTCCTGGTTGTCGCAGACCTCTGTATTGCCGGCAAAGTTGAGTGGGTCACCATCGTCGCAATCTCCTCCGCAGGCTGTCTGGCCATCTCCATCGTTATCGGCGTTGACACCTTCATCAACGGCTCCATCACAGTTGTTATCCAATAGGTCGCAGATCTCTGGTGCTCCGGGATAGGTGCTGGAGTTACTGTCATCACAGTCTGCAGCGGGCAGGGTGCATTGGCTGAAGCCGTCTGCATCTGCGTCGAAACCTTCATCAATACTGCTGTCGCAATTGTTGTCTTGCAGGTCACAGACTTCGACGTTACCAGGGTAGTTGCTGCTATCTCCGTCATCGCAATCGCCGCCGCAGGAGGTTACGCCATCGCCGTCAATATCGAAGTTTTCATCAATAATGCTGTTGCAGTTGTCATCTATAAGGTTGCAGACTTCTGTAGCGCCTGGGTAAACATTGGCATTGCCATCATCGCAGTCACCGCCGCATGAGGTTATGCCATCACTATCGGCATCGAAACCTTCATCGGTGTTGCCATCGCAGTTGTCATCAATGGCATTACATACTTCTGTTGCACCAGGGTTAATGGCAGCATTACCCTCATCGCAGTCAACGGTATAGTCATAACCATCATTGTCTGCATCTGGATCATCGGGTGTTGCTGGGTCGCAGTCGTCATCCAGGCCGTTGTAGTAGACCTCACTCTGCCCTGGGTTAATGTCTGGGTTGCTGTCGTCACAATCTACATTGCTGGGATAGCCGTCAGAATCTGCGTCTGGGGCCATTACGATCATGCCCCAAAACTGCCTAGTGTCTGGACTGTTAGGAGAGCCATCGGATAGGGTCAGGCTAACAATGTGTTCTCCAGCATCAGGCACTGAGGCTACATAGGTATAGCTGGTGGCGTTGGATACTAAGGCGCCATCCAGATACCAAGCGTAACTAATGGGATTACTATCGGGATCGGTGGCCGTTACGCTAAAGGCTTGGTTGCCACTACTGGGAATGACAACTTGGGCGCTAGGACTTGCGCTGCTAATCTGCGGTGGCCCATTGACATCGTTGACGATGATGTGGGCGTAGGAGACATCTGAGTAACCTGTTGGTGCTGTTACCTTGAGGCCTATCAGGCTGTCACGTTCTCGATCGAATGTGACTGTTGGGGTCTCGCCGGAAGCATTATCAAAGGCGCCATCCAGATCCAGATCCCAGCTGAATGTGAGGTTGCTGTTAGGTAGGTCAGGGTGGCTGCTGGCAGTACCGTTTAGTGCTATAGGTGCGCCTTCATCCACTGTGTATGGGCCACCTGCATCTGCATCGGGGAATGGCAGACGGAGTTGTGCTGCAAGGTTGGTCTGGGCAGTTACGATGATGTTGGCAAAGTCTGTGAAAGCCGCAACAGAGGAGGCTTCTGAAGCGATCATGTCTGCTGCCAGATCAGAAATGTGGGTTGCACTCTGGAAGGAGGAGAAATCGGTGTTGATGTAGTTGGCCACTTCGGCATCGATCTGTGCTGGTGTCCAGCCCAATGCCAACAGACGCAGGCGTTCTTCAGTCGTTAAGCCGGTTGTAGCCACCCGCTGCTGAGTGGCGCGGAGGTCATTCATGACGGCTAGAATTCCGGCTCCTGCACCAGCAGCTTCAGCGGCAACTGTCTGGAATGCTGCATTTGCCCTTGGGATTGCTTCGGCTAATGCTCGGGCATAGTCTTCCATTTGACGAGCCTGGATGAAGGCATGTTCGCCGATTCCCGCTTGTTCAGCTCCCTGATAGCGCTCCATGGCGTGGAGGAAGGCTTGGGTTAAGGACTCAACCTGAGAAGTTGTCTCTCCAAAGCTGAAGGCGGCCGCTAGCATGGGATCGCCTGGATCGATATCTACGCTTATTCCGCCGTCCAACACGGGCAGAAGAGTGTAGTTGGGATCTGGTGGATCAGCTGCGATACCTTGGTAATGCAAGACATTGGTCAGCATGACACCTCTCATGCCGTTGCGGATGTCGAATAACCCTTGAATGGCATCCTCGACACTGCAATAAGGCATCAGGGTGTTGGGGTCGATATTGCCACAGGCAAATAGCATGAAATCAATTGGGTCGGTGGCCGCACCCACTATGGTGTTGATCATGAATGCCTGAAAGAGCGCATCGAATGCCTCCCAGGCATGTTCTGCACGTACGCTTTCAGCAGCTGCGCTGGCCTTGACTGCTCCCAATTGTGCTGCAAAGGCAGCTGTCTGTAGAGGGTCTACTACTGCGGGAATGCGTACAGAGAACTCTTCACCATAGAAGTCCTGACCGGGGTCATACTTATTATTTTGGCACTCGTCCATGATTACAGCATAATCACCGCTGATGATGCCGCCTGCTGGTGCCGTGTTTCCTAACACTTCGTCAATGAAACCAGCTGTGGCTGACGTAACTATCGCATTTGGTATGCCTGAAGCGTTGGAGACATCTGACAATGGTGCACCTGCCCCAGGTATACCGCGTGGCACAACAAAAATATTTACACTGGCCAGGATGAAATCGTTGACACCGCTGGAGCAGCCCGTGATGTAGCTAGGGGCTCCAAGCTCAGCGATTACGGAGGTGTTGGCACCGAAGGAGTATTGGTTAAGCCAAAGCCAGCCTGCATGAGAAGGGCGGGGGAGCCAGACCAACATCAGGAGCAGGATTAAAAGAGATGGGAAAGTTAGGTGCCTGCGGAGTTTGGATGACGTCCGGACTGGGTTGATACCCGTGCTTGTGGAGGTTTTTACCGGAATATATGAGTCCACTGGTATGTCACCATGTGAAATTATTGATTCACTTATCTGGAAATGACGCGATGCTATCGCACTAAATTTCCTGGTGTTCATTTTCACTCTCCCGCTTTTTTAAAGCGTACTTGGGTTCGGTTCTAACTATAAAGTCAGGCTCATCCACCGTCGCTCTTGGGTAAGAAACGTTGGATGTGGTTTTCAAATTCCGCCATGGATTTTGCGCCGATCAGGGCTGCTCCGTTTACATAGTTGTTTATATTCTTACCGATGACAAAAGAGGGTGTGCCTGTAAACCCTGCTTTGTGGGCGGTCTGTATGTCCTGTTGGATTTCGGCGTTGTATCGGTCGCTTTTCAGGCATTCCTGAAAGGTGCTTATCTCCAGGGAGAGTTCTTTGGCATAACTCAGCAGCTCTTCCTGGCCAAGGGCTCGTGGATGCCTAAAGAGTGTTTTACGCATCTCCCAAAATTTATCCTGTTCGGCTGCGCAGTGGGCTGCCCTGGCTGCAGGTTTGGCCTGTTGGTGAAACCGCAGAGGCAGATCCATGGCGATGTAGCGCAGCTTGCCCGTATCAATGTACTTTTCCTTCAGCTTAGGGAAGGTATTGTCGTGGAAGCGTTTACAGTAGGGGCACTGGTAATCGGTAAACTCCACCAGGGTCACGGGGGCATCTGCCTCTCCCAGAGATGGACGTTCACTGAGTTGTATCCTGGCGCTGGTAGGCCGTTTCTTTTGAGGTTTGGCTGCTGCCTGTTGCTTCTGTAAAAGCTGGCGGATAGCGCGGAGTTCTTGGAGTATTGCGTTCCCCTGCTGCTTGGTTAACCCTTCAGAACGGGATTGTGCCGTACTTTCCAGCTGAGCTGAAATGGAACCTGCAGTGCTTGGAGAGGTGGCAGCTGATATCTGCGAGAAGGTGCATAAGATAGTGGTGAAGAGTAGTTGGTATATCCATGGAGTGGATGCTTTTTTTAGCTTGCAACGCCACTGCTCACAGGCAAAAGTGAGGAGTCTGAAGATCTTTCTTTTTTCCGCTGTATACAGCAAATTTGCTCTTCTCCCCAAAAACAAGCATCGCCCATTCTTTGAGAACGAGCATTTAGTATATCTGTTATGTCAGTCTACTGAGGCTAAAGCAGCCTCTGAATTCTTACGGTATTTTTCTACTATTTTGATTGCTCTTTGCTTGCAGATACTCTATCCAATGGTGTTCATGATAACTTAATTCATAAGGAGCTGTGCTGTTCTTTAATTAGTGCAGATGGTAATTCCGGGATTGCACCTGATTTACTTAGGTATATGGCAATGTTAGTTATTGGTTCCTACGGCGCAGGCCAGCAAAGCCAATCAAACCAGCACTCAATAAAAACAAGGTGCCTGGCTCAGGTATATTTTGTGTGCTGTCTCGAATAGTCATGCTGCTCCAGAAATAGATAGTGGTGTCACTGTCAGAATCTACATGAGCCAGGTAGAACTCGTTAGTATCCAATGTGTCACTCAGAATCAGTTCAATGACAGCAGTTTCATCTGCAAGCAGATTGAAGTCCCAATCCATTCCAAAGGAGACGTCCTCTTCTAGGCCAGCCGGGACACTGTTGGTGTTATCGAGATTTCCGTCCCACAAATGGTCGAAGATGTTGCCAAATACATACCCTGGTTCGTCAATTTCCCATGACTGACCTGCGGCGGCAGTACCTGATGTAAAACCATATTCATTGTAAAATGTATTCTGTGGTTCAACCATTTCAAAATCGAAAAATGATGTGAAGCTGTGGCTACCAGCACCTGCAATGGTCATGTTGAGCGTGCCGAGGCCAGAGCTATTCAGTGAGCCTGTCAGGGGCATTGGTTCGGCGGCACAATTAACCCCGGGGGCGCTACATAAGCTGACGGCGCCATCAACATTAAATCCCCAATCATTGAGGTCAATAGGCCCAGCCTGTGCTGAAATGGAGTTTATTGAAAGAGCCAGGCCTAAAATTAGTGGGGCGCCAATCTTAATCTTCTTCATACTGCATATCTCCAAAATACATCTCATGATATTCAAAAACTTTTTACCAGCCGCTTTTGCCCCTTCCTAATAATGGTGAATTTCTCTCCCTAGATTTCTATTCCACGAGCTATAACGAAATAGGTGATGCTGAACCATTAAGCAATATTTGATCCATATATTAAAATCTAGAAAAAAAGCATGTAAATCAAATTGATAGCAGGTATAAAAAGGTTGCTGTTTTAATTGTGGTGTAAAAAAATCTGACATTTTAAGCAAAATTGCTTAATGTCATTTAGTGGGCGGTTTAAGCTGTAAATTAATTGTGATTTAGTGCTTTTTTAATGAAGAGATGAGAAGGAAGTTTTTATAAAACAATTTGTTAGTTGATATATGTTCGTTGAGATGTGTGCAAAGTATTGCTAATAAATTACAGGTTAGATGGAATGAATGTTCATTCTGGAAGGTGTTTCTGGGGCTTCCTGTGAATGGAGTTTTCATGATTATTGTTATTAAGGCGTTTGTGTATTGAGAAAATGTTTTTAATTCAAATGGTTGAAGAAAATATGTAAATTTATATAAAGGTGTAAAAAAAACTGACATTAGCTCTGAAAGATTGTGTGTTGGCTACAACATATTTAGTGTGATGTTTGGTCGGTGATTTTTAAGCAATAGTAGTTGGAGTGGTAATAGAGATGGCAAAGCGCGCAACCCATTGAAACATATAGAAGAGCAACGGCCTGCAAAGCCGTAAACCTCGGTTCGATTCCGGGCTCAGCCTCCATTTTCTTATGAATTAATAAAAAGTGCAGAGCTTTTCCGAATGGTCTTCCTGTATAAGCATGTCTTGTGAAGATCTTCATAAAAAGTTTCTGTTCAAGTAGTGCTTTCCATTTTTCAGCAGGCAACTTCTATCATGATGCTTGAGCAGATTATCTTTAGTCTAGCTGAGACATAATTGATCAGGTTGCACTGTTGTAAATTTAGCGTGACTTGTAAATTTAGCGTGACTATATTGGTTAGATGTGCAATTTCTTGTGCTGCTGAGTAATACTCAATCACAAAAAATCTTCTTTTGGGTCGCTTCCCCTTAGTAAATATGCTATATGCATATAGCATATGAGTAATTCTGCCGCCAATGACAAATCTGTTGCTCTGAAACGGGCAAGCAACCGCCAATGGGTTCTTAAGCCTCAGGATCTTGCTGTGGCTCTGAAACTAGTTGCCTTGGATGGGCACTGGTTACCTTATAAGGCGCTCGCTGAATCTCTTCGCTTGTCACCTTTTGAGGTACATGCAGCAGTGCAGCGGCTTATAGCTGCAAGACTTGTGGTGGAGCTTGAAGGGCCTGCGCAGCCGGTTATGGCGGCACTTCGGAGCTTTGTTATCAACGGTGCTCCTTATGCTTACCCGCCTGTTCAAGGAGAGGTCACCATTGGGTTCCCTACGGCGCAGGCGGCTGCGCCTTTAAAAGATATGATCCTTGCATCAAATGAGCTGCCACCTGTATGGCCGCATCCAGAAGGCCCCGTACGTGGCCAAGGATTGCTGCCGTTGTATGGGAAGCTTCCCTTGGCGGCAGCTGATGATGCTAAATTCTATGAGATGCTTTCGCTGTTTGATGCTTTGCGAATTGGACAGGCCAGGGAGCGGGAACTTGCTTCAAAGCTTCTTCAGGAGCGGTTGCAGTGATTATTGTGCCAGAAAGTGATGATCTAAATATTGCAATTCTGACTCTTGTAGTAGATGCCCTCGGAGATCTATGTGATTCACTGGTGTTTGTTGGTGGTTGCGCTACAGGATTGCTTGTCACTACAACAAGGGCTCAGTCAATAAGAGTAACTGATGATGTGGATGTGCTTGCTCAGGTTGCCTCTGTACAGCAATACCATGCCTTGGAAACTGCTGTACAGTCTCGGGGATTCTCACATGATTTATCTGATGATGCACCGATCTGCCGATGGCTTTGTGATGGAGTTAAGCTTGATCTGATGCCGTCAGAACCTGGAATTCTTGGATTTCATAACCAATGGTATCCATTGGCAATTGAGACAGCGCAGTCTGTAATGCTGCCAAGTAAGCAGGTGATTAAATTGATTTCAGCGCCTGCCTTTGTTGCAACTAAGCTTGAGGCTTTTAGAGGGCGTGGGGGAGGGGATTATCTTCTCAGTCATGATCTTGAGGATATCATTACAATAGTGGATGGGCGTGTAGAATTGTGTGACGAGATCCAGCAATCTGCACCTAGTTTGCGCCGATACTTGAGTGAACAGTTTGGTATGCTTTTAGCCTCGAACGAATTTCTGCAAGCTGTACCTGGTCACTTACCTGGTGATGCTGCTAGTCAGGCTCGCCTTCCAGGGTTAGTACAAAAAATTCGAGCTTTAGTTGATATAAAGACAAGCTGATAATCTGTTCTGTCGGTATCACTTGCGGGGTGTAGTCAGTATTTTGCCAATATAAAAGTTGTAAACAGAGTGGCATTAGGAGTGGCAAAGCATATAACCTATTGAAATATAAAGAAGTGCAGCGGCCTGCAAAGCCGTGGGCCTCGGTTCGATTCTGGGCTTAGCCTCCATTTTCTTTCTTATTAAGCAAATAAGACCCCAGTCTAAATTTGTGTTTTTCCTGCCTGTTATTCGATATATGTCTTTGTGAATTTCTTTTGGAATATCTGGATCTTCATGTCTAGAGAGTTGTAATACAAAGAGCAGATACTGTTGGTTGGTAACGCTGTTCAGTGTGTCAAGCTGTCTCTTTAAGCTTTGCCACAGAATGTTAGGTTGGGTACAAGCCTAATCTAACTACTTAGGTTCGCATGTCTAATGCTTTACAGCATGGCGAGTGATAGAATCTGGCAATAGTCAAAAAAGCCCAAATGATGATGTTAACTGCTTTTGGGCTGACATTCATAAAAACAAATAATTAATGCAGGAAAAAAGATGGACATAATGTTTGCCTTGCGAAGGGCTGTGCTTGTTGTTATTACGATGGGATGTGGAATATCAGCGCAGGCTGCTGATTTGCTAGAGGTTTATCAACTAGCAGTTGAAAATGATGCACGCCTGCAGGCAGCTGGGTTCGAATTTCAGGCTTCAAATGAAGCAATAGTCCAGGCACGTGCTGGGCTTCTTCCTGAAATATCTTTTGAAGCTGCACATACTGAGACAGATCAGGAGATTATCAGCAGTGATAACACGGTCTATGGCTCAGGTAGTTCAGGCTTCTCTACTGACACTTATAACCTCTCCGTAAGCGTCCCTATTTTTCGATACGATGCCTGGAAGCGTTTTTCCCAATCTAAAGCTGTAGTCCAACAGGCCAAAGCAGAGTTATTGGCGGCCAAACAGCAGTTAATGTTCGATACGGCTGAAGCTTATTTTACCGTCCTGGCGGCAAAAGATAATCTCGAGTTTTCTCGCTCAGAAAAAACGGCCATAGCCCGCCAGCTGGAGTTGGCTCAGGAGCGTACCAAGCGCGGCTTGGCAACAATAACCGATCTGCGCGATGCTCAAGCCCGCTTTGCCACTTCCGAGTCACAGGAGATTGAAGTGGAGAATGCGTTAGAAGATGCCTACCGTGCACTCCAGGAGTACACCGCTGAGCTGGTACTTAATTTCAGTGTGCTGCAGGAAGATATCCCACTGACCCCACCTGGTTCTGTGGTGCTTGATGATTGGATCAGCACCTCCATTTCCCAGAACTATATGCTCGAAGCACGACGTCATGCCATTACCGTGGCCATGGAAGAGAAAAGGCGTCAACGTGCTGGTCACATGCCAACTGTGGATCTGGTCGGAACCTTGAATAATCGTGATACCGATGGCTCACTTTTCGGTGGTGGCAGTGAAGTACGCACAACTGACGTTATGCTGCGCTTTAATATGCCCTTCTATCTGGGGGGCAGAATATCATCACTAACGCGTGAAGCTGGATTTCGTCATCAACAGGCCCGCCGTGAATATGAGGTTGAGCGACGCTCCCTTGAACGCGAAACACGGGCAGCCTATCAAGGCGTGCTAAGTGGTATTAAGAAGGTCGAAGCACTGAAGAAATCCGTACTGTTTCAACGTGGTGCCCTGGATGTAAAAGAAGAGGGCTTAAAAGCTGGCATCAATACTACGCTAGCCGTGTTGGATGCCCAGCGGGACCTCCACTTTGCACAGCGCGACTATTCACAGGCACGTTACGACTACCTGCTTAGCATACTGCGATTGAAAAAAGCTGGCGGCACATTGAGTCAGGAAGATTTGCAGACTTTGAACAAGCTGTTAACAACAGGTTGATTCAAATTAAGTGCTTGACCCGGGATGTATGGGGTAAGCCTAGGATGAAGCAGGGTTGTCTGAGGGTTGTAGAATGTCAGAAAAAAAACGTAACAACAAGATGATTAATGATAGCGAATCAAAACGCCTATCAAATCATCGCCTCATCTTTGAGCAGTTAGAAAAGCGCATTTTGCTGTCGGCTGATATTGGTGTTGTATTGCCTGATGCAGATCAGGATCTGCTGGTCGATACAGAGCTCTCTCTTCCTGATGAATTTATAGACACTGTGCTGTTTGAGGCCGAAGCTGAGCCATCAAGTGCAGAATTACTCCCCGTTATTGAAGCAGCAGAACAAGCACCTGCTGACGATGAAGCAACAACCTCAGAGACTGAAGAGGAGACGGTCCTTCCCAGTGATGGAGAACAACTCAGTGCTGAATTGATCTATGCGGCTGAGCAATCAATTGCACTGAAAGTAAAAGAGATTGTCTTTGTTGATCCTACTGTTGAAGGCTATCAGGAACTACTGGAAAGCCTCTTTGCTGCTGAAGAGGAACAAATATTTGAAACCAGTATAGAACCAACATATACGATACCAAATGTTGACCATGTGGCTGATAACAAACAGACGGTAGAGCAAACAGCTGATGATGAAAGTGTTGCCCCTTTACCTTCATCATCTGAAGAGCCAACCAACAAACTGCGTCCCAATGTTGATGTCTATCTGCTCAATCCCCAAGGTGATGGTGTTGCCCAAATTACCGAAGTGCTATCAGCCTATGATGGGCTGGCTGCCGTCCATCTGATTTCACACGGTAGCACCGGTACGCTACGTATTGGTAACTCGCAACTCTCCACTTCAACTCTTTCTAAATACAGCGAGCGAATAAAAGCCTGGGGAAAATCGCTGGCTTCTGATGCAGATATTCTGCTCTATGGCTGTAATGTTGCCGACAGTGAAACAGGTGTGGCCTTTGTTAAAGACCTTTCCTATCTCACAGATGTAGATGTAGCTGCATCAGATGATTCCACTGGTGGTGAGGCGGCAGGTGGCGACTGGGAGTTTGAATATTCAACGGGCGTTATAGAAGCAGAGGTTAATGCGGTTGAAGATTATGCCCACTTGCTGAAGACAATAAATGGTACATCAGCACAAGATGATCTGGTTGGTACCGATTCGGCAGATGCCATCAATGGTTTTGGCAATAACGATAGCCTCACCGGTGCCAAGGGCGATGATACCTACACCTTCCGCGACAACTGGGGCAAAGACACTGTCGTTGAGTTGAATAACGAAGGTGTCGATATTCTTGATTTCAGTCAGGTTACTCATGACCTGATTTTCACTATCAAAGCTGACAATAAGGTTACGGTTGAAACGACTGATAAGTCGCATACGGTGACCGCTGAATTTGTTGAAACACTCAAGGCCGGTAAAGGTGAAAATACCTTTATTATTCAGAAAGGCGCCAAACTTGTTGATGGCAGCATTATCGGCAATACCGCTGCTGGCTCAACCTCTACTGTAAGCTTCACCAGTGATGTTGATGACCCTGACAAACTGCTTGGCAGTGGTGTCAGTAAGCAGGTAGTGATTGATCTTGATAATAACTCGCTCAGTGATAAAAATGCCGCCAAGGCCGATAAGGCTAATTTCCTCACGCTGACTAATGTCGACAAGATTATCGGCGGTCGTGGTGGCGACAATATGACAGGCCATATAACGGCAGCGGATCATCTTGTCGGTGGTCGCGGTGCTGACATCATTGATGGTCAAGGTGGAGCCGATACGCTAGAAGGTGGTCAGAGTGGTGACACACTAAAAGGCGGAGCAGGTGAAGATACCCTGCTTGGCGGTGGTGGTGATGACAAACTGCTTGATGGCGGTGCAGATAACGACATCATTGAAGGCGGTGATGGTGACGATAAGCTAGTTGGTGGTAGTGGCAATGATACCCTCAAAGGGGATGATGGTGCTGATTCACTAACCGGTGGTGATAATGACGATACCCTTGAAGGTGGTGATGGAAACGACAGCTATCTGTTCGAAGATGGCTGGGGTAAAGATACCATCAGTGAAGATGCTGATGAGGGTAAAGATACCCTCGACTTCTCTGCCGTCACTGTAGGTCTCACCTTTGGTCTGACCTCTGTCTATGATGGTGTAGCAGACAAACATTACAGTGTTTACGATGTTGCAGCAGATGCAAATAATACGCTCAAGGCAACAGGCAATATAGAGAAAATCAGTGGTGGCCAAGGTGCTAATGAATATGTTGTCTATGCCAGCTTCTTTGAAAACTTTGACCCTGATGGCCTCTTTAATAAAACGCTGGTTATCAATAACGATATTGAGGCAGTGGCAGAACCCACCGCAAAACTTGATCTTTCACACATTGATACTGAGTTGGAAATTATTGTTGCCAAGGGCGAAGGTAACGGTAACAAGGTAACCGTAATTTACAGCACGGGGCTACTTTCAACTAAAAAGCTGGTTATCACTAATGTGGCCGATATTGTTGGCAGCAGCAAAGACGATACCATCACCTTCCATAAAGGGGCAACGCTGGTAGGTGCTCTGAATGGTAGCGCTGGCATCAATACCATCGTCTATGAAGACACAGTTCCCACGGGTGGTGAAGCAGGTACATTGCTAGCGGCAGATAAGGCAATGCTTGAAACTAATAAAGGCGAAGCAGATGAAGAGGCCAATCTTGCCAGTGAAAAAATTTCCACCGCTGTTGATGCCACACGTAACGACGCTGGTTTTATCTTCAGTGTTGGTGAAGATAACTATCCTGCCGTAAGTGGCAAAGTCACCAATATTGATAGCATCCAGACAGATGACAACAAAGATACCTTGGTTGGTGATGCTGACACGAATACCCTGAAAGCTGAAGGTGGTGATGACTGGCTGTTTGGCCAGGGCGGAGCAGATTTTCTAGAAGGTGGTTCAGGTAATGATTACCTTGATGGCGGTGTTGGTGCTGACACATTAGAGGGTGGTCGCGGTGATGATGTGCTGGTTGGTGGCGCGGGTGACGACACCTTGTTATATGGTGGCTGGGGTGATGACACCATCACTGGTGGAGAAGGCAACGACACGCTGGAAGGCGGCTGGGGTAAAGATACCTTCGTTTTTGAAGATGGCTGGGGGCAGGACAGCATACAGGCCGATAAGATAGAGAAACACAACGATGTTCTTGATTTTAGCGCCGTAACCGAAGCGCTTACCTATAGCCTTTATGATGATGGAATAAAGGTTGGTACAGGCGACTTTAATCGTGACAGCTATGGTGTGAGTGCCCTAAGTTACGACAAAGCATCAGGCACCTTTAGTACGGCAAATGCCGATACCCTTGAGGTTAAAGATCCAGGTATTGGTACAAGCCATAAGATCGGCACTGTTAAAACTGGAATAGATGATCAGGTTTTCTATTTTGGAAATCAATGGAGAGATATCACCATTGATCCCTCGGAATTGGGTGTAGATAAAAAGTTTAAACTCGACTTTAGCGGCTCCACGCTGCCGCTGTATTTTACATTCAAGGAAGATGGTTCGCTGGAAATTATCGGTTATACCCCAGGTACTAATGAAGGGATACTTAGTGTGGTTGGTGGCCCGTTGGGCATAAATGCGACCATCACTATTACCGATATGAGTAAGGTGACGGAGATCATTACCGGCCGCAACAGCAACACCTATATGGTTGAAGATGGCGCCAATTATGCGGGTGTTTTAACGCTTACTGGTGGTCCGCAGTGGTCACAAATTCCATTAACTGAGAAGAGCCTTCCAACGGGTATCTCTGTTGATCACGGCATTGACCTGGCAGGTGGTGTCGCTGCTATCGCGGGTGATTTTAAAGAGCTGAGCTCCGACCTAGTCGATATGTTCAAGAGTTTTGGTGATGTAAGTTTTAATAACGGCTTGAAAGATGCGTTGGGGCAGATTATCACCAAGATTAAAGATAGTGACGTTACCACCATTATTGATATGCAGGGTATGGGTGATAGTAGCTCGCCTAATTTTTCTGTCTTTGATAACACAATGGACTCGATCGAAGGCATCGCCACTGTCGATATAGATGATGCGAAAATCCCGGCAAAGATCTCTGAAGTTACCTACGGCACCGGCATAAATATTCTCCAAGGTGACTTGGGGAATAATAAATTTACGCACGACAAAGGCCGCGTAGGCGTGCACATGCTTTCTGGTTTGACTGGTGCAGATACCTATGCGTTCTCCAACCTTTTTGGTGCGGCTGCAATATTGGAAGTGCCGGATATCGAATTTAATGTTGACGGTGATCCATTTCCGTTGCCAGAGGCGCTGGATACGCTTGATCTATCAGGCATCATTAGCCAGAACGTTGAGATAGATATTTATCATTACTCGGTTGGGGAGGGGCTGACACAGATCGAATATCTGTTTGGTGATGGCGGTTTTGACGATTTTGAAGATAATTATACCGGCCCTGATATTGGCACCAACTTCCTGGTAGCTCAAACCGAGGTGGGTATTTTAGTGGCGATGGATATTGAGTCCATTGTTGGCCCAACGTTGGGCGAGCTGAAACTTAATTTTCACGATGACGCTACTCTGCGTGGCACTGTTCGAGGTGGCATACTTGGCACTGTGGTATTGGATTATTCCGATTATGGAAGTGCGGTAAACATCGACATGGAATCTGGTTTCGATATGGCTCTGCCATCAATCGACGATATTATTCCTGGGATTAATGACGCTCTGGGTGGTTTTCTACCTGATCACTGGGTTGATGCGGTGGTGGGGGAAGTTGATGCGTTTGCGTTTAATTCTGCAACTGGAATAGAAGGGAATATCCTGGGTGGACTTTCAACAATCGCGCAATCAGGCGAGGCACTTTTTGGTGGTGACTCAGTTACACAGTTATTAGCCGACTTTGCAGTCTATAAATTGGAAGGGGTTATAGGCTCTCCATTTGCCGATACATTTAACGGCGGTGATCGAGATGTTACCTGGGTTGCAGGTGAGGGTGATCAAATTTTGCAGCAGGCTAGTGGTGTCAGTGTAAATAAATACAATGACACCCTCGATCTTTACGGGTTGAATGATGACGCTGCATTTGAGGTAGACCTAACGGGTACACAGATTGAGCGTAATGGCGCTGCCTTTCTAACCGCTGAGACAATAGAACATGTTATTTCAGGCCAGGGTGACGATACGCTTACAGGCGACAGTAGGGACAATACTTTCACCTTCAAGATAGAAGAGGGTGTCGGTTGGGGGGTTGATATTCTCGACGGTGGTGGTGGTAACGACTCGCTTGTTTTTACTGTTGATGATGGGACTGACTGGGCCTTTGGCGATGACGAAGAGATAAACGGTGAGACCTATAAGGTCCTAGAGTTTACTGACGAAGACGGTGTCATGCTTGCCGATAAGGTGAAAATATTAAATGACGGCACCTCAGAGTTTGATATCAGAACCATTGTAAACGGTTTTTTTGATAACGCTTTCAGCGGTAGCTGGTACAAGGAGTCAAAAGAGCTTTCGTTGGATAGTTTGATAAGTGCTGAATTGCCTGCTGGTTTGGCGCTGGGGTCCGTTGATGAGGCGTTAATTGTTGAGGCGCTGGATGCGTTTGATGGTAAAACACTGCAACAACTCGATACAGATGGCTCTGTGCTCAATGCAGCACAGCTATCTATACAAGAAGTAGCAGATGCTGATGGCACGGTCACTCAGGTTCAGGTAGTGACTGAAGATGGTGCGGTAGTCTTTGATTCCAGCACGCTGAATATTATTCTCACAGATCTGTCAGGCCAAGAGGTTTCAGGTCGTCAACTCAATGGCGAAATTTATATAGATAAAACTGCCGCTGATTTCGGTTGGCATCTGGATGCCAGCAGTGACCCATCGGCGGATCAGGTCGACTTGATCAGTGTATTGAGTTATGAGCTGCTTAAAGCGCTGAACATAGATCTCTCATCTATCAGCGCGCCTGATGTGGGCACCGCTCGACTGACGTTGACGAACACCATAAGTATGACGACAGATGCCTTTGATGGTGCAGCACTGGAAGTGAGTAGTTTGCCCGCAAATGCATTGCTCGCCATTGATGCCAGTGTCACCGCTTTGATGTCCGAGGCGGTCAGCCGTTGGCAAGCCAAGGCCGACGCAGGTGAAATCACTATCATTGGTAGCAGCGACACACCAACGATCACCTCGCCTAGCCTCGTATTGCAGGATCTTGCGGGTGATGAAATTGCACGCACCCTGGAAGATGGCACTATTGTGCTTGACCCAACTGCGGCAGGGCACGGTTGGTTTGTTGATGCCACGCCTGACACGAGCGATGATGTTCCAAGCAATCAGATTGATCTGCTAAGCGTGTTGATGCACGAGGTTGGCCATGCCAATGGTCTTGGCCATGATGCAGCCGCGGGTACCGATGTGATGGATGAGACCATTACACCAGGAACACGTTTCGATCTGCCTAGTGGCAGTTTTGATGTGTTGACGCTGGATTCATCTGACCAAAGCAAGCTGAGTGAAGGACTGGGAGCTTTCTCCGGTTGGGTTGAAGATGTTGGCGATGATATTGATGGAATCCTCAATACCGAAATTACCATACCGTTTATTGATTCCAGCTTGGCAGACCTGTTTGGTCTTAGTGGCGATGCAGCCAGCCAGTTAACGGCCGGTTTGAGTGCCGACATCATTGATCAGGTTCAGTCAATTTTTGATCCAACGCATGCCAACTATGATCCTGATGGTGATGGTAAGCTAACCAACCTTGATATCGATCAGCTCGATAACATCAGCTTCGCCCCAAGTTCAAACGATGTTGCCTATATTGCTACCGTTGGCTTGCCAGGGCTAGATTTCGATGAGCATTATGATTTTGATCTCGCCAGTCTGAGCATCGCCGGTATTGATCCGGCAGATCTTGGCATCTCAATGGATGGTGATATTGAGTTAAATGTTAGTGGTGGATTGGATCTTGAATTTCTATTCGGTCTTGACAGTGCGGGCGAATTTTATGTTGAAGCACCTAGTGTAGTCGCAAGTCTAGCCATTGATAGTGGTGCCGACCCGTTTGATGTAGGTATCTCTCTTGGACCGTTTGGCTTGAGTGTAGAGCAAGGCTCGATTGATCTTGATGCCGAAATGCGACTTGGCACATCAGAGCGGCTTGGCTACGATCAGTTGGTTAGTAATACGACACCATCTGCAATGTTGCCGTCGCTGACAGCTAATTACGATATTGATTTGCCGTTAACGCTGACTGGTGGCCTCTCTGGCGTTAGCAGCACCGACCTGGAAATCACTGCTGAAGGCAGTTTTGGTCCTGGCATTGGCAGTCTGCAAAGCCTGTTCGCCAATATGGAATTTGATGTTCCCAATATCGGTGACCTGTTGGGCCTACGTGGTGTCAGCCTTGATACCATCCTGGATGGCATCATCTCCGGTCTTGATTATCTGGTGGCTGATGACAGTGTTATCTATGAAAAACTGCCAGGCATCAACCAAAGTGCAGTCGAGCTGTTGGGTGATGGCACAGATGATTTTCTGACACAGATTAAAGATGCTGTGGAGTCGGTACGTGGCGGCAATCTGAACTCGCTTGAAACAGAACTTAATAACGCCTTGAATGTGATACTGGGAACAGGTGTTGATCCATTTGCCCTGGTTTATGAGGACTCAACATTCCTGATCGACTTTGCCTTTGAAACCCTGCTGGATTCAACAGAGGTTAATTTTCAGGTAGATCTGGAGGATTACCTCTCACAGTTGCCACTGCCCGATATTGTGATGGATCAACTCGATAACCTGGATATCGCTATTGGGGATGAAAATGGCAACATAGGTATTGGCGTAGAAGGTTTTGCCGGTGTGAACTTTGGTTTTGGTTTTGACCTCAACGATGTCATGAACCCGATCAACTATCTCACCTCCGGTTCGGGTGTCTACCTCGGTATTCAGGCAGAGACCATCAACCCTATCGATCTGGATGTGAATTTTGCACTTGGGCTGGCGGGTATGGAAGAGGTTGGTTTCCTCATCGATGACGCCACTGCAGAGATACGTCTGCAAGCCGATTTTGCTCTGGCTGATAATAGCGAAGGGCGTTATGAGCTGGATACAATTACAGGCGGTGATGTTGTTGCCACAATCGAGGGTTATGCCAATCTCGACCTGCCGCTCTATCTGAGTGAGGGTTATGCCGTTGGTGGCACCACGGAAGATCTTAACGGTGATGGTTACGATGACAACATCATTCACCTTGGTGCTGAGTTGGAAGATGGCTCCATAGACTGGGAAGCGATTGGTCCCGGCATGGATCAGCTGTTTGAGTTGGCAGCACTATTGAATGATCCAGCCCAGCTGCTTGAAGGGCTGGAAACCATGTTCGAGTACCTCGAAGATAACATGGATGACCGCTTTGATAGTCTGCAACTCCCCTTTATCGACAACAGTCTGAGCGACTCTTCCAGTTTCATTACCAATATCCGTGATGCATTGCTGGGCGCCAAAGATGGCGATACATACAGCGACAATAGATTAGGGCAAAAGCTGCAGGAAGCTGCAGCTAATGGTGACAGCGTTATCGACCTCGTCCGGGTGGAACTCTATAACGCACTGAGCAACTTCGAGTTTGATGGTGAATTCATGAACTTGTTGCAGGTTGCCGTACTCGATGATGGTGGCAATATTACCTATGATGAGAATGGCGACATCATCTGGAAGCCAGTAGAAAACTCTGATGAGCTGGGCCTGACAATCACTGAAGACGCTATCCAGTTTGATTTTGTCATTGCCGGCGAAATCTTTCCCACTAAAGAAGTGCCATTAAGTTTTGATGGATCCATTCCGGGGCTGGGGCTGAAGAGTAATAGCGACTCTGCCATCCTGATCGATTTTGATTACACCATGGGGCTTGGGTTTGGCTTGTCAGCAGGTGACGGTGTTTATGTAAACACTGAAGGCGTTACCGACAGTGGTGCAGAGGTGGCGCTTGATCTTGACGTTGCTCTGGCGGAAGGCTCCGGCCTTGAAGCTACTTTGGGCTTTTTAACGTTAACGCTGGATGAAGCGGTTGATGATGATGGGCTAAGCGGTCTGTTCGGTGATTTTGAAATAGATATCTATGACGCCAATAACCGCGATGGTCGTTGGTCTCTATTCGGTGACACCTTAGGCATGGAAGCACGTTTAAGTGCTGTTGCCAATGCTGACCTGGACGGTGCCATTGTGGTGGATGCAGGCGATATATCGCTGCCTGAGATCACAACAACCATTCATTACGATCAAATATTTGCTGAAGCAACCCTCGGTGCCAATGGCTCACAGTTTAGTTTAATGAATTCACCCGAGGTGGTATTTGAGGCGGTAACACTTGACCTCGGTAGTGCCATTAGCGGATTCGTCGGTCCAATTGCTGAAGAGATTGGCGGCTACATTGGCCCTGACTCACTGATTCGTAAAGTTATCGACATTCTTACTACGCCGATAGATATCGGCATTACTGAATTTCAATTGCTGGATCTGGCAAGGCTGAAGATGTCGACAACGGATGTTGCCAAACTTGAAAAAGCTGTTGATGCCATCATTGCATTCTCTGATTTTATTGGCCTGGTGGGTGATGCTTCGGGTGAAGATGGTGTGCTGATCAACTTTGGCGACTTTGAGGTTGGCGGCGGGCTTTTGGGTGATAAAGATGCTGAGGTAAGCGACGATGACGTTGCTGGTAAGACAACACAGGATCTGGCTGGTCAGACCACAGGTAAAACCAAAGAGTTAGCAGAAAAACTCGGCAATACTGATCCCGGTTCAATTCAATTTCCATTGCTGAGTGATCCGATGTCGGTGTTGGGGCTGTTGATGGGACGCGATGTCGATCTCTTCATTTACGACATGCCAGATCTCTCTTTCAATGCCGGTTATCGCCAAAGCTTTATGGTTTTCCCTGGTCTGAATGCCAGCATTGGTGGTGAGATCTGGGCTGAAACAGATCTTAGTTTTGGCTTTGACACTACCGGTATTTCAGAGTGGGCCTACGAAGAAAACTTTGATATTGGTGAGATGGGTCTGATCTTCAATGGCTTCTTCTTTTCAGATTGGGCAGACCCAACTGATTCATCTACAGAAAAAGATGAGATTCTTATTGGCGCCCAATTATATGCTGGAGCTTCGCTAGGTATTGGCGGTTTGGTTGAGGCCGGCGTTGAAGGCGGAGTAGAGGTTGAAGTCGGGCTTGATCTAAATGATATGCCCAATGACGGAACTGGTGGTAATACCGGTATCGAAGCCGTCTATGACGGCAAGATGCGCATTAATGAACTAATTGAACGGCTTGATCATGGCGTTGAGTGCCTCTTCGATGCCCATGGCGAAGTGAGTGCATTCCTTGAGGCTTTCCTCTGGACCGGTTTTAAAGTATTTGGCGCAGAGATCACGCTATTTGAGGCGCGTGAACGATTTGTTGATGTAGTGCTGGCTGAATTTAATTTCAGTTGTCCTGAAGGACCTGATCCAACTGTTGCAACATACAGTAATGGTGTTCTGACGCTAGCCTATGATCCTGACGGTAGTGATGCTCCTGGTGATCAGGCAGAGGAGTACAAGGTCAAACTCACCGAGATCGATATCACGCCAAGCGATGGCGCTGACAATCCAGTCGAACGTATTGCGGTAACCGGTAATGGACATACCCAGTACTTTGATCCTACGCTGGTCAATAAGATCGTGGCCAACGGTACTGACTTTGATGATATCTATAAATTCAGTAGCGGTATCGATGCTGATATCGAGATTCATGGCGGTGATGGTGCTGATTACATCTCTATCGCCAGTGATGCAATTAATCGCACACGTCTAATTTATGGTGATGAGGGTGAAGATACCATCATCGGTAGTGAGCTTGCTGATGAAATCCATGGTGGTAGCGGTAGTGATACCATAAGTGCTGGCAGCGGTGGTGACACTGTTTATGGCGATGCTGGCAACGACTACATTGAAGCGGGCAATAGTGAAGGCTCGGATCGCAATGTGGTTGATGGCGGTGCTGACAGCGACACCATTATTGGCGGCGATGGCATAGATGAAATCTATGGCGGAGATGGCGATGATCGGCTCTACGGTGAAGGTGGTAGCGATTACCTCTATGGCCAGGCCGGTGTTGACTCCCTGTTGGGTGGCTCAGGTATCGATACCCTGCAGGGTGGTGATGATAACGATTACCTTGCGGGTAATACCGGTGCCGATCTGCTTTATGGTGATACTGGTGCCGATACCTTTGATTGGTATGCAGGTGATGGTGCCGATACGATTTATGGCGCCAATGAAAGTGCCTCTGGTTTTGCCAATGACAGTAGTCAAGATCGCCTGAAAATGCAGAGCTTCACCCGTGATAACCGTGGCATCGTAACGGACCCTGCTACCGATGATGTAGTAATGGTTGCGGCTAGTGGTGTTGATGTAGCCCTGGATTGGAACGGTGAGCTTTTAAATCTTGATGGTATCGGTGCGCTGGATTTAGATACAGGTGATGGTGCCGATACACTCACGTTTGGAAGTCTGGCAGCCACTACGCTAACAAATGTAAGTGCCTCTCTTGGTAGCGAGCGGAGCATTGTTGAAGAAGAGCGCCAGGTGCGTGATCAATATGGTGTGCTCGTTGATGGTGAATATGACACCTTCAATATCATAAACAAAGACATTGATAGCAAACAAGATGCTATCGAGATCGTTGGTAAAACCACGACTGACCAATTTACTATCAACTCAACCGTTGAGACCGATCCTGAAACCGGTGAAGGTGCTGATGTTGTTCGTGTCGAACAGTCTGGTGGCGTGACCTTTAATATCAAAGAAGTCAGCAGTCTGCATGACAAAATCGTAGTGGATAGCGCTCAGGGTGATGACACTATCGATGCTACTGGGTTGACCAAAGATTTGGTGCATGACCTGCGCATGATCGGTAGTGAAGGCGATGATACCTTAATTGGTTCTGACTATGCCGAAACGCTGATTGGTGGTGCAGGCGCTGATCGGATTACTGGTGGCTTGTCAGTGGATCTTTTTGTCCATGATGAGCATACCGAAGAGGCGCGTGAATATGTCGCTGATGAATTGCGCATTGATACCCTGGTGGAAGAGCGTAATGCTGACTTCACGATTTCCAATAACATGGTCGAGATTGGTGGTGAAGTTGAGACTCTGAATGAAGTTTTCGAAGCAGTTGAGTTTGTTGGTGGTGACAATGCCAATAGGTTTGCACTGGAAAACTGGAGTGGCAATGGTTATATCGATGGTGGTGATGGTAGTGATATCTATGAGGTGACTCTGGCGCAATCGGCCGATGGTGCCAGCTTTATCAATATCAATGACTCCGGTACGGATGGTCGCGATATTCTGAGCTATTCAGGTAGCTCAGAAATGGATCTGATTCAGCTGGACACTGTTTATCGCCAAACCCAAGACCCTGATCGAATATTCAGTAGTGATCGCTGGGTTGAATATGGTGATCATGGTGATGGTCTGCTGATCGCCCATTTTGGCGCGGCCCTGGCCGGTTATGGCAAGAAAGATATCGATGACACCGAGGCACTGTTTGAAGTGGGTGTTTCCAGTCTGGTAGCCAGTGAGAGTTATCAGGCGCTTAATTATTCTACTGTCGAAGATGTGACTGTCTATGGGGGCACGGGTAATGATGTCTTCGTCAGTGATGATACTGCAGCGACCTTGAATGTATATGGTAATGAAGGTGATGATCAGTTTTATGTCGGCTCCATACTTGAAACCGAAGATGTGTTGGTGGAAGGGCAGGAGATCACCGTTGCAATCGAAGTCACCCAGGGTGCTAGCTATGAGATGAATTTTTATGGCGGTGATGATGATGACTACTTTGAAGTCAATCACAACGCCGCTGATATCAATCTCTATGGTGATAACGGCGACGATACCTTTTTTATCAAAGCGCTATTAACGCTGGATGAAGATGGCAATACCTTCGATCTTGTTGGTGAAACGGCCAATGTTAATGCGGGTAAAGAAGTGCAGGATGAAACGGATACCCGTGAGGTTGATGTCGATTCACTAGTTTATGTTGAAAATGCCAATGTCAATATTGATGGCGGCGCAGGATTTGATTCGGTTGCCGTTGTTGGCACTGCATTGAGTGATACCTTCTATGTCTGGGCCGAAGAGAGCAATGGTGAAGTAATCCAACGAATCTTCGGCGCTGGAATCAAGCTGAGTCAACTGGTTAATATCGAACGCCTGGTGTTGTTGACTGGTAGTGGTGACGATCGCATCTATGTCAATGGTGTGGACCTTGGCCCGAACGCCGATATGGTGCTTAACCTGGGTTCTGGAAGTGATGAAGTCTTTGTCGGTGGTAACACCATAAACTTCGATGCCAACTATCCAAAACAAAACAATATTGAGTATGCCACTTTAAATGGCTATGAGCAGGGTGAGGCCTACACAACCTGGGGGCGGACGGTGTATGACGTGGCAACATCTGAATTGATTGTGCCATACACCATTCGTCTGCCTGCTCAGACGGAAGAGATGGTGTTGCCTGGGTTGCGCGAGATAAGTGAGTTTAAATCGCCTCTGACCATTATTGGTGGTGTGGGCGAGATTGACCGCTTGACAGTGAATAATCAGGATGGCCCAGAGAGTATTGAGTTCTCAGATACTCTGCTGGTTAAGAAGCAGATTGAAACCGATGACACTGTCGTAGTTTTCCCTGAATTGTCTGCCGTGATGGCGGGTAATGTAACCGACCTGCTGAACCAAGCTATGGCTGACGAACCTCAGGTTAGGGAGATGGTAGCCGACTTCTTGCGTAACCATATTCTGTTTCAAGATAAATATGTAGATACTGGTTTGATCGATGATCTGCAAGGTTTGCTTGCGAGTGAGTCTATGCTGCTTGATCTGCCTGAAGGGATTAGCTACGCAGTCTTTCAGGATACCTTGATTGATGTTGTGAGTGATAATGACCCGAAAGAAACAGTTAAAGAAGTGTCAACGGCGCGAGACCAATTGGCTGAATTTCTTGAAGGTACCGGTTATGAGGCCAGCTATGAAGCCTATACCGTGCCAGGTTCGGAAGGGCTAGAGATTTTCTATCAGTTAACAGAGATTGTTAATGCTGATGGCCACAAGCTGATGTTTGAGACGCAAAACAAGACCATTATGGTTGATGATGTTGAGCGCCATAACATGATCGGTGTCAGCCTGATAACAGCCTCTGAGTCACAATTTAAGGTCGGTGCCGGTTATATTGAAACGGTTGAGGTGATCGATGAAGATGCCTTGAATACGCTCTCTGTTCAGGGGCTACCTAGCAATATCTTCTTTGAGGGCTTCGACGAGTTCAATCTAAACCTGAACGAAAATACAGAGAACAAACTGTTGCTGGATAACGCACTGTTTCAAGGTGTGACCACGGTTCATGGTGGTGAACAGAATGATGAGTTCACTGTGCACGCCACTGCAGGTCAAGCCTTGTTACACGGCAACATGGGTGATGATCACTACAGCATTGGCGATGGCACGGTCGATGAAATTACTGCGGAACTGTTTTTGTTGGGCGGTGACGGCCAGGACTCGATTGTTGTCAATAGTGAAATTCTAGATGGTGATGCGGATGTTTCCCTTGATAAGAATTATCTGGAACATCAGTATGCACAAGAAAAATTGAACAAGATTAGCAGTCTGCTGGGGCTGGATGGTGATGGCACGATAACTGATTCAGAAAACGAACTGGTTCTCGAAAAGCTGCACCAGCAAACAGCGGATTATATTGATTTGATTGGCGAGGCAGAATTTGACCAGTTCATGCAGGTAGTGGGTATGGCTGGGCAAAACTATGCCCCTGAACTGGTATCACTGTTTGAGACTGCAAAACAGAACTTTGATGCTGATATAACGCAACTGATGAGTGATACCAAGGATGTCTATCTAGCAGGTATCGAGCAGCAGATCAGTGAATATCAAACTTTGATTGAGCGATTGTCGACACTCGCTTCTGTAGAGGCGTATCGCCTTATGATTGAGGGGCTTGAAGTCGACCTTACTGCGGCCATTGTTGAAAAAGATGCGAGTATTACGGGCTTGAATGCCAGCCTTCTGGCTGAATACGGTGCTGATTATACCAATGATATTAAGAATGATTTTGAAATCTTGCTGACAGACTATGCTGCTGATGACATTGCGCTTGCTGATTTGTTGGCTGATGGAGATTTGCTTGATCAGTTACGCCAGGCCAAGATTGACGCTTTTAACAGTGGAATTGAAATCTTGGTGGATGATTACAAGAGTGCCGCTGATGCCATTACAGCCCGGCTTACCGAGTTTGTCGATGAAGGTTCCAGTTTCACCGAAATCGTAGCTTCACTTGAGTACGACTTGACGACCCTGAACAATGGGGGGCAGGCCGTTGATGATCATGTCGATACTCTGGGTTCAGATCTCACTGGTAACAATCGCAATGCGCTTTATCTCCAACTTGATCTCTATCTTGCAGATAGCGATGGCAGTGTAACAGCTAACTCGTTGCTGAGTTTTGTGCAGGATGCCACAGCAGGCATGGATGCGGCTGACAAGCAGGCCTATGAATATCAACTCGTCTCTCTGGCTGAAACATATAAGACGGCTCACGATATAGTTGTTGCCCTGGAGCAAAAATATTCACCAGTCGGTGAATCGCTCTCTTTGAGTGAGATCATTGCTAACCTCAATAACGATATCGCAGCGGTTGAACAGGCAATGCAAGATGCTGAAGATGCGCTGGCTGATGGGCTTGATGCTATCTTCGGAGCGCCTTATGTCGATGTGGTTGGCAGTGGTTTTGATACGATACTTCCAGATTTTATTGCTGGCGCCATTACCATTTCTGATTTGTTGGCAACACTGGATGCTGCTTACTCAGCACAGAGCGCCGACTATAAGGCTGCGCTGACATCGTTGCTGGAGGCATTCAAGGTTCAGGCCGATGTGGTCACGCGTTTCCAACTGTTACTGGACAAAGATGATTTGACACTCGATCAGGTGCAGGCAGATCTTGCTGTTGCAATTTCAGTATCTGACACCGAACTGGTGCAATATCTTGAGACCGTTGAGGCACATAAAGTTGCCCAGGCTGATACGGAGTCACATCTGGATGAGCAGACTACTGTTGTTGAGTCAGCCAAGCAGGGCTTGGATCAATTCATCATGGAGCAATTATCAGTAGCTACACTGTCTGCTGCTTATGATGCTGCCGTTGTGCAAGATGACAAGAGTGCCACCGACCTAGTAACCGATATTTTGGCTGTGCTTGAGGCTGAACACGACGCTGCCTTTACCTCACTTGATGAGTCTGGCGGCCGTGAAAATTTCGAAGCTGCTCTGTTTGGTATGGTTTCGGCTTACACGACGGACAGAGATGCACTACTAGCACTACAGGAAGAGCTTGATGCTTATGTGGCTGTAAGTAGTGATGTCGGTGATTTGATCGGAACAGTGGCGGCAGCGAAAGATGTTATTGCGGATGACCTGCTTAACGATTCTGGAATAGATGTTGATGATTTCCTTCAGGTCAATGACCATGAGTTAAGTGAAATTGCTGAAGATCTGCTTGCTGGTGAAATTGATGCTAATGAGTCACAGCAGGAAAGAGTGGATCTATTAGACGATTACCTGGGTAACACTGATGTTGGTGGTGTAAATGCTGAAATCAATACGGTAGCTGATCCTGTCGTGCAACGACTTGAAGCTGTAATTGCAGCGCTTGAGTTATTTGCTGATTCAGATTTTAGTATCTCTGAAGTTGCATCTGTCGATGCTGCAATCCAAGCTTTTACTGATGAGATTGATGGCATCAATGAAGGCGAATCTGCCGATAAGGATCTGGTTAAGGTGCTGGCAACAGCCCTGTTACCGGCTCTGAGTCTGGATGATGTTTTTGACCAGCTGGATGCTATGCAGGATGTGCTGAATTATCAGGCGGCTAACCCGGATATATTTTCTATTACAGCTGAGTTTGCAGGTATCAGTAGTTTTGCTAGCGCGCAGGAGTTGTACGAGGGGGCCGGGAGTGATACTGAGTCAGATGAAAAACTTATTGATCTGATACTGGCCTACCAACAGGTAGAGTCATTGGCTGGTGAGTATGGCCTTGGCAAGGCGCAGGAGCTGACAGACTTTAGGTCTACACTTGAGGCGCTTGAGCGTCTGCGTGTTTATGCAAGCTATCTACCTAGCGAAGGTCTGCTGGATATCCAGGAATTGTTTGAAAACTACAATAGCAATCTGAGTGAGTACGATGAAATTGCTAATGCTGATACCAGGATTGATGCCATTAAAGACAAAGCTGTGGCAGAAGCTAAGCTTGCCTCACTAGAAAAAGATGAGGTTGCAGTTGATCTTGTCGTTGAAAACAATCTTGTTTTTGATACTTACTACGCCACACTGATTTCGTATTTTCCTTGGGCAGCATCGTGGATAAGTGATTTTTTCTCCGAGAGTAAAACAATAACCGATGGTGCGCGGGTTGACCAAAGCGCTCTTAAAACTGAGATTGGACTTCTCAATACCCAGCTTGATACTGCTGATACTCTGTTGGCCGACACGGATCAGAGATTGGCAGAGCTTGATGATGAGCTTGCGGACCAATATCAGATGATCAAAGTCCTGGGGCCTGCTGTTCTCGAAGTATTGTCTGGAACTGAAACTGAAGAAGGAACTAGAACAGGTAATGAGCTCATGGCTCTGTTGGAAGCAGATAGCAGTCTAATTGCCTCCATCCAGTCATACAGAAATGATTATGCCGTTGTTGCCGAGCATGGTGACGATGTGATTGGTGTTCCTGTCTTTGATGGTGCCAGTTTCAGCACAGTTACCAGTACCGTTGAGTCCATCGATTATACGGCATTGTTGTCATTAACAGGCCTGAATGAATTTGGCATACATGCGGATTATGAACAGGTTGAGTCACTCACACTCAACCTTGGTGATGGTAATGATCTGATTACGATTGGCGATAGCCTGGGACAGGCTGATAGCCTTGTACAAGTAAATACAGCTGCCGGTGATGATGAAATCCACGTGGGCAATGAGTCCAACACAGTCGATGATGTTGTTGGTACGTTGAAAATAGATGCAAGCAGTGGAAGCAATATGTTGGTTATTGATGACTCTGGTGATCAAACAGGTGATGTCATCACACAGCAATATGGAGCTGACGATTATATTCAGCTTAGTGGCATGGCTGATGGTGATGTTTTCTATAAATCCAGCGGTGGTTTCTCCAATGGTTTGAGCGTTACAACCTCAGCAGGGGATGATGAGGTATCAATCTCTGCCCTGCATGGTAGTGATTACACGGAACTATTCACTATTGAAGGTGATGATGAGATTACCGTCAACAGCTTTGCGGTAGATCCTAATGCTGAGCTAACAATCTACAGTGGCAGCGGCGATGATGATGTCGATGCATTCAATGCGCCACTCGGCGTTACCATTTATGCTGAATCAGATAATGATGTCGTGCTGGGTAGCCAATATGCCGATTTGATTTCTGGTGGATTTGGTGATGACTGGCTTTCTGGCTCCACTGGTAATGATGTGATCTGGGGTGATCTTGCTAATACGCATACCGATACAGCTGGTGATGGTGACGATATCATTTTTGGTAATAGTGGAGATGACACACTCTATGGCCAAGGTGGAAGTGACATACTCTTTGGTGACAATGGTTTAGTAACTCAAACCCTCGTGGCATCCACTGACGGAGCCGTTGGGGTGGATACTATAGATACCGGCAGTGGTGATGATATTGCCATGGGTGGTCTGGGTAATGACACCATTACCGGTGTCGGTGGTAATAACATTGTTATCGGTGATGAGGGCAAAGTTGTATACAGCATTCTTGCTGCTCTTACTCTGATAAGAAACGATGAGAGCACCGAAGGTGGCAATGACATTATCACTATCGCTGGTGGAGACAATCGTATTCTTGGTGGAACGGGTGATGATGATATTACAACCGGGGCTGGCACTGATGTTGTCCTGAGTGATCATGGGCAATTAACTTACAGTGAGGGCAAAGCCGTTAGTTTTGAGGCCTATCCTCAGGCAGGTTGTGGAAGTGATGTCATTAGCACGGGTGGTGGTGATGACTATATTCTTGCTGGTAGTGGCGATGATGATATTTTGGCAGGTGACGGCAACGATTTTGTGATTGGTGGTAATGGCCAGATGCTGTTTGATGAAAATGGCATTATTGAATCGATTGCAAATAATGATGCGACCGATGCCTGTGGCACTACTTCTGATAATGACATCATCAGCCTGGGCGACGGTGATAATGTTGCCCTTGCAGGTGATGGCAATGATGATGTTACTACCGGCGATGGTGACAATATTGTTATTGCCGATAAAGGTGTGGTGAATTTTAGCAATGGCCTGCCAGTCTACATTGAGGCTATGTTCTCCAGTGGTGGAAATGACAGCGTTACTTTTGGTCATGGTCAAAATCTGGCCATGGGTGGTGCTGGCAGTGATCTATTAAACGGTGGTTTAGGTGAAGACATCCTTCTTGGAGATTATGGTATAGCCCAAAAAGAAAAGAGTGGGTACACCAAAGTTTGGACGACATACCCTAGCACAGGTGGAAATGATCGCCTTTATGGGCATGGGGGTGATGACATCCTTCTGGGTAGCGCCGGCCGAGATAGCATATGGGGTGGTGATAATAGTGACATTGTGTTTGGTGATGGTGGTGTCATTGAGCTTGATAGCGGTAAACCGTTCCATTTTAAAAATATCGATATTTTCATAGGCGATGATGATTTCCTATCAGGCGGCTCCGGTAATGATTATATATTTGGTGGTGCTGGCCATGACACACTTGATGGCAATCTGGAGGAAGATGTCTTGGCTGGCGACATTGCCGAAGTCACGATAAGTCCTACAGGTGTGGTAAACGTATTTGCTCCAGAATTTGGAAACCTAGATCTGACTAACACCACTCTGGATGATCTTTATACTACCTATAGCGTAGCGCCTGATCTGTTAGATATTGAAGGATTGATGCCTTCACCAAAGCCTGTATCTGAGGTGGCGCCGATAGAGCAGGTGGGAATAAATGCTAATGCAAATAGCCATGCTGCTCAGAGCAGAGCAACGAGTATGCTAGCAATGGCCTCTGGCAGTGCGGCTGAAGCTGAGGTGCTGCAGTCCATGTTGTCCATGCTGGCAGCTACAGATGTTAAAGTACAAGGCAATGCTGATCTAAATTGGCCCAATAATCTACCAGCAACCGCTACAGGGCCAACTATCCACGCTGTTGCAGATGTTAAAACACAAGACAATACTGATCTAGAATGGCTCAACAACCTACCGGCAACAGCTGCAGGGCCTACCACGCATGGTGTTGTTATAGGTGATACCTTGTGGGATATTGCTGCCCGCTATCTTGGTGATCCTACGAGCTGGCCAGAACTGCTGAAGCTGAATCCTTGGATTGAAAACCCAGACTTTATTGCACCAGGTCAGGACATCCAGCTGCCAGCAGCCGCGAATGATGCAAATGATGCAACAGAGAAAGCTGAGATAAAGGATGATGCTGTGGATCCACAAGCACAGCAGAATGAACTACTGCCACTGGTAGAAGGAGTTGCATTTGCGGCAATGACTGGCTTCGGATCACACCGGGCAAACCGCGCAAATGGACTGTACGTCCTTGATGGTAATGGTGGTGATTTAAAGCCAAGTTACAGTGGCTCGGGTAAATCAATGTCTGTTGATGACAAGACTAATGTTTGTATTGATTGGGATAGTTAAATCTAGATTAAGCATTGCCACCAATAGAAGCAAACCGTGATATTTTTTAATCAAATAGTGAAAGGTTAAACATGACAAAATCAGACGATACAACAAAACAGCAAGCAAAAGATAAAGTTGCACCTAAAATCAAATGGGACGGTTCAAAAATGAACACTGCCTATGCCAATGTTTGCAACGTGACCAGCACCCGTGAAGAGGTCTCTCTGCTCTTTGGCACAAACCAGACATGGGCGCGTGGCGGAAATGAGGTGGTGGTTGAACTGTCAGACCGTGTGATCCTGAATCCATATGCGGCCAAGCGTTTATCACTGTTATTGCAGAACGTTGTCTCTGAATATGAAAACCGTTTTGGTGAAATTCAGACCGGTATTGGTCAACAGGTTCCAGAAAGTACAAGTCATTAAGTATTAAAGTATAAAAGACATGAAGGGATATAAGCTCATCCTTGATATATCAAAATCAGGCTGAGCTGAAGCGTTACAACGGGTAAATTAAAGCTATGTCCCAACCGTCTGCAGAAGGTCAAATAAAGTCTCACGATAATACCCTGTGGCGACAGTTTGCCCAGTCGCAGGAGAGTGATGCCTTTTATAACACCTGGCTTGGCCTGACCTCTCTACAGGTCAACCGAGCAGTTCGTGCCGTGCTGATCTTGGGTGAGCCGGATAGTTGTTCTTATCGCCCTGTTGCCTATTGGCCTGAAGGGCAGGGTGGTTCATCTGCTCTGGGTGATTTGGCAGAACGCAGCCTGGCAGTTAAGCAAGGCATGGCGGGACAGATTGATGAAGCTGGCCAGCGTTTTGGTGTTGCTTATCCCCTGATCTTTGATGATCACCGCTATGGTGTGGTTGCGGTTGAAATTGGAGGTCAAACCAATAGCACCTCACTTGATCTTGCGTTAAGACAGCTGCACTGGGGGAGCGGTTGGCTGGAGGCACAATTACACCGTACTCAGTCGAAGCAGGATGTTCGGTTGAATGAACGCCTGGTAACAGCATTAGAGCTGATTGTTTCGATTCTTGAACTCCCTGATTATGATGCCTCAGTTAAAGCCGTCGTTACTGAACTAGCACAAAAGCTTAATTGTGATCGAGTCAGTCTTGGTTTTAAGCACCACAATATCATACGTGTAGAAGCGATCTCTCACAGCGTTGAGCTGGAAAAACAGATGAATATGGTACGGGCAATTGGTGAAGCCATGGATGAAGCCTTTGACCAGTGCCAGCCGCTCTCCTATCCAGCTGATGAAGCAAATAGCTATATTTTGCGCCAGCATGAGGAGTTGTCACAGCAATTTGGTTCCGGTGCCATTCTTACTATCCCGCTCTATGTTCACGGTGAAGCGACTGGCGTCCTGATGTATGAACGTCCAGTTGATCTGCCTTTTGATGACAATGATATGGAGTTATGCCGCAGTGTCGCAACGGTCATTGCTCCGATCCTGCATGAAAAACAACTCAATGCCAGAGGGTTGGTGCGCAAGTTGGCTGATGCTGCTGGCAGTGGATTGAGCAAAATCTTCGGGGCAGAAAACTATTTAAGTAAAGCCGTTGCCGTGACAGTTATGTTATTGGTGGCTGCCATGTTTATGGTTGATGGCCAATATCGGATAACGGCAGATACAGTACTGGAAGGCAAGGTTCAGCGTAGCATCGTCACTCCGTTTGATGGTTATATTCTTGAAGCAGAAGCGCGTGCTGGAGATGTGGTTAAACAAGGGCAGTTATTAGCGCAGCTTGAGGATAGAGATCTACAGCTGGAACGAATCAAGTGGTTAAGCCAGCGTGGCCAGTTGAACAAGCAGTATGATGAAGCGATGGCGTTACGTGACCGTGCCAAGGTCAATATCATCAGTGCCCAGATCGGCCAAGCTGATGCACAGCTTAAACTGGTGGATGAACAGCTGGCTCGCACTCAGGTGACTGCGCCATTTGATGGTTTGATTATCAGCGGAGATTTGAATCAGTCATTGGGTGGTAGTGTTGCCCAGGGTGATCTGTTGTTTGTGATTGCGCCGTTGAGTGACTACCGCGTCATCCTGCAAGTGAATGAGCGTTATATCCAACAGGTGCAGGAGGGGCAGCAAGGTACGTTGGTCTTATCTTCCCTGCCCGATGAAAAACTGGCACTACTCATTGAGCGTATCACCCCCATCTCAAGTGCGGAAGAGGGTGAAAACTATTTCCGTGTTGAAGCGGTACTGGATCAAAGGGTCACCCAACTGCGTCCTGGTATGGAAGGAGTGGCCAAGATTGAGATTGATGAGCGCAGTCTGGCATGGATCTGGAGCCATGAAATTATCGATTGGGTACAGCTCTGGTTGTGGCGCTGGTTGCCATGAGTGAGACGCTCTACAGCTCAAGTTGGTATCGTGTTGCTGATCTAAAGCCGCGCTTAAGATCCCATTGTCAGATTCATCGGCATAGTTATCGCTGTGAGTTGTGGTATGTCTTACAAAACCCGGTGACGGGGCGTTTTCACCGCTTCTCTCCCAATGCTTATTTGCTGATTGGTTTAATGGATGGTCATCGCACTATCCAGGAGATTTGGGACTATGCAGCAGAAAAGCTGGCTGATGATCTGCCCACGCAACAGGAAGTGATCCAGCTGTTGACACAACTCTTCCGCGCCGATGTGTTGCAGTCCGATGTGATGCCGGTCGTTGAAGAGATGCAAAGCCGTGATCAAAAAATGAAACGGCAAAAAAAGATGCAGCACCTGCGTAGTCCGCTGTCTATTCGCATCCCTCTGTTTGATCCAGATCGTATGCTCTCTGCTGTGTTGCCTTGGGTACGTCCCTTCGCTACCAAGGCAGCCGTTGTGTTTTGGTTTGTGGCAATTATCAGTGCTGTTTTATTGGCTGCACAGCACTGGCAACCGCTGACTGAGAATGTGGTTGACCGTGCACTGGCTATGGAAAACCTGCTGCTGCTCTGGTTTGTGTTTCCTTTAGTCAAAGGGCTACATGAATTGGGTCATGGCCTGGCGGTAAAACATTGGGGGGGCGAAGTACATGAGATGGGCATCATGTTTCTGGTGTTTATGCCCGTGCCGTACGTTGATGCCTCCGCCTCATCAGCCTTTAGGGATAAACAGCAACGCATTTTTGTTGGGGCCGCTGGTTTGATGGTGGAGCTGTTTCTGGCTGCGCTAGCGTTGTTGATATGGATAAATGCTGAGCCCGGCATGGTGCGGGCGGTGGCCTTTAATGTGATGTTGATCGCCAGTGTCTCGGCGCTGTTATTCAATGGTAACCCGCTACTGCGCTTTGACAGTTATTACATCCTGAGTGATTTGATTGAGATCCCAAATTTTGGTGGGCGCGCCAATCAATATATTGGCTATCTTTTGCAGCGTTATCTCTTACGGGTTCCTGCTGTGCGCTCTCCGGTCATGGCCAAAGGTGAAGCAGGCTGGTTCTTCTTTTATGCCATTGCCTCCTTCTGTTATCGCATGTTGATGATGTTCTCCATCGTCCTAATGGTGGGCGGACACTATTTTATTGCAGGTATTGTGTTGGCTGCGTGGGCCTTCTATTCAATGTTATTGCAACCTATCTATAGGAGCCTGCGAACACTATTTACCAGTGCACAAATAGCTCCTGTACGCCGTCGAGCTGTATCTATAACCATGTTGGGAGTTGCGCTTATCAGTGCAGCTGTAATGCTTGTGCCGGTGCCTGCCTCAGTGCGTGTAGAGGGTGTGGTTTGGGCGCCTGAACGAACCATGGTACGCCCCGAAGTTGATGGCAGTATTGTCAAAGTAATTGCTGTACCCGGCAGTTATGTTGAAGCAGGCGATGTGCTGGTTGAAATGAGTGCTTTGCAGTTGGTCGCTGATGTTGAGATCTTTCGTGCCCAGCTGAAGGAGTTGAAGGTTCGTTATGATCAGGAGATAGTCAATGATCGAGCCAAGGCACAGATCACCCGTGAAGAGATTGTCTCGATAGATGGATTGCTGCAACGTGCTATTGAACGTAAAGCCGCCTTGCAGGTGCGCAGCCCAAAGGCAGGTATCTTTACTGTTGATCAGGCAGATGATCTGCCAGGACGTTTTGCCCGTCGTGGAGAGGTACTGGCCTACGTACTCGCCTTTGATGATGCCACAGCACGGATAGTGGTTAATCAGGATCAGGCAGATCTGGTGCGTTATGCTTCAAAGCTGGTTGATGTGCGTTTTGCCGGGGCCTTTGATGAAACAGTGCAGGGGCGTTTGCAACGTGAAGTGCCAGCTGCTTCAGATGAAATACCGAGTGCAGTTTTAACTACTGAAGGAGGTGGCGCTCATGCTACTGTTCCTAATGAGGAGGACGTACTCAAAGCAGCACAAAGCCTGTTCCAGTTTGATGTTGCACTGAATGTGGATGAGCCAGTGCAACGATTGGGTGAGCGAGTTTACGTAAGGTTTATTCGTGATCCTGAGCCCCTGGGTTTGCAAGGATACAGAGCGCTTCGACAACTTTTCCTCAGCCGATTTGATGTCTAGTTCAATCTCAGCTTTACGTGTCCCCTTCGGGCCTTATCCTGAACGAGTGGATGTCAGTCGTAAATCACTGGATCAACGCATTAACCGCTTTTTGTTTACCCGGCCTCAGCGCTCACAGGTCTCTAAACGTTTTCCTTCACTGTTAGCTGAGATCAATGAGAAAGGCCAGGCATTTGCAGCTCTTGGGCAAACTGAACTGGAGCAAAAAGCAACAGCCTACCGTCAGCAACTGCGACAACAAGGTTTGAGTGATCATCAGGTAGCAGAGGGCTTTGCTTTGGTGCGTGAATTGGCACATCGCATATTGGGATTGCGTCTCCATGATTGTCAGTTGCAGGGCGGCTGGTTCATGCTTAACGGCATGGTGGCGGAGATGGAGACGGGAGAGGGCAAGACAGTAACGGCTACGCTGCCGGTGACCTTGATGGCACTGGCCGGTTTTCCTGCCCACGTCATTACCGTCAATGATTATCTGGCCAAACGTGATGCTGAAACTCTGCGACCACTCTATCAAGCATTTGGCTTGAGTGTTGGTGTGGTGATCAGTACAACTACAACGCAGGAAAAACAACTGGCCTATCGTTGCGACATTACTCACTGTACCAATAAAACATTGGTATTTGATTACTTACGTGATCGGATGACGCAGGAAAATCGTAATAGCAGCCTGCGGTTTGATGTAGAAAAGCTCTATCGTAGAGATGGTGGTTGCCATCAGCAGCTTTTGCTACGGGGGCTCTGTTTTGCACTGTTGGATGAGGCCGATAGTATCCTGGTTGATGAAGCGCGTACCCCCTTGGTCATTTCAGGTCAGGGGGATAATTGTCAGGAAGAGATATTTTATCGCCAGGCCCATAAGCTGGCATTGCAGCTGCAGCCAGAAGATGATTTTCAGATAGAGCAAGATAAGATCGCATTGTCTGATGCGGGTGAAACCAAATTAGCCCAACGGGGTGATGAACTGGGTGGCGTTTGGTGTGGCGCGCGTCGTCGCCGTGAAAGTGTAAGTTTGGCGCTACGGGCACTACATACACTCTGTCGTGATCAGCACTACATTGTTGAAGATGACAAGGTGGTGATCATTGATGAATACACCGGTCGCCCCATGCCAGATCGTTTCTGGGGGCGTGGCCTACAGCAGTTGGTTGAAATCAAAGAAGGCTGCACGGTTACCGGCCACCGGGAAACACTGGCTCGTATTAGTTATCAACGCTTCTTCCGTCGTTACCATCGGCTTGCTGGGATGACTGGCACAGCACATGAAATTAGTGCAGAGCTGAGCGATGTATATGCCCTACCTGTCTTGCGAGTGCCAAGTCATAAACCTAGCCAACGCCGTTTTGAAGGAACAACAGTTTGTCTTAGTCAGGAACAAAAGTGGCACCAGGTAATAGAAAGGATAAATCAGCTGCACCAACTGGGCAGGCCGTTGTTGATAGGAACACGTACGGTTGAAGATTCAGAGAAGTTGAGTAAGCAGTTGGAAGAGCAGGGGGTAGATCATAAGCTGCTTAATGCGCGACAAAATGAAGAAGAGGCTGAAGTAATTGCTGCGGCAGGTCACTATGGTCGTATTACAATCGCCACCAACATGGCGGGGCGCGGTACAGATATTGTGGTGGATGATGTAGCGCTTGAAGCAGGTGGACTACATGTGATGCTTACTGAAGCCCATGCCGCAAGTCGTATTGATCGCCAGCTTTATGGGCGCTGTGCGCGCCAGGGAGCACCGGGTAGTGTGGAGGCGATTATGGCGTTGGATGATGATGTGCCAACGGCTGCTAAAAATGTGCTGATACGTGTGTTGCAACAGTTTCCCAGTATACTTAACACTTTTGTTGGTCAATGGCTTGCCAGGATAGCTATCTCCTCTGCACAAAAAAAGATGGAGCAGATGCACTTCAAGATGCGCAGTAAGATGCGACTCCTTGATAAACAAACAGATGAAGCATTGGCATTTTCAGGATATTCAGAGTAATGGTATTTGTTAACAAACTACATATCGTATTAGTAGCAGTTATGCTGGCCTTGTTTGGACAAGTGGCTGCACAGGGGCGAGCGCCATTGGCTTCTAATGACTGCATTATCGAACCATACAAAGTGGTCAATGTCGGTAGTCCGGTAGAGGGTCTCCTTAAAGAGGTAAGTGTTGAGCGGGGTGATGTAATTAAGGCATTGCAAACCATCGCACAACTGGAATCAAGAGTTGAGCAGGCTTCTGTAGATTTAGCCAAAGAGCGTGCCAATTTTAATCAGCGTAATGTTGAGCGTAATAAAGAACTCTATGCTAAACAGTTAATCTCAATTCATGAAAAGGACGAGCTTGAGACCGAGAGCTTTCTTTCTAGGATGGAACTGCAACATGCTGAAGCAATTCTGTCACAACGCTCTATTAGCACCCCGATTGGTGGCGTAGTAGTTGAGCGCTTCCTCAGCGAAGGTGAGTTTGTCGGTAGTGAACCCATCCTAAAAATTGCACAGCTCAATCCGCTTAATGTCGAAGTGATCCTGCCGGTGGATGCCTTTGGCCAAGTGAAAAAGGGCATGAGAGCCACTGTGTTACCTCAGCTGCCAGTGGGTGGTGAATTCAAAGCCAAAGTTGTCATTGTTGATAAGGTTGTTGATGCTGCCAGTGGAACCATTGGTGTTCGTCTTGAGCTGCCAAACCCATCCAACCGGCTGCCAGCCGGACTCAAATGTCGGGTTGAATTTAACCTGTAGCCTAGTTGATCTATCAGGTGTAATTGCTGTCCCACCCAACAAATGTTTCTTGTGATTTGGTCTGGTAGTTCTCCAGTAGGGATTTTGATCTCTTAATGTTCTCTCGGATCAAGCTCAAGGGATAGTAAAAGTGATATTTTTTGGTCTTTAGTAAGGTATTTGGTAGGTGCCTTGCCAATAAAGAAATCCTAGGTGGGATGGTTATGGAGTGGTATTAGGGGCGGCAAAGCACGTAGCTCGTTGAAATATATGGAAGCGCAACGGCCTGCAAAGCCGTGGACCTCGGTTCGATTCCGGGCTCAGCCTCCATATCATTCCTCTATAAATCCATAAAATCCATGTCGATGAGGATGTTGTTTCATGGCAAAATATCTGTTTCTGTCCGTCTTCTATCGTTAGTAAACTCTGGGTCTCATTAATGCTGATTGCTTACTTGCACTAGGGTAATTATCAAATGTCTCTATCCAGGTGGGCGCATCAGTTAGCGCTGGGTTTGGATTCGTCTCACAGATAAGCAAACAAGGAAAAGGCGCTAGTTGATTTTTAAGAAAACAAGAAATAGCCGCACAAAACGCATGGTTGAGCTGCCTAGATAATAAGCGTAGTTTAAGAACTAAATTCCTATAGATGATTGTTGTTATGAGTGCTCATGCAATGTGAGTGGCCAGTTCCAATACAGTATCTAGGGGGGCTGGCCAAGGAAACTATGGAGTGTGGCATGCAGCTAAGAAATACTAACTTTAGGATGGTTCTTTCCAGAGCACTATATCCTTGTTGTTCTCAATCTCATATTCCTCTTTTTCCTCAGGTTACTATATCTAGTTTCATGAGCTTCTATTACTTAAACCGCTTAAGTCTAATGTGGAGTTTGGAATGCAAACTGTAATTATTGTGTGATGTGCATAGTGCTTTTCACTGAGAAAGAGAATGGCTGCTCATTCATTTAGGAGTATATGGGGGTTGTTAGCAAATAAAGAGAAAGTAAGATTTCTTGCTGCTAGTGTTTTGTGGGTCTGGAATTTACATACAGAGGCAAAGCCTAATGCCTGTTCTGCCCTATTCTCATATTACCAAAATGTACCTGATGAATATTAAAATTGTACTTGCTGTTTTCACAGGGAGATATCTGAGAGGGTCCCTATAGAAGATCAAGAAGCACTTAATTTCATTATGGTATCAGGGGAGAGACTGTTGGAGTGCTTGAGATAAAAGTAAATGTTAATTAAATGATGGCATGGAATGAAGTGCAGAAAATTAATTGATTAGTGAGTTTATGCGGATGATTAGAATCTTAGATAGTAAGAAGATGCTATTGGAACAGCTGCTCTGTATAGCTTGAATGTAGTGGTTAGGCATATTGAGATTGTTTGTGGAAATAACAATTTATCATTGGTCATATCTATACAAAATTACAACTTAGATATTAATCTAGATTAATGACTAATATAGCAATGTAAAATTAAATGGAGGTAGACATGTTCAGTTATGATAGTCCAGGTGTATATATTAATGAACGTGAATCAGGGGCTCGTCCCATTGAGGCTAGTGGAACTTCAACTGCAGCATTTTTAGGCTATGCAAGAACAGGAGAAGCCGGGAATGCTGTGCCAATTGAGAGCTTTAAAGAGTACACTGAAGCGTTTGGTGAAATATCAGAAAATGGAAATTCAGAGTCAGATTCTCTTGCTTTTACAGCGCAAGCTTACTTTCAGAATGGAGGTCGCCAAGCCTATATTATTAACGTCTCAAAAGGCGGCGACTATAGTAATAGAGAGTTATATGCTGGCCGAAAGGCGCCAGTAGAGCTTTTTACTGTCAAAGCTAAAGGGGTAGGTTCTCACGCAGATGATTTAGAAGTGTGGTTAATACCTGAGGACGGCCCAAGTTCTGGGATTTTCTCATTTAGAGTGATGAGAAGAGTTGAATATGGCCTGAAGGAAGAAGAGAACTATCGCCGTGTTGATCTAGCACCAGGCCTGCCAGGTAGTTTAGAGCAAGTGGTTAATGATAACTCAAAATTGGTTAACATTGAGCTTGCTTCTGGAATTGAGAAAAAGGTTTTTCCATCTATTCCCGATACGGTTTCCGTTAAGTTTGGCAAAACTCAGATCATAGCTATAAATGATGCGATGGGTATAAAACTGAAATTATTGGATCAGTATATTACCAATTCGTTAGAGTTTAATGGTCTGGATGAGAATGATCCTGATTCGGCTGCAGTCACATTTCAGCATGAACTAAATGAGAAGACCAAAAACTCTGATGCGCCTTATGGCCTTCAGTTCGAGTGTAAAGTCATCGCCAATGAATTGTGTTGCATGCTTAAGTCCACTCACCCGGAGGCTAGTTTTGAATTTCTTAATGGAGCAGGTACTGTCTTAAATGAGCAAAAAACCCCCGCACGTAAAGATTTGTTAGCAAAATTAATAACTGGAAAGGAGAGTGGTGATTTACAACAAGCCGTCCTTTCAAGTGAAATCAATATATTTGATGCCACGTTACTCTCGGCTAAAAATTTGGATGTTCAAATTGGCAATGAGTTTGGTCGTAGTGTAGTGATTACAAGAATGTCCCAGCGTTCATCCCTTGAGTATATCGCTTATGATATTCAACAACAGCTGCGTACTAAACAATTGTCTCTGCCAATAACAATCTTACCTTCTGTAATACAGAAGGGCTCGTATTGCCAAATTGCATTCGGTCCTGATGTCCTTCCTGGGTCACACTTGATGACAAATGATGGAAAATCCGGTGACAGTTGGCTTGAAGCACAAGCTGAGGAAATGGTATGGCACACTCCTCAGATTGCAACTGACACCGAGCTTGAAGACCTAAAAGCTGATTTTGATAATTCATTAACACTCAGAATTCTTGCTAATGATGTTGAAGAAGTATCAATAACCATCGGGATAGGAGGTGTAGAAAATATAGCTGAGCTAACAGAAGCTATTCAATCTGGAATTGCAAATCTCAAGGCTGAGCCATCACCAACGATAATAGTAGAAGCCATTGGAAATAGATTGCTTCTCTGGGATGCTGGTGACACTAACACTCTGCCAAAGGACATTGCTGTACTTGCATCTCCCGCAGGTGACCTTCTTAACCTCACAAAATCTAGAGGTGCTTTCACAAATGCACTAAATCTACTTCAGGGGGGGCTTCCTATAGGTGGTAGATTGCAGGGCGGGAAGAATGGGAAGAAAGGTGGTGTTGATGGCTATGAAGAAGCATTGCAATTACTTGAAACATATCCAGACGTTTCCATTATTTGCTTACCCGGCCACCAGTGGGGTGATGATGGTCATTCGCGGCAGATTATCGAAAAAACCATAAACCATGCACGGCGGCTGGGTGATCGTATGGTAATCGTAGATCCACCTAAACCAACTGGCACTGGAAAATTATGGAGTACAGAGAATGATGTGAGGATGGCTAATTTGCCGACTTCGAGCTATTCAGCTTTGTATTATCCGTGGGTTCATGTACCAGCACCAAGGATGGAGTACAGAGGTAACGGTAGCTCCAATCAAGTTCTGGTTCCTCCCTGTGGGTTTGTAGCGGGTGTCTGGTCGGTTACTGACAAGGAGCGGGGTGTTTGGAAAGCGCCTGCAGGAGTTGATGCCAGACTTCAGGGCGTATTATCACTGCAACACGACCTAACTAATATTCAAGGAGGCGCTCTCAATCGCTATGGTGTCAATGTGCTTCGTAATCTTCCGGGGTATGGCGGCGCAGTGGTGTGGGGAGGTCGTACACTTGCGACTAAAACAGAACCTCAATGGAAGTATTTACCGGTACGACGAACAGCATTGATGATAGAAGATAGTTTGCGTGAAAATATGCTTTGGGCGGTGCACCAACCAAATCGCAGTGAGCTTTGGGCAGCGCTACGTCTTAACATAGATGCTTTTATGAATCGTCTATTTCGAGCAGGAGCTTTCCAACCTGATGCGGCGAGTAAGGCTTACTTTGTCAAGTGTGGTCTTGGGTCAACAATGTCACAAGCTGATATTGATGCCGGCGTTGTCAGGGTGCGAGTTGGGTTTGCGCCTGTTAAACCGGCAGAGTTTGTAGTCATTGACATTGAACAGATAACTGAAAATAACTAAGGAGTGGGATTATGGCTGGAAATAATACACCCCGTGAAGGGTTTCGTTTTGATCCTTACCGTACATTTCGATTTCAGGTTCTTATTGATGGGGTAGCGGTTGCTGGTTTAAGAAAGATGACGGCGCTTAAAAAGACCACGGAAGCAGTAAGCTGGAGAACTGCAGGCGACCAAACCCATGAACGTAAATTACCTGGGGGTACCAAGTTTGAACCGATAACGTTGGAACAAGGCCTGACCATGGATCCAGTGTTTGAAGACTGGGCTAACCTCGTTAATAAACTAAATGACCCAATGTCCCTGGCTAGATTTCGTAAGGACATCGTGATTAATGTAATGAATATGGAGAATAAGCCTGCCATTAGTTACAAGCTTTATGATGCCTGGGTTGCTGAATATCAGGCCCTGCCTGACTTTGATGCTGGCAATACCAACACTGTTGGCATTCAAACCATCAAACTGGAGCATGAAGGGTGGGAACGGGATAGAGATGTTGTAGATGATCCTGCTCGCCTGCCACGCAGTCGCTAAGAGCAGTGAGTGTGCATATTCAACTACCTGGTGGTTTGGTGGTTAATGATGAAATACACCACCTTGTCCGGTTTAGACCTATAACGGGAAAAATAGAACTGCTTGTTGCATCACAAGTAGATCTGTATCTGGGTAGGCCTGCGTGGGTGAGTGAGGTCTTAGCAGCTTCTATTGAAGTGATTGGATCGATTGAAACCAGTGTTGCCGTTGCAAATCATCTAACCGTGGGTGACCGTATTTTTCTGATGCTCCAGTTGGGTATTCGTTACAGTGGTGATCGAATATGGTTAACGCCTACCTGTGAATCTTGTGGTGAAAAGTTTGATTGTAATTTGCAGCGCTCGGAATTTCCGGTTCAAAAGGCTAGCAGTGATTATCCTTATGCTGTCCTAAATATCAAAGGAAGGGAGATTTGTGTGCGAGCAGTCAATGGTGAGGACCAACAGTGGCTGAATCAGCATCCATCAAGACATAATGCCGTACTAGCATTATTGAGGCGTTGTGTACAAACAGTAGATGGAGAGCCGCCAGCCCCATCATTTATAAAAAGTCTGAATAAGAAAAATCGTGATCTGCTTGAATCTGCAATTCAAGATATTGGGCCAGATGTAGATTGTTCGTTGCTTGTAAGATGTCCTGAATGTTCCTCAGTACAAGAACTTGAATTTGATCCTTATTACCTTGGCCAAACACTAAGAAGTAATTTGGATAATGAGATTCATGCACTAGCTTATAACTATCACTGGAGTGAGTCAGAAATATTATATCTGACTAGGGAGCGTAGACAGACCTTCTTGAAATTAATTGATAAGGAGCGCGGTGTTTATGCCTAGTTATTTTGAAAAAGTAGCTATGGATAGCCATGGGGATGCTGGTTGCATGGTTACTTCACTAAGGCAAATAAAGTCTCCAGATCATAGGCAGTCGCTGCAGAGTAATGCCAGAACAGCGGTCAATTCTGATCAGGAAACTATTAAAACTAACCCTATAAAAAATACTTCTCATGATATACCGAAGACTTCTTCTGCCATAGGAGAATTATCACACCCCACAGACTCATCTTCATCAATAAGCTCCCATAGTAAAAAAAGTGATGCTAAAGAAAGTGGTGGTGCTAACCGGCATCCAGTAGACCAAGATAATAGAAAAAAGAGAGCGGATAGAAATATCATTCACAACCCAACATCACCTCTTCATGATGCTCAATCTGACCCAATTATCAATCGGACTTTGCTCCAAAATGCTTCAGCACACGAAACCGATAATAGTAATAGAATAAAAGGGCAGAATAGACCAGGATATCCTATAAATGGAGATCTGGGTAGCCAGCAACACTCAGCAGCAAAAGAGAAAAACTGTATATCAACTAAGAGTGAACCTTTGGGTTTTAAAGCTGCTAAAGAAAATTGTTCAGCTAATCAAAACCATGTGGAATGGCCGCTTGAGCCTACGAATTATAAAGGTGCTGGTTTTAGAAGTGATCCTAAAATTGAAGACCAAGTAAATCAAGCAGACACGCAGTTAGATGTGGGAAATAGCATAAATAAAATGAAGCAATCTGCGAATTATAAAGTTGATAAGGAATATCCTTCAGATAATCAAACCCATAAAGAAAGACCGCTTGAACAAACGGATGAACGTAGAGATTCTTTATTTAAAAAGCTAATGTCTGATGTTGTTCCATATTCTGAAAAAAAATACCGGACAGAGCATGAAAATCAACAGGTAAATGGATCAGATGGCGCATTAGAAAATAACCAATCTTTAAATTATAAAACCGATCAAGAAAAACACTCAGAGAATATAATCCAAACAGAAGTGCCTGAAGAATCTAGGAATGATCAAGAAGCTTATCCATTTCAAGATAGTAGCTTTCAGAATGAACGCTGGCCGAAACATAATTCGCATGATCCTCTTGTTCATATTGGACAAATTGACATCATCATTGAAGCGCCGCTCAATGAAACTTCACAAAATGCAACCAGATCCATCGGCGTCAATCAGGTGCTAAATGCAAGCACCTCATTTCTGAGGAGGCTTTAGTGGTTGCCTCAACGAACTTATCACTGGTTGCACGCGCTTTACGAATTCATATTGCAGCAAACACTGAAATTGATGAAGAGCATGTTTTAATAGGCCACCCGGCATCTGTACAGCTTATAAGTGGGACTGATCCGCATCTTAGTGTCTATTTTTATAGCATATATCCTGCTGCGAATTCTGGTGATATTCGACCAGATGGACCGCTTGATACGATTGCACACTGTATCATGACGCCGCTGGCTAAGAGTTCAGGAAATCCAAATCAGATAACTCAGGGGGAGGAGGATCTGCGCATACTAGGTCAAGTAATGACATGTATGCATGGGTGGCGAGCCATGGTTGTTATGGATATCGATGAAAAGCCAGTTTGTAGAGTGGAAATCATTCCCTTAGAACTCACTGTAGATAAATTAAGCAAAATTATTCCTGTACAACCAAGGGAAGGATACCACCCATCAATTGCATATGAATTATCGCTAATACCATTGTTCACAAATAGACCAGTTTCTACAGAATCAGAAGTTAAGGTTGTGACGTATGGCGTAAGCCCAGATATGAATGATGAGCTTAATGAGAGTAAACACTTTCCTCAAAAATATATAAAAGCGTTTGTTAAGGCCCATGAAAATATTGCTTCTAGTGATGATTGGAAGCCACAACTTTATTTACTAGATAAGACAAAACGGGAAAGTCTCTTTAAACAAATATTTACAAATCAAGAGAGTGAGATATTCACACTATTGATTATTGGGCCGTCAAAAAAAATAGCATTGGAAGAGGAAGAACTAAAAGTAGAGATAATCGCAGAATTTTGGGCTCCAGGTGACGAGGATTTTAGAATATGCAGGGAAGAAGTTGTTGAGTTAGGTTTTCCAACTTCTGAGTTGGAAAATTATCATGTAACAATAGAATGGGAGCTGGATACACGCTTGTCAGGGCAGTATTTATTTCGTATTAAGCGGCCTAACCAGGCGTCACACGGTAATGTATGCCTAGCTGTTGTTGCTCGTAAGGGGGTACTGTGAGCCAGCTCACTGTTGTTGTTAGTGAAAAAGAGTGGGAGCGTGTTAAAGCTTATATTGACTGTGCAGAAATTAAGCGCAAGGAAGAGAAGCCATCACTAACTCTTATTAAACAACTTGATGATGAAGTAAATGCCACCCGTAACACTGATGAATGGAATCAATTTGTAAATAAGTATGATCTACAAATAGCAGATGTTGATATCCTCATCTTTGCTATTGCTCCCGTTGCCTCCCCAATTATTGGCTGGCTTTACCGAGAGCATCAGGCCGGTGACATTTCTGGACAGCCTGGAATAGATTTGATCTGTGAATTACTTAGTCTAAAGTCTTCAGAGGTAACGGCCTATCGCAATCGATTGACACGTACTGCTCCTCTCATAAAGCATGGCCTGATTGTGTTAGAACATGCTATGCCATTTGCCCCTCTTAGGCCAACACAGCGGGCTCGTTCTCAGTTGTTAGGGTTAGTTCCTGATGGCACTGAAATACCTGGGGCTACATTGGTAGAGTCGCTTCCTTCGCTAGAAGAGGTGATCTGCCCACAGATACTCAAAGAGCAATTGCAACAAATTGCTTCCTGGCCTAGCCACGATTCACAATTAGTCAATTGGGATATTAGGGTTGAACATGGTCCTGTTGCCCTTCTTTCTGGACCTTCTGGAACGGGAAAGACTCTTGCAGCTACAGCCCTGGCTAAAGAAGCTAAGTTAACTCTATATCGTGTTGATCTAGGCTTGCTAGTAAGTAAATATGTTGGTGAAACAGAAAAGAACCTGAATGCCATGTTTGATCGTGCAGCAGAAATGGATTGTGTCTTACTGTTTGATGAGGCAGATAGTCTTTTTGGAAAGCGTGGTCAGGTTAAGGATGCAAAAGATCGTTACGCAAATATGGAAGTGGGGCACCTCCTATCCAGGCTTGAGCGCCACCGAGGTATGTGTTTGTTAACTTCAAACCTGCGTGAACAGATTGATCCTGCTTTTCTAAGGCGAATAGATGTTGTATTACACTTTAATTTGCCAACTGAAGAAGAGCGGCGGCTACTTTGGCAGAAATATATGGGAAGTATGGTTGATTACGTAAATACAATCAGAAAAGATGATGAGAAATTAACAGACCATGAGGAACTAATAAACAACCTTGCAATTGCACCTCGATTTACAGGCGCGCAAATTGCTAATGCCTGCCGCTACACCGGGCGGCTGTTGGCAGTAGAGTCAACTCAAAATAATAAAGTTCAATCACAAAATACACTTCTGAATAAAATAGCCTTAAGTGTGCATAATGAATTGAATAAGGATGGTACTGAAACGCTCCGCTCAAGTCTGGGTTTTTTATGGGAACATCTTAATGGGGTACAGCGATGATTCGCATAGACCGCCTTCGTATAAAACTACCCAACTCAATGCAACAGCAAGCAACATCATTTACTGATCACCTTGCTGAGGCACTTTCACTGCTGGAGTTTTCAAAATCTGTGAAGTTGGAATCAGTGGTATTACCTACAATTAAAGTGGCTGGTGACCAGAGCATGAATGAAACAGCAATTCAGGTGGCTAATCAGATCCATCATTACATTGAAGGAGAAATGAAATGATGAAATCTGATGCTGTAGACCTTGGTGGTCTGGGCGATGGGCAATATGTAAGAGGGCTTCTAATTGAGTATGCGCTGACTCCACAGCCGCTTGTATTACCATTTTTATTTAACCCATCAACCATCAAACGTACCCGTAGTGTAACCGTGAAAACAGGAGGGACTCCTGGTGCTCGTGGTGGCTATGGGTTTACTCGACCTGATGAAACACCAAGAGCTTCACAAGGTGTTACGGTTAATGCAGAGAGTTTTTCCTTTACTATCCTGCTTGATGCTACCGACCGTATGAATAAACAGGATCCTATAGCAACAACTATGGGTGTTCAGCCGGAAATAGATGTTATTCGCACTATGCTTGAGCCGAAGGTTAGCTCACAACAAGGATTGCAGGATCTCACTATTGCAGGCGGAGGAAAGAAGGCTGCATTTGCTCATCAAGAGGTGGCATCTGTTTTAATATTCAAGTGGGGCAAACAGGTGCTTCCTGTTTTTATGACGCAGGCTCAGATCGACACAAAAGCAAATCTTCCCAACCTATTTCCATATCGCGCAGAAGCGATTTTAACCCTGCAAGTAATAGAGACAGATAATCCATTTTACAATCTTGAACAGCAACGCCAACAGAAAACGGCGCGAAACTATGTGCTAGCGGCTGGCTTGCCAACAGATATTTTAAAATTTTAGAGGTAAAGCATGTTTGACAGAGATTCTCGCTATCTAAAAACACCTATCATTCAAGAGGCAGAATCCTCAGGTACACGTCCACGCATTATTCAATCAACTCCAGGAGTAATAGAGCATAAAGTCACAATAGAAGATCGCCTTGATCGTTTGGCTGCGCACTATTACAACGACTCTCGAAAATGGTGGCTGATACTAGAGGCAAATCCAGAAATTGCATTTGGCGGTGTATTTGATATGGGGCGATATGCTAATAGCGTCATTGTCATCTCTGCGGATAACAGCCGAAATAGATATGTCTGAAATTGATATGAATATTAATCAAATAAGCAACCTTCTGCACAACCGTGAACAGCGAAATCGTGCGCCTGCAGAATGTGTTATTGAAGTTAATAAAAATGAGATGGTCTCACTTTATGATTATGTTCAAGAGGTAACAATTCAATTAAAGCGTAATGTGTCTGGGACTGCGACCATTGTACTTGACTCATTTAGAGATGAACGTGGTCGATGGTTGGTGCAAGACTCCGGACTATTGCAACCTTGGGATGAGGTGCAGATAAGTGCATCATTTGGAAATCAAAATAATCATGAAATACTGCATGGCTATGTACGGGAGGTCAGGCAAGAATATCCAGACGATATGAGCTCAGCACGAATTACAGTTGAGGTGCAGGATGACCTACTTAAGCTCGATAGAGAACAGATGCATAGGGTTTTATCCCATGAAGGAAATGAAAAGTCAGATGGTGCTCTGGCTCAAGAATTAGCCGCCCAGGCAGATATGGAGTGTGTGACAGAAAAAGATGCTTCTGGTAAAGAGTTGGGCTTAACTCCTGGCGCACTGCATATCAATACAACACCTATAAAATTTCTGCGAAAACGAGCAGAGGCCAATGGCTTTGAACTCTATGCTCGTGAGAGCAAACTCTATTTTCACCCACCACAACTTACCGCTGACCCTCAGCCAGTAATTTTAGTTTATGGGGGAGCACAAACAAATTGCATTAGCTTTAATCTTCACCATGATGGTCACAGGCCAGATAACGTGCGTTTAACCCGCGAACCGGAGGGTGAGAAAAATAAAGACTTACCTCCCCAAGAGTTTCAACCCCATCAGAAGCTGTTAGGAAGTAAGGCATTAACCAGTGAAGGGCGGGGGCTTCGCAAATTTTCATGGAGCATTGATCGACCAACGGGAGCAAATGAAGCTGAGGTAGAAAGTCTTGCTCAAGCAAAAGCCAATGAAAATCAATTCAAAATAAAAGCTGAAGGCGTGTTGGATGGCAGCATTTATGGTTATGTTCTGTTGCCTCATTTACCAGTGGAAGTGGATGGTATCGGTGACACCTATGGTGGCATTTATTATGTTGATGAGGTGACACATAAATTTTCAAGTGGAGGATACCAACAACATTTCAAGCTAATTCGCAATGCAACAAATTAAAGCATAAATGTCAGGAGTTGATGAGTATGGAAGAGACTATTCTACAAATTGCTCAAGAACTAGAGCAGCGGCGATTTGGTAAGTACCGTGGCACCGTTATGGAAAATAAAGATCCGAATAAAATGGGCCGATTGCGACTTACTGTGCCATCGCTATTTGGTAGTGAAAAAACAACATGGGCGCTCCCATGTCTGCCATTTGGTGGCTTGAGTCAGCAGGGCATGTTCTTTATTCCAGAAACCAAATCTCAGGTATGGGTTGAATTTGAAGAGGGAGACATTAGTCGGCCTATTTGGACTGGCGTATTCTGGAACAAAAAAGAGGAACTTCCTGATGATGCGGCAAAGGAGACGCCTACAACGCGCATACTGCAAACGCCTTCAGGCCACAAATTACAGTTTGATGATGCAGATGGTGAACGCCGCATTAAGCTCATGCACCCCACTGAGTCTGAACTGATCCTGGAAGAGGATGGTTCTATAGAACTAACCAACTCAGAAGGAATGACGCTCCAGTTGAATAATGAACGGGGAGAATTGCTCGTGGAAGATGGCAAAGGCAATCAGCTTAGAATGGATGATAATGGTTGGGCGGCTGAAGACAAAGAAGGCAACCGAATTGAAATGGTACAAGGCACCACAACTGTAAGTGCCAATAACTCAGTAACAGTCGATGCACCCAGCGTATCACTTGCAGGCCATGCGGGTGAGCCATTAATAAAAGGGCTCAGCTTTCTTACAAAATATATGACCCATACACACACTGTTGCCCCTATCGTGGGTGGCCCCACATCGCCACCTATTCCTCAAGGTGAGATGGATTCACTATCTCAAAAGGTAACTACGGGCTAGAAAATGCGACAGCTTATTGATCCTGAATATCTCTCATTTCCATTTCGCATTACAAATGGGGGGGCTGAAACGTGCAGGCGGAGAGAACATATTCGGCAACTGATTGAGCAAGTGTTGTTTACTAATCCTAATGAACGGGTATTTCGGCCTGAATTTGGTGCAGGTGTTCGCAGAATAGTGTTTGAAGGTAATAGAGAGAGTCTGTGGGAGCTCGTAAGACAGCGTCTAACTTCCAGCCTTAGTGAAGTGCTTCAAGGAGAAGTTGATCCTTCATCACTGCAGGTTGAAGCCAGTAATGAAGGCAGTGACGATACGCTGCATATTCACATCGCCTACCGCCTTGCAACGATTAACCGGCAGGAAGAGCATTTGTTCAAACTGGAAGGGGGAGCTCTTGGCTGAGCTAGATTCACCCAAATTAATCTGGACAGATAGCTGCGATGACCCAGGTTATCGGAAAGTTGATTTGCCTATGCCGCTGCCAGAAATCGGTGATAACTTTGATTGGCAACAGCGTGATTTCGATAGCTTTCAGCATGCCATGTGGAGTGAGTTACAAGAGCATTTTCCTGAACGAAAGCGTTGGACTACAGGAGATGTTGAAGCCGTTCTGATCGATGTACTTGCAGCGTTGCTTGACCAGTTATCAGATATGGCCGACCGCGTTAGCGCTGAGGCCTACCTTGAAACGGCCAGAAAGTCTGAGTCAGTACTAAAATGGCTTAACTTCATTGGATATGACCCTCTAGAATCGCGGCCTGAGCTTAGATTAGACCCTGCAACAGCACTTGAGAAGCTGATCAGGCTCTATCAAGAAAAGCCACATGAAATGGAACGAGACAGGCAGCGCGGGCCTGCATCAATTCGTCGTCAGCGCCGTATGGTGAGTAAAGATGACTATGCTACTCGCCTTGAAGAGCATCCATTGGTATTGCGTGCTCAGACAAAGCAAATTTGGAATGGCTCCTGGTCTGATCTGCACATTACGATAGGGCTATGGAATGATTGGCAACTTGATAACCATCTTATGGATGCAAATCACAAACTATCAAAAAAACGTAAAAATAATGTAATAGATTTTCATCATGATCATCAACTACGTATGCCACGGCATAACGACTCAGCCGGAACTCCTGCACTGTTGGATAATCAACCAACCATTCGTGAATTACTGAATGATTACGTGCGCAGTTTTCGTATGACAGGGCAGCCACTAATTCTTGAAGATGTAATACCTGTCGGAGTATTTATCAGTGTTTGTGTGACAGTGCGTCACAACTATTTTCAATCTGAAGTACGACGTGAAGTGGAACATGCACTCGGACGGGGGCCGACCGGTTTTTTTAGTCCCGGCCGTCTTGCCTTCGGACAGGATATTCAACTGAGTGATATCTATGAGTCCTTAATGGTTCTGGATGGGGTTGAGAATGTTGTGCTGACGCAGTTTGGAAAAAGCCTAACAGATGATGATCAGTTTAAAGAAGGGCAGGTGCCCCAAAAGATTGCAATGGGACCTGATGAACTGGCGGTCTGCAATCTTAAAGGTCGGGGAGGACTTGAAATTCAACTCTGTGGCGGGAGAAAGGGGTGAGTAAAAATGACCTCACACGCTGGAACCGGTCAGGCCTGACTCGCCTGCAATATGTAAATGGTAATGCGGCTACCTATCTTGATGAGATTCGAGCTGCACTTAATCAAAAATTCCCCTATGCCAAGTGGGATAAGCTAGAAGCAGTTGATGAAGCTGAGCTGGAAGAGCAAGAACATGAGGAGTGGATTCAGCATGCTAAAAATAAACAGCTCATTGAGCAGTACCTGGCAGAGCGAGGGAATATTGGGTGGGAGATGGTGCGCTCCTTTGCTCGTAGTTGCCATGTGCTGACAACTCAAATGGATGCTCATGCAAACGAGGCTTATCTGCGTACAGCAACTCAGTGGGATTATGTTAGAAAAATGGTCTCGATGCTGGATTACCATCCAGTAGGAGCCACATCCGCAACTACCTTCTTAGCCATTAAAGTCAGGGAGAAACGTAAGGGTAAAATTGAAAAAGGCCTGCAAGTGCGTCATCGACCTTTATCAGGAGATAAACCCATTGTATTTGAAACCCTGGAAGATTTGGATGCTGATTATGAGTTCAACGAATTTCAAATAGAAGGATGGAATATTTCCCAAAAAAATCTTATTGATGCCGAGAAAACGCCAAACCCTAATTTATCACCTTGGGTAGAAAGCAATAAAGCACGTATTAGGCCCGATGATTCAAACCTGATTATTGAAAACAACCAATACAATGATGCTGAAGCCGCTTGGCTGATAGAGAAGCATGGCAACCGAGTTAGGTTAGAGCATGAAGGCGTTAGATGGGAGAAGTGGAAAGTAGGGGAAGTCAGACTAAAAAGCGCGCCTCGGTTCAGGCGCAAGCCATGGCTTAATGGAGAGCAGGTCAGGCGCTCTTCAGAACCGCATGGTATATCAACTGGATCAATCATTGCGTGGCGTGAGAGAGTTGAGCCGGGCGAATCACAGAACTCCTGGAAGTTATCCCGTGTGACCAATGCTGATGCCTTTGGGCTTGTTATTGAGGAAGATAACTGGCCTCCTTGGGGGGCAGAAAATGAGAGGGAAACCACCCCTGTCTCTCTAAAAGCAAATATTGAGATTCGCCTTGCAACGGAGGTAAAGGGAAGTTACACGGTGCCTAGCGATAGGTTGTCTGAATTTGAAATTGTAGATGCTAATAGTCCAAGCCTTACGCCATTTACGATGAGTGATATTTACCCTAGCGCTGTTGGAGAATTGCCCACAAAATTACCAGATAGAGGAGATGTAGGAGAAGGTGAAATTGCATCATATGAAGAGATGCCACATGACCTCAAAGCATTTATCCAATGGTTATTCGGCGCGCTCGGTTTCGCAGCCTCCTTTCCTTTGACACCTGATATTCTTATAACCCTTGGTGCCATGATTAAACTCAAGGATTCGAGAATCCCATCAACAGGTCAGTTGGTGTTTGAAGCATTTCTTGATCTTTTTGGGGGTAGTAACAATGATAAAGAGTGGGATTTTAGTAATGGTAATAAACCAGAAAAACCGACCTTATTTCGCTTTTGGAGTGAAGGCTCGGAGTCATTTATTCCCTCCTATAAACTTAAATTAATCCCATTTAATGGGAGTCTTCCAGAGGAGGGAAGCAATGCTGTAATTATTAAAAAAGTAGAAGAAAATTCCGATGCCTTACATTTTCGCATCTTTAATTTTACCGGGCTAAAAGAGTTTAACAAAAGTGAGCAGGAAATCCTGGAGACGCTAAAACAGGAAATACAAGAGGAGTTACAACAGGAATTAGAAAATAAGATTAGAGAAATTAATGCACTCAAGGTCCAACTAGCTCCTTATTGGAATGGACAAACATTATCACAAGAAATAACAACAGATATCATAAACAAGGTAGGTTCCATCACAAATATTTCCATTAAGAAACGTCCTAAGTTTACAGAGAATACTGGAACACTTTGGTACCTACCAAAAATACAGAAAGGACAAGAGGATGATTCAATAGAGCTTGCAAATCAGTATGATAAACAGTGGTTCTTTTTCAATGGAAAACCAACAGGAATAAAGGAGGGTGACTGGGCGGCTGCGAAATTCAAGCTTTCTGCAAATGAAGAACGATGGTATGCGGTTAGAGTAGAGGCAATTGAGAATATTAAGGTACCTAAGCCAAAATCCAGTGAGCCAACTAATCCACTTGAAGAAGACGAAATCATATCCACTGAGCCAGTAATTCCACCTGAGCGTTATATTCATCCAGCAGCTTTTGCCCTGCGGCTCAAGTTGCCAAATTGGGATGACAACCCCTTTAATGATAAATATGACCTACCGGAAATGATCGAATTTCAAGCGGATTTCCGTCATGAAGGAGAAGCGGAAGGAGCCGCAATCAATGAGGCAGGCCTTGGTG
>Ga0316190_10000029_pt1 | contig 77012 bp, 118 predicted proteins | sample Eddworburrow2_MG_FD_204929 | JGI IMG/M metagenome (GOLD analysis project Ga0316190, IMG submission 204929) | Coastal sediment microbial communities from Maine, United States - Eddy worm burrow 2 | ecosystem: Environmental > Aquatic > Marine > Coastal > Sediment | place: USA: Maine | collected...
TCGAGGTGATTATATCTTTTTCCATTTTATCATAGTAAGAAAGATCATCTGAAACAATCTCCAGTACCTCATCTGAAAGACCTTTATATTCTAAAGCAAGTTCTTTATTGGTCATGTTATTGTATCCAGAAAACCCTTCTTTTAGAAGATCAATTAATTCTCCTGGATTATAATGTAGGTGGCTTTCGTCTAATTCTGATAATTCCTTAATGATCTCTTCTCTGGTTTTTTGTAATTTTTTAGCCACAGCTATCCTCCAATATTCAATTTATTTTCCAAGCAGTATAAATACACCTATCTGGTCTTTCAGCACAACTATCATATAAAACACCATCTATAAAAATAGACATATGCTTTGCAGTCCTTATCAAATAAGTTCCTTTTTTAAATTGTTTTGAAAAGGTAGATGGGTTCATTCTCTTCTGTCCTTTTTTAGCTGGGAAAGATAGCCTGCCTATTTTATAACCAAGAACCTCCTTCTGCTTATCTAACCATTTATTTAAAAAGAATCCACGAGAACATTTTCTTCCTAAATCTTTTAAATAATCATAGGCCTCATCATAAGATAGATTAAAAGCTAAGGCAAAAGCCCTAACGGTACAGTCATTGTTCTGACGAGGTCTTTTACTCTGACTCCTGCCTCCATCGGTTTTTTGAAAAGGGTAAGAATAGATGGTCATATTTCTATGACCATCTATTTCGTTTAAAGATATAATTTCGATATCCATTTTATAATCCTTAATGTACCAAATGTTTCTGAACTACAATATCATGAGAAACCCCATCTACGCTGACACTGACATAGTTAAGATCACCCACAGGGAGTATGCTGGCTTCAATAAGTAAGGAGATACCAGGTAGTAGGTATAATGAAGCTTTTGCTGAATTAATAGCTTTTATTTCACTAGTATAAAACGTTATTGGAAATTCGGGATCATAGAGCTTTTTTATGCTATAAACATAAGCCTTCTTTTTCTCCTCTTGCTTGTAATTATAATCTACGATAACAAAATCATGAAGTTTCAGACCCCTGCTGCTCTCACCAGTATCTAGGATAGCCCCTTTTTCCAGAAGTGATGCCATGGTACCACCAATAGATTGCTTTGTTCCTCCAAGCTCTTTGAGTAGGTCATTGGCATTCATGTAAGACATGTTTTGTCCTTCCTCGCAGCAACCACAGCAATTTATTGACTCGTTGTAAAAAGCATCCAACATCTTTATCTCATTCTCTGTGTATTTCATTTTCTCCTCCGTTTGTTTAGGTTTCTCTTAACTCTTAAATATATTATATTATATTAGGAAACCCAATGCAAGGGAAAAGTGTGGTTATTTTAAAATAATTTTTAATAGCAATTTTATTAATAATTCCAAGACTTTATCTTTAAACTGATAAATAAATTAGCAATAATATAAAATATTATGGTATTATATATTATAGTTTTAAAAAAATAAAAGGAGAAAACACCAATGAAGAAAGAAAAAAAGAATAATAAGAAAAAGAAAAGGGAGCTCAAGAAACAATACTGTTTCACCCTGCTCCCCTCTACTATGGATAAAGTAGAAAAGAAAGCTGATAAAAACTTCGCATCAATATCAGCTACAGTGGAATCTATCTTAAGGGAGCATAGTTGATAGAAATTTATAGGAGGATTATAAAAATGGAAAAGTACTATCCGGCATTACTTGTTATCTTATTTAGTTTAGGAATTATGTTTGGTAGTTTTATGCAGCATTCTTTTTGTTCTCCGGTAATCGAAGCCCAGGCAGTAGAAATAGTTCAGCAAAGAAAAATGCTAAGAGACCAAGAAGATTTATTATCATGGCAAACTTACAATCTTGTAGAATATAAAAGAAAGATAAAAGAGATAAAGAAAAGAATGCGAAACACCGATGCTTTTTTAAAGAAAGCCGGTGCTCTTTATGGTATCGATTTTATGAAAAAACAAAAGGAAGAATCCGATCTATTATGGGAGGCATTGTCTTCTGAGAATAAAAAATCAATGGGGGGAGGAGATGAAAATTAAAAAGGCAGCTCTTTGCCCGGAATGCGACGAAGTTTTTAATTTAGATAACTACAAGCAATGCCCTAAATGCCTGAATAAGGAATACCTTGTTATTGATTTTCTATTACAAAAAGAAAGGGGAATTCCTTCTCTATCATCTGAAATTCTTGATTTTACTTTTATGGGAATAGATAAAAAAGTAAAAACATTTAAAATAAGTAAAAGATATTTAAGGATAAATTATAAAAAAGGTATAGTGGAAGAGACTGATTCTTTTATAGGAAATGATTGCTGGACAGCTTGTCCGGAGATTAAATAAGGAGTGATTACTTATGGAGTATTTAAGAAAGAAATTTAAAAAGTGGTTAGGGATAGACAAAACAGAAAAAGAAATTGAAAGGCTTAAGAGATTATACTCTGATCTAGTCCACATAGGAGTGGATGCCCACTTTAAAGAACCCCACATGATTTTAATTTACTCTAAATTGAAGGGGGGTCAGATATCCCATATTTCTGCTAATTTTGATAATATAAAAGAGTTACATGCTTGTATAAGAGAATTGAAAAGCAAGTATCATACTAAAAAAGAAATATGGGATGATCCCAGGCATCTCAGGAAGTTTGGTTATTGAATTTTAATAAAAGAAGACCGCCCTGCCGTAACAGGGCGGTCAATGGCCAGTAAAGGCCCAGGGAGGAAAGCGTGGTAGGCTAGGCCACGCGGAGAGATCATTTTAAACTATCAATAACTTCTCTAACCCATTCTAGATCAGTATCTGCCCTTTCAAGCTTATCCATATCTATTAATATTTTGACAGTTGTTAAAGTTTCCCCTGCCTTACTAATATCTATTTTATTAGACTCATATTGTTTTTTATCAAACACTCCTGCTCTACGGAGCCTTCTGTTTAATTCAGGGGCCAGATTGAGATGTACTTCGAACCTCTTAATATCATCTTGCATTTTTTCCGGAGATGGGAGTTGTTTTAATAAACTACAAGCTGAGAAAGTAAGAACCATAAACAGTATTAGTAAATACTTCATTTAGAACCCTCCTTTTCTTTTCCATCAACATACCCCTGGCCCACAACATAAGTAGCGGCCATAGCTACTATCTGCATTATAGTATCAGCAGATAATCCCAAAGCAAAGGCATCATTGCACGCTGTGAGTAACCCAATTCCTACAGTAATTAAAAACTTTCTTGATTTTATTTTTTCCATTTATTAAATCCTCCTTGTTTTTATTTGTTTTTAAAATCAGCCTTTGTAGTAATTATCATATTCTTTATATTTCTTTTTCAACTCATCAAGCCATTTTCTGCAATTTTCTTTATCCCAGGGATCAATAGCTTTAGAAAAGTCATCACCAAACCTATCTTTGCAATTGTAGATTTGTTTCTCCAGAAAAGAAATCCTCTCTTCCAGATCTTTCTTATCAAGCCTAACGGTCAGGGTGTCTATATCCTGCTGCTTTCCAAAATATTTAAAAGCGCCATAACAACCAGATCCGGCAGTACCCAAAACTGTCAGAAATACTGATAAGGTAATTATAAACTTCATTATATTACTTGCGTTATCGAATCTATCTTTTATTTTCATTTTTATAAATCACCTCCTCACTGATTCTATAATAGTTTTAAGTGTATTTCCCGGGCATGCTTTTTTACCAAAATGATAATGACCATAAAGGTCTTTATCAGACCATCCCCAGAGATCTTTACAAGCCTGCCATAATATCATAAAACTGAGTAACTGAGCATGATTGGGCTCTGCTCGTTTTGTCCCTGAATGCCCTTCTCCATTAAAATTACCTACAAACATAACTGCTAAAAACTCAGCATTCTCATCCCCGGCCCTGTTTCTATCTCCCTGGCTCCAAGTAGCTTTATTAAAATCATTACAGATATGTATTATTCCTTTTTCATCAATAGCCATCGAGTATAAAAGAGACTCCATTCCCTGTCCTGGAGCTACATGGCATTTGGGGCTTATATGGTATCTGGCGGTATCTACAATACTCATCCAGCCTAATTCCTGATGAGCAACTAAACCCTTTAATTTTGCAACTTCTCTTAATCTAAATATCCTACCTGATGCATTTACTGGAAGAGTCTTTCTTACGTCCAATGGTAAGGGTAAACTCAAAGCCTCTACTACTTCAGTTATTTTTAAAAGTAAAGCATTTTCCATTTTATCCACCTCCTATCTTAGAGTATCATATCGGTATTTTAAAGCTATACCAAACTCGCTTTCACGTACCTCAATACTGGAGCGGTATTCTTCTTTATAATAGAGACTGATTATTTCTGTCAGATTAAAATCTACTTCTCCCCAAGTAAGATAATCTTTTTTATTATAAATATTATGTTGATACCAATAAACACCGGAAAGACGGGGAGACTCTCCCTTAATACGGTGAGAGTATCGGCCTACTCCTTGCTCAGACCCGTCTTGATAGTGATAAAGGAGCCCAGTGCTAAAAGATAGCTTTGACTCTCCTTTTTTATATAAATAGTACTTTGGGCCAAAACCTACAAAACTCTCATAATTTATATTATTGACTTTATTATAACCGACTTTGTAATCAAACCAAAGACTCAATCTTTCCGTAAATTTTGGATTATAATCTAGGCCAACTTCTCCCATATCTTTAGTAACAATACTGGCCGCTTCTCCGTGACCATATTCCGCATAAAAAGATATGGGGCCAGAGGTATCCTGAATTTTTCCAGAAAGTGAGTAGCCATCTACCTCTCCCCTATAATTACTATAAGAAAGAGTTAAATCGCCCCCATAACACAAAGTAGGAAATAGAAAAAGGATGCTGAATAACCACTTCATACTCCCGGTACCTTTCCGGTTATTTGTGGTTTATAGACATCATTGTAGATCTTATCTACTTTCTTTTCTAGGATGTCCATTCTAAGATCTATTTTCTCCATGGTTATGTATGCAGAAAAAGCTCCTGCTAAAATAGCTATGAGCAAAGCCTCTATAATTCTGGTCACATTAATTTGAGGCTTTTGTGCTACAGTGGCAAAAAAAGGAAGATAAGTTCCAATACCATTTATTAAATCTTTAATAGAGTCCATAAACCGCCTCCTCCATTTTTTTCTGCATAATATATTTCCCCCTTAGGATATTCTTTTCCATTTACCATCATAATCCAGAATACCCAACCAAGTGTAATTCAGATAACCTCTTTCTACTACCGGTACCCGGTTATCTATTATCCAACCCTCAACTTCTAAAACTATATGAGCAATCCCCCTTTCTGTCAGACAAAATACTATTCTGGAATTCTCTATTCCCCTGGCTTTACATAAAGCTTGGGCAGCTAAAGCAAATTCCTCACAGTCCCCTGTTATCTTACCTTTTCTATTCATTGATTCTATAGGCCTTGCCCAATAATCCTTTTCGCCGTATTGGGATAAATCATCTATCTCAATGAATCTAGAAAAAACTTCTTCACGTATATTAATTAAACGTGTTAGCAAATCTATAGGACAACCCACCCCCTCTATATTACATCTTTTCTGCATTTGCAACCACCCACGGGGAGCAGGTACTGCTTCATTGAGGGTAAATGGTTCGGGTGTAGTACTACACCCGAATATACCAAATATAATAAATATAATAAATAAATTTTTCATTTCATCACCTCATTAATTTGGAGTTCTTAAAACTTTAAATCCGGCGCCTCCGCTATCGTCAGCGCCGAAAGATATCCTTTTAACGACGCCCTCTGTTATGTCAAGGAGTAGAAAGCGCGTTTCGTCTGTGCCCGCCGTTCTCCTATTCGGTGCCGCGGCCTCATACGCGGCTCGATCTTCATATAAAACGTATGTAGTGCAAAGCTCAATACGTTGAGGCATGACGGTAGCAAAATAGAAATAGTTGCCCTTGGGCGTAGTTGAGCATCCGGCCAAAGCCAGTAATATCAACAATCGTGCAAAGCGCATATTGATGACTCATTTTGAAATATAATTGTTTGCTTCCTCACTTCTCGCTCATATTCCAGTCTATCGATAATGGCTTGCCGCGCTATCTGTTGCCGTGTTTTCCCGTTCCACGCTGCTGCCTTTGTTAATACGCTTGACTGTTTATCTGTCAAAGTGATCGTAATATCTACGGCTGCATAAACCGCACTACTCATTACTAAGAGCGCCACCAATATAGTTATAATCTTTTTCACCTTACCACCTCATTAATTATTAGGTATTCGTAAAAGTTTAAACCCAGCCCCGCCGCTATCCGCCGCACCGACTGAGACCCTTTCAAACGTCCCGTTATCAACATCATATATCAATAAGCGCGTATTTCCGGCTGTTGCATCCCTATCAACCTGCAAAGTCGTTACGCTATTAAATACAATGTCAAGATGCGACGTATAAGAGCCGAAGAGAACACCGCCGCCAGCGTCTTGAGTATCAAACACCGTCCCGTCGGTCCCGCCATATCTAACAGTTAGCCCCTCATGTGCCGCGTCAGTTGTTATTTCAGGAGTGCCGGAATTAACGCTATTTTCGTATGCGTCTTGCAGAGTAGCTGCGCCAGTAACACCACCCCCTAACCCTGTCGCGTTTTGCGGCCTAGCGTCTTGAAACTCTAAAGCCGTAGCATCGTTTTTCTTTACTATTATTTTTGCAATAGGCACAACACGAGGGCGAGCATTTAAAAACGGCCCCAAATCAAAAGGGGCCTCTCTTGCGCTGCCTAATGCTAAATATTCGTCCTGAGAATACAGCAAGAAGAATCGGGGGTCTCTCCCGTTGCCTTCGGGTGACATAAAGAGATTATGCGCCGCGTGCCAATTGTTATTGGTCATGGCCGTTAATCCGGTGGCCGGATCATCATAATTGACATTATCAAATTGCAGCAAGCCGAGGGTGCTCGTCCAGTTACCTAACGCGGTATGAAAAAGAGTAATCCCGGTTATCGCGGTAAAAGGCCCTATTGTATGTGATTGCATTTCGCTGTCAAAAAATGTCCCCGTAGATATATCAATATTTCGCGTTCCTGACTCTGAGGTAATTAGCCCATCTTTTACGAGCGGCCCGTTAACGTTCTCAACCCATAGCATGACGCGCTTATCAAATGCCGATACGTTCGGCCTTATATCTGTAATTCCTAAATCTGATATATCTGAGCCTGGGCCAGTCTGCCCTTTTGCGGCCTGTACCCGGCAAATCGGTATAATGCTATCGCGCTCGGAGTCTGTGAAAAATGTAGCTTTCTTAACTAATCCTGAGGAGTAACCAAGGAAAGCGCCACTATCTGAAACCGGAAACTCCGGGTCAATTGCCGTCACATTATCAAAGCGGTATTCGGTCCCGTTAATATGAATTATGCAGGGCGCAATATCAACTTTGGTTATATCGCCGTTTCGTGTACACTGGCACGAGGTCGGCCCGACTTCATGCTCATGTATCCCCGTGACCCCTGTAACGATACCCACATCTGTTGACCAAAGCGTCCGATCAGTAGCGGAAAGAGAGCGTGACATTTTCATGCCGTCTGGCGTTACTTCCCATCCCAGAGAATCAGCAAAGACAACTGACGGCACTAAAAGCAATAAAAATATTAAATATCTCATTATATACCCCCCATGATCCACCATGCGGACTCATCCGATTTAAGTATAGTACTTTCTTTATAAGTATCAAGCCCGCTATAAACGTCAAAGCCTTCGACCTGTTCGGCTGCGTTCCCGTCAAGCTTACATTTATTAGTTGACCCTGAATCGGTATACTTAATCATAAGCGTTTGCGATGTACTAGTGTCTACAGCCGGTAAATTAAGCGTCACAACGTTATCATTCGCAAGACAAAAGATAGTATGGTCAGCCGTTGTTATTGTTTCCGATACGCTAGAAAGAACACGAAAAGCCGTTAATACGCTGCCTGTTGCAAGCCCACCCAACCCGGTACTGCCGTCTGTTATTTTAAAAATATTTGCTGAATCTCTAACAATACAAGTGTCGCCGGAAACTAACGTTGTTGAGTTATTTGTCGTTGTGTTATTCCAGCATATTAGATCATCTTGTGCGAAGTTGATTCCGTTAATCCCGGCCCCATTTGATACTAAAGCCCAAAAATCACGAAAAGATACTCCCGAAAAAGGATCCAGAACACTTTGCACCCTAACGTCTCCAGCGGCTGCAGCATTAGCAATAATGAACCTACTGCCCGTATATATAAGACTTCCCTCATTTAGCCCCGGCGTACCGCCAGACCTTCTCACGATTAAGTTTCCGATTGTAGTTTGCCCCTCAAATACCGCCGTCGTTGCATCAATTCTTTCTGCCACCATACCACCAGAGCTCACAGAATCAAAACTACAATCTGTGGTACATCCAGAAGCAGGTATTTCATAATCTACTGCCCATGAGGGAGTAGATATGAATAAAAACAGTAATATTAATAATTTCCTCATAAATGCCTCCCTTAATGTAACACTATTTCTATATTCAAAGTAGTGGCCGTTGTTGACCTTATCTTTAAAGAATCAATAGCAAAATTAGATGGTGAAAAATTCCAAACAGTATTAGATCCTTCTACTTGAATACCATTTAAAGAATTAGTAGTATCATCCAAATAATTAGGAAATACTTCTATAATCTGAGTTCCTTTATTCCGGACATATCCTAATCCACCAGATCTACCTAAATCCTGTTTTACTGGAATAGTAACAGAAGTATAGGTAGCCAAAGTACTATAATACTGATACCTTTTATTTGGTTTTAAAGTTGAGGTATCTACCGGATCAGATAGATCCGCACCCATAACACCACTTACTATAAACAATAATAGTAATATAGCAAGCCCTCCTTCTTTTATTCTTTTCATTTTCTTTTCCTCCTTTTTATTATTTTTATTTTATTGTAAATTCCATAGTCTCTATAGTTTCTGATAAAGAAAGGGTTACTTTCTCAACCACAACCAAACTATCTTCTATAATTACAAAATTCTCTGGTCTGATTTCAGCAACTGGCGACACTCTATATCTAATTTTACCATTCTGTATGACTTTATAAAAAATACTATCAATTATAACAGTATTGGTGTAACCAAAAGTGGTCTGTATTCTACCTGTTAGTCGAATAGTAGCATTTTTTGGGCCTGAAAATATTTCAATATTTTCCAATAAAGCAATAAACATAAATTTCAGTTCTGAGGAACCATCATCTTTATGATATTGCTGAAATATGTTAATATAGCCAGTAATAGTATCATTTAATAACTGCTCTGTAGCTATAGTAAAAGGAACTGAGACATCTATAGTAACCGATCCTTGTTCTAGTCTGGCGGTCATGTTTTTCATAGGTATAAAAACATTCCTGGTTCCGGTAGAAGTAAAACTTGTTAATCTAAAGAGATAGGTTGTTTTAATATTTCTGGGAACCTCTATTGGTGGTGCTACGAAATCAGGATCAACATATTTTAATTCAAGTATTACTATTCTGCTATTACCTCTATCATCGACATAAAAGAAACTACCATCTATGGCGCAACCAGTCGGTGTCTCAAACTGACCATCACCGCTTCCTTGCTGGCCTATTGACATAACAAATATTCCGGTAGAAGTGAATACCTGAACTCTATGATTATTAGTATCCACTACATATAGCCAGCCATTTTTAATAGCAATGCCTCTAGGTTGATCGAATAACCCTTCTAAAGATCCTTGTGATCCAAAAGAGTACCGGAAATTACCATCTAAATCAAAAACCTGAACTCTATGATTCCCGGTGTCTGTAACATAAACAAAGGTACCATCAGAAGTAACTCCCCAAGGATTGTTGAACAGTCCATCAGCATCACCAAATCCACCAAATTCCAAAAGGGCGGTGCCCTCGGTATCGAATTTCTGAACTCTATGATTCCCGGTGTCTGTAACAAACAAAAAAATATCCAGAGTAGCTATTCCCGTAAAACCTATACTTGATTTTTCTGAAGTCAAAGCCATTTAAGCACCCAGTACCCCTTTCAAGTTTATCCTTTGAGATGGGATTACAAAATCAGTGGGAAAAGATTCCGTCTTATCTCCCCCGAAATCAACATAACTTATAATAGGTTTATCCGCTAAACTGGCCTCATTATCATCTAAAATGATCAATCCAGAAGCAGGCCCTATAGTCCCACTGGGTGTCCATGAGATCTGTGGTATTATAATTTCATATAAATTATTTATAATATCTTTTTGTAAAGTAAGAGCTCCTATTACTTTAGTATTGGCAGTATAGCCGCCACCTGTTTCCAATTCTTCTCCGGTGGTATTAGCAATAGGGAGGGCTCCAAGTGGAGTCAAACTCCCATCATCTGTCCAAGTCGTCACTTCTCCAACTTCTATTAATAATTCTTCTGCTATAAAGGATCTTCCATAAATTTTATAACCTGTTGCTCCATCAACTGCACCCCAAGTAATCTGAACTCCTTTAGTAGCCACTATGGTAACGTTATCTTCTACAGAAGCAAGAGTCTCTCCTTTTGAATTTACAGCAGATACTCTATAATAATAGGTACCCGCTGCTAAAGTACCGGTTGTTTCCACTAATCCACTAATTACAGGGGTCTCTAAACTGATTATACCTGAATTAGCAAAAGTATGGTTTACCTCATCAAAAACAAAACCAGATTGCATTAAAAGAGCTTTGAAAGAATGGGGAGTTCCCTGACCAAGCCCCTCATCTCCAAAATTGACTTTGGCTCTTGCTATCTGTACAAAAGCCTCAATTGGGAATTTAACAAGTACTGCCATTTTAAACCTCCATTCCTTCCAGTGTCTTTTTACCTTTACCTACGATTACTAAATCTTCAAGACCATTAAACTGACCCCTTCCATTCCCAAAACCACCAAAAAACTTAACTAACTTTGGAGAACCTGTAGATTTAAAAGCAAACATATTCACTCTTGAATTATTATGATCAACAGAATAAAAATCTATTTTTAGACTTTCAATAGTCTGAGAATGAGATGTGGCCCCATTCTCATTAGTAACAGTTAAAACTACTTTAAAAGAACCGCTCTCGGAATAAACATGAGTAGGGTTTTCTTCGGTTGAAAAAGTACCATCACCAAAGTCCCAGAAGAAACTATTTATCAATTTTTCTTTTATGGTTAAACCAGTATCTGTAATTCCAGAATAAACATTAGAAAGTTCTAATTCTGTATCACTGATGATAGCATCTACCGTATAAAAGACCCCTTCTATGTCTAAAGTCTGTCCTATTTCTAATTCTGAAGTAAATAAAGTTCCTGTTCCCAAAATAGTAGCATCTCCATTAACGGTATCAACAGTTCCAGTAAGTTCTTTGAAAATATCCGAAGTAAGATTAGTAAAAGTAATCTTATTAGTTAAAGGAGCTGATTTAGAATTTACAAAAGCTATAATACCGGATTGAGTTATTCCGGAATATACTTTTGAAAGAATCAATTCTGTATCAGAAAGAATACCTATTACCGAATAAGTGGTTCCTTCTATGGTTATTTTATCATTTTTTAATAATTCAGTAGTAAAAGAAGTTCCAGTACCAATCACTTTTAAAGATCCCTGGGTAACGGCAAGAGTACCGGTAAGAACTCTAATTCCTATAAAACCTATATAGGCCGTAATACCTTGTGTCAAAACACCAACATCAGTCTCAGCAGGTAGGCTGGATGAAGTAGTTCCGTCATAAACATAAGTAAGTTTAAGACTGGTATCACTTATTATTTCCTCTATAACATAAGAAATATTATCTATTAAAAGAGTCTGGCCAATAACAAGTTCTGAAGTAAATAAAGTTCCTGTTCCGACTATGGAATTGCTGCCGTTAACTACATCTATAATCCCTGTCAGGGATACTCTAGTAGTTGACCCTCCTATATACTTCTGAGTTAAAGTAAGCTCTTCATCATTTATAATTTGATCTATGGTATAGGTAACCCCTTCCATGGTTATAAAACCACCTTCCGTAAGTTCTGTTGAGAATCTGGTATTTGATCCCAGAATAGTTGTACTCCCATTAGTTACGCCAACCGTTCCTGAAAGTTTAGAAGCTCCTTTTCCCATAGTGGGAGCAAAACCACCACTTGGTAATGTGGGAGAAGTCGGGGAAGCCTTGACCTGGATTGCCTTTGTTATAGAATAAACTGTGGCATCTTTTACTACCTCTAGGGTTATTTCAAAAATACCTGAATCAGATAAAAAGATTTCTGGGTTAGCAAGAGAGGATGTTGTACCAGCTTGTTTTTGTTTATAAGTTAAGCCACTTTGGGTATTCCCGGAAAAATAAGAAATAAGTACCAATTCGGTATCACTAATAATATTTGCTATTTTATACAGAAGACCATCAATTTCTATTTTATCCCCTTCTGCCAATTCTGAAGTAAATAAAGTACCACTCCCAATAACAACTTGACTTCCCTGAATAACTGAGAGAGTTCCTGTTCTAATCACTAAAGGACCATCACCAAAGTCCCATAAATATTCTGTAACTTCTCCTAAAGTTCCATCAATAAAATTAACTATGAATGGCGAAGTTCCGGAATTAGAATAAGAGGAATCACCCTTGAAATGATTTAAACCAGAATTGGTAGCCCCAGTATATGCAAAAGAAAGAGTCAGTTCATTATTATTTACTATATCATCTATTAAATAATCTACTCCCTCTATAATGATAGTATTCCCTATAGAGTAATCTAATAGAAAAGAAGTACCTGATCCTAAAACTGTAGCATTTGAATTAGTTACCGCGATAGTACCTGCTTTTTTAGTAGATTTTTTAAAGAAGTCAAGACCGGTATCTGTAATTCCAGAATAAACCTGAGTCAAAGTTAATACCGTATCATTTGTAATTAAATCTATGGTATAAACTACCCCATCAATAACTATTTGTTCCCCGGCTACAAGTTCAGTGAGAAAAGAGGTACCGATTCCATTTACAACAGCAACCCCGTTTACTACATTCAAAGTCCCAGTTAATTGAGTCAGAGAAAGGAGGGATATTTCAAAGTCCCCATTCAAATAATTTATATCAATAGCATCTTTACCTGCTATTGATAGGGTTCTAGAAGCAGAATCATTAACATGAGCTCCATCAAATCTGGATAATTTATGAAAAACAGATAAACCAGAGGCATCAGTAGCGGAATAGGCGTTCATTAGGGTTATCTCGGTATCACTCACTATATTGCTTATAACATAAGAAATTCCATCTATCTCAATAGACTCTCCCCTGGATAACTCAGTAAGGAAAGAAGTCCCTGACCCTGTTATTGTTTTACTATTCTGGATAACAGAAATAGTCCCAGTAAGTTTATTTGTTCTCTTTAAAATAGTTACATCAGAAGAAGAGACCCTATCATAAACATCAACAAGAACCAAAGTGTCATTATCAGTTATAGATTGTATTTCGTAAGAAATACCGTTTAAAATAATAGATTCCCCGGCTACAAGTTCAGTGAGAAAAGAGGTACCGATTCCTTCTATTGTGTTACTGCCTGTAGTAGCAGATACCGTTCCGGACAAAGGTGGTACTGAAAAAACCGTTAATTTTGCTTCATAAGTTCCTCCATCGGAATAAACATGAGTAGGGTTTTCTTCGGTTGAAAAAGTACCATCACCAAAGTCCCAGAAGAAAGAATGGATCTCCTTTTTCTCTATTCTGATATTATCATCAGAAGTTCCAGCATAAACCTGGGTCAAAGTTAAATGGGTATCATCCGTTATAGTATCTACTATGTATTCCACATCGGCTATTAAAAGAGTCTGGCCAATAACAAGTTCTGAAGTAAATAAAGTTCCTGTTCCGACTATGGAATTGCTGCCGTTAACTACCTCAATAGTTCCATTAATAAATTGAAAATTTGGAGGGGTAGTATTAGTAAAAGAAATAGTTATAGGTTTCCAAGCAGTAATCCTATCAGCACTAGCATCGGCATAAACCGTGGTCAAAATAAGCTCAGTATCATTAGTAACAGATAATACCTCATACACCACATCATTAAGTACTATTTTATCCCCTGCTACTAAGTCTTCCGTAAATTTGGTACCAAAACCGCTAACAGCAGCACTTCCTTGAGTTATCGTTAAAAGCCCTTCTACTTTTTCAATAACTTCCCTATCCTTATCAGTAGTAAAATTAGTATTAGGGGGACTAAAAGTAATGCAAGTAGCTTCCAAATTAGAAGGATCTGCTGGAACGGTTAAGGCTGTACCAGCGTTCCAGTTATCAACTAGGGCAGAGAATGCCAGAGGATTGCCTAAACCTACTTTATTTCCTGATATTAAATCAGTATCTACCACTGAAGTAAGAAAAATCTTACTAGGCCCAGAATATAAACTTAAGGTAGAGCCAATTATCTCTAAGGTTGGTTGGGTCACCCCACCAAAAGCTTGGATAGTGGTATCTACCCCAGCAACTCTTTTTCTAATTCCAACAGCAGACTGAAAATAATAAAAGTTATTTATATCGATGTACCTAACGATAAGCATACCATTATCAAAAAAATTCGATATCTGAGCCCAGCTATCAGGAGTCCCCACATCAAGGGTGTAAACAGTTTCGGCATCAGAATGCCCTAAACTTCCCACCAATCGGCAGTTATTGGAGAGAATATTTGACACACCTAATGACTTTGCCCAGGAAGGGCCTAAATCAGGGGTATGGTTTTCTAAAAGAACTCCATCAGTATCTGTAAAAGTATCTGTTGATGTTGTTGCCATTTTTTATACTCCACAAGTAACATTAGCAATATTTGAATAGCCTGAATCACCAGCCCCATTATAGGCCTTTATTCTAAAGAAATTGACCACGGTACTGTCTACACCATCTTTTAATAAAGTTACCCCATAGCTTGTAATATTTGTACCTAAGTCAGCAATCTGAGTCCATCCATCTACCCCATTAAGGGAATGTTCGATTTTGAAACCAGTTTCATTATCAGAATTATCAAGCCACTCTAATAAAATCTCCACATCTATTTCCACTACCTTTTGAATTTCAAGAGATCCGGATCTTAAAATAACCGTGTAATTACCAGAAGCGGAATAAACATGAGTAGGGTTTTCTTCGGTTGAAAAAGTACCATCACCAAAGTCCCATTGCCAATTAGTGGTGTTTGATAAATTATTAAAGTAAACAGTAAAACCACCAATAGCGAAATTAAAATTTACTTCTGGAGTAGGAGCTACGGTAGTAACATAGCTTACGAAAGTAGAAGAGCCTCCTGAGTTGATAACTTTTAAAATAACCACATAAGTGCCTTCCGCGCTATATTTATGCAAAGGATTTTTAGCAGTTGAAAAAGTACCATCACCAAAGTCCCAAACTATAACATCTATGCTTCCAATACTTTCATTAATAAATTGAACATTAAAACCCTCATAACTTACAAAATCAAAGCGGGCGGTTGGTGGTGCGACTGATGCTATTATAGGATCAAAAGGAAAACTACCATTACCATCACCTTCTGGTAAAGGTATGCTCAAAGAAGATTTATCACTTGACCGACTAACTAAATCATATCTAACAACACTTTTTATAATAGCCTTACCATCAGCATCAATAGCTATCGGAGTGTCATCCTCATTATATCCACCACCAAAAGTAATGTCACCTGCCATTTGCTAACCTCTCGGGTCTAACATACAGACCCCATTTATTCTGTTATCAGAAGGAGGAATTATATCCTCAACTATAGAACCACTACTATCAAAAACAAACCATTTTCTTCCCTTAACTTCTTGGTATTCCAGATCTATAAAAGGTGGGAAATTCAAAGAAGTATCATCAAATTCCGGATGAAGGACATTGCTGGTAACAAGAAGGTCATGCCTAAAATTTGATGGATATAAGTCAAAACCAACAAAGGCATTTCCTCCTGATTCTGATATAAATATTCTTGTTAACTGAGCATTGTCTTCACCAGTCGCATTTCCATTCTTATCAAAACCTATGTCTACCCAAGGACCCAAAGCATATAAATCTAAAGTAGGAATAGGCGTTCCTACATATTCCTCAGAAAGAACACTCAACCTATGTTCTCTGACGGTACTCTTATATGGTAGATCAGTTATTTTACCATTCACGCTTATTGCATATTGTATTTCCGAAGTTATTATTGTTCTTCTTATCTGAGCATGAAAATAAGCAGCCCCAAGCACTCTTAGTATTTTATATGGAAGCAATTCCGTTTCATACTCTTTATAAATAATCCTTCTAAAAACTACAATATCGAATCTCCCATGATGGACCTGTAAAGGTCTATAATCAGTTTGCCTAATCATGATAGGCCCATTATGTTCTGCTGGAATAGCTCCATCACCAAAAAGAAAAATCACATCTTGAAAGCCAGATTCCTCTACTAAAATATCAGCAACATAAAGACCTGCATTATGGATAGTGAACTCGGTATCCTTTTGCTTCCTGACGTAGGTTAATTTTCTATCTTCCGTTATACCATAAGGTAGTTTTATATCATTATTTATATATTGAAAACCAGTTACCGTAGTAAATCCGTTTCCATCAATTACTTTACCGTAAATGGTATTGGCATCTATCATGTAAACGGTATGTGTTGATTCGTCCCAAGATCTATAAAAAGTACCAGTATCTGATACAAAGCCGTAGCCTGCTTCATTGGCATCTCTAAAATTATATTTCTGCTCAGTTAAAGGTTCTGCCAATTGGGCAACTGTAGTGAAAGCCTCTGCTCTTATTAAAAACTCAATCCCCCTATAATCCGAAGTACCTCTAACTGCGCATACAATAGCAGATTCTTCCGGCTCTGAAGATGCCAAATCGATGTATTCTCGGGTAGAGTCAAATCTTTTAACATAACCCCTTCTAATTACTGGGAAAGCATCGCCAAAAGAACTCGTCCTCCATGTTTTTGCTAAAAGAATACCACTGACTGCTTCAATCAATCTATTTAGAGTTAATATGCCAAAATCATTATAAGAATCCCCTTTTGTGGTATACCTACAAACTGAGGCCTTTGGTTTTATTTTAAAAGGAGTCCTGGTTAGGGAATCATCCAATCCTAAAAAATTATAAATAAATAAACCAATATCTACTTCAAAAGCTACAAATAATTCATCCTCTAAGGTCTGGTTAGTTAGAAATCTTACTACCGTACCATCTTGTTTTTTAGCATCAATTCCGGTATCTGTTTCAGGAACCCTCAAACCAGAACCTTCTAATGGTACTGTCCTATAAGAGTAATCATCTGGATCTTCATGTGTAATTCCTCCCCAGATAATACTATACTTCCCGTCATCAGTCAAATCCCAATTATCCAAAGAAGTTCTTTCTGATAACTGACCCCTTCTTAATAAGAAATATTTTCTATTATAAGTTATAGTGTCGTCTCCAGAAAAAATAATAAATACTAAACCGCAAGGACGGGGATGGCTCTCAAAACCAACCACTCTTTTTGGTTTAAATATACCCCTGGACTCATCCCCAGTAACTTCTTCCTCATGTTCCACTACCACCCTATCACCCAATTTAAAAGCTTCACCATTGCATTCAAGATATTGAATTGGCAGGGAATAGGCCTTACTTTGTTGATTAACATCCAAATCCTGCTCAGTACTTATGGCCTCATCAAAACGCACATCACAGATATTCGAATCATCATCTAAAAAACTAACTATAGTTCCTATTCTATATTTAGAAAACCATTTCTGATGTCCTGGCTTCATCATAGTATTATAAAGCCATCCATAAGGTGACATAGCATCCGGGGAAGTCATTATACCATCAGTTAAGCCTACATAGGCTGCTTCATTAGCATCAATCCCAGCCGGACGTATAATAATGGCATGCTGTCTCTCATTCACCACTTCTACGGTACCCACTTCTCCCGAAAGACCTTCGTTAAAATCAGCACACCATGCCTCTATATTAATAGGATCTTTTCTATATTTTTCTAAAAAATCAACAGTCTTTACAAAGTTTAAACGCGTTAATTTTAATAAAGACAAATTACTGTTTTCTTTGTTAAAAAAAGAAAGAGCCTGATTATGAGCTTCGCCTTTTTCTCTGATCTCCTCTCTATCACCAGAAGCAATAGCAAAATTCAAAGCATCCACTGAATCTGAAACATTTTGAGCAGCAGCAGCTACAATAGCTTCCTGGGCGGGAATCTCTACCGTATCAAGATTATTAATAGATAATCCTAATTCTAGTATTCTTTGATTTACAAGATCCGTGTTGAATATATATTGGATTTTGTAATTACCAGAACCTAGAGATTCTAATATCAATGCCTTGCCCATTAGATTACTTTCTCCTCAATAGATATAAGAAAAGAAGTGCGGTTAAAAGATTCGTTCAATGAAGTTAAAAATCCTTTGAAAACCCCTTCTCTGGTAGATATTATAAAAGAAGTGTGATTCTCCATTAAATACTTTATCTGGTCTATTAAAAGAATGTCCGGATTGTTGATTTGTATTTCAAACTCCCTATCACCATGACTCAAACCGGTATCATAGGTAGAAACACCTCCATCCAGTGTAGCAGTTTTTGTTGTTCTCCTTGACATGGTTCCCAGTTTTATCCTGGCATTCTTATTTCTTATGATGAATGAACCAGACAAATCAAAACTTGAAGTAGCTATGGCAATCATCTCGGCTCCTAAATATTTAATAAAAATTCTTGTGCCTGGGCAGTGGCTTCTACTTGAGCAGCTTCTATTATAGCCCTTAATATTTCTTGTAAATGAGGTTCCAATCCCTCTGCTGTTACGTTAATTATTGCCTCGCCTCGATCTAATGCTTCCCTTCTTGCGTCTAAAATGTCAATCTGAGCCCTGGTCAATTCTTCCTGAAGTATTACCTGTCTTTCTCTTAAGTCAATCTCCCTATTAATCGCATTCCTTATGTCCAGAGATACTCCGGGAGCAGTACCTTCTGATAAAACTTTGAAAAGATTAACAATGCTATTACCAGTAGATTCAATCCCTATCTGTATAGTATCAGTCAATGCTTTGAATTTTTCAGTAGCTGCTTCTATCTGAGCAAGATCTACTTTTGTTTTCAATTCAAAAAGAGAAACCCTTTCCTTACTTTGAATTTCCTCAATACCTAACTTGAATTTAGTTAAGGCCTCTACTCTTTTGGTAAGAGCTTTTTCTGCTTCTTTATCTTTACTTATTCTTTTATCAGTCTCTTTATTAAGAGCAATAAATCCTTTAGCTGCTTCACCAGTAATTCTGGTTCCATCTTCTAAAGTAAGAAATAATTCTTTGGTAACTTCTCCAGCAGATCCAAGAGCTTCAGAATAATCACTACCTACTTTCACTACTTCGCCACCAACTACCCTCCATTCTTCTCCAAGAGCTTCAGCTAATTTAGTATTTCTTTCTAAACTCTCTGCTACTGAATCAGCACTGGATTCTATCTCCTCCCCGGTATCACTAAAAGTCTCACCAAGACCACCTATTGATTCTTCTATATTTTCATTAACCCCTAAAATAGCCCCTCCAGCTATTTCATATTTTCCGGCAACCTGATCAAAGAAAACATCCCCAGCCCTTAAAGATTCTTTAAAGCTTTCAATTGTTTCAAAACCTAATCTTTTAAAAGCAAAAGAGGCAGTTTCAATCTCTTTAGGTAATTTACTTAATTTATTTTCAGCTGCTTCGGCTTCAGCTACAAAGGCCCCAAAAGCTAAAGCAGAAGTCCCCAGAGCAATTGCAATACCTACCGGGCCGGTCAATGCCCCTAATAATAATTTTAAAGGCCCTCCTACGCCTGCTAAAGCACTTACTGCCGCACCAACTGAGGCTATTGCCGGCGCAAAGGTATTCAAAGCCAAAGCAGCCCCACCAACAGTACCTACTAATTGCTGAGTTCCATCATCCAAGTCACCATAAAACTGTATAACATCGATAATCACTCCACCAACGGTACCAAGAACAGAGAAAATACCTTCAGTAGTCTGAATAAAACTAGCACCCACATCTATTAGGTTATTAATAGCAATTGCCAAATCCTCTGGCTTACTTAAATCCAAACCATCGAATAAAGTAGAAGCCCCTTCGAATATTTCCTCAAGAGCTCTCACAATGGGAGAAAAGTCAACATCTTCCCAGGCTTCCGGAAGGGCCAAAGCTATTCCCTTAAGAACTCCTTCCAGTTTTACTAACTGAGGAGTAATAGCCTCAATAAAAGGATCTAATCCACCACTCACTACTAACTCAGAAAAAGCTTGCTCAATTTCTCTTATTCCTACAATGGCCCCGGCAAGTTCCGGTTTAAACCTATCTCCTATATTTCTCGTGAGTATATTAAATGCTTCCCCGGCTTTATCAATTTGCTTCTCTGTTGCTGCTATTCTGACATTAAATTCTTTTTGAGCTGAACCTGCTGCTGTTGTTTGATCAGAAAGTACTTTGTTTACCCCTGCTAAGTTACCCAAGGATTCCGAAAGCCTGGCGGCTTGTCTCTCTCCAGCAAGTATTGATAGGGTGGCTACTTGCTGAGTAGAATCTAATTTAGATAAAGCTTCAATGACTTCAAAAACAATGTCCCTACCTTTTCTTAATTGTCCCCCACTTGTTTCTACTGCTACTCCTAATCTTTTCAATTCATCTTTTGCCGGGCCAGTGGGAACTATTAAACTAGTAAGGGCTATTTTAAGGGCATTTCCTGCTTCAGCTCCACTGCCAAAAGTTTCGATGATAGGAGTTAAAAGAGCATTCGTTTCTTCAAAACTGAGACCCAATTTACCAGCAATAGGTGATAGCTCAGAAAATCCAATGGCCAATTGCCTAACATTGGTAGCATTCTTATTTGAAACTTCATTAAATAGATCTAAAATTCTAGAGGCATCACTTGCTTCTGCTTTATACCCTTTTAAAGAGCGTATAAGAAGATCAGTAGCTTCAACCACTTCTAATTCACTGATAACTGAAGCAGTTAAAGCATCTTCTTGTAATTTAAAAGCATCAACTACTGAAAAGCCGGCCTGTTTAATATTTGATGCTCCATTTAATATCTCAGTAGCAGATTCACCAAATTTAAGAGAAAGCCTATCAACTTGTTCAGTAAAATCTGAAGCATTCCCCTCATTCTCTGCCAATACCTTTTGAAGATCTAAAAGAGCGGATTCGAACTTTACAGATTCATTGAAAGCTTTTCCAGCAAAAGCTGCTCCAATAGCCAGAACAGCTCCTTCTAAAAGAAGAAACTTTTTAGTAACATCAGCTATAGGAGCAGATAAGTCTTCAAGGCCTTTTCCAAGACCTTCAATCGTATTTCCTGTTTTATCTGTTGCTAAGAAAAGTATTTCTACGGTCTCTTTTAAGTTCGGCATGCTTTTTCCCTTAATCTTTTTTGGTTATAATAAATTCCCCAAAGATCGATTTCAGTTACTGTTAAATAGCCCTCTGGAAATATATCTGGTCTTGTTTCAAAAAGATAGTTGCTCTTTAAATCGGCAAGAGTCATACTTGCTTGGATTCCTGGGTCTCTCCAGAGGGCTTCTGCTTTCCCATTACCTGACCTAATCCGGTAAGCTCTGTTATTTTATTAGAAAGCGAATAAAAGGCCGTGGGATAAACTTCCCCCATTTTAACTATAAGCTCCCTGGGAAGTTTGGGCTCTACCGATCCGTAAATAATAAGCTCAATCCTTCTCTGGATATCGGAATTAACTTCCTCCCCATATCCCAGTTGCTCCTTTAAAGCAGAAACTATATCCTGCTCATTCATAGTTGTTAAAGCAGTTAAAAGGCTTTCTGCTATTTTATTAGTCTTAGCGGCATCATTAGTTCTCGCCACTTCATCAGCAGTAAGTCCTCTAACTTTAAAAATAGGTTTCTCATCTTCAGGAAAAAAAGAAGAGAATTCCTTAATTTCAATTTTCTCTGTTCTTGGTTCAAATCCAGCCCTTGCAAATCCGTTCGAATCAAATCCCTTCATTTCTCTCTCCCTTATTAGCCTATAGTAAGTAGGTAGGGGAAAATACCCCTACCTACTTAAGTAAATCAATTAAGAAGCATTACCTACTGATTCCTCGCTTGATGAAATAGTACAGGCCGACTGAATAGAGTCCCCAGCAGGGAAAGTTCTACCAAGACCCAGTTTTCCATTAGCAAGAATGTAGGGGGCTTTGTTCTTATCTGGCCAAAACTTGAACCAGATAGTCTCATCCGCTTCTTTTACAATAGTATCAGTGATACCATCTTTCAGAAAAGCAGTAAATCCACCAGCACCGAGTGATTTAGAAACACTTCCTATGGTAGCCTGATAGACCTGAGTAGATCCTACCGAATGTGTGACCTCTGGTGGTACGAAATCACTGGCAAGAGGTACATCTACGAAGATTGGCTCAAAGCTCTTAACAAATACCTTTTTCGGAACTGCTCCTGTATGGATCAAAGGAAGGGCGCTGGAGAACTCAATATCCCCGGTAGAAATTTTCTCTTCCCAGACAGGAAAATCATATCTTTCTTGATGCTGATTAACTACTGCAAAGATCTCAGTGGCTAGAATAGGGGCAGCTACGTTGGAGGTGGTTCTTACCTGGGCAATCTCAACGGAATCTACGGGAATCAAAGGAGGCCCACCTGCTGCTCCTCTGGTCTCTGAAAAAGAAGTGCTGTCTGTTCCGGCAACTACCGCGATAGATCCACCGGCATTAACGGTAATAGAATTTATTATGTGAGTATCTGCTGCAACGGCTCTGGTTATTGCGGTGCCGGCTGCTGCTGATACTGCTGTTTTGACTCCAGCAAGATAGACAGATGCGGCGGCTACATCTACCTGGTCATTAGTGGCCCCTGCTTCCGGAGTAACAACTCCGCCGGTATCCAGTCCATTTGGTTTTACATCAGGAGTAAAACCTGCTTTCTGGCTAAATAAGGCCATTGTTCCTTCAAAAGTTATTTGATCACCACTGTCAGAGAATTCCTCCCAATCAAACAGGGTTTGACCGGCCTCATGTTGAAGCCTTGCATTTTCTGCTGTATTACTTTTTCCCATCTGTCTTACCTCCTTTTCTTGTTCTTCTTTCTGATTTTATTTCTTCAACTTTAATGGCCAATCCTTCTTCCACCATTTTTTCTCCAAAAGAATCCGAAACTTTGTAAACTCTTCCAGCAGTGAATACCTCTACTGACCCATCTGAGCTATTCTCTGCTTCCGTATCTCTATAAGTATTTTTAAAACTTATCTCCATAATTAAACCTCCTTTCTAGATTTACTTAAACAGTTCCTTTATCTGTTTCATAAAAGTTTTTATAAATCAAAGACCATCCCTGTAATTCTTGATCAGAATCTACTACAAAAAGTTCAGAGGTAAGTCTATAAAGATTTTCTACAAACTCAGTAGCCACATATCTTGCATAAATAGCAGAATTTACTTTATCAAGAAGATCCTCCATGTCAGCACCACGAGCCCATACCTGAACGATGATTTCCCAATCCCAGGATTCCTGTCCATACTTAAATTCAGCTCTTCTCTCTGCTCCAGAAAAAATCCATATAGCTGGTAACTTGGTATCCTGTAAATCACGGGTATCCAATTTATTCACTTCTACCGAAACAATATCTGCCGGAACCAAAGTATTAAGAGCCGTTTCATAATGACCTAAAATAGTAGTTCTTGTGCTCATAAGGTATCTCCTAAAGTTTTACTTATGGCTTTTCTATAATCGGTAGCTATTCTTTTTATATTCTTTGCTAAAATATCTTCTGGGTGCACCCTTGTTGGTACTTCCACTTCTTTTAATAACAAAAAGAAGGGCTCAATCGCTGCCTTTGATACTCTAGCCAAAATAAGATTGCCCTTTCTTGATCGAATAGGTGTTAAATCCGGGACAGCTCTTGGAGAGCTATATTTAGGTACTCCTGCTGCTGATAAAGCGGCTCCTATGGGAATAGCCAGGTAATCACTGGTAATAGGTTTTATTTTAGTTACTTGTCCCTTTTTTCCCACATGAGTTCTGGCATAAGAAGAAGCAAAGCGGGTACCGCCTTTCATTTTTTGACTATAGGCAATAGGTTTTATGGGTATAGTTAATCTTCTTAAAGATCCAGATCTTACTGCTAATCTCGTAGCAGAAGTTCCTCCCGTTAAATGATTCTTTACAATATAATTGGTCAGTTTGTCACTCTGCCTTTTTGTTTCACTCAATAAGGCATTTTCTAATTCTGGTGTAAGTTTATCCAGTTTTAGAATTAAACCATTATCTTTTATTTGTATAAAATCTGTCTCAGCCATTTTATCTCCTATCTCCTATCTTTCTATGGGGTAAGAGTGAATTTTTAACATTAGGGAGTAAATCAATTGCTTTCACATAATTTATATTTCCATCTGGGGTATTGACACCAGAAGAACCAAGATCTCTTCTTCTTTTAAAGGCATAAGCACACTGCTGAATACAAGCCTGCTTTATATCATCCGGTACTGCTAAAACACCAGCAGCCTCGGCATAACCACCTGTCCATGATATCTTGATAATCTTTGGACGGTATTTCATAGTCTCGTAAGTAAACTCAATAAGACCTTCATCTTCAAAAATATAATAATCGCTATCAGCAGTTTGAACAGAATCATCTTCCTCTATTATCGGTGCTGGGCTGGGGTTAATAGGGTAAGCCGGGAGGTAATAGTACCTCCGGCCACCAGAAAAATAATCTACTCTAGCTTCTTCCTTCAATTTTCTATTTAAAAACGTTTCTATTTGAGAACTCACATGTGGTATAATTTGATTAAACAAAGTATCGAAACCAGTACCATCTTGTTCCAAGAATGTTTTTAAATCATCAAGAGAAATTAGCTGAATAGACATTTTTTACCCTCTTTTCTTTCTTTTAGAACTTTTAACAGCTCTATCTTTTTTTGGAGAAGCTACCGCCTCGTTTTCTGTATCGGGATCTTCCTCTTCCTCTTCTTCCTCTCCTACTTCTACTTCTTCAGAAGAATCTTCTTTTTCGTCATCCTTACTATCTTCTTCCAAGGTCACCTCTTCTACCGAATCCTCTGGTTTATCTGAAGACTCTTGTTTCTGGGAATCTTTCAGAACTTCCACTTTCCACTTTTGAGAATTAACCTCTTCAGGAGTAGCATCTGCGATAATACTACCATCACCAACAGAAATACCATTACTACGAAAGAACTGATAACCTTTTCTTACTTTTACTCTCATTTTTCTCTCCCTTCTTTTTATCTTGTTTATAAAAAAGAGAGGGGCTTATCTCATCCCCTCTCTTTTAGGGACTTTATACTATCTTAATAAAACTTAAACAGCCGGCAAAATGTTAGACTGGGCCAGAGCACAAGTTGCCGCCTTAAGTAACGTTGGAGATGATCCACCTGTAAAGGTAACCGTAGAGGAAAGACGAAGATACCTTTTTCTGCTTCTCAAATCCATGTTAAGCTCGTTCTCCTGACCAGCAGCAGGATCTTGAACTGCCAGAGTAGCGCCAGTAACGGCAGCAGCATCAGACAAATCAGAAGCATCCCCTTCTTCGATGATAACAGCATCATCTACCTGGGTAGGGCTTCCTCCTGTGGCTCCGTAGAGCATGGCAAAAACACAGCTATCGAATCCAAGAGTATCGATGATGTTACCAGCATCCAAGGTGCCGGAATCACTCTGAGGATCAAGAGCATTTAATACTTTAATTTCTCCACCTGCTTCTTTCATAATTTACTCCTTCCTTTTATCTATTAAAAATTTGATTAACCGGGGATTAATATTAATCCCCGGTTAATAGGTTAATTAAACAGTTTCAGCATCATTTACCAAACAGAAGCTTTTCGCATGCCTGAGGGCAATATCAACTTCCTGAATTACTCTGATCCAGGTCTGTACCTTCTGGAAAGCATCAGAGGTTTCGCTGGAAGCCATGAACTCAAGACCTCCCCACTGACCAATAATGAGTTCCTGCCAGTTACCAAGGTAAACTTCAGAAAGATTGGTACCACCACCCTTTGCAAGATTTGTTGGAATCTGGCTGGTAGCAGAAAGAGGATAACCAAGCTGCTCGGCAAGAGCTGCATCGGACATGATCGGATTGAAAATATACTCACCATCTGTCTGAGCAGAATACTGAGCAATCCTGATCCTCTTCAGCTTTCTTTTTACCTTACCATGCATGATGTAACCAATACGACCATCAAGGGCATTCTCATCTTCCAGCTTACCTTCCATATCGGAAGCAACGTCCCAATCAAAAAGACCGCCGTTCGCGCCGATGGCCACCGTATTGATTCCTGGAGTATTTGCGATACCCATTGGCTGATTGGCAGAACCAGATCCACGAAGAGCAGCAAGGTCAATTGCAAGGGCAATAACCTGGGCAAGATCCCTTCTTACCATCGCTTCACCTGAAGGATTGGAAAGATTCATGAACCTGTTAGACATCTTCACCATTGCGGCTACCTGCTTGGGAGTCAAATTGAGCTGACCAAAAGCTTGCTGACTTTCAGTAATATCAGCATTCTCTCCTACCCAATAGGCAGTTGCTCCACCATCCTGTCTTGGAATCTCAACAGGAGAACCTACCAGCCCATCAAGGACGGTAGCACCCATTCCAATTACAACAGATTTCGCTCTGAGGATTTCGATGATTTCAGCAATATACTGGCTGGGAACGATATAACCGCCAGCAGACCCGGTTCCAGTCTCAAGAGCCCTCTTTCTGGTCTGATCGAAAACTTCCTTCTCAAAACCAGACTTATCCCAGTCATTTGTAGCAATGCCGTAGAAAGCCTTGAGGAAAGAAAACTGCTCCTTACCTTCATCAACACCGGGAAGATCAATCAGCTTGCTATGCTTCTGCTTGATACTTGTTTCTATAGCAGCAAGTCTGGTCTCCAGCTCCTCGATCTTATCAAGAGCCTTCATCTTCTCTTCCATTGTAGTTTTTTGATCCCCCAGCATCTTCTCTGTTGCCTGAATTGCTGCCAGAATTTCTGCAATTTTATCCATTTATTAAATCCTCCTTTATTTTTTGTTTAGTTAAGGTTTATGTATTAATAGTATTTTTGATATTTATTCCAAATCGTCTTTTGAGTAGATATATGCTCGCTTAAGGCTACCAATAAAGGTATATGCTCTTTTTCGGCTACCTATTCTCCTGAGATCTTGGAATTCATATCATTAATACCGTCCAATATTTTTTCAAATTGTCCTTCTACTTCTTTTTTAGTATCCTCCTTATCCAGTATTTCAACTTCCAAATCATGTACCACCGATTTAAGAGCTTCAATTTCTGAGACAAAGCCTTTTACTTTATCCTCAAAATCTTTGTTCATTTTTAAAGACATATCTTCGAAGGTCTTTACTGCCTCTTTAATAATGGAGTCTATCTGGGCTATTCCTTTTTCAACAGAATCCTCTACTTGATCCAAAGTAAGAGAACTTACTGTATCTTCTATTCCAGAAAGATTTTTTATCAAAGCAAGGGCTGTGTCTCCATCTTTGCAGCCAGAAACAACATCCTCCATACTCTCATAAAGTTTAAACTCGGGTACCTCTTTATCAAATTCTTTGTAATGTTTGGAAAGATGGTTGTATATTCCTTTTCTATCAGCTTCGGGAACATCCACCCCGTCTCTGGCACCAAGGAGGGCTCCCATAGCAGCAGCCGTTCCTCTCCAATGAGTTTTAAGCTCGCCATCCACTACATCATGATGGGGAAGTTTATAAGCCCCGAAGTTCTTAGAATCTTCAGAATCAACCCAGGTAAATCCTTTAGAATATTTAGACCAATCAATGTTGTCCTTATCAGGTCCTCCTGCCCAAAGTCTCATTCTTCTAGATGCTCTTGCTCCATTCCAAGAAGCTCCTTCATCCATGAGGGAATAGCTCTTAAAAGGTATGACCCCCTTAACCTCTTTATCAACTTTACCTTCTTCCTCAGATTTCCCCTCTATATCGGTATCAAGCTCTTCCCCTTCGTCTGATACCTCTTCTTCATTATCTGCCTGAGTATCGACGTTCTTTTCGCTTGTATTCGGGATTTCTTCACCTTGATCAGAGCCCTCTTCCGAATCTTGGGCCGTCTTCTCAGATTTCCCCTCTACCTCAAGATCTTCTTCAATCAGCTCTTCCCCATTAAGAGATCTTACTTTATTCAAAATGGTATCAAGACCTTCTTCCTGTTTTTTATCCCCTGACCACTCAAATCCTTTTGTCACAGTATCAGCATCTTCTGTTTCAAAGAACTTTTTAAACTTCTCAAGATTCTCTGTTACCTTCGAATAGATATCTTTAAGTATTGGATCTTCCTGGATCTCTTTGCTATCCAATCCTTTTTGAAGACCATTAGCATTTGCAGGTACAAGAACCTGACTATTCTCAAGAAGCTCTACCTCGGTGTAAATTAATCTAATATCCTGCATCTGCTTTTTACTATAACCAAGTTCCTTGGCTAAATCTTCGAATCCATCATCTCCTTTTCTCAGCCAGCTATGAGGAATAAACCCTACTGAATAAGCAGCAATGCCTTCTTCTGCTAAAAAGAATCCCCAATCTGCTTCCGGATTACCCTTGCCAACAAAATATTGCATCTTGGCTTCAAGCTCTCCATTGGAATTAACGCCAATCTTCTTTGACTTACCGATCTGATTAAGAAGATTATAATAATTGTGAGACGAAAGAAGTACCGGATGCTTTTTATAATTCCCCAATCTCTTTGTCCAAGCTTTGGGGTGAATAACTTCTCTGTATCTATCAATACTGGCATCAGACATAGTAACGTCAACTGTAAACTCCTCAGAGTCTACGCTCCTCACCTTTCCCATAAAGATTCTTTTCTGCTTATCCATTAAATACCTCCTCTTCAATTCTTAATTTTTTAATGACTCAGTTCCGAAATAAAATAGTTCAATCCTTCTTTATATTTTTTACTATTCTTATCATAAACAAAATACCTATTTCCCATAATAATGACTTCTACTGGTTTAGAGAAATCCGGAAGCTCGCATTGCCCTATGTAAGTATTTCCCAGATCATATAGTTTTACTTTCTGCATCTTTACTTAAACAATCTCCTTTGTTTAGGACTCAGGTCTTTTTTACATGACCAGCAAGTAGAATCACTTTTTCTAATAAAAGCATTACAATGCGGGCAATGCTCTTCGGTCTCTTTTGAAAAGGTATTGGTGAAGCCTCTTCTGAAATTGTTATTAACCGGCATTTGATTGCATGGAAAATCTTTATCCATTATTCGCCTCCTCTAATTCTACAAAATCCGCTACTTTATCATGAGCCTGGCTAAGCAGGTTAATCGCATCGGTAAGCAATGGATGAGCCCCCGCCCCTTCGACTGCTTCCATTGCTTTCCTTATTGCTTTTTCAGCAGGAGTGTACAAATCCATTCTATCTCTCCTTGGTATTCCATCAATCATCTTCATTTGTTTTTTACCTCATTATTTTGTTATTTATTAATTCATCGTTATAACTAATAAACTCAACAAAATCTAAATCCACTTTTGCTATCATTGATTCAATAAGAATCAAGGCTATGGTAGTACCATTAATAGAGCCAAATCCTATAAAGACACCTTCTTCGATTTCCCCACTCGCGTATACCGGATCTTTAATAACGCATTTTGTTCCTTCTGGTATTAATTGACTTTTAAGCATTTATCTCACCACCGGTAAAGTTATGCATCTACAATTTATTACTTCAGCAGCAGGAGCACCCATATCAGTTGGGTACTTCAAAGGAGAAAGCTGGCCTACCCTTATTCCTTTTACATACCTAAACTTTTTACCTATCTCTGCTACTGCTCCATGCAGATCATCATGGGTATCCCTAACATGCTCATCCAATGCTGTAAACCATTCATGCTCGGTTACTCCCTGTTTAAGCATATTTTCAAATCGGCCGGCATTAATCATAGAAGCTGATTCAGTTCTTGCTATGGTGGTAGCTCTACTTATTGCAAAGTTATAAACACCTTTTACCCTATCTGATAACTGGGCCACTGTTTCCCCGGCGGCTATTCCTTCCGTTAAAGTAGTTCTTAACCCGTTCTCTACCGTGGTTAACATTTCAGGTGTTATCTTTGTTATTCTAATTTCCTGATACTTAAGAAAACTTGGATCTAATGGCTCGAAAGTAAAATCAACATCAAGCTCGTCCGCTATCATCTCAGCCCCTACCTGCATTGCCACCGAATATAATGGCAATAAGGCCTTCTCTGCTTCTTTTAATTCTTTCTGCTTATCAAAAACATCATCTGTCAGGGCTCTTACTATTCCTGGGGTATAGTCCTTTTTAAAATAGTCATTAAGATTAGTAAGAACCCTTACCCTCTGCTCCATAAAGTATCTTCTTATCTTGCTCTTAAATTTCAACTCAATAGGTAGCTGCTTATCAAGGAATTGTTTCCATAGCAACTTTTCCTTTTCAGTGGGTTCCCTCTCTTCTTGTTTGGACTCAATAAGTTTGGTTGGCTCTTCCTTTACTTTGATCTCTTTAAATTCAGCAGGAATAGATGTTAGTTTTTTATTACTTCTAAAAGCTATCGATTTTTCCTCTTCTGTTTCCTGTTCGGAACTGCTGCCAATCGGTAAAGTGTTTGCTGGAAGAAAACCAACATCTCCCCAGGCAACCTCCTCCATACCAAGATCAAGTCTTTTATTTATGGCATTAAGGGGGTATCCCATTTTGAAAAGCTTCTCTGCATTATCTACTTTATCCGTAAAGCCTTCTTTAAGAGCAGATACCCCGCTGATATCAAACTCACCCCATACATTACCAGCATCAATAAATTTCAAAAACTTGGAGGTAATCACTCCCTGCAAATAGGATTGCCTGGGAAGCAAGGTTCCTTCCCAGAAAGCTTTCATGGCTGCTTCCTGTCCTTCAAAACTTTTAACATCCTCAAAGAATCCCAATACTACATCATTTGTTCCGTAGGCAGTGAAGATCTCTTTCTTATTCATTTTCTTGGATTCAATAAAATCCATGTCCTTCTGTGAGAGCTTTGTTTCTTTAAACTTTCCACCATTCTCCAGAAGACCTATCCGGTGAGCCCTGGTCACTCCCTGATGCCTGTCATTTATATAATTCAGTAATCTGGAAAACTGGCTATCAGTGAGAGATTTATCTAATTCTACAAAACCACTTATAGCAGCACCTTCTTTAAAGAAAGTTCTGTTATACACATTGGCAAAGTAATCTTGATCAGCTATTACGGCAATTGATCGATAAGGAGCTATTCCCCTGAGCGGATTATCTGGATTAAAATACTTATAATGAACTATCTCATGTAACTGAAAAGGTATCTTTGTTTTTCCATTACTGTATACCCATCCTATCAATTCTGTTTTCTCTTTATTAAAAGCCGGCTGCATTCTAAGAGGATCTATGACAAGGATCTGTTCCGGAATAGCTGCAACATGGGGCCTTTCTATTACCCAAAAAGCTTCGCCCCTCAAGTCAAGGTAGGTCTGGGTAGCTTCCCATAATTGTTCAGAGGTTAAATGTGAGTTAGGATTATCAAATAAATCTACTAATTCCCCTTCTGTTATTTCCACCTTTTCATCATCATTGCCCTTGGTATAAAATTTAAAAGGTGTTCCGGATATATTAGTAGATATTTTCTTTACTGAAGCATATACCCAGACAGATTGAGAGTAAGGTTGAGTTATTCCCTGGGAAGCTCCCGCCAACTGACTAAATGATTTCCAAAAGGATTCGTCCCCGGCTAAGTGGGTAGGGCCGGCTTTCTTTTCATAACCAAAAGCTCCTGCAATCCTACTTCCTATTCCTGTAAATAAACTCAATCTAATACCTCCTTAATAATAACTGCTATCATAGCCATCTGATTCTGAAATCCGCTCTCTTACCTATATGAGTGTAATAAGCATATCTTCTTCCATCCATCAGATGGTCATTAAATTTGACCGGGGTATCCAATACTCTTCCGTTCTTATCTTCCTTCCATGAATAGCCCCTAACTTCTTTAATTAGATTAAAACTGCCTTTGAGTATTTTACAAGGAAGGGTTTTTACAAAATCAATTCCATCATTAACTGATTTATCAGCAGGAATTATATTGAAGCCGGCTCTTCTTATTTCCTCTATTCTGTCTGGTTCAGCAGCATCAGCGTAGATAGAATCATTTTTATCTTCAATTAGGCCTTCAAGCTTTCCTATTAAATCCTTTGTAGTATGCTCTGCTTCATAAAACAATTCCTCTTCATAAGGGACTTTATCACATATGGATATCTTAACCAGAGCAGAAGGATTATTAAAACCAAAGTCCAAGCCATAGATTACTTCATCCACATTATCAGGGACTTTATCAACCAACTCCCAATTAGAATAAATAATGTTATCTAATTTACCCCATCTACCAAGACCATAAATCTTCCATTTATTAGGGTCAATTTCTTTTAGGCTTTCAAGAAGATCTATATAGGCAGGATCAAGATATGGATTGTCTTTATAAGTAGAATGGATATCATCTACCCCATCCATAACATCCAGTACTTTTTCTTTTAACCAATGAAATTCATCAGTAGGATTGAAGCAGGCAAATAGTTGATTTATCGGATCTCCCTTAGCTACCTTGGAAGACATTCTTAATCTTAACTGTTGGAAGTCTTCATAGGTAAACTCGGTGGCTTCCTCCAGCATTATATCATTCCAGTCAGTACTTTGACCGCACCACATAACTCTACCATCGTATCTAGTCATTATGGTGTGGTAAGGTGGTACTGTTGGGCAATAAACCTTCCCGGAATAAGACCATCTTTTTATCTTACTAACGCTTATTTTTTCTCTGGTAGTAATGCTTATATTCCAAGCTTGTTTTGCCTTTTCAAACTGTTTTGATTTTGGCAAAGTATAAATTGTAGGAACTAGGCCTAATTTTATAGCTACCTCACATACATCATCCCGAAGTTGTGGCGATGCGGTACTATAGCAAATTCTACCAGACACATGTCGATAACCATCACCATCTACAAGTGCTTCAAATAAATGTCTTAGTAGAGATGGATGTAAATCTAATATATCTCTTGGAATATATTTTTCATAACTGAGGCCGAACTGTTTTACATAATTAGCAAGATCTTTACTATAAAAAGAAAACCTTTTAAATTTTTCACCATCTACTAATTTTATAGGGAAATCTTTTAAATCTCTTTTTATTTTTTCCCTACCTTTTTCGTTATGCTGAGAAAGAATGACAGTATTATTGCTTAACTCACAACTACCTTCAGTCAAGTACCATCCTAAAAATCTCAACCAAGGAATGATTGGGAATTTAACAGGTTTCTTTCCCCAGTTATTATTTTTCTTTTTATCCCAGGGTATTCTTGGTATCTCAAAATTATTAATAATTTTTCCAGTATCCCAATTACCCTTTTGTGGAACATAAAAGAAAGAAGGTAGGTTTTCTGCTTTTACAAATCTGTAATTCTTTTTTCTTTTGGTAGATATCAGCATATGGTGTTCCGGTGTTACAGCAAATCCAGCATAGCTTTTACCATCTCCTGTTTCCGAGGCAGGGCTGATAAGATCACCATCATAATCATATTCATGCATCTCGGAAACTTCTTTGTATTCGACTTTTAAAGTATCTGGGTTTATAGATGCTACCCTCATTCCTTTTTTTAATTCAGTAATAGAAAGAAATCCTTTATCAGTCATCACCTCCGTGTTGGGATGATAGCATTTTATTTTTTCCGGATCATCAAGAGAACCAAAATGCATCCAGTTATCTTTATAATAATAATCCAGGGTCATCTTCTCTTCCTTGAGATGATGAGTTGCTCCCCAATTACCCCAAATTTCTTTGAAGACTTTATGAGTGGATAATTTTAATGATGGTAAGGTTTTTCTTAATATCAGTATCTTCCTCTTTCTTGCCTGAAGAAGTCTGCTTGATAGCAACTGACTGACCGAGTATGATTTAGTGGAACGGGCTCCCCCTCTATTAAATATGATAGGGGCCTCTGATTCCGCATTCCTGTAAAATACTCTAGTGGCTTCTACTTCGATTGACAATAATGCCTCCATAGCATTAAAAGTTTTATTTCCTGACCGGTCATTGAACCTTTATATATTGTCAATATTATTTATTCTTTTATTTACCCAATCCCAATCAATAGGCTAATACACTGTAGCATTGAATGGTTGTTCTGCTTTTCTATCTCCACATCTTTGACACTCACTATATGTTGTAAAACCATTTGAAAGAGTATCATTTATTTTCCAATTATGAATAATGCATTTTTTCATAACTTTTTTAATCTTAGCTATCGGTACCAATATCCACATTTACTACTCCTCATCTTCCTTCTTGGGTTTTGCCGGTACAATTTTAATATTGATAGGCTGGTCTGATACCCCGGCTAATTCACTCCTTACTACATAACCTCTTTTCTTTCCTATCCTATCTAAATGGTATTTGACTGCATCAAGGTTACCAGCTTTGATCTTACTTACTAATTTTGATTCTGATAAATCAATTAGTCCCTCCCTGGCTTGCTCTCTTACTTCTTCCAGTTCCGGATATCTTGCTATATAATGGATAACTGTTTGGTAAGTACATTTCAATCTCTTAGCAGCATAAGTAACCAGTCCATCAGTCTTCCTCAAAGCCTCTGCTACTTCATCCAGAGAATACCGGTCATGCTCATTCTGTCCTGCTGCATGTCTTTTCCTTGTACGTCTTAATCTAGGTGGCATTTCCTTTTTCGCATCCTTCCTTGAGCGTATAACACCCCTTTTCCTACTTTTTTCCTACTTTTCTCTATCCTTTTATCTCTTATTACCTATATAACCTTTAATTTATTAATAACTAATATATAAATTATTCTCTATATATTAATCAATCAATTTTTTACATTATATTATTTAACCTTTTATTTATTTTCTTTTTTAATTAGTATAAAAAATAATCTATTCTATCTCTTATTTTATGGATATTCCTTGATAATTCTTATTTTTATTTTTATCCGTTATATTCACTATTAAACCCACTATTCAAACTTATATTATTTAAGCAATAAAAAACCCTTTCCAATACCAAGGAAAGGGTTTAGTAATTACTTTAATTTAATTATATCTTATGAGGACAAATAAAGACTTTTGTTATTTTACTCATACCTCCTCATACCCCCATTCGATTAAATCCATCAATGTGTTGTAGATGTATTCAGACTGTTCTCTGTTTTCGCTCAACTCCTCCCATGCGTCCGTATCAACCTCAATTTGCATTTCATTACGAACGCCTTTCATGCACGCCCAAACCTTTATTTTTACAACAATCGGCTCATAGAGTCTGCATTCTTCCGGATAGTCACTATTTATGCATTTACTGTCTTCGTGGTAGTTCCATTTTATACATTTCCTATTCCCGCACTTCTTTCCATTTCCTTTCATTTATTCCCTCCTTAAGTCTCTAATTGCCATGTTATTTTTAACTCTTCTGGCCCGCAGTCCCAGCAATCCGCCCATATGACGTGATCTGGGACATCCCCATAATCATTATTGACCATATTGTGTAATAAGTCTTTTTCGTTTTGTGTTAGAGACTCTTCATTGTCTGCTGGTATAGGTTCCGGCACTTTCATCCCTTTATATTTATTTTGAGTCGTTATATTCTGGGAGAGGTATACAGTGATAACATTTTACGCAATACAAATGCCCTCCAAAATGCCTCCCTGATGGGGTAAACCCATAGCCAACTTCCCATTTATGCTTACATCTCTCTTTCATCCCTCCACCTCCTTTATTCTTAATATGCCACCGAAAGGCAGCTTCATTCCATTTTCCTCTTTAAGTCTCATTTTTGCTATATCAAGTATAATACAAATATCCTCCCATGTAGCAGGCCGTGTTGTCTCTCCGGTGCCTTCACAATCAGCGCATATAACATCTACATACCAATCATATTTACCTTTACCTCCGCACTCTCTGCACTTCCCCACATGCTCTATCATGTCTATGCTGGGGAGAAGGGATAGGATTTTGTCGGTAACTTTCCTAGGCAATGTATATCTGCATGTTTCTTGAATTTGTATATACTCAAGGTGTATTATCTCTTCTATCTTCTCTCTAATCTCGCTCATGATCTGTCTCCTTAATGGCATTTATCTGTCAATTGCTCTTGCATCCTTTTACGCGTTTCGTCTGATACGCCACTGCACATAGGACAGTCATTTTTAGGGTGCTTGATGTTTTTCATTTCACGCCTTAATCGTTTATTCTCCGCTTTCAGTTTATTGACAAGCTTGTGTTTCACTTCTCCCTCCCTCTTAGATAGTTATATACTTCAATAGGAAATACTTCGGGGTTGATAAGATATGATTTTATCATTCCATAACTCTTTGAGTTCTCCCAATCGCACAATTTCCAGTGTTCAAATTCTGGGTACCACCAATTCTCACCCTTTGCCCAATTAAGAAGAATAAAGAAGCCTTCGGGGGAGAAGAAATCTCTTTGCTTTTTATCTTTGTTCTCATACCCACAATCCCAGCAACCATATTTGCCAAACCCAATTGGCCTGTATTTATGCCAACAAAGCCCCATTGCCTCAGTTAAATACCGGTTAATCTCTTCTTTGTTTATCTCTTCTATCACTGGGCCTCCGGTTATCTCTTAATAACTTACTTATTACCCCATACTCATCTTTGCTGTGCAACAACAATTCACTTATAAAATATCCCTTGTTACTTGGTACAGGCTTCATACAACTAATGATAATATCCAAATATTTCTTATATTTTGATTCTTCAGATTGACTGTGTGTTAAGACACAAGTTTCTTTTTCTAGTGCCTCAATCCTCTCAGCAGCTTTATAAAAAATATCACTACCCATTAATGATCCATTTTCATTTGCTTCAATTAACCTTTTTACCAATTCGTTTGCCATAATCCCATCCTCCCTAACCATTTTCTAGCCACACTGCTTAACTTTGATAATTCCTCTATTGCTTCTGCCTCTTCTTTGATTGGATTCCCCATGATAACCCCCTGGTTAAGGTTTTAACTATCCGTTTCCCTATCTTCAAAATCAATGAACTCAGAACACTTTTTGGTGTCCCATCTCAATTTGCAATGATTGTCTTCTTTTTCATCAAAATGTTTACAGTCCATATTCCAACATTCTTTTATATCTTCCTTCCAATCCTTCTTAACCATCATCTTTCCCCTTTCCGTGTAGCCGCCTGTGATACCTACTAGTCCCTTCCCTTCTTTGCTCTTTCCAGAACGGCAATAAACCCCTCTTGTTTTTCAGGCATTGCTAAGTATCCCCTCAAGCATTTATTCACAAAATGGAGAGCAAGTCTAGCTTGAGATTCGCTCATTCCGCAAATAATTTTAGTCGCCTTTTCAAATCTCTCTTTATCTTGTTTGCGTAAAACTGGCATTATGTCTTTTATTCCCTTTAACGCTTTATCACTCATCACTCTCCCCTTTCTTATCCCTTAAATATTTATACCAACTGTCAAGTAATCCTTGCTCGTTCAGCCATAGTAAACATTTTACATGAGTTCTGGCTATTGCCGGGGGCTTCTGTTCTCCGCGCTCCCACTTTACCCATGTCATTCTGTGTATGCCGCATAAGTCAGCCATTTTTTGTTGGGTGAGGCCCAGCGTTTGCCGAGCCTCTTTGAAATTATTGTCTTTCATAGTCTTTTATAAACTCTTTTTTTGTTCTTCCGTTCAGTTTCCCGATAAAAACATAAGCTTTTTGCCTTTTGTCATACTCGTACACGCTATCATATTGGTCAAACCTATACTTTTCCATTAGAACATCTCCTTTATCATTTTGTCAGTATCGAATTTCATATAATTATTTTCACGAAATGCTTCGCATAATTCCTTGTTTACGGTGACTTTTACGTCTACGCTTGAAGAGTTGTAAGCGCCGTTATCATCGTCATATTTAGCATGTTTTACTATAACTGCTTTTTTATTTGAGTAATCTTTTTCACATAAAACAACTATACTTCTCGGAGTATGCCCGTTTAATTCTGTTTCTATTTCGAATTTCTCGCCTTTCTGTGTAAGAACTATGGTACAATTCCCTTTCTTGCTGTAGCCTATAGAATAAAAATGATACCTCATTCCTTTTCCTCCGTATTGGTGAATATAACCATATCAGTTGAATTAGAATCCAAAGCTGCTATTACTGTATTGGTATCACTATACAAATTTATTACATTATCACCAGCAACAGATGAAAAAAGAACTTCAAATCCATAAGATTTAATTACTTTTCTTGCCTGCTCCTCTGATCTCACATTACTAATTAATTCCATTATCTGATACCTCCTACCAAACCCTTCCGGAAAAACTAAGGGATTCGTTATTAAATTTATTTACCAAAGAATTGGCAGCGGAATAATTCAATTTAGAAATAACAAGAACTTCCTTATTAGTAGAAAGCTCTTTAATGATTACTGGATAGTCAGTTCTCTTTGTGTCCGCCATAGGACGAGAAGCTAAATACCTAATTCCTTTTTCCAGTGTTATTCTGTGTTTTCCTATCATTTTTGTTTTCATTTTCTCCCCCTTTTATAAATACAAGTCCATTTCTTCGTCTGTCATGTCTTCTTTTACCGAGATAACAGAGTTTAATTCATTGTGACTTGTTTTTTGCTCGTAATCATCGCAGTTTCCATTATCAAGCTCCCACTCCTCAACTTCTAACGCACATGAACCCCTTAACCACGATTTGCAATTTTCGCACTGTCTTACTGTTTTCATGTTCCTTCTCCTTGGTTTAGGTTTCTCTTAACTCTTAAATATATTATATTATATTAGGAAACCCAATGCAAGGGGAAAATACATTTATTTTAAAAATAATTTAAAAATAAAAAAGCCCTTCAGTTGAAGGGCTTTTACTATAAACATGATAATCAAATACAGTCATTAAAGAGCGACTCTTTTCAAAACAGACTCCAGCCTGCTTTTTATAGCTAATATATTAGAATCAAAAGAAATAAAAGCACTAGCTATACTACATAACCCGGTTGTTGGTGTCTCTCCCTCCAACCTGTTAATTGGCTCATTATCCTCTGGGCAGAGAATTGGTTCAATAATTTCAATAAAATCAAATACAAGGGAAGACATATCTTTTAAATCTTCCTCTAACCTGGTCATAGCATCATGTATCTGGCCTCTTGGAAAAGCAGATTCAGCTTCTATTGCTTGGAGTGCCTTGGCTTCCATACATCTGCAATTAATATGAGCCATTCGACTCGGGGAAGCTGCCTCCCCACTTTCCTCTTTTTTCTTTCTATTCCTATTTGTCATTTAGTCCCTCCTTATTAATTAATAAACAATGTCATCAAAAATCAAAGGAATTTTTCTTTTGAATTCTTCAAACATTGGCTTGGCTATTTCTCTCATCTGAGGATGAGCAGCTTTCGCAGTTCTTTGCTGGAAAAAGTTTCTCCATGATCTGAAATTAGCTGTCATGATTATTTCAGTTTTCAAAGAATTAGGAAGAACGGATCTTGCTTCCTGGGGAGAGGCTCCATATCCCAAAAGCTTAAGATAGGCCTTCTCGCAATTATGCATAGCCTCCATCCAAGCCATCCTCTGCTTCTCCCTATAATTTCTTTCTGCCTCATTCCCACAATCTGCTTCCCAGAAAAAAGGTCTTATGACCGTAATCTCTGCACCGTGTTTACCTTTACTATAATTACAATAACGGGTACTTTCTTGAGAATAAGAAGCTATACGATGCCTTACGATCTCATGGGAAATCCCCCTATCACAGATAATTCTGACGGTCACATTGCAATGCTCTATCACAGAATGATGCCCAGTGCGTAAAATCTGCTTATCAAGAAAATCCATTTTTTCTTCAAATGTCATTTCTTTTTCTGACTTATAACAATTTCTGGCTGCTAAATTGAGGAGATTTATTATCTCCTCCTCTGAATCTATTCTCAGTATTTCAAACCCAGGTTCAACTATCTTCATATCTTTATTTTACCCCCTTATTCATTTTATTTATAAAATCGAATATACGATCTACTTTAATAGAAAGAGCCGGTATGTCCCGGTCATTATGGATTGAGAAATCCGGTATAACTTTTTCCTGCTCTATCTCGGAAACATGTCCGGCATTATACTCAATAGGTTGGCCACTGTCTCTGATTATCCTAATAAGTACTCCTCCGTTTTTCTTAATATAAGCAGCCTCATTAGCATACCTAACATCAGAAATCACCAAATCACCTTTTTCTTTGGTATTCTCAGTCAACTTTTCTATCCATATATTCTTACCAAACTCCTCACGACAACCATCACCTATACCCTGAAGAACTCTTCTGGAAAGATGGGTTTTCTTTCCATACAACTCTTCTTTTGGTATATGAAAATGCTTTTCAACAAAATCCTTAACCGGATCAGCGAAAGCTACTTTCTCAAAAGAATAATTATTTACTAAATAATCAGCAACCGTATCTTTCCCGGATCTTGCTTTTCCCATTAACCCTATCAACATTTTTCCCACTAAGACCTCCTCACTCTTTTTGTAATCTTATTTCTTCTAACCCTCCCCCCTCCCTCCCTCCTCACTCTGCTTATTTCAGATCTCTTCTCTCTTTTTATTCTAAAAACACTCATATCCGGTTCTCTTACTCCATTCTCAAGAGCATACTCTGCTTCCAGATAAATTGACCTAATAGCTTTAAGAACCAATTCTTTATCCTCTTTTTTATCAGAATGTCTCTTATTGAAACGAATAACATGAGGGGAATTATCGTCCAGACAACTCATGGTTCTTTTATTCAAAGGAAGAGCCCCGGAATCTTTAATCCACAGAGCAATCAAAGGACATTTCATACAATCACCATCTGCTACAACGCATAAGGGATTTCTGTCATCACTTCCTATAGAAACATCGATTCCATACTTTTCCCATCCTGGCCATTCATTAGGAAGGGCCTTTGGATTTTTCTCCAACCATCTATAATGCTCAGCAGTAATAATCAAGGCCTTTTTAGTTGTCATTTTTGTTTTCATTTCCTCTTCCTTACTATGCGAATAGCTTATTTGGAAACTTCCTTTTTACCCATTTTATTTTTTTCTTTATACTTAAAACTATGACAGGCGATGACTCTTTTAGCAAGCTTACCTGTTAAACTAGGAAATCTTACTTTGGCTAAAGTAGGGAAAAGACCAGCATCAAATAATGTGGCGCACTTATTATCCACAAAATTAGTACATTGAGGACAAGGATCTGGGTGCTTCATCTCAAGAATTCTTTCTTGGAATAATTTCTCAAATCCCTTTTCAGTCACTATCTTATTTTTTACCAAAAGGTCAACAAGAACCCTCACCATCGAAGCAAGCTCTTGTCCCTCAGATATCTTCATGAAGGTAGATAAAGCAGTCTCTTTAGTAATTGGTGACTTCCCTTTAAGCTCTACCTCTCTTTTCTTTTTATGATAATTCTTAATAGCAGCCTTCTGCATTCTCCTTATCTTTTTCAAAGCAACTTCAGCACGAGCATGTGATTTAGAAGAGGCTGGTAGGTTTGGATTTTTTATAATATCCAAATCCTCTTTACTAAAATTAAATCTGGCATCTGTTATAACTTTTTCCAATAAAGAAAAATCCTCATCTGTGAAATTCCTGGTTATGTTATTATCCTTCTTAGTCTTTTTTCTTTTCATTCTTATCCTCCAAATTTATTATTTTATTTTCTTGAAACACTAAAGAACGCATGTCCTCCAAATGATATTTTACAGCAGATAGTTCGTTTTCCAATATGGGCTCCCCCTCTGCTTTAATACCCAAATTATGTAACTCGGTTGCCATTGCTTTGAGAAAAGGCTTGGCCATTCCTCCAAAAATACTAAAGGTGGGTTTTTCAATAATGTGTCCATCCGGGTAAACCTTATAAGTGCCTTTACTTAAATTAGTACAGAGAGAGCGTCTGCCAAAAAGAAAAGACCCATACCCACTTATACTAATTACCCAAATCTCTTTCATTGTTTTCCTCCTTATACCCCTACTCACATCATTTAATCTTTCTTTCCAATACTCTTCAGACATTTATCCCACCTTTATTCGATTTCAATCCTACTCCCCTCCTCATCCTTAACCACTTTTATAAAACCATCAAAACCACCAAAAGTGTGAAAATCTCTATGGTCTATCATAAACAACTTCTTTCCGGTATCCCTGGCCCGGTCATAAAGGATCTCAAGGAGATCATCAATTCCTTTTTCTGAGAGCCATTGTGTGGGCTCATCGTATATTTCAATATTAGTTTTAAAGCCCATCCTATCTGCTATAAAATCCATCATACCCAAAGTTCCGGCAAGACGGAGCCTCTGCCTTTCCCCACCACTCCAACTTTCAAAAGGAACTAGATTCTCATTGTTTGGTGATTTTATAAAAACAGTAAATCCCTTGGTAACATTCCCTTTCTTTGATGTCTTATCCACCGATAGAAGTATTTCCCAATCCACCAAGCCTAATTTCTCAAGACTATTATTTATCTGAATCTCAAGCTCATGTAAAGCCTCAGAGAGAATCATAAATCTAATATCTTTAAAACCATTAACCCAATATCCATAAATACCATGATCTTCTTCATAAGAAACTAAAGATGAGTCCTTTTTCTTTTTGTTATCTTTCAGCCTTTTTATTTTAACTTTCTTTTCTTCTTCAAGTTTGGAATATGGATTATCTTTATCAATTAAAACATCGTATTCCTCTTGCTCGGAATCAATTGCTTTTTCTAATACTTCTACTCTTTTTTCAATTTGTTCAGCCTGTAACTGTTCTTTCATCAAAACAGTATTTAAGCTTCTTATTTCATCTCTAAACTTGTATTCCTTCTGACTAGCTTTATCCAATTTATCAGAAAGATCGATTAGTAAATCTTCAGCCTCTTCTAGCTGATCCTCTAACTCAATTAAATCTTTCTTAAATTTTTGTACTTCCTTCTTAAGATGTTTACTATCTACTTTTTGCAAACAAGTAGGGCAAACCCCTTTTAATCCTTGGAGACTGTTAAGGGTGTTTTTCAAGGATTTTATCTCTGATACGATCTCTGCTTTTATCTGCCTGGCATCCTTTTCTTCCTCTCTTAAATCAGCAAGTGATTCAGTAATCTCGGATTGCTTCTCTTTCAGAGAATCTATTTTATCATCCAGTTTACCTATTTTTTTATCAGAATCCTTTACCTTTGATTCCAATTTTTTTATTTCTTTACTTTTCTCTTTTATACCTTGTTCTATTTCTTCAAGTTCCTCTTCTCTGCTCTTTTCCCATTCTTTTATTTTATCAGAATAATCTTCTTCTTTTAAAGAAACTATTTGTCCTGCTATATGAGAGATACTACTCTCTGTTTCCTTAATAGTGGATTCAAGTTCTAACTTCTTATCTTTAGCTTTATTACTATAATCCAGCCAACAGGCTAAAGAAGATTCCATAACACTTGAAAAAACGCTCATTTTCTCTGAAGGTATCAAATCGAAAAACTTTGAACTAAATTGTGATATTAAAATACTATAAAGAAAGGCCTCAAAATTAAAACCAATCAGAGAAGTGACATCTTCGTTTGTAATTATTTTGGCCTTTCCTCCATCTTCAGATAAACAAAGTTTATTGGGATTCCAAGTTCTTGTCAGAAGATATGGGGTAGAATCAACTTCCATTCTCAAAGAAACCATTGTTTTTATATTACTATTCCAACAACTAATATTGCCGGCTTTTAGATTGGTAGGTACCTTCTCAAATAATACCCAACATAATGAATCCCAGATGGAGGATTTCCCTGCACCATTGGCTCCTAATTTGGGCTCTACTCGGTTCTCTCCCGTTATAAAATAAAATCCTGGGTCAAGATCATCAATAAAAAAAGACTGGGCCTTATCGAAAGATTTAAAGCCTTGTATAATATCTAAACTTTTAAACTCTATTACTGGCATTTATAAACCCTCCTTAAAGATCCGGTACCTTTCCCCTGGCGATAAAACAATCAAGGCATAGGGGTCGTAGGATCTTACCTTTCCTGCTTTCTGGTTTATCTAATATCATGTGCTCTTCTTTTTTTGCGAATTTAAAACCACAATCAAAACAAATAAAATGAGAGACCTCTTCAAAACTCTTTAAATTTTCTAAAAAGATACCAGAGGCATTAAGATAACATCCTCTATTACTCAAAGAACCTTTCATAGCTCTATAAACATTATCAGATTCCAATGTCAATACCCATTATTCCTTCAGCTTTTTTTCTATGCCTAGAATCAAGATTCTCATTATCAATAAATCTACCAAGAATTATATCCGGGGACTCTATCTTCTTTTTATTCCCAGACTTCTGAGCCCTTCTCACTCTTCCGACTTTTATTTTTTCAGGAATCATCTTAAGACCAAAAAGCTGTACCCCTTCTTTTTGACAATAAGATTTAACTTCTTTTTTAATAGCCGGCCAGTCTGGAAAATAAGTAGGATGTAACTCGATAGTAATTTTAACCTGATCTCCTTCCTGGAAATCTATTTCCTCTAAATCAATAGGGTCTTTTATTTTAATACTCCATTTCTTCAGACAGGGGTACTCTAAATCATAATCATCACCATCCTCTATTAAAATAACTCTTCCTTGAAAATCATCTCCAAAATATACTGGATAAGGAGAACCTATATACTCAACGCCATTATCTTCCTGAGGCATGTGGATATCTCCTGAGTAAACCCATCCATCAAAAGAAGAAAAGAAATCTTTGGACATTCCTTTATCTAAAGAAAATCCATTAGGTACTTTAGAGCCTACCACTGTTTGATGCATATTAATTGTGTGAAAAGTGTTAATCTTTTTTAGCAGCTTTTCCCATCCCCATTCTTTTACTGGATCTCTGGCATGCGGCAAAAAAAGCTCCTCTCCAATAACGGTAGGTTCCTTAATAAAAGTTATATTTGGGATATATTTTAAAAATTGAAAAAAAGGTGAGGATTGCTCAATATAATCATGATTTCCCTGAAGAAATAATATTTCGCATTTTTCAGATAAGGAGACCAAGGCATTAACTATTTTATTTGTAAGATCTGATTTATGCTGGTCTTTCTTCTCGGTCAGATCACCAAGAATATCCAGTCTGTCCACTTTATTCTTTAAAATATGCCTCTCTAACCAAGGGAAAAAATCCCATTTATACTGATCTGCCTTTCCATCAGTCAGGTGCAAATCTGCCGTTTTAATTATATTCATTTTTAACCTTTTCTCTTATAAAGATTTTAACACTCCAAGAACCTGTTTGAATTGATCCGTAGCAATGCCGGCATGAATAACCCCAATCGCATCGGCTAAATGCTCATTATCTAAAGTATAAGATTCCACTCCTTTTTGCTTCTTAATCTTCCACCCGGCTTCTGGATATAAGGAAGTAGCCCACTCAATCATTTCAGCCTTAGATGCCGTTTTCTTTCCCACCGCTCCCTTCTTGACTTCCAAGGCAGTTACCTCAATTATAGGCAAAGGGCAACAAGATAGAACTCCTACTGCAATACCCAGAGCTTTACAAGCCTTTGCTGATTGTGAGCCACTTGGGATCTCAGAAAAAACCATTGAAGCCTCTGCATAATGATCATCTAAAAATAGACGAATCTCCCTGGCTCTTCTTAAATCATCACTACTCACCCTTACTCCTTTTCCTGATCTTTTCTCAGTCTTTAACAAATGCATAGAAATAATAGTAATTTCAAAAGAATCCAAACTTAAATTTGCTGCGACTGCTCCGAAATTAGAAAAAGAAGGATCTAGCCCTAAAACTCTAATAGTATTTTTATTTCTTCTTACTCTCATATTATTTACCTATCTTTTTTAATAAATTAGAACCCTTCTTGGTCAATACAAAATACTCTTTGCATTTGCATTTATGATTTTCCTTAATAAGACTTCTTGCCAATAGTGCTTCTCTTGTTCTTTTATGTATACCAGAGACATGCCTCCCATGCGTTTCTGTTTTTTCAATTAATTTTAAAACCTTAAGTTGTGGTTCCGATATTTGCCAAATATCTATAGGTATGGTCTTGCTTTTATTTCTAAGTAATTTTTTTCTTCTGTATTCTTTCTGGTATCTTTTCTGGTATTCTTTTAGAGAAAGATTTCCTTTTTTAACAATCATTATATTTTCCTCGCTAAATTAACGCTTGTCCAATTAGGTTCATCTTTTTTTATAACCTTCTTTTGTTTATCCAGGGCATCATGTAATTCAGAAAGAGGTATAGGTACCTGTTCAAAAAAAGATTTTAACTTTATCAAAGGAGATCTGGTATCTTTAAGATCTACTCCGGCCAGCTTGACTTTCTTATCCCCTTCAAGCCTGTAAAGATAAACCATCTTTCTTTCTTCCAAAATAACATAAGAATGCCCCATTTAGTACTTTTTCCCTTTAGGAAGAAAACTAACTTCTATATCAGACCATACTTCTCTTACAAGAGCGTTTACCTCATCCACGAAATCTGTATCTCTTTCTGCCATATTTTCTTTTACTATTTTTGGTATATCCTTTTTTGTTATATTCAATTCAGAGAGAGCTTTGACCTGGTCTAACCATTCAAGACTTGCAGTTAAATCATCTACTCCATATCCAAAAATAGTAGGAAACTCACAATCACGGAAAGGGAGTCCTACCTTATTCTTTTTGCACTGAGCTTTTACCTGTATACCATATACTCTTTTAACTCCCCGGATAGTCTTTCTTAATTTTTTTATCTCAGCTAACCAAAGAACCTGAGAAGCATAAAAATCAAGTGCTTTCCCTCCGGTTCTTGATTTCTTTTCTCCAAACATTGCTCCTATCTTATCCCTAATCTGGGACACTATAAATAGGGTAAGATTGACCTCATTCATTTCTGAAATAAGCCGTCTAAACATTTCGGACATTTTTTTCTGTTTTCCCATACCATAAGAGCCCTCATCGATATCTCTGGCTTTTTCTGCTCTGTCTGAAAGAGCGTCTAAAGAATCAGTTATCCATAATGCAGGTCTTTTTGATATCCTCAATTCTGCAATCTTTTCAGTAATCTTTTCAAAAGTATACTCTACGGTGTTATCATTCTTAGGATCATCTTCTCCTACGAAATTAATGATATCAACAGGCATGCCCAAAGCCTGGGCATAAGGTTTATCAAAAGCTGATTCAGCTTCTTGATAATTAATGTCAGCACTACTTCCATGCTTATCATAAAAATTAGCACAAACCTCGATAGCCTGAAGAGTTTTCCCAGAACTTTTATCCCCTACTATATTGAATACTCTGCCTTCTGCGACTCCACCACCTAAAACGCAATTAAGGAGTTGGCATCCTGTTGAGATAAACCCAATAGGTTTTTCTGAAGCAAAATAATTATTTTCAGATTTATTTCTTTTTTTCCTTTTTACTCTTTTTTCTCTAGCCACTGAAAACTCCTTTTTAAAAGATCATTGTAGAGGCTGGGAATTGAATGGCAGTTGGCCTCTGCCTATATCCCTTGTTTTATCCATTCCCAGCACTCCACAATAAACTAAATTACCTACTTTTTTGAACGTTTTCTTTTCAAAGCATTCAATTTCTTACTACCCTTACTTTTACCTTTTTTGGACGATTTTTCTTCGTCCTCATCTTCATCTTCTTCTTCGTCCTCATCTTCTTCGTCTTCTTCATCTTCAGGCTCCTCTTCTTCCTCATCAGGAACATCAATTTCAAGTTCCTCACAAATAGCCTCAAGAAGTTCTTCTTCATCCATATCTTCTACATCATCCTCATCAAGACCAATCTCATCTGCAACTTTCTTTAATTTCCTAGCAGACATCTCCGAAAGATCTTCGTACTCGTAAAGACCCACATCATCTGATTTTGATTTCTTGGACTTCTTAGATTTACTTTTTCTGGATTTTGATTCCTCTTCCTCATCAGATGAATCAGAAGAGCCCCCTCCAAAAATATCGGCAACGTAATCATAATCAAAAAAGTTAAGAACCTCCGGAATTGGATTCTCGTCAATAAACTCAAGAGCCTCATCATTATCCAATTCACTTGGTTTTCTGGAAATCTTAACTCCCTCATATTTGGTCTTGATACCTTTTCCAGTTCTTTCGAACTCAATGTCAAAACCAGCTTCAGGGTGGTCAATCTCAAGAACTTCCCCGCTTCTTTTATCAACAGAGATTTTGCAAACATCTCTATCAAATCCCCAGGGAGAAGCCCATATCTGAGCACCCTTATCTTCATTATCTCGATCAAGTAAATAGAAGGCCACCCTTTGTTTTGGCTCAAGATCCTTGGCATAATCCTCATCGCCTTCTTTAGCAGCTCTGGCTCTTTCCTCACATATAGGACAAGCCTCATTCAGCATTTTCTTGCGACATAAATAGGCGCTATTATCCGGGCCTATTCCATAGTGGACATAAATATCATAACCATAATGGTCAGGCTCTTCCCAGGTTGGCGGCAAAGGCCGGATAAGATTATCACCATCATTGGGAGCAAAAGTGATAATATTATCTTTAAAAAGAGTATCAAAATCACCTCCTCCCTTTTCGGCTCTTTCTTTGGCTTTACTAGAATCCCTGCTCGTGTACTTAAACTTTTTACTTTTCTTTTTATCCTTCTTCTTTTTGTCTCTTCTCATTACTGATCCTCCTCATATGATCTTCTTTTGATTTAAAGTAAGCGGCACTCCCGACTCTTAAAATATTATACACAACAAAAAGAACTCCCAAAATAATCAATACCGTCTGAGACATATCTTTAAGAGTTTGTAGTATAGAGACCTCTCCCATAGTAACTCCTTTATTCCTGCGTTCTTCTTTTCTTTCTTCTACTGCTTTTTAAAACCTCCCTATCCTTGTCATGTCCTATCTTTCCACCAGCTTCTTCTACTCCCTTAATAGAGCTGGAGGTATAGTACCCTGCAAGGTATAATTCACAAAGTCTTTTTATCATGGATGATCTTTGTAAAAAAGAATCTTTTCTGATAGACCATAAATCGGCTTCAAGTTTTGCTTCCAAATACTCTTCATTTGCCTCAATATAATCCTCATCCAAAAGAATAGAGGCTTCAATTCCTTTTTCGGTAATCTTCTCTCCTTTCTCACTCGCATCACTTCTGAGTTTTTTTGCTATATCTGAATGAACTTTGGATAATTCATCTTTTTTAAAATCTCTCTCACTGACTGCTCTGGCATGTTTATCAGCAACGGTATCAAAGATGTCAGCATGTGTGAGGCAAACATCATCCAAATTATCTTTATCTATACTGAGCAGTTCCTTGGCTTCTTCTAAAGTAAGTCCTTTCAAAGTAATCTCCTTTCTTAAAATCTATTAGTATTGGGTATCTTATCACATGGCCCCTCGGTATCTCTTTTATTTTCAAAAACTAGCTCATCGACCAGCTCCAACTGGGGCTCATCGAAATATTGGGGATCTACTATTTTCCCTTCATGGAGCGTTTCAGATTTTACTCCATAGGTATTGCAGTTATATAACCACTGAGACCTGCTATTTATTATACCAGTAAAACCAGAAATTACATCCTTTACCCTATCTCCAAGTTCAAAGACAAAATCATACTCTCCTTTTGTTTCTGACATATCTTTACTCCTTTTTAATTATTTAATCCTTTATATATAATACCCTTATTTTAAATTAACGTTGGTTAATCATTGAAAATAACCCCGGAAGTGGCCAAAATCAAATCAGACATGCCAGTTGCCTGATAAAAAGAATCTGAAAACTCTTCAAGCACTTCTAAAAAACGCAAAGCCTCCTTTTCTGATTTAGAATTCAATAAACAAGCAGAGATATAATTGACCACCTGTATCCGCACACTCTCTGGATTAAGCTCTTTAAATTCTTTTAAAAATCTCTGAGCTTCTTTCCATGACCTCTTATTACTTATAAGAAACCGGCAAAACTCAATCACCTCCGAAGAATCTAAAGGAGTTCTTAATATTTCTGCCACTTCTTCCTTGCTAGTACAGCCTCTCGCCTGAGATAAATATACCAAGGCCTGTCTGGGACTTCCTATAGATTCACGCGCTATTAAAGGTAAAGAATTCTTTGGTAATTTAATGCCCTCTTCTTCACAGACATATTCCATGAGATCTATCAAGTCATCCGACCTCACATCTTTTAAAGTGTAACTATGGCATCTGGTTTTGATAGTTTTGGGTACCTTATTGAACTCAGTAGTACAAAAGCTAAAATAGACATGGGAAGGGGGCTCTTCTATTATTTTAAGAAGACTATTCCAAGAAGCCTTGGAAAGCATATGAGCCTCATCGATTATAACAAATTTATTTGAATTTTTACCAAAGGAAGAGTATTGGAGTTGACTTGATATTTCTCTCCATGCATCAATACCGGTATGAGTGGCAGCATCTACTTCTATTATAGCATTACCTTCGCATTTAAGATGTCCGGCTATTATCCTGGCCAGAGTAGTTTTTCCAGTTCCGGATGACCCTGTAAATATGAAAGCATGTGGAAGTTCTTTTTTAAATAAAGACCTCAATGATTTTACTACAGCATCCTGGCCTATTACTTCATCGAGTTCTTCAGGTCTATATTTTCTGTGAAAATCTTCTGACATTACTTTACCTCCTTTCAATCTTCAAAATGTTTGTTGTGGTCTGTTCTCCATTTATACTCCTGATCTGCTTCTGTTGCGATAGAATCGTCTTCGCAATTCTCGGCCAGCCATTTAAGATATCCGGAAGGTACTTCTTCTAAATCTTTTCCCTTATATTTTCCCCAGGGCATTATCATTTTTTATTTCTCCTTACTCTTTTATCCTTAGTTGAGGCATTATCAAATAAATTGCTTTGTCTATTTCTTGCATTTTTTAAATTCTTAATAGCTTGTTTAAAATAGGATTCTTTTAATTCCGATCCTATAAACAATCTTCCCATTTGTAAAGCAACATAACCCTCACTGCCTATACCAGTAAAAGGACTATAAACTAAATCACCTTCGTTACTCCATAATCTAATAGCTCTTTCAATTACATCTAATTGTAAAGGACATATATGTTTTTCGTCTTTCTGATCCCTAGCAGATCTATATTGTAAGGTATTAGATTGCCTAATATCCATCCAAACAGGAGAGGCATACTTTTGCCAAACATGATGAGAGTACTTTATACCAGAAGCTTTAGGCTCTTTTGATTCTTCCCCTATAAAATCAGTAAAACCATTAGGATTAGATATTAATTCTTGATTTTTACCTGGCTTTCTAACTGTGATTAAATAATCAGGACAACCAGCTCTTGACATAGATGAATCTTTTTGAATTTGTTTATGCATCAAACCAAGTGCTTTAGTTCTAGTAACTTCTATAAGAGGATCTTTCCATATGATATGACGACTATGATATATCCATCCATATTTTTGAAATAATCTAAGCAAATCCCCTGGAAAATCTTTCAAACCTATTACGCCATCTCTTTCTTTCATACTGGGAATATCCATACAATGAAATGAAAGGAGTCTTCCTGGTTTTGTTATCCTAAAAAGATTCTCAACAAGATATCCAAAATGAATAAAAAATTCATCATAGTTTTTTGAATTGCCCATATCTCTTTCAGAATCAGAATAGGTGTATAACTCTGCAAAAGGGGGTGAAAATATAGAGTAATGAATGCTATCATCTTTTAATCCTGAACTAACATCAACACAATCACCTAAATACATTTCCCATCTTTTGCCTGATTCCTTATATTCATTATATTCCTTTTTCTTTTCTTTTCTTATTTTTTTAATCTCTCTTTTTGTTATTTTTGACATATGATTTACCATACCTTTTGCCATAATTTCCGCATCAGCTTCCTTTCTTTTTATATTATTCACCACTGCTCCTTCTAAATCAGAAGTTACTATCCAAACATTAACTTTTCCTATTCTACCAAATCGCCAACAACGCCTAACAGCTTGATAATACTTTTCCCAGCTATCTGACAAACCTACAAAAATCATATTACCACAATGTTGCCAATTCATCCCATAACCGGCTATTGATGGTTTTGTAATGAGTATTCTTGTTTTCTCATTAGAAAAATTAATCATTTCTTTTTTCTTATAGTCATTTTTATCTGAACCAGTTATTTCAATAGAATCTTTTATTCTTTTTCTTAATTCCTGACTTTCTATATTAAGATCACACCAAATGAGCCAAGGATTCTCTTTATCTGAGTTAACCAATTCCACTACCTTACCTACTCTTTCATTTAAACTTTCTTTTCTAGCAATTCTTCTTTCTGAAATAGTCTTTGCGGCAACCTTGAAAAACTGTCCTTTAGGAGCCTTGCCTTTAGACTTAACAACGCAATCATTAATTACTAACTTAGGTAACTTGAAATCACTATCATCATAACCCAAATCAGAAGGTTTTCTAAGGTAAATAGCCCAAGAACAAACCCATTTCCAATATTCTGATTCTGCATGTCCTTTTAATCTCCATTTAGAAGTTTCTCCTCCATCATGAACAAAAAACATTGATAGCATCTGAACCCTAGTCATTGCATTTAAGAATTCAGAATGATTACCTAATTCCATATGATCATTAGGGGCCGGAGTGGCCGTACATGCTAATTTATAAGAAGTACCACTAAATGCTTTAATTATTTCGGTTCTTATCTTTCCAGAATATGCCTTTAATATGGAACTTTCATCGAGTACTATTCCATCAAAATAATTTGCATCAAAATTATGAAAATTTTCATAATTAGTAATATTTATCCCTTCTTTTATATCATCTTGTTCCCTACAAATATTAACTTTTATCTTAAATTTAATACCTTCTCTTACTGTTTGATCTGATACAGCCAAAGGTGCTAAAATTAAAACCGATCCTTTAGTATATAAACAAACCTGTCTTGCCCATTCAAGCTGCATAGGGGTCTTTCCTAATCCACAATCAGCAAAAATAGCAGCCTTTCCTTTCCTTAAAGCCCATATGACTATATCTTTTTGAAAATCAAATAATTTTCTATTGATTTTTTCAACAGGATCAAAACCCGAATCAATTTCTTGTACTAACTTTGAAGCAATAAAATTTTCATATTCCATTTTTTTCTCCTATTCAAAATCTGTGGTATCAGCTACTAAAATTTCCTCAATATCTGCCCAATTCTCACCAACACTGACTTCCACCGCAAGAGGAACATTCACAAAATCAAAAGAAGTACAAGACATCTTTTCTGATATGATATCGATATCCTCTTCTAAAGATCTATCCGGTATAAAAAAAGATAGGTCATCATGAATGTTCATTCTTGCTTGAAACTGAGGCTTCTTCTCCTCATAAGCATATAAAGAAAGCCTGTTCATACCATCAACAACAACGTAAGAAGCCGTTCCTTGTATTGGAGCATTTATTAGTTCATTGTAACTCAAAGGGCCGACTCTTCTTGCTCCAGTTAAAGTCTCCACATATCCATGCTCATTGTAAAATTTCTGGAGCCGGCCCTGCCAATTCTTCACTCCTTTGAACTCTCCCCAAAAATCCTTTACCAATCTATCAGCCTTTTCTATAGGTAATCCCAGGGAATTAGCCACGGAAGTAAAATGAGATCCAAAAAATAAAGGAAATACCCATTCATTTTTAGATCTTTGTCTAAAATCTTTCCATCCTTTTTCATCTAACTCAGAAGACTTTCTTACCCCGGCACATCTAGGATGGATCTTTAAAATCCTTTCCGCCCATTCCATGTGTATATCATATCCGGTCTCAATGGCATTACAAAAAGTTTTATCCTGGCTGGCCATAGCTATGATTCTTGCTTCTAGCTGACCATAGTCAACTGCAACAAACCAAAATCCTTCAGGTGGTACTATCATTCTCCTAATCTCTTTATTCTTTCTTTTAGGATAATTCTGCATATTAGGGTGTTCCGAACTTGTGCGACCGGTGGAAGTAAAGAGGTGATTGTAATCTGCATGAAGTAATCCATCCGGATAAATAACTTTATCTATTGAGTCAATATAAGTAGATTTTACTTTTGATATCTCTCTAAAATCTAAAATGAGACCTGCTTCTTTATGTCCTTTATCATTAAAGCTTTTTAAAACTTCATCATCGGTACTATAAGATCCTTTACTCGTCTCTTTTACTGACTTCAATCCCAAAATGTCTCTAAATAAAAGAACCACTGAATCAGGAGAAGCGGGATTAAAATCACCGAACTTTCTACCAAATTTTTTAACTGATTTAGCTTTAAAAATCTTAGCCTCTATATCCTCCAACTTCTTTTGGTATTCTTTTGAAAAACCATCCACGGTATCAAAATCAACCGGGACTCCCTCTGTTTCTGTCACAGCTAAAGTAGTAGCAGTCCTAACCAGATGATGATATGTCCATTCCTGGCTTTTATGAAGAAGAGCGTCCTGCCTTTCTTCAAGCAAATGAGTCCATTTAGTATCCATTCCATTATACAAAAGAGTTTTATCTAAAGGAGCATTTATTAAGTTTTTTCTATCCAGATCGGTAAGAGGCTTTAACTTAAAACCAAAATGTAAAAGGCATAAAACATCTAAACTAAGCATGCCTCCACTCTTTTTTGTTCTCTGATCTAAAGTGTATGCCTGGGCCATTGTATCAGCCCATATACCAGACCGCAAAGGTCTTTGTCCATAATAATGATAAAACCATATTGCCTCAAATTTAAGGTAGTGGCAGCTCTTCTTTCCCCGGCATTCCATCAAGAAATTACTTATCAAATCTTTTATAGCTTTTCTACTTTTCTCATCCCCTTTCCAAGCTTTGGGGTGATCTACCGGAAAAGCTATGGTATTTTCAAAAGTACCAATGGCTATGGTCAGAATCCAAGCATCTTTGCATCCAAAAGGTTTTAACTTATTGGTCTCTATGTCAATCGATACAGAAGATTCTTGTTTTAGTTTCTCCAGTTCTTTCTCAATCTTTTTAAATTCAGAAGAACTCTTTCCTTCAAAAATCTTTATACCTTTATCAAAATCTTTATCGTAAACTTTAGCCTCTGGAGAATCCTCATCCATTATAAAGAAAGCAGCTCTTTGTAAATCCATATCAAAGGCTTTTTCATATTCATTTTTAAATTTACTATTATTCTTTTTCTTTAGTAAGGAGGGAGTTTGTATTGGAAAATACCAGCAAGTGTGATTCCCTATTTTAATCGGTAATCTTCTGCCTCGCCATTCATCTATATTACTATAACCTATCACCCACTTTAAAGAGATGGGCCCAAGTCCGATAATGGCAAAGGGTTTTGTTTTCTGAATATCATCTTCTATTGATTTCCTACAGCACTCTATTTCTGATTCTTTAGGTTGCCTGTGTTTGGGAGTAGGGCATTGAACGCAGTAATTAAATCTAATACCTATGGTCTTGTTTAAATCTCTCTTGGATTCAAATAGATCTGGAAAGGCTCTTCTTAAGGATTTTCTTAGAACCATTCCAGATTCTCCTTTAAAGTGTATGCCCGTATCCTCTTCTCTAGGGCCGGGCATTTCTCCTAAAATATAAATCAAAGAATCAGCATCACCATCTGCTGGAACACAAGGCTCATTCACTTGATTAAGAGAACAGGCTTTGCATCCTTGCTCTCTTAAAAGATTTTTTGGTATTCTACCTAAATTTTGTTTCTTGGCTTTTTTTGTTTCTTTCTTTTTCTTATCTTCAGCAAAGAAAAATCCCATTACTCAAGCTCCTTCTTCTTTATCCTTTTAGATTCATTAGTTCTCATATTATCAAACCATTGTTCTTTTATTCTTGTTGCTATTTGGGCCATCATCACTGGGGGAACTGACATGCCCATAAGATACTCAGGTTTTTTATCATTAAAATTATAATCAAAGGGAAATGTCCCTGCCATTAAAATTTCTTTGTTAAACAATGTTCTTTCAATCTCATAATCATAAGGTAATCCATTTGCTCTTATTGTGGGAAGAACTTTATACGGATGTGATTTTACTTCATTAAAATATGATGATTTTGGATGATTTTCAGAAAAATTGTTCCCAGGACTTGTTAATTTCCAATACTTACTGATCATTTTGCTTAATCCAATTGCATCATTATTTCCTTCAATTTGCCTTATCTCTTTAAATGGTATTCCAGGTTCATCAAATCTTAAATCAAGATAAGGTATTGGATTAAAAAATCCCATAATACCTTTGCTTTTTATTTTATTTACTAAATCTTTTCTTAATGCTATAAAAAATACCCTTTCCCTTCTTTGTGGTACTCCCATTTTTGAAGCATCAAGTAACCACTTTTCAACATAATATCCGGCATCATCATATTGTTTTCCTATTTCAAAAAGATATTTCTTAGCATTTCCTAAAATAATTCCTTTGACATTTTCAGCAATTACTATTTTAGGTTGTAATCTTTTTGCAAGATTAATAAAATCAAAAAATAAAGTATCAAGGATTTGTTCTGATTGACCTTCCCTGAATTTCTTTTTCTTGCCCCAATCTTTTTCCCTGTTACCAGACATACTAAAAGAACTACAAGGAGGACTGCCATCAAGTATATCCAAGTCAAATAACTCTTCTGGTAAATCTGTTCTATTTTTAAATTCTTGAATAGGTTCAATAAATAAATACTTTGGTTTATGATTAATTTTATAACATTCTGCCATTTTAGGGTCAATCTCATTTGCCCCTAAAACATCAAAACCTGCAAGCTTATAGCCCATAGTGGGAGCAAAACCACCACAAGCAAAACAAGAAAAAACCTTTAATCCATTTTTCTTTATTTTTTTAAGGTCTTTTAATGACCATTTATATGGGAATCTATGATTAGGCATAATTTATAAATTTATGAAATTACTACTCATCTTTAAAACCCATCACTAAATGAAAAAAACTATCTGATTTTCCGGCAAGCATTGGTATACTATCTTCTCCGGTGGAATAACAGAATGCTATCTCGTCCACTGCTTGAAGGATGTCTAAAATATGATTGGCATCCATTCTACAAGAAATCTCTTCTTCTGAAATATCTTCTTCAAATACAATAGACTCTTTAATGGCCCCATAACCACTTTTTCCGGATACTAAAAGAGTCTCCTCCTCAGAATCAAGATGGACAATCTGATCTGTTTCTTTAGAAGTAAGTAAAGTGGTTCTTTCTATGGCAGTTAAGAGATTTTCAGGTATCTCCTGAAATTCATTTTCCTCCTCATCCCAATGAGCCTCTATGACTGCTTCATAATCAAGGTAGTCTACCTCAGTTAGAAGCTTAGTGTAAACATACACTCCCTCAAAACAAGCAAATATAAAATCCTCACTAAAATAGAGTTCAGCAGAAGTATCATTAAGCTCCTTGCTTATATCAAGTATAAGTCTACAAAATACTTCTGGGAGAAGCATTTTAATAGATTTTTTCCCTAATGTTTTTTCAAGGGAGTATCTGGAGATTCTTTGATTATCGGTTGAATATAGATGGGCTCCCTTTTTATCAGATACAAGGGTTATTCCGAATTGATTTCTTTGTAAAGAATTTTTACTTACTGAGATGAGGGTTTTCTTTATACCCATTAAAAAATCTTCTGATAAAGTAAAAGATGGGAGATCGTCGATGTCAGGTATTTCAAAAATAAAATCAGCTTCAGGGAGGCAGGCAAGTTTAGCATTTGATTTGCCTATTTTAATATTGACCTCATTCCCTTTCTGGTTTACTGCCATTTTATCTGAGGAATAACTGCTAAGAAGTTTTATGAGAAGTTCCCCAGGAAGACCACAATTCTCAATAGTAACAGCATCCTCATAATCAATTATGATTCCCTGTATTCCGTTAAAAGCTATGATCTCTTCATCCGTAAAACAGAAATGCGATAGTATTGGTACTATGTCCTGCGTAGATAGACAAGGTCTGGCCATATTCAACTTTTCCAATAAAGACGTTCTTTCCATTATTTTCTCCTCACTCTTTTAGATTTATTAACAACTTTATAAATACCATTAATTATATATATATAGGCAAAAAATCTGATTGTAAAGTTTTTATAAGATGGTAGGATAAAAGCCTTTTCTTTGATTCCATTCTTGTGAGAGACTCACCGGGGCCATTTCCTTGAGTATCCTCAAGCCAGGTAGCTAAGTATATTTTCATTTATTAATTTCCTAAAAACTTTTTTATCTGATTCTTTGTAATACTGATAGCTAAATAGTATTCTGACCAAATAACTCTCTCTCTCGATGTAAGTATCTTCTTTATTTTTAAAATTTACTGATAAATATATTTTCATTTAATAAACCTGACAATTCCTTTTTCCACATAAAATTTAAAATCAAATCCTTTGGTAATGGAACCTACTATATATATATGAGATAAAAGTCTATGACTATTTAATACTTTTGTTAAAGTATGTCCCTGATTAATATCTGGTTCTGGCTGAGTAGCTAGATATATTTTCATTCTTCAAAAACACCATTAAGGTATTGCTTAAATAGTTTTCTAGATAGATTCCTAACATAGTAAAAAGAAATCAAATTAGTCAGGGATTTCATAATTAAAACTCTCTCTCTGATTAGAAACTACTACATCCACTGCTAAGTATATCTTCAATTCTTTTCCTCTATATGTTTTAAAATAACTTTAAAATCTTGATCAGCCATACCGCCTATTCTATGAAAATGAAAAGACAGTAACCTCTTTGACTTCTTTCTCAGAAGAAACCTCTCTCTCTTCAATCAAACAAGTACCGGCAAAATATATTTTCATTACTTATCTCTTTTATAATCTATTATAACTAGTAAACTTTTTTTCATTTTATTAGAAGTTAGGAAATGATCTGCAAAACTGAATAATCTAGAATATTTAAATTTTAATAACAACTCTCTCTTCCATCAACATTCATGATAGAATAACCACCTGCTAAATATATTTTCAAAAGAAATTACCTCTCAGTAAAGATCTATTGAAAGGCCTATCTGGAAGGTACTTTTCAAGATCAAGAAAATAAATAATATTAAGCTCATCTCTTTTTTTATAATCAGCAGAAAGCTCTTCGTAGTTATAGCCCTTTTCCTCGAAATAATGGAGAATATGGTCTTGGACTATTTTTGAATAATTAGAAAAATGCTGGCCTTCTATACCAGCTTTGGGAGATTTATCAGATACCACTACCTTATGTGGTATTTTTGAAAAATCGTAACCATCTCTATTTCTGATAGGAACTATGACCGAGCCGAAGCGGCCGGTCTTTACCCAAGAAGTACTATCAACAGAAAACCAAGGATAGCGGAGAAGTATCTTCAGTGAGGTAACTCCAAAGCCATGTATCTTACAAACAGGCCAGCCTTCTTGATCAGTCAGATACTTAGCAAATAAACCGTCCAGCCAGGGCATCAACTTTTTGCCCGGAGTCCCCACCATACCACCAAGGGCTATGTAATCGTATCCCTCTTCTAAATATTTTTTAAGGTATTTTATATCGGTATTAAAATGAAAACAAGGTAGTGGATTCAATCCTTTTTTCTCAAGGTATTTTTGATTCTTATAAGTGGCTTCCGGATCTCCAATCACATCAAGATTGGCATACACTGTTAAATACTTTTTGTACTCTTTAATAAAATCAGCATATTCATCTATACTTATTTCAATACCTTTTGACCAAGCAGAGAAAGCACCACTATCAAGAAATAAATCTACTTTATTTTCTGACTTATCACTTCTTCTTTTTCTCATTGTCTTTCCTTATAATTGGAATAAAACTTAAAATCTAATCCCTTTCAAAAAGAGGGTCTTCGATGCCAGCATGATCAAAACCTTTTTGTCTGAGCAGACAAGCATGGCAGTGACCACATGGAGGATATTGCCCATTATAGCAGGTATGAGAATAGGCCAAGGCTTCCATACAGCCTTCAAGCTTACAGGCTAAATCCACTGAATCCCTTTTGGTCATAAACATTAAAGGGGTATGTATATCAAAGACAAAATCAGAACCATAAATACCTTCCCCAAGAGCTTTAGTCATAGCCACTATAAAAGTATGCCGGCAATCATGGTAGCCTGCAAAGTCCTCTTGACAAACTCCGGTTACCATATCAGTTATACCAAGACAGGCCGCTCGGTTAGCAGCTATAGTCAGAAAAAGAATATTCCTGGCTGGAACAAAAGTTGGCTCTACCCCTTCTGGTAATTCTTCATGAGATGGGTATTGACCTACTTCATAATCACTATTTACAAGAGGGCTGGTTCCTTTAAGAACTGGGCCCAACTCAATGACCTCATGACTTGCTACCCCTGCCATTTTTGCTATCTTTTTAGCAGACTCTAACTCAATAGAGTGTTTCTGACCATAATCAAAAGTAACGGCATGGACTTCATCAAATTTACTTTTAGCCCAGAATAGGCAAGTTGTGGAATCCTGGCCACCGCTCAAAACAACAAGGCATTTGCTCTTCTCTTTCATATCTGCTCCTATGATACTTATAATTTTATTAAAGACATCAACTCTGCTCTAGCAGCAATGCCTTTTTGGCTATCATCTTTAAACACCCCAGTAAGAGCGGAGGTGGTCATTATTGAGCCCTGTTTCTCCACTCCCCGCGAAGTCATGCAAAAATGTTGGGCCTCAATAATACAAGCAGCACCTATACACTTAAGATTCTCCATTAAGGCATTTACCGCTTGTTTTCCTATTCTTTCCTGTATCTGAAGCCTTCTACTAAAAATTTCAAAAAGTCTTGCAAGTTTAGATACTCCAATTACTTTCTCATTTGGAATATAAGCTAAGTGAAAGCGACCAAAAAACGGCAACAGGTGATGCTCACAAGTAGAATAAAACTCACAATTTTTAAGGAGTACCAACTCGTCATACCCTTCCGAATCAAAAACCTTGAATACTTCTTTGGGATCTAATTTGTAACCAGAAAAAAGATGGTCGTAAGACTTAAGTACTCTTTCCGGAGTCTCAAGAAGTCCCTCCCTTTCCGGATCATCTCCAAGATAGGAAATGGTAGCTCTCACATTCCTTAATAGGGCTTCTTTGTATAAGGAGGCATCTCCATCTACTGATAAGAATCTCCATTTCTTCTTATCCAAGGATCTTCTTATTAGATTTTTCTCTCTTTTCTCATAATAACCAAAAGCAACATTAGTTAACCTATCTACTCCTATAAGACAAAAGGTTTCTCCTACACCACCAGAAGGTACTCTTTGGGCTACTTTTATAGGAAAATTCTCTGATGCGTGTCCCCGTCTTTCTAACCAAATATCCTCTAAACTCTTTTCCATTTATGCTCTCCTATTTTTATTTATTCCCAAGGGAAAACTATCCATCTATCAGCCGGCATTTCTTCAACAAAAAAAGAAGGCTCACATCTGGTAGAAGATTTTCGATAAACAACAGCTGAATCCTCAAAACCAAGATTGTTTATATAATTAAGAGTACCGCCTGAATCAACAAGATCATCAACTACCAAAAAATCAGTAGGTATTGTTTCTATATTATTGTGCTGAATCAGCTCTTGCCTTTTTTTACAAGAGGAATATGATTCAAGGCATAGAGTTTGAACATTTCTTATATTAAGTAGATGCGAAATAATTCCTGCCACAAATAAACCACCTCTTGTAACAGCAAGTATTCCTGGAATTACTGCTCGGTCTTCTGCTATTTTATTAGCAAGTATTCTGCAATCTTCTTCGAACTGGTTCCAAGTTACTACCAATTTATTTTCCAATTAGGTACCTCTTTAATTTTAGGTAAAAAGAAGGGCTCCTTTTCCGGAGCCCTTCTTCAATAAAAAATTAACCGTTAATCTCTTCAAGAATCTTCATAATGGCGTGAGCCTGACCATACTGTATACCGAGAGTGCTTGGACTGATGGTGTAGCCTTCCTTGGCAACTTTCTCTCCAATCTTCTCTTTATCCCACTTTGGGTGCTTGCAGGTATAGTACTGAATACGTGAAATGGCCGAAGGCTTTTTGTCTTTCTTTTCCTTCTTAGGCTTTTTCTCAGCCTTACCCTTACCTTTAGACTTGCCCTTCTTGGCAGGCTTTTCTTCTTCCTCTTCCTCTTCCTCAGGGTCTTCCTCAGGCTCGGATTTTTTGGATTTTTTCCCTTTAGAAGAAGACTTGCCCTTACCTTTAGACTTGCCCTTCTTTGCAGGCTTTTCCTCTTCCTCTTCTTCAGGGTCTTCCTCTTCCTCTTCTTCAGGGTCTTCCTCTTCCTCTTCTTCAGGGTCTTCCTCTTCCTCTTCTTCAGGGTCTTCCTCTTCCTCAGGCTCGGATTTTTTGGATTTTTTGCCTTTAGACTTGCCCTTCTTTGCAGGCTTTTCCTCTTCCTCTTCATCAGATTCCGAATCAGGGAAATCAGCAACAGCCTTGTTCTTCTCAAGAGCACTTACGGCTTTATTCAGCCAATCTTGGGCCTCTTTAGAAAGACCATCAAACTTCTTGTCAGAAAGATCGTCTGACTCGTCTGCCAGCCTTTCAAGATATTCCTGGTAATCCTCTCCTTTGTTTTGTTTAATCTTGATAGCCTTTTCCAGTTCTTTTCTTATAACACTCATTTTACTTTCCTCCTAGGTTTTTTTGTTTTTTGTTATTTAGCCTATAGAGGCTGACCGCCTCCAAGCTTACTTTTTAAATTTTTAAAATCATCTCCTTTCCTTTTATTAAGAGCTGGGTTTGTTTATCCTTATTTATTAACTCCCCCAGCTCTTAATAATATAATATATCATAATATCAGCAATTACAAGAAAAAAATGACTTTAAATAAAAATAATTCTAGCCCCTAACTCTGGCCCAGCTTTTACGCGTCTCTTTAAGGGCTACCTCTTCCAGTTTTATTCCCGGATGCGATTCAGATAGTCTTTTCTGAATCCTATTAAAAAAAGCTACGACCATTATCTCGGCAGTGGGCATCACAAAGGAATCATTCAGCATAGCATGGTCATACTTATCTTCAATCTCTTCAGAGATTATCAATTTAAGATCTCCGTAATCAACAACCATCCCCATGTCATCCAACTGGGAAGATGATACCGTAACCAAGCCTTCATAGGTATGTCCATGTAAATTCCGGCAAGCTCCTTTATGATTAGGAATATAATGAGCCGCCTCAAAACTAAACTCCCTGCTTATTTCAACTTTTGTTTCTGACATATCTTTACTCCTTTTTAATTATTTAATCCTTTATATATAATACCCTTATTTTAAATTAACGTTGGTTAATCACTGAAAATAATTCTTGGTGATCTTAACCAAGTTATATTTAAAGGGATCATACCCAAGCATCTTGCAAAGAAATTTATTACTTTTAAAACCTTTACTATGTTTTTTATTTACAAAATAAGAAACCTCCTCAAGCAACTCAATCGGAGTACTAAATACTAAAAATAAAACATCTAATACTTCCTTAGGTGCTTCTTTTATTATTAAATTCAAATAACCATCATTATCATAAACAGTAAATCTATCTTCAGATAGCTCCTCTATTAACTCGGTCTTATCAATAAAACTATTTTTCTTTGAGGAGTCATTAGATAGATCTACTATGAAATTATTTATACAAGTTTTAAAAATTGGGCTCAGTCTGCCTTTATCATCTAAAACTGAACCATACTTCTCAAGACATCTCTCATAAACAAAAAAAGCTTCCTGCATAAAATCTTCCTCGGAATAACCCAGCCCTTCTATTCTCCAGATTACTCTTTTAGATGCCTCTTTCAGATAAGGAATTACCTGGCTTTTCCAAACTCTGATTCTTCCTCTTAAAATAGTATTCAAAGTCCTGCCTCCTTTTTCTTATAATCGTTTTTAATATCAAGAAAAGATAACTGTTTGTTCTCAAGATCTGTCAGCCTTTTCTTAAATTCAGTATAAGAAATACGTTTGAAATAGTAACTCCAAAATAAAGAACAACATCTTTCTTTTAGTATTCCCATTATTACCTCCTGGATTATATTATGCTACTTCTTCCTATTCTTTAATTGTGAATCCTTTTTTATTTTTCTTCTCTTTTTCTTATCAGATCTAGCCTTTACCCTGGGCTCCCCACCAACTCTGTAATTTCTACTCTTACCCCATCTCTCGCTTTCCATTGATGATGTCATTGCCATTCCAGCAACCATCATCATTCCGAACTTTGCCTTTGCATCCATCTTATTTCCCCCTATCCATTATTATCAATAAAAGAAATTACTTGTTTCTCTGACATCTCCCCAGGGTCGCTCACTTCTTCTGGAAGCTCTGGTATCTTAAGATTCTTTACCATAAATAATTCAGAAGCCATATCCAAAGATTGTACATAAGCATCTTGATCTAAAACCAACCAAACCTCCTCATATAAAAAAGAAAGCTCGGTCAATAAATACTTCTGATCATCAGTCATTGTTTTAGTGAAAAGACAGGTAGCTCTAAATCCTTTAGGAGAATAATAGTCAAGTTTCAGCATATCAAACAAACCTTCTCCTATCATTAAAACCTTACCGCCTTTTATTAAAGAATCATAATTATACAAACAATACTTAGCATGCCTCACTGATTCCTTTATAGATAGATCTTTATAAGAGAGTTGAGAAGAAGAGTAAATACTTCTCCCTATCCAGGTTACCAAAATATCTTTATAGTATACCGGAAAAATTAATCTCTTTTTCCACTCCCCAATATTACAGCAGTATATTTCGTATTTCTTAATTAGTCTATCAGTATTTTTAAAACCTCTTTTTAGTAAGTAATCATAATAAGGCTTTGTTACTCCCTTATTTTTTATTTCTTTAAATTCTTTAGGAAATTCTAAATTAATAGCTTCTCCTAGATTTTCCTCTTTCTTATCTTTCCTATCATCGAATAATGCCTCAGTCATGGAAAGGAGATCATCCCCATCCTCAAAAGAAGTTTCTTTGCCTGCTAATCTGTTTGCTTCTTCCCATGAGCAGCCCAATAAAGCTTTTATTACTCTTGCAAAATTCCTACCCCGGTGTCGTCTATCCCTCCAGCATCCGTAATAACCATTACCGGGTATTATGCCCATATGGAATCCGGTATCTTCAGGGCAAAAGGGACAGCATATATTCAAATTATTTTTCTTAACATTTCTTCCGGAAGTCCGGTAAGGAATATTATGGTTATCCAAAAATCTTTGTATTTTAGATGAGATCATTTAATAAATAAAACCCCGGCGTGGCCCGCACCATTGTTCCGCCATCGCATCAGCAATGCCTTGATAAGTTAGTGATCTTATTTTACTACCCTTCTCGCCTCCGCTGAGTTTATTCTGACCTGAGTCAGTTTGATTCTTCCATCGCATGACTCTTTTTCCAGAAGGCATGATTACGATCCTACCAGGAACATATTTCGTAGGCTTTAAAAGCGGAAGCCCTTTCAGCCATAGACCGGTTGTCTTACTGGCATTGTGTCCAAAATCATACGGTTGTATATATTGGCTTTCTGGGCATATTCGAGTACTTATACACCCAACAGGATTTTCCAATGCTATTTTTAAACAATTCCTTGATAGTATCATTCTAACAAAATCCAAAGCTTCTTCGGTTTTCTTCTGTCTCCACGGGTTCCCTATATTACGATGTAAACCGCTTGAAGAAAGAAAGGTACATGGAGGAAAGGCAATAATCATATCCCATTCAGAACCATCCCCAATAAAATCCTCCAAGTATCCTTGATAATGCGGCCCCGGCCTTTCAGTTGGCAATAGATCACAGCTTATAGCCTCATGTCCTTTCTTAATGAAGGCATCTCGGACAATACCACTATATTCACAAGCTATCAAAATCTTCATGATATAAAACATTGCTCCAAAGTGGTGACATCTTTGATTCGAATTAAAAAGCACAAATATCCTTTTTCTACAGGTTCAGCTATTGCCTCAACTTTACCGCAAGAACTTTTGGACACATAGGCTCCATTCTCTCCAGAGAATTCATCCCACGCCGGGTCGCCAAACCCTTTAATTTTTAATACTCCTGCTTCTATACAATTTGTTTTCATTATTCTATCCCAGTAGCTTTCAGCCCGGCATCGTAAACAGCTTCGCCGTGAATCCTGAAAAAGCTATCTATGATCCCGTCAAGCAGGTTGCTCTCTTCTTCCGTAAAAATACTCCCCAATTTAACATCAATTAGAGACACAATCTCTCTCGGGTCATCATCAGGATGAAACAAAAGCCCTTTTTCTTTCATTTCATTGAACCAATCTTGCATAGCCTCAATTGAATCGTTTTTTACTTCTGGTATTCTGTTTAAAATTTCTAAATCTTCGACGTTAAAAACATTAGTTGGCTTAATAGCCATATTCACCTCTTCTCTCACTAATACCCTTCCTCCATCAGGATCTTCTAGTAAAGTCATTATTAGATCCTTATCTCCGGAATCAACCTCTTTTTTAAACTTTACCGTGTCGCCCTTCTTCATGACTATCCTCCGTTTGTTTAGGTTTCTCTTAACTCTTAAATATATTATATTATATTAGGAAACCCAATGCAAGGGAAAAAAGTAGTTATTTTGAAACTTTCTTACCCTCCACAAGAGCATCAAATAAATTCTTCCCCTCTTTTATGAAATCAAGAACGTCCTCATCCACACTATTCTTTACTATAATATCAGTTATGAAAGTAGTTTTGGTCTTCTCCCCCCTCGGTGCTCTTTTTTCTGCCTGGGCTCGGACAATGGGGGAAACCGGGCTCTCGTAAAAAATCTCATAATCAGCCACCTGTAAATTAAGATTGACTCCACCACTTTTAGAATTGGCTAAAAAAACTTTACATTTGGGATCCTTGATAAAAGCAGTCTTTGCTGCTACTTTATCTTTTGTTCCTCCATACAAACGTTCATACTTGATTTTCTTTTTCTTAAGGCATTCCTCAATCAGATCACCACTTGGTGTAAATTCAACAAAAATTAGGGCCTTGGCTTTAAAAGGTATTCCTTCAAGATAATCCATCAAAGCATCTAATCTTGGATTACTTTTAAAAACAATCCTATGCCGGTCATCCTCCTCATCTTTGAAATCTACATATCCGGCCACTATCTGTCTTTTTCTCATAAAGGAATTCTTTAGCATTTGATAGTTTCCCTGAGACTCCAGAAGATCGGCATGAGCAATTTCATAGTATTGGTATGCCTCGGATGAAAAAGGCACCTTGATAGTTTTGTATACTTTTGGTGGCATAGAATCAAGTTCTTCTTCTGCATACCTGATAGACCTATGCCTCATTACTTTATGTAATTTCTTTTCTTTTTTAGAATCAAAAACCCAATCATATCCAAAACCATTACCTTTTTTATTAAAATAAGCCTCTCTAAATAAACCAAGAGTATTTCCTAAAGTCTCCCCTCTATCGATTAAATAAAATTGAGCCCAAAGATCAATTGGTTTTCTACCAAAAGGAGTACCGGTCAAACCATACCTGAAATCACAATTTTTAGATATCTGATTACCTAATCTAAAATTAAGGGATTTGGGATTTTTGCACAAATGCAGCTCATCCAGAATCAAAGCTTGGAAATATTTTGATAACTTTTTTATTAACTTGTCTACTGGTTTTCTTTTCCTTCTTCCTTTTTCATCCCCTTTTATTTTAATTAAGGAAGTCACCATAGCAACAAGACCATCATAGCTGATTATAAAAACCGGATCTTTTGAGGTTTCTAATAAACTCCATTTCTCTTCTTGAGTTCCTAAAAGTGAGGTATATTTAAAACAAGAATGCTCCTCGATTTGTTCCTCCCAAGAGCTGATACCTACCTCATTGGGCGCGATAATGAGAGTTCGGCCCTTCAAGGCCTGTTTCTGCTCATACAAAGCCATGATCTGAATCACAAGAAGGCTCTTACCTAGACCCATATCAAGAAAAAAGATAAAATTCTGATTATGCAGCCCACATATAAAAGAAGCAGCTTGGTGTTTCCAGGGAGGGGTTTTGAAAGTAAAATCCTCCGGAAGCTCGCAATCAAGCTCTTCCCATATTTCTAATTCAGAAAGATCTTTAACACAAGACCAATCATCCAGGTCTCTGTTCAAAAAATCTTTGACTGCTTTTTTAGATATCATTTATTTTTACTTTTATTTATATGATTCAGGATCATTGCAATTCCTATGCTCTAGCCCTATTGGTGTAACAACCCATTTATGATACTTTCCTATAAGCTTATTGCATTTTCTACAAATTCTTTTTCCTTTGGCAATATGCCTGGCTTCTTCTAACTTTAAGCTTATATCCTGAAAACCATTCTCCGTGTGAAAAGAATATTCAATTTTTAAATTGGGTAAATGCTTTCCTTCTTTTACTAGTCCCTTAATAGCATCTTCAAAAAGCTTAATATGCTCTTCTTTTATTTCTAACAAACCTACCCATTCTTTCAAAGATTGATCTTTAAAAACTGGAATCTTTTTTAGCATAACTATTCCCTTTCCCAAATAATACCTTTTTCTTTATGCCCACATATTCTACAAGTGGATGGGCCGGCAATATTATCACTATCAGATACCATCCAATGACCAAATACCTTACATAGAAACTTAAGCATCAGTTGTACTCCTCATTATAGTCTTCTAAAATATTCCAGTAACCAGATGACATTCTAATACTATCAAGACAAAATTGGCCAATATCATAATTCTGTGAAAGAAGAATTAAATCCCCTTTTCTATCATTCCTTCCTTTGTCAACATAAAGTCTTGCAAGATTAAGTTGGTATTCCAGTTTGGTTTGATTAAAAGTAATCAGATTATCAGAGATGGCCACTTTGGAATAATCTTCTGCCAGATGTTTCCTTGTTAGTACTTTTACTTCTTCTCCTCCCCGGTTAGCTTGAGAAGCAGTCACCACAGCCATGTTATATTCAACAGCTAAACCACGAAGTTCTTTATACAGCCGGCCGGTATCTATTCTTAAATTTTTAGAATCAACAGACATAAGATCCGCATAATCTACTATCAAAACATCAGGGAAGAAATTAAAGTGATATTGTAAACTTTCTATATAGGCCTTTAATTCTGAAATTGATAATTGGCCGGTAGGGAATTCTTTTATTATATAATTTGGATTTCTTATCTTGGATATTTTTTTTTGTAATTGCTTTCTTACATCTGGATTGCTAAAAGTAAGCTCATTGGGTGGGGTTTCAAAAGTCAGATCAGTAAGCTTTCCCATATCATCGGTTACAAATATAGGTGTTTCTTTTTCAACTTTTCTTTTTGAAACACCAAATAAGGACTGCATATATCTCATTGCGATTTTATCTTCAGACATCTCAAGAGTAATATGTAAAACTTTCTTTCTTTGAAGTAAGAGATGTTTTCCAACATGAATTAAAAACCAAGTCTTGCCCGTTCCTGGTAATCCAACTAATGTAAGCATCTCTTTAGGAGCAGGGCATATGCCCAAAGAATCAAGACCATCAATTCCCATTGGATAAAAATTGTCAACCCTGGTCAGAAACCTCAGAGATTTTGTAGGATCGTTTAAGCGTATGCCCGGATCAAAAAGCTCTATGTCTTTTTTTCTATAAGACTCAAGAGCAACTTCCGCCTCATCTACTTTATCTTCCATCATTAACTGAGCGGCCTCTTTCAAACCTATCTTCAGATTTTGACCTCTGGTAAACTTGGACAAGCTTTTAAGAACATACTCTGAATTAATATCATCTTTAAAATCATACAAATTAGAAAGAACCTCTTTGTATAGATTTCCTTTTTTCTTATCCTTGCCTTCAAGGATATGTTCTAAAACATCAGGGAGATGTTCCGCTATTGGCTTATTGAATTCATGATAATAGTTCAAGGCCTGAGAAGCTATATCTCGATAAACAGAAGATTCAAACAAATCTACGGTGATGCTGTTTGATAAAATAGGTAAAGACTCCCCATCAAAGCAGACTAATACTAAAATGTTTTCTTGAAGTGATCCTGATAGATGCATTAATTATCTCTCCTTGGATAGGTATTTAAAATAGAGCTTATCATACTTTCGGTATCTATATGTAATGTCATTTCTTTGTAGTTTTTTTGAAAATACTCTTCTGCTGAATCTCCAAACTTCCGGGACATTCCCCTCCAATCAACCACCATCTGCCTTACATACTTCCGCGGCATAGGTACTGGCCTTCCATCAGATTTTACCCAGTAATCCCAATGATGCTTATTTCTCCTTTGATGCCGCAGCCATGCCTCTTCATAATTACTTTCTACCTGAAAATACTTATAACAATAATCCCCACCATAGAATTTATCAGCATAGGCCTTAAACTCAGAAGGAAGAAACTTTGATAAATCATGAGTGAAAGCATGTAACCACAACCCCTCTTTCATTGCTTCCAAAAAGACATACCATTTATGCTGGAGTATATATTTAAAATAATTCCAATACATTTATTACTCCTTTAAGAATTAAAAATACTAAAAGCCTTTTTCATATGACCTGAATACTCAATTCCTTTTCCTGCAAGAAATTTCATTAACTTTCTCTCATTAAAACCAAAAGCATAGGCAGGTGGTACTTCAACATCATCATGGTAAGGAAGTCTTATCAATTTACTAAATAGATCTATAGTCTTTTTATGCTTCCTATAAGTTTTTCGGTAAGTCCCTTCTCTTATTATTTTAAAGGCCGTTACTTCTCCTATTCCTCTGATCCCTGGGAGATCATTATGGGTACCGGCCATAGTAAGAATCCTTAACCAATCTTCAAGCGATAAATCAGGATACTCCTTTTTAAATTCTTCAAAACCATAGAGCCCTGATTCTTTGTTTCCCTTCTTTGATTTAAAATAAACATTTCCGAATTTGAAAAGCTGATACAAATCATCATCATTGCTGGCTACTATTACCTGATCAAACTCTTTATGATATTTTTTACAGGCAATGGCAATAAGATCATCGGCCTCTAGTCCTTTTTCTTCCCAATAATCAATGCTCATCAATTCTAAAAAATCTAAAGCAAATTGCCTATTCTGAGCAATGGCTTTTTCCCTGTCCGGGTCTTTCTGCCTGGCTCTTCTTAATTTATAATCAGGATAGTCTTTTGATCTCAAATAAGGCGGTGAATCAGAACACACTATTACATGGGGTGTTGGGTATTTAGAAAGAAGAGTGCTTAGCTGATTAATGAAACCATAAACTCCACCGGTACTTTTGCCGGCAAAATGAAGACTATCATGGACGTTAAAAGCTCGGTAAAGTAAATTATTGAAATCTACCAATAGTAATCTCTTCAATTAAAAAATCCTCCTCTCTTTATTGTTTCTTTTTTCTCTGATTTTCTAGTCCTTTTTACTCTTTTAATTCTTCTAACTCTTTTCTCCTTTTTAACTCTTCTTACTCTCTCTGGTTTTGCTCTCTCTATGAGTTCAAAAAAAGGATCTTCTAATTTAACAACATTACCGCTATTAGGCATATTTAAAAAAGTATAACCAAATATACCCAAGTCTTCTTTTACCCAATTAACTCTGGCTTTATAATTTGTTCTTTTGCATAGTATTATATCATTTTTCTGGAACACGGAAATCTCACCATCTAGTAGAGTTGTATGGAAAGCAACTAAATATATCCCAATCTTTTCTGGCGACTTCAATGAAACAAGGTATATTCTTGAACCTATCATCTACTAAAATAGGTTTTAAAATCTCCCTATGTCTCTCATCCACTAAAAAACCTTCCTGATCATTTTCACATCTAAGTAGTTTATTAATATGCGAACCGGAAATTATCTGATCACCTAGATAATTAACAAAAGAAACTTTTGGTATTTTTGGAATATCTTTAAATTTCTCTATAATGGCATCCAGAGCCTTAGATACATCACTCATGATCTTCCTCCTTAAAGTAAGGACAATTCCAAAATTTATAATTAAGATATAAAAAAGCCACTAAAATGAATAAATAAATAATGATAAAATAAACTTTATTTTCTAAAACAAATTCTAACATTTTTAACCCTCCTCATCTCTCCAATCATCGGAGAATATAAATTTATGAATCTGAAGATTGTACCCAATTCCCCAAAGCGGGCAAATACTATCCTTCATCCAATTAAAAAGTTCAGAAGCATCAATTCCCCCACCACAGGGGCTGAAATAGATCTTGGCTTGAGAATTAAATCTTATAAAACCTGCCGCCTTAATAGCGTTAATAAAATCTAATCTATCTGAAATAACAAATTTTACAAAACAATTACTTGGTAAATCCATGTAATTAACCGGCTTCACTTTAGTGGAGACTTTCCCAGCAGATGGTAGTTTCCAATCCAGTATAAAAGATAGATTATCCTCTTTTCCTACACGGCTGGCATGTTGAAGAAGATCTTCAACATCATGTAGACCATTTGTCTCTATTGTTATGAAGTAATCCCTTAATAAAAGCTTCTGTATTAAAGATATCATAGAGCTTCCATATGATTCAAAAGGCTCTCCTCCGGTTATAGTTATTTTCCTGACTCCTCTACCTATCTTTTCCACTTTATCCAGAATATAACTGACAGATAAATCCTCTCCCCCTTTCCAAGAATATTTGGTATCGCAATACTTACAACCAGCAGTGCAACCGGCAAACCTTATAAAGACCGACCAAGCCCCCTGGGCCTTTGGATTTACTTCCCCATCTACTGATAAAAAGATAGATGTTATTTTTAGCATTTCATTTTTTAAAGAAATCCCACCTGTCCCACTGCCCTTTATTTCAAAATCACCTTCCTTCATTTATTATTCTCCTTTTTTAATTTAAGAAATTCACTCTTAATATCTGAGGCATTTCCCCTAGAAATACCCAATCTTTCCGATAACACTATGTAAGTCAAGGAAGGATCTTTCTCTAAAATCTCAAAAGCCCTTTTTCTTCTTTCTTTGAGTTTTGTACGCCTATTCATTTAATTTAACCCTTTCTTTCTTATTCATATATTTGGATTCTATTATTCTGAAAAGAATCCCTGACGAGCTATATCCCGGAAATTCTCTTTCTATCAAAGAAGGTAAATTTTTAAAATTAGCTATCAAAGTATTCAAATTCAAGGGAACGGGGCTTTTATCAAAATCATTTATAGTTATCTTAGTTGCTATTAAGTAGAAACGTAATCTGCATGGCCTGCCCTGGGCCTTATCCTTAAAAGCTGTTTCTGTATAATCAACCATCTCATTAAAAACTGATTTAAAATTCTTATAAGCAGTCTGTTTCATAAATATGTGAAAAGGAGGTTGTTTCTTTTTCAATCTACTACTTAACTCGTTAATTATGATATTGTAAAAAAACTCCTCATCAGTTCTGGAATTTTTATTTTCTTTAGAAGAAAGGAGGAAGGATATTCTTGTTTGTATTTCCTCAAGTTCCTTTTTATTTAAAGATGGAAGTTTTTTTATTATTTCTTTTGTTTTATTCATTTTATTTTTATTAAAAGATCCTTTAAATATAATACCTTTTTTTCAAAAGAAAAGAGGCGACTGAAAGGAGCCCCACCAACGGTGGTATCTATTATAGATTTATTATTATAAATATATATAATAAGGGTCTGAGTTTCTTTTTAAAATCAATAGGTTACACAATAAAACATATCCCGACTTATAGTACCACCATATCTCGACTTATAGTAGTTTTGCTTTAAATCATATCTCAACTTATAGTATTATATTAGGTTAAAAATCTTTTATAGTTTTTCCTGCTTCAGAATAAAAAATAATATTATTTTTTTCAAATCTTAATTGATAATCATAATGACATTTAGCATTAATTACCCCTAAAGCTTTTTTTATTTTCTGCCTCAAAGAGAATAGAGGTGATTTACTATAACCTATCCGATAACAAACAGTTTCTAGATCACGAGCAACCTCCTTTCCTTTATAAAACATCTCTTTCCGCCAGGGCTCAAGTAAATTTCTAAGATTTAATTCTACTTCTGAAAGTTTTTTATATAATTCCAATTCATTAATCACAAAATGAGATTCATGCATATTGATCCATTTTTTTGAGAATTCTATATGTATGAGGTATTCGTCTTCAGCTACATTATCATCCTCCATATAATCCAGAGAATTAAAGATCCTGAAAGATCGGATACCTTCAATTTTCTTTTTTCGTTTAGGATTATAATAACTATCATTGAAGTAGAGAGTAGTGTTGTATATCTTATACAAAGACTCTTTTACTCTTTCATAATAAAAAGTATTATTAGTGGGCAATTTTAAGAATTTAAGAAGATGATACATTGATTTGAATTTTAAAGAAGAATTACCTATACTATTTTTTATAAAAACTTTATCTTTTTTTAATTTTCTATTTCTTAACTGAAGATAGGCTAACAAGCCGAAAAGAACCTGGCCATCGGTTTTGCTTAATGCTGTTATTCTCTTTCCTTTTAAAGTAAGAGATCCAAAACCTATAACATAATTAAGCTCGCCATCTTTGTCATAATTTCCAACACCCCAAACCTGAGAACCGGTAGGGAGAGTATGATTTTCTAATTTCTTGGTATGTGGGTAAATGATGGGGTAATTGCAATGATTATTTGATATTGAAACAAAGTCAGGAACGGTATTAGATCTTTTAATTCTATTCATCTGAGACCTCATTTTTCCACCATCTTTTACTAAAAGAACCCTTACCGAATATTCTCTGATAATTGGAAATAGCCAGCATACAGAAAGACTTTGGTAGATCATTAATACGATCATCGGAAGTCTCATTAAAAGTCACCAGGTCACCGGAATCTTCAATATATATTTCTTTTCTTGGCGCTTCTAATCCTTCTTCCCATTCCATAAGGATACCTTTCATTTATATAAAAAATTTATTATATAACCTAACTTAAATAAAATCAAATTAAAAATAAAAAGATGAATGCCGGCAAGGGTTTAAGGGAGGTAAGAGTTAAGAGAATTCCCTTGGAGGAGGTATCAAGTCCGAACCGCTTGCCGGCAAAATGAAGATCAGTCTTTGGGTTTTTTATAAAGAATGAGCAGCATAAGTACTGCCACAGAATAACCAATAATAAAAGATAATAACATACTAAGCTCACTAAACATAAATACTCCTTTAATTACCTTTTAATTTTTAAATAAGTACAGCCCCTTTTGGTATAACCGGATTAAATACTTTAACTTCTACCTTACCCTTTCCTTTACAATCAGGGCATTTATGAGGAGCATCTATATTTATAAACTTAACACCAATACCATTGCAATCAAAACAGTAGACATGCTTCCAGATACCAGAGCCAGAACAAACCCTACAAGACACTTTTCTTCCTGATCGTAGGGTAAATCCCCCCTTATCGCAAAATTTACATTTCAAAGGCTTTCTTCCATTATCACAGGAAGGACATCTTTGAAGACCTTTATATACCTTTTGAAAAGCAGAACCAGTGCCCTTACACGTTTTACAAGTATCGGAAAGATCAAAAAGATCATTCTCTTTCTCTTCTAAAGATTCCGAGGTATTATTAAAAATGTCTCTGGTTAGATTTTTAAGGTGTTGGTAGGCCTCTATTATTTCAGCAGTCTTTTCTTTATCATTGATACCAGTATCAGCATGATACCTCCTAACAAGAATTTTAAATTTTGTTTTAAGCTCTTCTTCAGTAAAAGGATAAGAATCTATACCCAGAACCTGCATGTATGTTCTGGTGGCTCCTCCTATGTTAATATTAATTGAACTATCCATTATCTTTTCCTTTCTTTCTTAATACATTTTTGGGAAATAAATTCCTTCAAGATCACTAACGATACACTCAAGCTCACTCTTCAAAAATTCTAATTCTTCAAAAAAAGAATCATCCAAGGAAGTATCAATAGAATCAAAATCCAATTCCCCGAAAGCATCTACTGCTTGCCTTAAGGAATCAGCACAATCACTGACTTCTGAATATTTATCAGTATTCTCAAGAGAGGTGCCTTCCAGATTATCTCTCCAATTTTCCATTTCTTCGGCAAGGGCTTCTACTTCTGAAAAATCAAAAGAAGTCAGAGGACCGGCCTCCTTAATTTTTTCTAATTCTTCTTGTAAAGAAGCTATATCCTGGATTACCTCATCAAGCCTGGCTTGCCTGCTTTTGTATTTAGGCCTTGGAATTCTTTTATAAATAATACCATCTCTTTCGATTTTCATTTTTCTGGTATCTTCTGTGATGATCTGACCGTCATCACTTTTAAAATTAGCCATTTTTCATAACCTCCTTATACTTTTTTAGATATTCCCCAAAACCCTTAGAAGATAGTATTTTAAAAATATGAGTCATGGGTGTTTTAGCAAATCTTTTTACTATAGTACCCCAGCAAGGTAAATGTATGGATATTTGCCCTATAATTTCCCATTCTGATTTTTTAAAAGTCTCGATCTTTTCTCTTCTTATAAGTTCTAAAAATATCTGATGTATTTCGGAATAATTTTCGGCCCCATAAAGATTGGCCCCACGAAGATTGGCCCCACGAAGATTGGCCCCACGAAGATCGGCCCCAGTAAGATTGGCCCCAGTAAGATTGGCCCCATAAAGATCGGCCCAACGAAGATCGGCCCCATAAAGATCGGCCCCACGAAGATCGGCCCCATAAAGATCGGCCCCAGTAAGATTGGCCCCAGTAAGATTGGCCCCATAAAGATTGGCCCCATAAAGATTGGCCCTTTCTTCCACCGCTTTAATAAGAACTTCCTTTAGATCATACCCCTCCTTTTCATATATTACGTTACCGTTATATCTCGATTTAATTTGAAATAACATTAGCTGCCTCCTCCAATTGTTCTTCTGCGAAATCTACTGCCTAGCTATAAGACATATCCGGCAGGACTATCATCCAAAACAAAGCCAATTCTAATAACATTTTTAATACCTCCTTTTTAATTTAAAATTAGTGAGCTTGACTTAGACCTTTTACATATAAAAGAATGTCTATAAGCCGGTAATCTTTACTCATTTCCATAAATGATGTTTTATTTTTTTTCATATTCCCTACATCCTTTAAAATAAGATTTAATCGAGGTGATTATATCTTTTTCCATTTTATCATAGTAAGAAAGATCGTCTGAAACAATCTCCAGTACCTCATCTGAAAGACCTTTATATTCTAAAGCAAGTTCTTTATTGGTCATGTTATTGTATCCAGAAAACCCTTCTTTTAGAAGATCAATTAATTCTCCTGGATTATAAT